>Ga0207037_10005_pt1 | contig 76900 bp, 74 predicted proteins | sample Alteio_BWMinCont_75_FD_153268 | JGI IMG/M metagenome (GOLD analysis project Ga0207037, IMG submission 153268) | Enriched cells from forest soil in Barre Woods Harvard Forest LTER site, Petersham, Massachusetts, United States -... | ecosystem: Environmental > Terrestrial > Soil > Temperate forest >... | reverse complement strand
TGTTTTTTCCAATGCGTTCAATCCAGGTGTAGACAAAATGCACATCGTCGAGTTCGTGAAGTCTGGTTCCGCATATATGCACTATCGTGAAGATGGCCCTGCGGGGGGGAGGGAGCTCAACGCCCGTTCTTCCGATTCCCAATTCGGACATGCGCATTGGCCAGGCGGAAGATCACAACTTCCTAAATGGCGACATCGCAGAAATCCTCATCTACAACCAGGGGCTCTCCGACTCTGACAGGCAAACCGTGGAGAATTACCTTGAGAACAAATACGGTTTAACACCCCCCGCGCCGTAGAAGCACGAAACAAGACACTTTGATGAGCCTGCGATCTGGTCATTTTGGATGATCGCAGGCTCTCAGATTTTCTAGGGTTGCTCTGTTTTGAATCAGATCTTTGGGAAGATATCTTCAAAACTTTTGGAAAGTTTGTCTCAATGTTTCTGAGAGACGCTCGAAAACCTAAAATCCCGGAAGATGGGGTCTTACAGGGCTTGTGTTTCGTTCTGTTCTTCTGCAATGCCTTTAAAGATTGATCCTCAAAATATGAGGAATCCAAACATTCTAGGATCCTGCGGGATTTCTAGAACGTCACCCCCGTGCATTCTGAGGCTGCTCTCAAGACGTGAGGTGCAGGCATTTTCAACGATGAGACGTCTGTGGATGACAAAATGGGTTGGTTCGGGCCCGCCCAGTTATGAAGAGCATCAGCTCAAAGCAAATACAGCGGTCGCCGAAAGCACCACGATCACCAAAACCCAAGCTAAGAAAAACATTTTATCACTCACAACCTTTTAAGAAGCATAGGACGTGCCAGGGATAGAACCGTCTTTTTGAAGGGCAAAACCTTTCAAAAAATGGGATCTTGGAATGAAGCTGCAAGATTTGCAACGCGAGGGGCAGTCTTTCACGGCAAAGTTTGCAGTCCATGGCAAAAAGAATCTGCTTGCCGAGCTGTCTTTTAGACGTTTGGAGATTTTTCTTGTGGTTGATGTCAATGGGAGGTTTAATCGACCTCCGCGTTTCGGGACACCTTGTTTTTGAGAAGCCCCTTCAGCGTGCCGACAGGATGCTAGGATATGAGGGTCCGAGTCTTTAAAGACTGGGACACTCCCATTGCCCAAGTTTATTTACCTATTCATAAGTATGAAATTGACGCTTCCCCCCAAGGAATCCCAGGAACGGAAATTTCCGAAGTTTCACTTCAAGGACCTTCTCGAAATCTTTCTCGAACACAAACGGCTGATTGTCGGCTGCATGGCTTTCTGTCTGGGGATCGGCTTGGTTTATGTATTGCTTGCCCCGAAAATCTATCGGGCACATGCCACCGTACAGGTGGAGATGCAAAATCCCAAAATCCTCAACATTCAAGATGTCCAAGCGGACAGTCCCAAAGACGTTTTGGAAAATGCGGAGCGCGTCAAAACCATCGAGAATTCTCTGCGCGCGCGCAGCCTCTTTCTTCGCGTGATCAAGGCGCAGCATCTGGATGAGGATCCTGCATTTCTGGCTTCTGGCATTTTTGGGCGCACACCTTCCATGACGGAGGAAGACATTGTCAGGGGGCTCAACCATTGTGTCAAAGTGTCGTCTCGCCCCAATACGCTCCTCATTGATGTCAGTGCCGACCATCCTTCGCGGGATCTCGCGCAGCGGATCGTGGCCTCGCTGATCGGGGAGTTCAAGGCCCAGGCGATGGAACGCCGGGGCGGATTGAATGAAGATGCGTATCAATTTTTAATGAAGGAAAGCGACCGTTTGCAACAAAGTCTGCAGCAATCAGAACTGCGGTTGCAGGAATTCAAGGAAGAGCACCACTCAGTCGCTTTTCAGGACGAGAAGGACAACACAGTCATGGAGCGCCTGAAGAAGCTCAGTGCGGACGTCACTCAGGCACAAACGGAACGCATGAAGGCGGAGACCGATCTTGTGGTGCTGGCGGACCGTTACAAAAAGAGGCCGTTGAAAATGATCGAATTGCAGAATGCGGTGAAGAAGGCGCGTTCGATTGAAGACGATATGGTCGGGCGTTTAAAAGAGCAGGAACAGTCCGCGTTGGAACTCAATCGCGAAAGCATTCCATATCATATGTTGGTAAGGCAGGTAGAGTCGGACAGGTCGCTTGATGAGATCGTCCTGAAGCGTCTGAAAGAAATCGAGCTCGTGAGGGGGATGGATCCCGCGACCGTCATCGTCGTGGACGAGCCTTATGCCTCGTCAAAGCCGGTGAAGCCCGCTCATATGTTGATCCTTTCGCTGAGTTTGCTGAGTGGTTTGATCGTGGGATGTGCTGCTTCCTTGATATGGCGTGTTTTTGACAGTTCGATCAAGACAGTGGAGCAGGTGGAACGGCTCTTCCGCGTTCCTGTGTTGGCAACCATTCCCCAAACTGGCCGGCTTGGCATGGGGTCGAGCGAAGCTCGAGGATTCGAAAAACTCGTCGTGCTCGATAGACCCCATTCAGCCGCCACGGAGGCATTTCGCTTTTTGACTGCATCGCTCGGCACCGTTTCGGACCGCAAGGTCATTCTCTTTACGAGTGCCGTTCCGAACGAAGGCAAGACGTTTGCTTCCTGCAATTATGCGGTGATGCTCGCGAAGCAAGGATTGCAGACGCTTTTGATTCAGGCCGATGTGAAAAATATGACGTTGCATGAATTTTTTCCAGTCGTCGTTTCGAGTCCGGGACTTTCGGAATACCTCGAGGGGACATGTGATCTCAATGAGGCGACCTGTCCCACAGGCATCGAGCGATTATTTGTCATTCCTGTCGGCGAGGTCCCCATGACGCCTGCAGAGCGTTTTGCCCACGAGCGCTGGCTGAAGCTGATCGATAAGATGAGCGCTAGCTTTGACAGGATCATCATCGACACAGGACCCGTGAATTTGGTGAGCAACACGCTTACTCTGGCGCAGAACGTGCAGACGGTGATCATGGTGATTCAGGCGTGCAGAACGCCGGTGCGGGTGGCACAGGCCGCTTACAACCGCCTGATGCAGGCAGGCATTCAGTTGAGCGGCGTGGTTCTCAATCGCTTTCCGCTAGAGCATTTATTGGGAGAATATCAGTCCTACTATTCCGATGATTCCATGCGTCGCGGTTTTTTTTCAGGCTTGCGTCAACGGCTCCGTTCGAAAACTGCCGAGACCGAACATGAACCCGCTTCGGAAGTTTGAGTTCCTAGTTTGGTGATCGAGGATCGCGCCGTTGCAATTTTGCCGAGCGCCAACACGGCTTATCCACTGTCATGATTGCTAACCACGTCGGATTTCCGATGCTGCGAAGCGGATCTGAATACGGTAGACCTTCTTTGTCCTGCAGAGAATTTTTCCTGTCGTGGAATCGAAATTTTCGGGTACTTCCTACCGCTGTATATCGATGACCGCGTGGTAACCGCGTTCTGAAAAGACATCAATAACCATCGCCAGTGCGAGAGGATCTTCAAAAACGCCGTCTTCGGTATTGACAAGCGCAATGCCCGAGAGCGAATGCCGACGCACGATGGGCATGATTTTCGTCTCGATGAGGAGGGTCACGCGTTTGAAAAGTTCCGTGTGTTGAATTTCGTAACTGTCGAGGCGACGGACAAGTTCTTGGCGCGCGTGCAGCACAATTTCGCTGGCGAGCGGGAGATTTCGCAACCGGTCATAGGTGCGAGGATCGAGCTCAAGGGTGCTTTGGTATTGCAGTTCGCGAATGATGTTGCGCTGAACCTCGTCGAGGGGACATTGGGCGTTGATGAAATGGTAGTGGAAAACTTCGCGCAAGGATTGGAGAGCTTCGTAAGTCTTTTCTTTGAAGACACGGTAGCGGTTTCGTGCGCGTTCCTCACTGAGGTCGGTGACCCGTTCCTCCAAAAGTTCGCCGATGCCTGTTCGTCGGACCTCCTCGTTGTGGTTGTAGACCTCGCGCCCACGTTTGAGCTGGCGTGCGATGCTTTCCTTTTCGTCAACGAAAAGGACCATGATATGAAAGATGGGTTGGGGAAAGAAGACGCCCAGAGGTGTTGTGTAATACTCGCGGCGAAGCTGGTGCATCTTTGCAAACAGCATTTTTAAGCACTCGACCTGCACCTTCGTGCGAGGGAAGCCATCGAGCACGGCCCCATTGAAATATTCTTTATCAAGCAGCTTACGGAGAAGAATGCCCATGACTTGTCGGTCGCCGACCATTCCACCCGCATCCTTGATGCGCTGGGCCTCGGGGCTGGTGAGCAGATTACTGACGACGAGTGGCTGGCATGTAAGGCCGCGGGTATGGAGAATGAAGGGCGTGTTGGTTCCCTTGCCAGCACCTGGCGCGCCGCCCAGAAGAATGATCTCCTTGGGAAAACGGAGGTTTTCCTTGCCGATTTCTTCTTCAAGTTCCTGCCAGACCGTCTGAAAAATCAACTGGGCATCTTTGACCTCAAGATCGGAATGCTTTGTCGGTGTCGCGGATGGAAGCGGATTGGCAGTGAGAGGGGCGGCAGTTTCAGGGGCCATGATAGATCTCAGAGTTGGTCAACGATTCCTCAGCTGGGGAGTCATGACAAGAGAAAAGGCAGAGGAAAGGGGAGCTACTTGGATTTGGCGGACTTCGGCAAAAACTGCGCAATGCGTCGTTCCACGACGCTTTTTTGTTCCGGAGTTAGCGCCTTGCCAAGCGTATCTCGGGCTTGGAGATCGGCATCGTCGTGGCTCCGGTGCAGGGCGAGCGAGATCCAGTAATAGGCTTCCAACTTGTCTTCTGGGACACCATTTCCCGTCGCATAAAGTCTTCCCAGATTTGATTGCGAATCGGCGTCCCCGTTCTCGGCTCCATGGCGAAGCCACTCGACGGCCTCGGCATAGTCACGCTGCCCATGCGGTCCATTGTCGTACATCACGATGGGCACTTCGGAAACGGCAGCTTTAAGAGAGTTGCCGGTCGTCGAGACGGAAGCAGATTTGGAAGCAGGGGGAAGCGAAGAGGCGACTTCAGGTGAAGAAGTCCCGCGTCGATGCCATGCGATTAAACTCCCTAGGGCGATCAATCCGAATGCGGTGATCAGCAGGACCTTTTTCATGAACGCACGATATCATTTTTCGGGCAAAGCGGAAGTCGAATCCTGCTTAGACCCAGCGTCAAATGAGGCCGAGGACAAACTTTTCCAAGGCGGCGACCACGATATTCCACTTCCAACGCCTGACCCGAACGAAGGATATTTGCGCTTTCAAAGGAAGACGGGAAACTGGTGTCATAAAGTCACCAAAAATAGACAAACAAAAGCAGTCGCATTTCAGGCGCATGTCTCCTATATTATAAATGCATTCCAATGTGTTTATGGCTTCGCTGATCCTGCTTTCCGACGAGCAACCCGACCAGATCTTTCCTTTGGCCACAACTCGGGTGATGGTGGGACGCAATTACGAAATGCACATTCGGCCTCCCTGCACAAGCGTGTCCCGCATGCATGCATCCATCGTCTTCGACGGCACGCATTATATTCTTCAAGATCATGGTTCGATGAACGGCACGTATGTAAATGGCCGTCGGGTGGAGCGCCACATCCTTGAGCAACGCGATATGCTGCGTTTTGGATCGTCCACCTTTCTTTTCGATTTGCAAGGGACGAACCGGAGCCTTGGGAGTACGGATATAGTGACAATGCCCCGGCGGGGCGGCGCAATGTCGGATGTTTCCCTTGGCATGACGATGCGCGTCACGTTCGTCAAGCCCGCTACCGTTGTGATTTCACCCGGGGGGCTTTCTCACCGGCCCGACCAAGACTCTCCTCCGCTGACAATTCGATAAGCCGGATCAATTCGTCGGGTTTTTGAATGAGATAATCAGGCTTGGCGTTACGAAGCACATTGCGATCGCCGATTCCCCACAGAACGCCGCAGGAAAAAGCCCCGATATTTCGTGCCCCCAGAACATCGTTGATGCCATCCCCAATGACCAGGGTATGGGCAGGCTCGCACTGGAGCACGCGGCATGCATGCTTAAAGGGCAATGGATCCGGTTTGCATCGAGACGTCGTATCACTTCCTACAATGACATTGAAAAAAGAGCCGAGAGAGAGGCCATCGATGATTTTTCGGCAATATTTTTCAGGCTTATTGCTCACGATAGCCATCGGGAGTTTTTTAACCACCAGTTGCTTGAGCATGTCGAGAATGCCTGGGTACACCTTTGTCTGATCGAGGCAATGGGTCTCGTAATAGGGCCGGTACAACGCCGTGGCGCGCTCGAGAACTTCGACATCTTGGGTTTCAAGGGATCGCATCAGAAGATTGGCCAGCCCGTCACCCACGTAATTTTCGATCGTTTCGAGAGGAAGGAACGACATGCCAAGTTCGCCGCGGAGATAGTTGACGGAAGAGGCGATGTCTTTTGCGGAATCGATAAGCGTTCCATCCAGATCAAAGATGCAGGCATTCACGTTCATGCGGCAGGAATGGATAAGAAAACACCTTCTTCGCTGCTGGAGTCCAGCCATGTTTGAGGTTTCGGCAGGCCGAGCTCATGGAACAATGGATGCACCCGATCCGGGGTGAAGCGGTGGGAATAAAAAAGCAAAAGTTTGTCTCCGCGATCGAAACAATATTCCTCTTCATCGATTTCGATGCGGACAAACCGAGTGAATTCGAAATAAGCTTCGATGCGCGGGACGCTTGGGTTGTCGGATGTGGCGCCGGCCTGGAAGCGGAGTGTGCCACTCTCGCGCGGAATCCCGATTTCGTCGAAAAGCGTGAGAAGCCAGTCCCGCGTTTCGGCGTTGTCATATTGTGGCATAATCTGTTGCCAGCCGGATGGGGGAAGAAGATTGGCGCTCACGATCAGACTGTCTTGGGTCCGAACTAAGGTGCGGAGGCATGCGGCCGCCTCCCCTGGAGCCATTCCTGGCAAAATGCCCAAAAAGAGAAAAAAGCGAGGAGCGGCGGAAATGGAGTCGAGCAGTTCGCGAAGGGGCCCAGCCTCGCTGAAATTGGCGATGATGGGGGTTACTTTGCGCACATTCGCAAATTTCTGTGACGCCGTCAGGCAGTCCATGACGAGGCTGGAACTCATATCACACGGCATGTAATGGATGTGAAGCCCATGGAGGATTTGAAAGAGTTTGATATCCTTTGTCCCATTGCCGCATCCGATGCTCACCACCAACATCTGGGAAGAGGGCCACTCGTGTGCGATGTGTTGGAACGCCTGCTCGTAAATCCGTTGCGTTTGCGATGATCGAGCAGCCGGCGAATGCGTTTGGTGCACCTGCTTCCATTTTTCAGCTTGAACGGAAGTTTTATAATGGAGCCGCAAATCGATTTGCCGATGGCGCAATGAATGGTGAAGCAGAGTTTGAATGTCGGGACAGGACATAAAAAAAATTAATGTAATAAGGAGATATTATTAGCATCAAGCAAGCGTGTGTTAAGAGTGAATATCGCTTGCTTTTGGCCTATTTTAAAATATCTTGACCCTAGGTTCTTTTTGCTCTAAACCACTCGCAGCAAAGGATTTGCCTTATGACTAAACGTGATCTCGTAGTTCGTATTAGCAATGATACCGGTATGATCCAACAGGATGTGCTGGCGATCGTTCAACGTGCTCTCGACATTTTGTCGGAATCCTTAGCTTTGGGTCAGACGGTCGAGCTGCGGAATTTCGGCGTTTTTGAGGTAAAATTGCGTAAAGCCCGTGTAGGACGCAATCCTAATGCTCCGGAAAACGACGTTCGTATCCCCCCCCGGGCTGTGGTTAAATTTAAGCCGGGCAAGCAGCTCCGGGCAGAAGTGTTGAAGCTTTCGGATAAGTTGACCCCGGAACCTACCAAGGCGACCCCTACCTCGGAACCCTCGTCTCACTAAATCGTCGCATCCATTGAAAGGGTCACGATTCGTGGTGGCCTTTTTGTCGAAAGAGGAAGAACGAAGTGCTTCTGTCCCCGGTTTATTCGTTGTTTTGAACGATTAGGCTGCGTAACATGCGCGCTCCATGGATCTGGTTTCATTACCTGGGTTTCGCGATTTTTTTCCTGAAGAAGCGGCGCGGCGCGCCTATATTTTCAGCAAGTGGCGTGACGCCGCCGAACGTTACGGATTTGTCCTTTACGACGGCCCGCCTTTGGAGACGACGGAACTTTATCGACGGAAGAGCGGTGACGAACTCATCGGACAACTTTATTGCTTTGAGGACAAGGGTGGACGCGAAGTCACACTGCGTCCTGAAATGACGCCCTCTCTGGCCCGGATGGTGGCGAGTCGTGGCACATCATTGCCCAAACCGATCAAATGGTTCTCGATCCCACAGCTCTTTCGTTACGAACGCCAGCAACGCGGGCGCTTGCGTGAGCATTTTCAATTCAACTGTGACATTCTCGGCGAGGCAGGTCCTGCGGCTGATGCTGAGCTCGTGGCATTGCTCGTCGATTGCCTATGCTCGTTCGGACTGACAGAGAAGGATATTTGGGTGCGCGTGAGTGATCGCCCTCTTCTCGCGGCTTTACTCGAGGCGCTTGGTATCAAGGCTGATGGTCAGAAGGCGGTGTTTCAAGCGGTCGATAAATTGACTCGCGAACCTACAGAAAAGATTCATGCCAACATGGTGGCGGGCGGATTGACGGCAGAGCAAGCGACCAAAGTGCTTTCGTTGTTCGATGGGCGAAAACTCATGGATATTGCCTCAGAATTCGACGGGTCAAAGACAGTCTGCGACCGCATTCTCGTGCTGCAGCAGTTTTTCGGAATTCTGGACGCAATGGGGCTCGCGTCCTATGTGGAGTTTGATTTAGGCATTGTACGTGGCCTGGCCTATTATACTGGAATCGTCTTTGAGGTATTCGACCGGAAGGGCGAGTTCCGTGCGATCAGCGGCGGCGGACGCTACGACAATCTCTTGAAAACCATAGGAGGTTTCGACCTGCCTGCATTGGGTTTTGGAATGGGGGACGTCGTTTTGGGCGAACTCCTCACCGAAAGAAAGCTTTGGCCCGCGAAGTTGATGAAAGGACTGGACGCCTATCTCGTGCTGGTGGATGAAAAACTTCGTCTACCCATGCTGGCATTGGCCCACCAGCTTCGAAGCACCGGTTTTTCGGTGGATTACGGATTGAGCGAAACGAATGTAGGCAAGCAGTTTAAGGCTGCTTCGCAAAAGGAATCTCGTTTTGCAGTCGTGCTCGGTCCTGATGAGTGGAAACGTGGCATGGTAAAGCTGAAGAATCTGATGACGCGGGATGAAATCGAGGTGGGAGTTGAGGGGATTGTGAAGCGCTTGCAGGAATCTCGTCTTTCCCATTCGACCATGCCAGAACCTATTTCACAGCATCGCGACTGAGTGTCGTGATCGAGGAAAGGATGTTTCGCTTCGCCCAGCATGCTTCAAATGTCATGCGAACTCCGCAAAAGAGAGCGAGGATCTCTTAGGATCCGCTCAACGGCGCATTTTTCCCTATAAATTTTTCTATCAACCAAGCATAATGCTCAACTTGCCCAAGACCAAATTTTGAACTCTTATCGTACTCATCATTGCGCCGAGTTGAGAAAGTCCCACATCGGACAGAAAGTGACTCTTTCCGGCTGGGTTTCTTCACGCCGCGATCATGGCGGCCTCGTCTTCGTTGATTTGCGGGATCGTGAGGGCTTGACCCAGATCGTCCTCGATCCCCACAGCCTTCCTGCCGCCCATGATTTGCGTTCGGAATTTGTGATTCGCATCGAAGGTGAGGTGGTGGGACGGCCCGAGGGAACCGTCAACTTGAAGCTTTCGACCGGAGAAATCGAAATCAAAGCGACCCAACTCGATGTTCTGAACCGCTCCGAGACGCCTCCTTATCCCCTGGACGAGGAACATGTGAACGAAGATCTGCGCCTGCAATATCGTTATCTGGATTTGCGCCGTGCGGAGATGGCTCACAATTTGAAGTTGCGTCACCGGGTTTGCAAAACGATCCGTGATTATCTGGACGAGCAGGGCTTCCTTGAAATCGAGACGCCCATCCTGTTTAAAAGCACGCCTGAAGGGGCGCGCGAATATTTGGTTCCTTCCCGAGCCAATCCCGGACTTTTTTATGCGTTGCCGCAGTCTCCCCAACAATTCAAGCAGCTTCTCATGGTAGCGGGTGCCGAGAAATATTTTCAACTCGCGCGCTGTTTCCGTGATGAGGATTTGCGCGCGGACCGGCAGCCGGAGTTCACGCAGGTGGACTTGGAAATGTCATTCATCGAACGCGAGGATATTTATCGCCTGATCGAAGGGTTGCTGCAGCGTATTTGGAAGACGTCCATCGATCATGAAGTGAAGCTTCCGCTTGAGCGCATCACCTTCCAGCAAGCCATGAATTCCTACGGTACCGACAAGCCGGATCGCCGTTTGGGAATGGAACTGTACGATTTCACAGAGACGTTCAAGGCTAGTTCGTTTAAGGTATTTGCCAGTGTGGTTGCGGCGGGCGGTGTCGTGAAAGCGATGAATGCGAAGGGATTCGCGTGTGCGACACAGGGCCAGATTGATCATTTGACAGAGCAAGCCAAAGCGGCCGGCGCAAAGGGGCTCGCGTGGATCAAAGCCGAAGGAGGGACGTGGAAATCGCCCATCGTGAAGTTTTTCAATGACGCCGAAAAGGAAGCCCTGACGCGGGGGCTCAAGATCGAGGAAGGCGATCTGATTCTTTTCGCCGCTGATCAGTGGCAACCAGCTTGCGAAGTGTTGGGCAAATTGCGTCTTGTGATTGCTGGCATGCTTCAAAAAATGGGAAAACTGACGGTTCCAAAAGGAGTATACGATTTCTTCTGGGTCGTGGATTTTCCTCTCATTCACTTCGACTCCGAGGCGCAGCGATATATGGCGTCGCACCATCCGTTCACAGCGCCGATTCCCGAAGATCTCTCGCTCCTGGAAAAGGAACCGACGAAGGTGCGCGGTCAGCACTACGACATTGTGCTTAATGGCGTGGAACTGGGAGGCGGATCGATTCGCATTCATCAGCCCGAAGTGCAGAAGAAGCTTTTCGAGGAGGTATTCAAGATTCCGAAGGAAATTGCGGAAACGCGTTTCGGTTATTTGATCCGTGCTCTTGGATTTGGGGCCCCGCCGCACGGTGGCATAGCCTTGGGATTGGACCGTCTCGTAGCGATTCTTTGCGGTGCGGAGAGCATTCGTGACGTGATTGCATTCCCGAAGAATGCGCGCGCGCAAGATCTCATGACCGGCTCGCCTGCCGAAGTGGAATCGAAACAACTCCGGGAATTGAGGATTCAGACCGAAATCAAAGCTTTGGCTGCGTCATGAAGTTTCGCCGGTTCTTCCAAAGAAGCGGTTTGGTTCTTTTTGGGCTTGTGGCGATCCTTGCCCGCCGAAGAAAATCTTTTTCCTGAACGATGGGCGTTGCAGGTGAAGCGTTATCCGGGCCTGGAACAGTTCCAGATCGATTTCAATCGGCCTTTTCAGCGCGTGACCGATTTTTTGCCGAACGTGGAGAGTCGTGGCGACCTCCTGGATCCGAGACCGCAGTTGCGCGAAGCGTCAAAACAGGGATCCATTTTTCTGAAGCATGATTTCCATTACAGCTATTGGGGTCAGGAATCAGTCGGGCAGGTGCTTGCTCCGTGGATCGAGGCAAAAATGAAGGCGAAGTAAGCATCGCACGTCTTGCGTGAAATAGGACCCTGTGAACGACTCCATCGGAATCGATTTTGCCATGTTACGCGATCGTCTGTTTCCGCAGGCGCAAGAGGCGAAGACTGTTGAAGAGGACAAGCACGGTGCTGCCTTCATGCCCAATCACGCCTGCGGCAAGCGTTAATTTGCCGAGGAACGTGCTGGAGATGAGGATGAGGATCACACTGATTGCGAAGATCAGATTCTGGCGGATGATGACCCTGGTTCGGCGAGCGAGCTTGAGGATTTCGGGAATGCGTCCGATGTCGTCGGTCATGAGAACAACGTCAGCATTTTCAAGCGCTGCATCGCTCCCGCTTCCGCCCATTGCGATTCCCACAGGTGCACTTACGAGGGCGGGAGCATCATTCACCCCATCGCCCACCATGGCGACATAGGTGTGTTCGCGTGCGAGTTCACGAATGGCCTCCACTTTTTGGTGTGGCAGGAGGCCGGCGCGAAAATCTGAAATGCCAAGTTGCCTTGAGAATTCCATGGCTGCTGCGACATGATCGCCGGTGAGCATGACGGTTTTCACCCCCATTTCGTGCAGTGTGCAAATGGTTCGGGCGGTGTCAGGCCGTAATTTGTCGGAGACGCCGAAAACAGCGAGCGGTTTTTCGCACGCAGCAACGAGACATGTGAGGCCGCGAGTTCGAAAATCCACGAGCGTCTCTCGCACCCACGTTTCCATTCCGCCATGAAGGCAAACAAAGGCTTCGCTTCCGATTCGCAGCAAACTGCCTTCCACACTGCCCTCCATGCCCATGCCGGGAATGGCGCGGCTATTCACGGCCTCGACGAGCTTGAGTTCTCTCCGGCGCGCCTCGTCGACAAGCACCTGCGCCAGAGGATGCTCGGAATTTTGTTCGAGCGACGCGACGTTCGCGAGGACGATGTTTGCGTCCAGCCCATGACCGAACTGGCTTTCAGCCAGATACGGTTTGCCCTGAGTGAGTGTGCCCGTTTTGTCGAATGCCACGACTTGGACACGGCCCAGTGTTTCGATGGCGAGGCCTCCTTTGAAAAGGATGCCATGCCATGCTCCTGTCGCGATGGCGGCGAGCACGGCAGAGGGGATCGAGAGCACGAGCGCGCAAGGCGACGAAACAACCATGAGCGTCATGGCGCGATAGAGACTTTGCCTCCAGGCCTCGGATTGCCAGAAGACGCCGCCCAGAAATGTCAGGAGAGTGGCGCAGACAATGATCCAAGTGTAGGGCCCCCCCAATTTGTCGATGAGACGCTGGGTGGGTGCTTTTTGCTGCTGGGCCTCCTCCACGATTTTGAAAATCTTCGAGAGCGTGGTATCGGAAAATTCGCACTCCATGCGGACCTTCACAGAGCCGAAACAATTGATGGTTCCAGCCATGACGCGCCCGCCAGGAACTCGATCGACGGGGATAGATTCCCCAGTGATGGAACTCTGGTCAATCGAAGTGGTGCCTTCTAAAATAACCCCGTCAGCAGCGAATCGCTCTCCCGGGCGCACGAGCAGGATGTCGCCAATTTTCAAGTCATGCGAGGGAAGGCTTTCTTCGATGCCCTCCCGCAGCACGGTGGCGACGGGAGGAGAGAGGGTCATTAAGGATCGTATGGCACGACGCGTGCGTCCACTTGCGTAATTTTCGAGTGCGCCGCTCAACGAAAAAAGAAACATCAGGATCGCTCCTTCGATAAGCTGCCCGATCACGGCGGCGCCAATAGCGGCTATGACCATCAGGAAGTTGATATTGAATTTGAACGACCGGAGATCCTCAAAAACGCCTTTTACCGGAAAAAATCCACCAGAAAAGCATGCCAGAGCAAAACAGACTGTTGGAATCCAGAAACTGGCATCGTGCATGGTTTTGGAAACAATCCAGCCGGTGATGAGAAAGACGAGGCAAACGCTCGTGAGAATGCCCTGTAATTTTAAGGGAGCGAATTCTCCTGAATCTTCAGGAGTACCACAAGGCGGCGCGCAGCAAGCTTGCGTCATAGTTCCACTATTTGGAGACGATGATGAAAATGCGAATCAAAAACCGAACGGAATTTGGCCTGTTTGGCTCACGATCGCAAAAAAAGAGGCCCCTCCCATGGCGGACAAAATCTTTTTCGCTTCCCGTTTGTTCGTTTTTTGGGCTTGATGAAGTGGATGCGCTCGAATTCACAACCACTGGCTCTCGCTCGCGCACGCAAAGTCTTTGACATCGAAATCGCTGCCCTTCAGGCTGTGCGCGACCAGCAAGAAGGGGCATTCGCATCTAGCGTCGAATTGATCGTGGATTGTCTTCAAAAGCGCGGAAAAATTGTCGTATCTGGAATCGGGAAGTCGGGACTGATTGGGCAAAAGATTTCGTCGACATTGACAAGCACGGGCGCGACTAGTGTGGTCTTGAATGCGACGGATGCACTTCACGGCGACCTTGGAATCGTTTCGGACGGCGACGTGATCCTTCTTCTGAGCAACAGTGGCGAGACGGAGGAGATTATTCGCATCCTTCCGATGCTGAAGCGCTTTGACTTGAAGATCCTTTCGATCCTGGGCGAAGTGAATTCCACGATTGGCAAACATAGCGACGTCGTGATCAGCGCGCGCGTGCCACAGGAAGCCTGTCCTCACAATCTCGCGCCCACGGCGAGCACCACGGCGATGCTGGCACTAGGCGACGCCCTGGCGATGGTGGTATTGGAGGAACGCGGTTTTGGACGTGAAGATTTCGCAAAATTTCATCCTGGCGGCTCGCTGGGTCAATCGCTGCTTCTTAAGGCAAGCGACTTGATGCGCACGGGAAGCCGGTTCGCGGTGGTAACCCCAACGGCAAGGGTGCAGGAAGCCTTGACCGCGATGTCGCGAGCACGCTCCGGATGCGTGGCGGTGCGGGACGCCAAGGGAAAACTCGCAGGAATTTTCACGCATGGCGATTTCGCACGTCATTACGCGGCGAATCACGAGATTGGCCAGGTTCCCATTCAAAAAGTAATGACACGGAAGCCGGTGTCGATTCATTCCTCCGCGCTTGCCGGTGAGGCGCTCCAGGTTCTTCAAAAACATCTGATCGACGATCTGGTTGTGGTCGATGACAAACAACGTCCTGTCGGTCTCATCGATTCACAGGATCTTCCGCGCTTCAAGCTGGTTTGAATTCGAAAAGTCCGAGTTGCATGTCCGGACGACGGAAATGACGGGTGTTCAGATGGGGATGTCGCTCCTCGATAGGTGGCCTGAGGCGGGAGATTTTGAAAAGATTTCGAATTTGTTCGGCAAAGATCCGGCTCTCCTTGTCATCAAGAAACAAATTTCTTCGAACTTGTTTCACTCGGGGAGCTGTTTTAACGTGGCCAGATATGGTCAAATCGAATGCACTGACTTTGGCAAGGCGTCCTCGCCGAAACCGCCGTTCGGCTGCCATTCGGCATCTCACGCAGGAAACTCGAGTGGAGATCGATGACCTGATTCAGCCGCTTTTTGTCAGAGAAGGACGCGGAGCGCCCGAGCCGGTGAAATCAATGCCCGGTGTGTTCCGGTTTTCCGTGTCCGATCTTGTGAGGGAATGCCGTGACATCCACAATTTGGGCATTTCGGCGGTTGCGATTTTTCCGTGCATCTCCCCAAAATTCAAGGATGAGCGGGGATCGTATGCCTTAAGTCCGGATAATTTATTGTTTAGGGCCCTTGCGGCAGTGAAGAAAGAGGTGCCGGCCTTGCTTATCATCGCGGATGTGGCCCTGGATCCTTACACCTCGCATGGCCATGATGGCCTTGTCGATCCTCAGGGTGACATTTCGAATGATGAGACCGTGAATGTGTTGGCGAAGCTTGCGGTTTTGGAAGCCGGTGCGGGTGCGGATTGGGTGGCGCCCTCGGATATGATGGATGGACGCGTGGGAGCGATCCGCAAGGCCCTGGATAGAGCAGGCCGGATTGAGACCGGCATTCTCGCCTACTCGGCGAAATTTGCCTCGTCTTATTACGCTCCCTTTCGCGATGCCGTGGGAAGCTCGAAATCTGCCGGCACGTCTGCGCTTGATAAGCGGACGTATCAGCTCAATTCGGCGAATACGAGAGAAGCTTTGCTTGAAGCGCGGCTGGATGAGGAGGAGGGTGCCGATGTGTTGATGGTAAAACCGGCAGGCCCGTATCTTGATGTGATCCATCAGCTTCGTTCTCAAACGCAATTGCCTATCGCGGCCTACCAGGTTTCCGGTGAATACGCGCAGATTCACGCCGCGGCGCAAAAAGGCTGGCTAGAACTCGAGGGGGCGCGAGATGAATCGCTGCTGGCAATTCGCAGGGCGGGGGCGGACATGATCCTGACTTATTTCGCAAAGGATGTAGCCGCGAACCTGCGAAAAAAAAACTAACCTTTCTGGCAGGCAGGACAGATTCCAAAAAACTCCAAGGCGTGTGAGACATCCTCATAGCCTTTTTGACGTACGTCCCGTTCCAGTTCTTCGATCAAACAAATATCGAGGGTTTCAATCTTCCTGCATCTGCGGCAGATCAGATGATGGTGGTGGCTGCCTTGGTGAAATTCGTAGCGGCAGCTTCCATCCCCGAAATCGCAACGTCGCACGAGACCGACATCTTCAAGGACTGCGAGACAACGATAAACCGTCACGAGGTCACAAGCATTTTTCACGCGCTGATGGAGTTCTTCCATCGTGAAAGGGCCATGCTCGGTCGTGAGAATGCGGAGGATCTGTTGCCTTGGGAGGGTTATTTTTAGCCGGGCCGCGCGAAGCGTTGAAAGCGCCTGATCGTAGGGTGCTTGGTGATCGTGGGAATGGGCTTTACTCATCCACCCTTACCTAATCCTGATTTTCCGGTAGAGGCAACGCGAGAATGAATCGTCGGCAATCGAATTGAATGGATGGTTGCAACTGGCTTTCTCCCATGGTTTTCTGGTATTCTTAATTCCGAGAGGGATTAGCTAAGGACGAATTGTGAGTCGAATTTCGATGACGCTCGTATTGCAGAAGGTGGAAGAAATTCCGCCTTTGCCAGCGGCCGTACAGAGAATCATCCAGTTAACGCAGGATGTTGAGGCGGACGAACATGAAATCATTCAGGTGATTTCCCTCGACGAAGCGCTTACGGCGCGGATCCTGCATGTGGCAAACTCAGCGTTTTACGGATTTTCCCAACGCATCGCGACTGTATCACAGGCCGTGATGGTCCTTGGGTTGCGCGGATTGCGCAACCTAACGCTTGGAATCGCCGCGATTGGCTTCAAATTCGGCAAACCAAAACAGGATGTGTTTGGCGTGGACCGCGTGGATTTTTGGCGTCACTCCATGGCGGTCGCGACCATTTCAAACGAGCTTACGAAGCTGCTCCATTACGGCGAAGCGGATGAAACGTTTGTGGGCGGGTTGCTGCACGACATTGGCAAGGTCGTTTTTCTCGGATTTTTTGAGGATGAATATTGCGAAGTCCTTAGCAAATCCGCTCACTCCGATCGGTGTCTTTTCGAGTTGGAGAAGGAAATGTTCGGGATTGACCATGCGGGCGTGGGGCGTGAGCTCTGCCGCCACTGGAATATTCCGCCCCTGCTCACGCGCATTGTGGCCAATCATCACCTGCCTCAACAGTCGAAAGGCTCGCCTTCCGAAGAAGATCGACGCGCATTTCTGGTGCGCATGGCCGACAATTTGGCGCGCATACTCCAGATAGGCAACGACGGAGAACCATGCGTGGAGATGGATTTTCTCAAATTAATTGAGAGTAATCATCTTCACCTCAGCGAATTGAATCAGCTTCTCGTAGAATTGCCGGATCAGGTAGCGAAGGTCGAAAGCCTCTTTGAGCTGCAGGCGGACAAGGAAGGCAATGAGATGCGCTGTCCCAAGTCCAAGGTTGCCGGCGTGGTTCTTTCCCATGAGCGGGAGGCTGCGATTGCGAGCATGGGGCTTGTCACGCTCGGGCATACGCTTACCCCTGTTGGGGAAGAGAGCGTGAAATCGGCGGATTGGGCTGGAGTTGTGACGGATGACAATTCTCTGACGCCTGAACTTCGGGTGGTCCTGGAAGAGAGGCAGATCCCCCTTCTCAACTTTCCGAGCTGGCGTGAGACTCAAATTCAGAAGGGAGCGCGTATTCCTGTGCGAAGCATGCACATGTGGATGAAGGAACATCTCGCGCACTAGCGTTTCAACCGCGCATGAACGAGTTGGCCAATGCAACAGCGCGGACAGATGCCATTGCTTTGCTGACGGTCTCTTCATATTCATTTTCTGGGATCGAGTCGTCCACGATTCCTGCGCCAGCTTGGATGTAAGCAGCGCCGTCTTTCACAATGAGTGTGCGGATGATGATGCAAGTATCCGTGTTTCCCGAAAAGCTGAAGTAGCCAAGAGCGCCGCCGTAAGGGCCGCGACACCGTTTTTCAAGTTCCGAAATGATCTGCATGGCACGAATCTTCGGCGCCCCGCTGAGCGTGCCCGCTGGGAATGTGGCGCGCATCAAATCAAAAGCCGATTGGCCCTGGTGCAATTTGCCAATCACCTGGGAGACGATATGCATCACGTGTGAATAGCGTTCGATCGTCATGAATTTCGGCACACTGACTGTCTTGAAATCGCACACGCGGCCGAGATCGTTTCGGGCGAGGTCCACGAGCATGAGATGCTCTGCGCGCTCTTTTACGTCGGCAAGCAACTCTTTTTCCAGCCGGCAGTCTTCGCTCTCAGTCGAGCCACGCGGACGCGTTCCAGCGATGGGACGGATTTCCGCAATGCCGTTTTCACAGCGAACATGAATTTCCGGCGAGGATCCAACCAGCGCGAATTCCGGAAATTCCATGAGAAACATATAGGGGGAGGGATTGACCGTGCGAAGCGCCCGAAAAATTTCAATGGGTGACGCTTTCGTCTTCGCCGAAAATCGTTGTGATGGCACAAATTGGAAAACGTCGCCTTGCTTGATGTATTGCTTGCCTGTCTTCACCATGTTCAGGAATTCGTCCTTCGGCATATTCGACTGGAAATTGACAGGAGGAACGTGATCGGAAAATTGGATGGCGGGCGCGGCGAGTGGTTTCGAGAGAGCCTCAGCCATTGAGGCGATGTGCTGGACGGCATGGTCATACGCGGATTCCGGGCTCCCGGAGATGAAGGCGTTGGCAATGATTTGAATCACCTGACGCACGCGGTCAAAGATCACCAGTTTGTCCATCATCATGAAGCGCAGCAGCGGAAGTTTCAGGTCGTCGGCAGGAGGAACGGGAATGGGTTCGATGCGCGCGGCGTACTCGAATCCGAGATAACCGACCATGCCGCCGGTAAAGCGGGGCAGGCCGGGAACGACGACGGGTTTAAACGATGAGAGTTCCTGCTCAATAGCCTTGAGAGGGTCCTTTGGGGCAGGGCTCTCCCGCTTGGTGCCGTCTTCTTCGCGGATGAGACGATCGCCGACAACCGACAGGACGACCTTGGGTTGCACGCCGATGAAGGAGTAGCGGCCAAGATGTTCGCCGCCTTCGACGCTCTCCAGAATGAATGAATGGCGCTGTTGCGGCAGCGTGAGTTTCTGATATGCCGTGAGAGGAGTTTCCGTGTCCGCAAGCACTTCCATGCGTATGGGAACGAGGTTCCCGCGTTTCGCAAGTTCCAGAAATTCACTTTTGGAAGGAGAAATCATATCAGGGGAGGTGAAGTCTCTCGTAAAGACGAAGGGACGCCAAGAAGGAATCCTGGCGGGATTCAGGATTTCTTATAAACCGTTTCGGGTGCGACGAGGCGAGCTGAGTTCGTGGTCACGTTGCCGCTGAAATCGACGTCGCGAAAGAAGCATGCTTTGTAGCCTTCGTGACAGGCGGCGCCAATCTGTTCCACTTGAATGAGAAGGGAATCTCCATCGCAGTCGAACGAAACACGTTCCACCCGTTGGATATGTCCGCTGGTTTCACCCTTCATCCAGAATTTCTGGCGCGAACGACTCCAGAAATAAGTACGCCTCGTCTCCAGCGTTTTGAGAAGGGAATCACGGTTCATCCATGCCATCATCAGCACTTTTCCGGTGGATTGTTCCTGGATAATCGCGGGAATGAGTCCATCCGCATTGAAGCGGAGTTTTTCGAAAAAAGCTTCGTTCATCGTATTTCCTAAAAGGGGAAAAAGTAACAGAAGGAAGAGGACGATTCCATCCCAAATCGACTGTCCCGATGTTCGCGCCCGATTCCACTTGCGATTATAGGATTCGGACCTGAATCTGCTGCTCCTGAAGATAGCGTTTCACATCTTCCACCCTATATTCTCCGAAGTGAAAAATGGAGGCGGCAAGCACTGCGTCCGCGCCGCCACGCGTCAAAACATCGCGCAAATGTTTCAGGGTGCCGGCCCCGCCACTGGCGATCACCGGAATGGACAAGGCATCACTCACGGAACGCGTGAGTTCGAGATCATAGCCATCTTTCGTCCCGTCCCGGTCCATGCTGGTAAGGAGGATTTCGCCGGCGCCCAGCGCCGCCACTTTTCGAGCCCATGCGATCACGTCAAGACCGGTGCCATTGCGTCCGCCGTGGGTGTACACCTCCCATGTTCCATCCTGTCCGGCGACGCGCTTGGCGTCGATGGCCACGACCATGCACTGGCTGCCAAATTTCTCTGAAGATTCGCGAATAAGTTCAGGACGCGCAACAGCTGCTGTGTTCAGTGAAACCTTGTCGGCTCCCGCGCGCAACATGAGGCGCACATCGTCCACGGCGCGAATGCCTCCGCCCACGGTGAGGGGCATGAAGCAGCGGTCCGCGGTGCGCTCGACGACATCAATCATCGTGGCGCGATTATCGGAAGATGCGGTGATGTCCAGGAAGACGAGTTCGTCCGCGCCCTGGCGGTCGTACGCTTCGGCGCATTCCACAGGATCGCCCGCGTCGCGCAGCTGAAGGAACTTCGTTCCTTTCACGACGCGTCCGCGATCGACGTCGAGGCAGGGAATAATGCGTTTAGCGAGCATGGAATCACATTCTCGCGCAAAGATGCCAAAGCGCAAAGAAGATTTAATTTTCGGCGCAGCCGCAGGAAACGGCGGGTTTGGCCGCCTATTTTCTTCCCGACCCCAGGATCAGTTTTTGGACGGTTTCCACCTTGGATCCAATCTCGGGGTTCTGATCCCATTGCGCGATGGTGCAGGAGAGGCGTTCTGTCCAGTTGCTGTCGCTCATCGGTCCGGGCACATTGAAGCGCTGAATTTGCCCAAAGAGATCTGTGATCATGAAAATGACGAGCCAGGAAGGACATGAAAGGAGCTTGCGGCAAATGGCGGCATGCAGTTCGGATGTGAAGATTTGAGGAGCCTCGCCTTTCCAACCGATCCAGTTAAGCAGGTGTTGGGCCTCCGCGCTTTTTTCAAGGGTCCAACGCTGCCAAAGAGCGGCGACAGGTTCATGATCGTGGGTGGCGAGGGTCGCAATCGATAGACTCGGATATTCCTCAGCCTTTTTGTACGAGCCGTCCTTTTCGCGTTCAAAGATCGGGATTTTAAATCCCGAAATACCGAGCTGCAACAGGGAGGGACGAACATAGTCGGGGACCATGCCAAGATCCTCTGCGACGACGACAGTGGGACCTCCTGCGTCGAGAACCATTTTGAGGAGAGCTTCTCCGTGTTCCTGGTTGAGCCATCGACTATGTCCATCCTTGTCATCGTTTGGGAAAAAGCGCGGGAGATCGCCGGAGCGCCCGCGGGCTTGTTCGGGCGTGAGATGGAGATAGAGGTGATTATCCTCGGGTTTCCATGGGAATGCGTAAACGCGGTAGAAACCAAGCACGTGGTCGATTCGAAAGGCGTGGAAAATTTCACTCGTGCCCTTGATTCGCGCTCGCCACCAATGATGGTTGTCTTCGCGCATGCGATTCCATCGATAGAGAGGGATGCCCCAATTCTGACCCCAGCGTTCCGTAAAGAGGTCTGGTTTAAAAAATGTTTCGGGCGGAGCGCCGCAGGACCAATAGAGGTCGAAAAGAGAGCGGTTGCCCCAAACGTCGGCGCTGTAACGTCCAATTCCAAAGGGAATATCCCCCATAAGCGCGACGCCTTGCGCGCCAGCGTATGCTTTTAACTCGAGCCATTGCTCCCGTGCCACCCACTGGACATAGCTGTAAAACTGGATGGTTTCGGAAAACCGCCTGCGCTCGGCCTCGGGGCGTTCGAGAAGCCAGGCGCGTGCGCCGTCGGGATCGCGATACGTCTCCGGCCACTGCTCCCAGAGAGGCAGGTTATCATGAAGCTCCATCAGAGTGCGGAAAAGCGCATAATCGGAAACCCAATGATCGTTTTTTTTGAGGAATTCCAGAAACCGCCGGGCGCGTTCCGAAGTTTTGTCCTCAAGTTGTTTTTTGAAACCGTTGAAAGCTTCGCGGAGCAATCGCAACTTCAGCGGCTTCACCTTGCGATATTGGACGGATCCCGCACGAAGCTCCTTCAGCAAGGAATCAGGGGCGAGTTCTTGAAAAGTTTTTTTCGAAAGTTCTGGAAGCGTGTCCGGGGAGACCGCGATCGTGGTTGGATCGAGCGCCATGGAACTAATGGCGTTATACGGGCTGTTATCATCGCCGGTTTCATTGATGGGCAGGAGTTGGAGAAGCGAGATTTTATGACGGGCGCACCAGTCGACCATTTCTCGTGCAGCTTGCGTGTCGCCGATGCCGAGGTCGCGATCTGATCGCAAGGCGAAAAGAGGCACGAGAATCCCTGTGTATTTTTGGAGCGGATCGAGTCGCACCCATGACTACTGCCTGATGCCGTTTGAAAACGCAAGATCACTGCAGAAGCGGGGGGCGGCGAACTCATAAAAGCCAAGCTGCTGGACGGTTTTCACGAAGGCATCGAAATCAACGAATTTGCGGACAAAACGATTTGCTTGGGAGGAAAGGTGAAAGTCGTCTTGTCCATTGCTGAAGACAAAACTTCAATGGAACGTAAAATAAAACGTTGCTCCTTGATGGGGAGCGGCTTCGGGCCATATCCGGCCGCTGTGGATTGGCGGGATTTTCTTCATGAGTAGACCTTCCACCAACCCTATCACTCCCGGCAATGAGGATCAACTGCCGACGCCGACGGCTTCCTTCACGCTTTGAAAACCATCGCGCTGGAGTAAGCGCGACAGGGTCTTCTGCATGATCCGTATCATGAAAGGTCCTTCATAAACGAAACCTGTATAGACCTGGACGAGCGAAGCCCCTGCACGGATTTTCTCATAGACATCCTCTGCCGAAAAAACGCCTCCCACTCCGATGATCGTGAAGCCTGGGCCCAGACGCGCGCGGATAAACCGGATAAAATCCGTGGATTTCTTTCGAAGCGGGCGGCCGCTAAGGCCGCCTTTTTCGTCGAGGCGCCTGACGAGGCCGTCGCGAGTCAGGGTGGTATTCGTGGCAACGATCCCCCCGAGTTTGTGTTTTTCGCAAAGATCCAAGACGTCGTCGAGTGCGGACCATTCGAGGTCAGGAGCCACCTTTACGAGCAGGGGACGCACCGCGTTTTTGTAACGTGCCTGGTTGCGCGATTGGAGCGCCCCAAGGATTTCGTCCAGACGGCTTTTCTCTTGGAGCTCACGCAAGCCGGGAGTATTTGGCGAACTGACATTCAGGACAAAATAATCTCCGAGATCGAGAAACTGTTCGAGCAATTCCGCATACTCTCCCGCCGCATCCTGGAGCGGGGTGGCCTTATTCTTGCCGAGGTTGATGCCAACGGGAAAAGCTGGCCAACGCCCTTGGTTGAGGAGTGTCAGCAATCGGGCACGGATGGCTTCAGCGCCTTCGTTGTTGAATCCCATCCGATTGATGAGAGCTCCGTCCGCGGGCAACCGAAAGAGTCGCGGTTTGGGATTTCCAGGCTGTTCACGCAGCGTGATGGTTCCAACTTCGGCGAAACCAAATCCCAAGGCCTTCCAGGATGGAAGAAGCCGCGCGTTCTTGTCGAAGCCGGCGGCAAGGCCGAAAGGATTGGGAAACTCCAAACCCATGACCTTCGTATGAAGGATCGGGTCGGAAAGGTTGAAACGCTTTTCCAGACAGGCGCACAGTGAAGGACTTTTTTGGATGCATTCAAGCCAGGCGACCGCGAGATGGTGGGCGGTTTCAGGGGGCAGCTGGAAGAGGAGACGGCGAAAGAGGGGCCACATCGTCAGGAAACACCAAGTTTTTTGAGGTAAGGATAAGCGTAGATGCCAGAATTGTGTCCGTCTCCCCAAGTGAATTGAACGGCGTAGCCGCCCACCTTATCGAAACGCACGAGACGGAAGCTTTCAGGTTTGTACGCGAGGTCTTTGGCTTTGTACTGATTTCCCATGATGTCCTGTTCGCCGGAACAGGCTGCACAGGGACAGCCACGCCTCAGTTTGTCGAGGGGAATGTAGCTTTCTGCCCCGTCGTCCCATGCAATCGCGATTTCGTTCTGGATTTGTTGGACGTCACGCGGGTTCATGAGTGCAAGAGACCGTTGGAAATCATTCCGAGCAGGATGGCTCCCCCCAGGATTCGGTACCATGCGAAACCTTCAAAGGTATGATTCTGGACGAAGGCAATGAACCATTTTACGACAAACCAAGCAGAAATGAAAGAAACCACAAACCCGATGCCGAGCGTGCCGATCATATGCGCTGTGAGATCATGTCGGAATTTGAAAAGCTCGTAGAAACTGGCAGCAGTCATGGTTGGGACGGCGAGAAGGAATGTAAACTCGGTGGCGACAGAACGGCTCATGCCGAACAGCAGGCCTGTCATAATGGTTGCTCCCGAACGGGAGACGCCTGGATAAAGCGCAAGGCATTGACCAAAACCGACAGCGAGTGCGAGCGCTAAAGTGACTTCAGAAATGTTGGACACTCGGGCACGCGGTTTAAAATTTTCGATGAGCAGGATCACAATGCCTCCGCCAATGAAGGCGTATGCGATAGGTTTTGGGAAAAAAAGATGATTTGTGATCCAGTGATGCAGTGAGAGACCCACGATGGCGGCCGGTAGGAATGCGACGCCAACCTGGATGCCCAAACGGACGCCTTCGGGTGAAGCTCGGGATCCCCAAGGTATCATTTTTATCAATCGGTCTCGGAACAGCCACCAGACAGCCAAAAGCGCTCCCAGCTGAATGAAGATCATGAAGACCTCTTCTTCGTATCCTAGCCATTGCCCCACCACCAAAAGATGGCCGGTGGAAGAAACAGGAAGAAATTCGGTGAGCCCTTCCACAATGCCAAGAATGATTGCGCTAAACCAATCGGGAAAATGCATCCTCTAGCTATAAGCTGGCATTGGTTCGTGGCAAGTAATAAGTCACAGGTGTTGATGCAATTCCGATTTGGAGATTTGGCGTGGAACTTTCCATCGCGCTGTGTGATTTTTGGGATCCTCAATGTCACGTCTGATTCCTTTTCCGACGGAGGGCGTTTTGTCTCTGCGAAAGTCGCGCTCCAGCACGCCCTGGCGCTTGAGAAAGCCGGCGCTGACGCGATTGATCTTGGCGGCGAATCGACTCGACCGGGCTCGACCGCCGTTTCCGCCGGGGAGGAGCTCGATCGTGTGCTGCCAGTTCTCAAGTTATTGCGAAAGCAACTGAGGATTCCCATTTCGATTGATACGACCAAGGCCGAGGTGGCCGAGAAGGCGTTGCGCGAAGGGGTGGTCATTGTCAACGATATCAGCGGACTTCGTGCCGATCCCGCGATGACGGAGGTGATTGCCGCTTCCAACGCGGGGGTCATTTTAATGCATAGCAGGGGAACACCTGCCACGATGCAGATGCTTTGCGATTATACCGAGGTTGTGGATGAGGTGAAACGCGAACTTGGGGAATCGGTAGAGCATGCGTTGAACAGCGGAATTCCCAACGATCGGATCGCGATCGATCCGGGAATCGGATTCGCCAAAACGAAGGAACAGAATAGGGAGCTGCTGCATGAACTCCATCGATTTACGGGAACCTATCCGGTGATGATCGGTATCTCGCGGAAATCATTTCTGGGCGGGCCGGTAAGCGATCGGGGAAAGGCAACGCTTGAAGGAGAACTCCAGGCATGGACCCAGGGCATTCAGATGATTCGAACGCACGATGTGGCGGCCTTGCGTTCTCACCTCAAGTCTTGAGCAGATTCAGGGGCCGGGTGGCCGCCCGAAGAGGGGAGGTGTTTCGAACTGGACCGGACGGTGGACATCCATCCATTGAGTCGGGCAGGGAAGGTCGGGACGGGCCACTGTGATTTGAATGGAAGTCGCGCCCATTTCTTGAAGTTTTTTGCGGATCGTCGTTTCTGCGAGTGCCGGTGAGTTGCAGTCCTGGCTCAAATGGGAAAGATAGATATGTCGGAGGCGGTCGGTTAGGATCTGTGAAAGGGCCTGCGCAGCGGTCTCATTGCTCAAATGGCCATGGCGTCCACCGATACGCTGCTTTACCGACCATGGACGATAGGGATCCTTTTGCAACAGCTCGACATCGTGGTTGGTTTCTAGGATGAGCGTGTCGGCGCGTTTGGCTTTTTCCAAGACGAGCTGGGTGACATGCCCGAGGTCGGTCAGGAATGCAATGCAGCGTCCACCGTGATGAAAAAGGAATCCGACGGGATCGCTTGCGTCGTGCGGAATGGAAAAAGGCTCGATATCAAAGTCTCCTGCTACGAAGGACTGTCCAGGCTCGAACACACGCCACGTGATGGCTTGGGCCCGCTGCGGCGCATCGGAACCGAAGGTTTCCAGAATCGCGGCGCGCGTGCTGCGGTTTGTGTAGATGGGAATGCGATAACGGGTGGCAAGAACGCGCAACCCTGGATGTGGTCACTATGTTCATGGGTGATCAGAATCCCGTGGAGTTGGGTGGCTGATTTTCCGATCGTTGCCAGCCGTTCTTCGATCTGCTTGCCGCTGAGACCGGCGTCGATGAGGAGACGGGTGGTTTCCGTCTCAAGATAGGCGCAATTCCCGCTGCTTCCACTCGCGAGAATCGTGAGCCGACAAGACATGCAAGCGTTCTAAATCAAAGCGCAAGGAGATGAAAAGCATAATTCTGATTTTAAGCGTTTTAGCTTGATCAGAAGAGAGGAAGCAGCCCTATGCGGCAAAAATTCCTTGCATGCTGTCTTGGCAACCTCATTATTTTGGGGTACATAGGTGGGTGTAGCAACTAGTATGCCATCTCAAGGTCTTCAACAAGTTCAACGTCTCAGTCTTCAGCAAACGCTTTCGCCGCAGATGCAGCAATCGCTGCATATCCTGCAGATTCCCGCGATGGAATTGAGCGCTCTGATTCGGCAGGAGCTGACCACGAATCCCGTTCTTGAGGAAACACAGGATGAGGGATCTTCAGAAAACTCCGAGGAAAACGACGCTGCCAACGAAGAGAACGATTTTGAGGAAGAGTTCAAGGAAATGGCGCAGCTTGACGAAGAATGGCGCGACTATTTTTCCCAAAACAATGCCCCCATACGTCGGACTCAGGAGGAGGAACGCCAGCGTCAGACTTTTTTCGAATCGGTAGCTCGAAGCGAAACTTTGCAGGATCACCTGCTGGCGCAAGTTCAGGTCGCAGATTTGCCCGAAATCCAGAGGAAACTTTGCGAAACGCTGGTCGGCAACATCGACGAACGTGGATATCTCATGGCCACGCCCGAGGATTTGGCAGGCTGGAGCGGAGGAGAGCCCGGATCCGCCGAAGCGGCTCTCAAGATCATTCAGGGGTTCGATCCCATCGGCGTGGGAGCTCGTGACTTGCGAGAATGCCTCCTCCTCCAACTGGAGCGCCTTGGGCACAAAGAGGATTCTCTGGCGTATCGGGTCGTATCGAGGCATATGGACGAGCTCGCGGCCAGAAAGCATGCAGAAATTTCCGAGGCCCTGAACGTGTCGCTTGACGAAGTCCACCGCGTTGCGGCGCTCATTGCGACTCTCGACCCGCAACCGGGAAGTCGTTTCAGCTCCGATGACAGCCGCTATATCACGGCGGACATGAACGTGCAGAAAGTCGGCGAGGATTGGGTTGTCATTATGAATGACGACTGGTTGCCGACCGTCCGCATCAGCAATACCTACAAGGACATTCTTGGGCAGTCCTCGCAAGGGCAGGAAGTGAAGAGCTATGTGCGCGAACGTATCCGTGCCGCAAGATTTCTCATCAAGAGCATCCAGCAACGCCAGCAAACGATCCTCAAGATTGCCTGCGAGATCGTTCGTGTTCAGGTCGATTTCTTCAATCATGGAAGCGCCTATCTCAAGCCCTTGACGATGACCGAGGTGGCGCAAAAAATCGGTGTGCATGAAACGACGGTGAGCCGCGCCATTGCGAACAAATACATGCAGACGCCTCATGGTATTTATGAGCTCAAATATTTTTTCACCCCAGGTATCCGCCTCGCCGACGGCAGCGTGATCAGTCAGGAGCAGGTGAAAGTCGCCATTTCCGAACTGGTTTCCAACGAAACGTCTAGCCATCCGCTCACCGACCAGGAGATTATGACCGTGCTGAAAGAACGGAAAATTCCCATTGCCCGGCGCACGGTGGCCAAATACCGCGAGGAGTTGAAGATACTCCCGTCCCATTTGCGCAAGTCTAAGTAGGCGTCCTTTTCTCGCGTTTTGCGGTTCGGCCAGATTGTTTTTTTGTCATCCTGTCCCAAAAAAAGACATTCTATCCGTCTTTCAGAGAACCTCGTAACGGGTTGCTCAAAAACTAAAAGCTGCCGCGCTGGCGGCAAAACCAGGCTTGCCTGAATAGCTCTCTACGACTCCCTGGAACGCCAACATGACGCGATTTAATCAAGCTGTTCAAAAGAAAACAACCGGAAGGAGGGTGTCCGGGCTATTTCCAAAGGCTGTTTCCAGACTCTTTTTCCTCGGCAGGGCGTGGTTAATGCGAGGCGTAGGTAGGTTTCAAAGATAGTGAAATAATTTCATGAAAAGTTGTAATTTTGATTGATTATTTCATCGAATCGAGAGCCGCTTGGCACGCCGCTTGCTTTTCCCTTGGCATGAGAAAAACTTCTTTTTTCCGGGTAGGTCACTGGCAAACTTTGTTGAGCGCGTTTCTTTATTTTGATGTCAGCTTCATGATTTGGGTGTTGATGGGAGCCTTGGGCAATTACGTGGCGTCGGATTTTGGGATGACGCCTGCCCAGAAGGGCTTGATGGCCGCCTTGCCGCTCCTTGGAGGGTCATTTCTTCGCTGTGTTCTGGGATATTTGACGGACACCTGGGGTGCGCGAAAAGCGGGCTTGATGGGATTGAGTTTCACCCTCCTTCCATTGCTTGGCGGGTGGTTATGGGCGGACTCTCTCGATAAAATATTTGCTGTGGCCATCTTGCTGGGCGTGGCAGGAGCGAGCTTTGCTGTGGCGCTGCCGATGGTGAGCCGCTGGTATCCACGCGAGCATCAGGGACTGGCATTGGGCATTGCCGGCGCAGGGAATTCTGGAACCATTTTGGCCACCTTGTTTGGCCCGCGGCTGGCCGAGGTTTATGGCTGGCATCGTGTTTTCGGAATGGCGATCATTCCTCTTCTCGCGGTGACCGCCATTTTCTTCGCGCTTGCGAAGGATGCACCGAATCGTTCGAAAGGATCTAACTTTAGGCAATACCTTCAGCTTTTCCGGGAAAAGGATATTTATAGTTTCGGATTTTTTTATGCCGTGACGTTTGGTGGCTTTGTAGGTCTGGCGAGCTATTTGTCGATTTTCCTGCGCGATCAATACGGTATTTCCAAAGTGGCTGCAGGCGATCTGACTTCCATCTGTGTGGTCGCCGGAAGCTTTATGCGCCCATTGGGAGGCTTTCTTTCGGACCGACTTGGAGGCATCCGCCTCCTGGGCCTATTGTATGCGTCCGTGACCGTGCTTGCTTTCATCCTGGCCAAATTGCCGCCGATTGCTTTCACCGTGCCCCTTTTCTTTCTGATGATGGGCTGCCTTGGAATGAGTAACGGAGCGGTCTTTCAACTCGTTCCGCAACGTTTTGCCAAAAATGTGGGCATTGCTACCGGTATTTTAGGGGCGGCTGGAGGGCTGGGGGGGTTCTTTTTGCCAACGCTCTTGGGCTGGTTCAAGCAGTACTTTGGCACGTATGCGGCAGGGCTAATGCTTTTTGCCTATATTGCCGCCGGAGCAGGCATCCTTTTGAAGTGGGCACAACGGAAATGGGAGGGAACGTGGATTGGCGCGAACGGGTGCGTGGCGAGCTTGCGACACCAAGATGAGGAAGAGGAAAGATTTTCTCCGAAACCTCAGGCCGAGCTTGTCTCCTGACCTCCTGAAGAGCCGAAGCGTGGAATCCATCGTTAAAACCATCTGTCCGTATTGTGGTGTGGGATGTGGACTTGCCGTCAAGGTTTGCGATGGAAGGATTGTGCAGGTGAAAGGCGATGAAGATCATCCGGCCAATTTCGGCAGTCTTTGCACCAAGGGGGCGACGGTGGATCAGATCGTTGAGGCGCCGAATCGGCTGATTTCCGCGCAGTGGCGCGCCGATCGTGACAGTCCATTTGTTGCCCCGGGTTTCGATTCCACGCTGGAATATGTGGCGGAGCGATTCAAGGAGATCATTCGCAGTCATGGGCGCGATTCTGTGGCCTTTTATCTCTCCGGCCAGCTCACGACAGAATCGCAATATGCGTTCAACAAGCTGGCAAAGGGGGCCCTGGGGACGAACAACTTAGATTCAAATTCCAGGCTTTGCATGGCGAGCGCGGCCAGTGCTTACAAACTCGCGCTTGGAGCCGACGGACCGCCTACGTGCTATGACGATATTGAGCTTACCGATTGTTTTTTTATCCTAGGCGCCAACATGGCCGAGTGCCATCCCGTTCTCTGGCAGCGCATCAAGCGGCGTGCTTCTCGGAAACGCGCTCGTCTCATCGTCGTCGATCCGCGGCGCACGCCGACCGCGGACGCGGCCCATTTGCATCTCGCCATCCAGCCTGGAACGGACGTCGCTTTGCTCAACGCGATGCTGCATATCATCATCGCACAAGGTTGGACCAATGAGACGTTTCTTCGTGCGCACACGGAAGGATGGGATGCGATCAAGGAGAGGGTGGAAGCCTGGTCCCCGGCGCGCGCCGCAAAGATTTGCGGTATCCCGGAGGTGGAGATTCATCGTGCCGCATTCTGGTTTGGGCACACATCGACGGAAGCATTAAGCTTTTACGCCATGGGCGCCAATCAAAGCACGCAGGGTGTGGCCAAGAATCTCGGCATCATCCATTTGCATCTGGCGACGGGAAAAATTGCGCGACCTGGAAGCGGGCCGTTTTCCCTCACAGGCCAGCCGAATGCGATGGGCGGGCGCGAAGTAGGTTACATGAGCGGATTGCTGCCCGGACATCGGAGTGTGACCGATGCGGCCCATCGCGAAGAGATCGCGAAGATTTGGGGAGTCTCGCCGCGCCGCATTCAATCGAAGCCCGGACTGGACGCGGTGCGTCTTTTTGAAGCGTTGGAAATGGGTCAAGTGAAGGCGCTCTGGGTGGTGGGAAGCAATCCACTTGCCACGATGCCAAACAGCAACATGGTGCGGCGTGGCCTTGAACGCGCGGAATTGCTGGTCGTGCAGGATTGTTATCATCCGACGGAAACCTCGCAGCTTGCGCACGTCCTTCTCCCCGCGGCACTCAACCTGGAGATGGAGGGAACGATGACGAATTCCGAGCGGCGAATCAGCCTTCTTCGTCCCTGCGTGCCCCCTCCCGGAGAGGCGCGTCCTGACTGGGAGATTGCATGCCGTTTCGCGGCTCTCATGGGATATGAGGAGCAATTTTCATACACCTGTGCGGGGGATATCTTCGAAGAGCACAAACAATGCTGTTCGAATGTCTACTCACTGCAGATGGATGGCATCAGTTATCGGCGGCTCAAATATCAACCGATCCAGTGGCCATGCCCCTCATCGTCGAGGCCGGGAGTGTCGCGGCGCTATCGCAGGCGGATTTTTGCGACCTCGACGGGAAGAGCCAAATTCCATGTCATCGACTATGAGCCGCCCGCCGATCCGGCGACGGCGAAATATCCGCTCCTCCTCAACACGGGCAGGCTGGCACACCAATGGCATACGCGCACGAAAACGGGACACGTGGCCAAGTTAAATAAACTCAATCCGGGGCCCTTCGTGGCAACTCATCCCGAAGATGCGGCCAGGCTCGGGCTTGCCGAAGGGGCTCGTGCGCGGCTGGTGTCGCGCCGCGGTTTTGTGCGAACCACCGTGAAACTTGATGATTCCGTCCTTCCTGGGACGCTTTTTATGCCCTTTCACTGGGGACAGTCGGCGGGAGAAGAGGGTTGCGTCAATCGCGCCACTCACGGCGAAAACGATCCTATTTCACTGCAGCCGGAGCTCAAACTGAGCGCCGTCCGGCTGGAAGCGGAAGTCTGATGGGGTTTCCCGGAACCTCTTCCAATCGAAAACAGGCAACGCGCCGAGTTTTTGAAGCGGAAGTTTTGGGTTCAAGCCGCACAAGAACGTTGGAATTCGCAAAGGCTCCCAGACAGTGGGATCCTTTTTGTGGGTTTAAAAGCACCTTTCCGCGCACATCCTTTCCGAGCAGAAACACCGTTTTGTTCCGAGGGGGGACGAGCGGATGTTTTGTATTCGCGGCGAACCAGGCAGGACGAGGCGCGGGAAGATGCATCATCTTCATCAATGCCGGCCGAACGTAAAGCATGTAGCAAACCGCGACAGAAAAGGGATTGCCCGGGAGACCGAACCATAGTTTGCCGTCTTTGACGCCCGTCGTGAAGGGGCCGCCCGGTTTTTGAGCGACTTTTGAAAAAAGAATTTTCATTCCATTGCGCTTGGCAATTTCCACGAGCTTATCATGGGGCCCGACCGAAACGCCGCCCGTCGTCATCACGACATCAGAAGATCGAAGCAGGATGGCAAAATTCTTTTGAATGTGGCGGACGTCATCCGCAACGATAGGCATCAGAAGGGGGTTGATGCCGAGACGCTCAAGCTGCAGCTTCAAAAAAAGTCCATGTGTGTCGCGCACTTGATCGAGGCGGGGTGAGGAGTTCCATTCCACGACTTCGTCACCGGATCTCAGGATTCCGATTCGCGGCGCTGCATGGACTCGGACCTGGCGCACCCCCATGGAGGCGAGCCATGCCACGCTTCCTGCGTTAAGAACCTCTCCTTTTGCGATCGCGATCCCGCCGCGGCAGATTTCCTCGCCTTTCCGGCGAATATTTTCCCCGGTTGCTGCGGATGAAAAAACCTCCACGTGGCTCTTATGAATTCGACAATCCTCTTGCATCACGACGGCATCCGCTCCCGAAGGCAGCAAGGCTCCGGTGGAGATGCGAATGGCTGTTCCGGAGCGGACCTTTTTTCGCGTTGAAAGGCCGGCCGAAGCTTCGTCCAAAATGTGGAGGCGCGCAGGATTTTTGACAGATGCGCTTCGAAGATCGTGCGCGCGGACGGCAAATCCATCCATCGCTGCATTGTCAAAACGCGGCAAATGATCGGGGGCGCGGACGGAAGCAAGAAGAACGCGTCCACCGGCCTCCGCAACGCTGCATGACATGATTGGAGTGGGGCCCGTGTTCGAAAGAATCGTGTTAAGTGCCTTCTCGGGGGTCATTCATGGCCTCCGCCTCGCATCATTTTGAAACCATGGAGAAGACCCGGGAGAAGCGCATCCAGCGATTCTTGCACGCCGCGACTGCTTCCAGGGAGATTCACGATGAGTGTTTTCCCCCGCAGGCCGGCGATGCCCCGCGAAAGCATGGCATAGGGCGTGCGCGCACGGCCATGTCCACGCATGGCTTCACTGATCCCCGGGATTTCCTTTTCAATGACGTTGCGTGTGGCTTCCACCGTCACATCACGGGGTCCGAGACCTGATCCTCCGGTGGTGAAGACAAGATCGGCGCCATGCTCGCTCCTCGCTTTGAGCCATGCTTCGATCTGGGGCACGTCGTCTGGCAGGATGTCATAGTGCGCGATATGAACGTCTTCCGTGGCGAGCCGGTCGCGGATCAGGCGACCTGATTTGTCCTTGCGCTTGCCGGCCGCCGTGGAATCCGAACAGACAAGAATGGCAGCCTCGAGTTTCGGTGTAAAGGAATCGCGGAATTCCCCGTGACCGCCGGTTTTTTTGAGAAGGCGCGTCGGTCCGATTTCGAGCGTTTCATCGACGGGTTTCAAGAGATCGTAGAGGTTGAGAGCGGCCAGCTGGGTCGCGAGGAGTGCTTCGATTTCGACTCCCGTGCGGTCCACCGCCTCGACTTGCGTGGTGATCTGGATGGCATCGTCTTGGAGCTCGAATTCGACCATGACGACATCGAGTGGAACGGTGTGGCAGAAGGGAACCAGTTCTGCGCAGCGCTTCACGCCGGAAAGAACAGCGGCGCGGGCGAGCTCGAAAACGTTGCCTTTGGGCACCGCCTGATTTCGGATCATGATGGCCGTCGCATGGGCAATGCGAAGCGAACTGCTGGCGGTTGCCGTGCGATGGGTCGAAAATTTATGAGAGACATCCCGCATGCCACCCGCGTTGCGACTTGAAGGATCGGGATTTTTCGTCATATCAAAAGCGCTCGCTTGCCGTGGCGGAGAGGACGTTCATGCGGATCCAGTGTGAGGTCGCTCCCTCATAAAATTCTTTTTTCCAAATGGGGACGCGTGATTTCACCTGCTCAATCACATATTCGCATGCCTGAAAGGCGGCGTGACGATGTCCCGCGCAGACGCCCACCCAGATGGCGACGTCACCAATCTGCAGGTGCCCGATGCGGTGCACGCAGCATGCTTTGTTGATCGCAAAGCGCTGGGCGGCTTCTTCGATGATTTTCGCCCCTTCCTTGACAGCTAGTTTTTCAAAGGCTTCATAGGAAAGCGAAAGGACGGATTGGCCTTCATTGTGATCTCGAACCCGCCCTTCGAAGGTGACGACGGCGCCGCAGCTGGAGGAGTGCATATGGCCGCCAAGTGCGGCCGCTTCGATGGGATGAGTCGTGATTTCAAACATCTTAACCTCCGGCAAAGGGTGGAAGAAATGCGACGCGATCGCCACTGCGAAGAGATGTTTCCCAAGCCTGAAATTCGTCGTTGATGGCAAGTTTGAGGTGGGAACGATTGGACGGCAGTTTTTGATCGCGCTGGAGTTCGTCAAAGAGCTGCAAGGCGCTCTCAGCCTCGGTCGAAAGGGTCTCCTGCGCGCAGCCGCGCAGGTCGCGAAGCGACGCATAGTAATGAATCGTGATTTCTTTCATGCCACGCGTCTGAAGGATTGTTTTGCCACACGATATTCTTCGTAAGAGTTCAGATTGCGCAGCTCCTCGGAACGAACGGATGAGATGCAATGGATGTCTGCATCCATGAAAACGTGACGCAGACCGTTCGCGCGAGAAGCGCGGGCTGTCTTTTGCAGGGCAGGCAGAATCCCCGGTTCGTAAATGGAACAGAGAGGTTCCGGGAAATTACATTCAGCGATGGAGAAGGCGGTAGCGTCCTTGGTGGGATCACGAAATGCGATAAGCTCTTCCAAAAGAGGGATGTTGAGGAAAGGCATGTCGCACGCGATGACGAGCCAGGCCGCTTTGGGAAAGCTCGTCATGGCGGACAAGAGCCCATTGAGGGGACCTTTCCCAGGGAAGGCGTCATGAATCTGCTCGAGGTATCGGAAGGCGGCATGGGAGCGTTGTGTGGCGCGGATGGAAACGAAAGTCCTTTCGCATACCGAGGAGAGCAAGGAATAGCAATGGTGGGACTGAATTTCGTCGTGATAGCGGAGGGCAGCTTTGGCCCGGCCCATGCGCGCGCTCCGTCCGCCGCAAAGAACAAGCCCGTAAAGCGGCGCTGCACAAATGGATTTGAATTTCCGAAAGCCCATCTTCATCCACCAATGGCATGCATGCGGCGAGCAGGTTGATATTGGTCGCGAAACGTGTGCTCTAATGGCTTGTCGAGCAGCGTCTGTTCGAAAATGTGCTCTATTTCCTCATCCGTGGCGCCGTGGCGCATGGGCTCGCGGACATCGACTTCAAGGTGGTTTCCAAGGCAGGGACGCAACTTGCCATCCGCCGTGAGCCGCACCTTGTTGCATGCCTCGCAGAAATGGAGATTGGTCATGACTCCGATGAATCCGATCGTCACCGCGTTTTGTTCGAGGCGATAATAACGGGCCGGGCCATGTCCGAGCCGAACGGTTTCCAAGGGAATCAGGCGATCCCTCTGGCTTAGGCGGCGGATCACTTCGCCTGCGCCCAGGAAGTTGGCATCCGTGAGGACGTCGGTTGTACTGATGGGCATCAATTCGATGAAGCGCAGGATGAGTCCGTGTTCTCCGGCAAAATGGATCAGTGGCCAGATTTCGTCTTCATTCAAGCCGCGTATGAGAACGGTATTGAGCTTGATGCGTTCAAATCCAGCCTTGAGCGCAGCATGGATTCCGTCGACGACGGCATGCACATCGCCTTTGGTGATCTGGTGGTAAACCGAGGGAGTGAGCGCATCGAGGCTGATATTCAGGGTCTGAACGCCGGCTTTGTGAAGATCTTTGGCGAGTACGGATAAGCGCGTCCCATTCGTGGAAACTCCCAGTGATTGGATGCCCGGAAGGCGGGCCAGTTCGGAAAGAAAAGGAACGACATCCTTGCGGATCAGCGGCTCTCCGCCCGTGACACGAAATTTGCGAAAACCGATTCTTGCGGCAACGCGCGCGATGCGCAGGATTTCTTCGTAGGTGAGGATTTCATGGCGTTCCTTCCATTCCACGAGTCCCTCAGGCATGCAATAAAGGCATCGTTCATTGCATCGGTCCGTGATGGAGATGCGTAGATAATCAATCGATCTTTGATGGGGATCAAGTCGCGGCAGGGTCATGCGGAGTATGTGAAGGCGGGGACGGCTTTTTCAGCATGCCCCAACCGTCGATTTTTGGAAAGACTCGAGTTGCGTGGTTCCTTTGGTTTGCCCGGCCCTCCGGTCTCTTGAGAGGATGTTCCCATTCCCAATCACCTCTGTTCTTCATGAATCGAATGTTTCGCGTGAAATCGTGAATTGAATCTGTCATTTTGGTTCGATGATCGATTACGAGAAAGAACTCAATTCCCAGCAACTTGCCGCAGTGAGGGCCGACCCAGGTCCTATTCTTGTGATCGCGGGCGCTGGCAGCGGCAAGACCCGCACGCTGACCTATCGAGTGGCTTATCTCATCGAAAACGGACTGCCGCCAGACCGGTTGCTCCTCCTCACTTTCACGAATAAAGCAGCACGCGAAATGCTTCATCGCGTCAGCAACGTTTTGCCTGCGGATGGATCGAAGCTTTGGGGCGGCACCTTCCATTCCATTGCCAACCGCATTCTCCGCCGCCATGCAAAACTGCTCGGCTATAGTTCTGGTTACGCGATTCTCGATCGCGAGGATTGCAAGGACCTGATCAACGCATGCATTCCCGAAGCAGGAATCAACGTCAAGGAGCGCCGCTTTCCGAAGGCCGATGTGCTGATCGAAGCGTTCAGTCTCGCGGTGAATACGGAGCGTGCCCTCGCTGAAATCGTCAAAACGAACTACATTTATTTTTCCGATGTCATCGAGCAGGTTGCCAACGTGAGGAGGCTCTACATTGAACGCAAGAAGCAGGCTAATGTGATGGATTACGACGACTTGCTTTCCAATCTCCTCATGCTCTTGAGAGGACACCCTGAGATTGCCGAACTTTATGGCCGCCAGTTTCTTTCCATTCTCGTCGACGAATATCAGGATACGAACCGCATTCAGTCGGACATCGTGGACCTCTTTTCCGCACGACATCAGAACGTGATGGTTGTAGGGGACGATGCGCAGAGCATCTACAGCTGGCGTGGCGCGAATTTCCGAAACATCATGGAGTTTCCGAAGCGCTATCCGAAAGCGCGGGTATTCAAGATCGAACAAAACTATCGAAGCACGCCGCAGATTCTCGGTCTGGCGAATGAGGCGATCCGCGCCAATGCCAATCAATTCGAAAAAACGCTGCGGGCGACCCGAAATGATGGCCTCAAACCGCAGGTGGTGCCGGTGCTCAACGCGTCCGAGCAGGCTGTCTTTGTGGCGACGCAAATGTTGGAGTTGCGCGATCAGGGCATCCCGCTCAATGGCATGGCGGTGCTCTACCGATCCCATTATCATTCCATGGAATTGCAAATGGAACTGACGCGTCGCAACATCCCGTTCTTCATTACGAGCGGCCTTCGATTTTTCGAGCAGGCGCACATCAAGGATGTTGCGGCGTATCTGAAGCTCGCGTTGAATCCGCGCGATGAACTCGCGTTTAAACGCATTGCGTTGATGATGCCCAAGATCGGCAACGTTACGGCGGTGAAGCTCTGGCGAAAGGCGCTCGCACAGGTGGAATCCGCGCGATCCAAATCGGAGGGGGAATTGCCGGTTGCCGAAACTCTGTTTGATTACGGCCAGCTTATAAACCTTGTTCCCAAGCTGGCGCAGAAGGAGTGGCAGCAATTTGCCGAGACGATGAAGCAATTGCGCGAACCAAATCTTAAAAATTCTCCCGACGAGATGATTCGCATGGTGATGGAAGCGAGCTATGACGATTACCTGCAGGCCAAATACGACAACTATTCTTCACGCAAGGAAGATGTGGAGCAGCTCGCAAATTACGCCTCACGCTTTGACGGCACCGAAGAGTTGCTTGCCGAATTGGCATTGATGACAAATGTCGAAGTCCAGGAGGACGGGCCAAATTCAAAGGATGAGGAAGCTGTTCGGCTCAGCACGGTGCACCAGGCAAAAGGCCAGGAATTTCCCGTGGTCTTTGTCCTTTGGCTGACGGAAGGCTGCTTCCCCAATACACGCGCCCTGGAAAGCATGGAAGGCGAGGAGGAAGAGCGACGGTTGTTTTATGTCGCCGTGACGCGGGCGAAAGACGAGCTCTATTTGATTCACCCTCAAATCAAGCTGAGCGGAGACTACGGGGACGCATTCCAAAAAAAATCACGTTTCCTCCAGGACCTTTCGAAATCGTGCTACCAGGAACTCGAAGTGGACGTTTATCAATAAGGCAGGAGGGGAGATTGAATGAATCTCTCAACCTTCAACGAGGGTTGCTGGAACTAATTAATCATTGGCAAATCGTACGAGGGACCATTCGAATCCAGCCATTGATTGACCGCGCTTTTAATAAAGTCGTTATTACATTCCTTAAGGTCTTTCTCAAGATTCACTTTGCTGTTCCGCACGACATAAAGGTAAAAGAATCCAAGATCGTGGGAGCATTGAGGCTTACGGTTCATCACATGAAGGATTCGGCGGGCGAAGGAGGAGAGTTCGGTTTCGTCGAAGGGTTGGTGACGTTTTTGGGCGGCGATGAGTTCCGGCCATCGGCGCCACGGATTTTTTTCGTAGTCGATGGCAAAGAGTTCTGCGAGGCCCTCGTTATAACAACGGAAATCGGCGCCCGTCTCGAGCAATTTGGGGCAGTACGCCAGCAGGAATGCATGGCTTGATTCGTGGGCAACCAGCGCCTCCTGTGAGATGTAAGTGCTGTTGAGATTCACCCGGATGTCGCCGACGATTCCGAGGGCAAGAGAGCCTTCCTCATTGTTGAACTCGCTCCAGGTCCAGAGTCCCTCTGCGGGAATGCCGTAGACGTTGATTTGTCGTTCCATCGGAATCAGTGTCACGTGGATGTTTCGATGAAGTCTTTCGAATTTCCACTGCCAATCCTGATAATAATTTCGGATCCAGGCCTGCGCCTCAAAGACTCGCTCCCTCGAATCGGCGTTGATGTTGCGCATGACATCGTTATCGAGCTCGATGACGAGTTTCGGATTGTCCGTCTGAAAGTCGTTTGCCGCGTGGAGGGTGACGGCAAGGCAGAAACCGAGAAGGGTGACGAGCCATGGCGAAAAGGCAAAGATCCGGAAGAACGGGGAAAGATTTCTGGATTGAACCGGATGCACGCTCAGCCTATCGTTTTTTCAGCACGAGATCGTTATAATAAATTCCGTGAAGGAAGGAAAGTCCTCCGTCGAGCCGGGCCGTAGCGCAGTTTGGTAGCGCGTCTGCCTTGGGCGCAGAAGGTCGCGAGTTCAAATCTCGCCGGCCCGACTCGACGGAGATTCTTTTTGAGTCACAGATGCAGATGGAGGAAGAGACAGACTTTTACGATGGCAACAAGTCCATGAGAACCCGGGAGTGAGAGTTCCATTCATGTTGATTTGCGCCTTCTTTTTTTAGCTTAAAGAATGAATTGGAAAAAATGGATCGCGACCGGATTCGGGACGGGTTATCTGCCCATCGGGCCCGGCAGTTGGGGAACTTTCCCGGGCATGCTCCTTTGCTGGGCGATGCAACCACTGCCTCCCATGCTTTATGCACTGGCCATCCTGCCGCTGGCATTGGCGGGAGTCCATCTGGCCGGAGTTGCCGAAAAAGAGTTTGGCAGGAAGGATCCGGGCCAGATCGTCATCGACGAAATTGTCGCATTTCCCATTACCATGTTTCTTATTCCCGTCACGTGGGGAACGATGCTGCTTGGTTTTTTTCTCAACCGTCTTATGGATACGATCAAGCTTTGGCCTTGTCATCGTCTTGAGAAGCTTCCGGCAGGATGGGGAATCATGATGGACGACCTCGTTGCTGCTGTTTATTCCTGTCTTCTCATGCATGCCGCCCTTCATCACTGGCCCCATATCGTCGCTTGGAAACCTCATTTCGCGACCATGCTCAGCTCGTGATGCTTTTCATTTCAGAAACATGGCAGACTAAAAGAAACTGGATGAGGTTCACATCATGAAATCTGTCGCGAACATCAGCGTCATCGGCCGCGACCGCACGGGTGTCGTCGCGCGCGTCACCCAATATCTTTTCCAGAGCGGAGCAAATATCGAGGAGATCGAACAGCAGGTCATGCGCGGACAATTTAATATGACGCTTCAGGCGTCATGGTCGACCGTTCCACTGGATCGCGCCCGGGTGGAAAGTGGAATTCACCGCCTTGGGCAGGAACTGCGGATGGAAGTGAGAGTCCGATTCCTGGAGGCGCATGCGAAGCAACGCATGGCGTTGTTTGTGACCCGCGAGCCAGAATGTCCTGAAGCCGTTGTGAGGGCGGTGAAGGCCCGGAAAATTCCGGCTGAGATAGGACTTGTTGTCAGCAATCACAAAGTGCTGCAGCCGATTGCCGCTCGCATCGGAGCGCCATTCTTGCATGCGGATTATGCAGATCGAGAAAAGGCGGAAGGGAAGATTCTGGCGGAACTCGAAGAGCAGGCCATTGATTGGATCGTCCTCGCCCGGTTTATGAAGATCCTTTCGCCGAATTTCGTTTGGCGCCACAAAAACAAGATCATCAACATTCATCCTTCACTTTTGCCGGCATTTCCGGGTGCCTCAGCGTACCGTCAGGCCTATGAGCGCGGTGTGAAAATCGTGGGAGTGAGCGCTCATATCGTCACCATGGATCTGGATGAGGGGCCTATTATTTGCCAGGACGCATTTCGTGTTTCACCCGGCGCGTCGATGGCTGAAATTGTAAAGCGTGGCCGCCAGATCGAAGCGAAGACCCTCGTTCGCGCAATTCAGCTTTGTCTTAAAAAGCGTTTGGATATCCACTGGGGCGTGGTTCATAACGTCTGATCTGCTCGACATTGCTTCCGAGCTATTCAGGGTTTTTCCTATCGAAAAAGAGGGACCGTCGTCCGTTTCGCGGAAGCCGCCCGTAGCCTATGTTCCATTAACAAGCCTCAACAGGAGAATATTTATGTTAAGTTGGTCTATTACATTCCTGGTGATCGCCATCATTGCGGCGGTGCTGGGATTTGGAGGAATCGCGGGAGTGGCTGCGGGCATTGCCAAAATGCTCTTTGGGCTGTTCTTGATCCTGTTTGTCATCAGCCTATTGTTCGGACGCAGAGCTGTTTAGCGCGATCAACTTAGTGTCTCGGGCCATGACAAGCGGCCGAGCATGAAAGCACACTCTTCCTTGAGGGAAGGAGGAGTGTGAGAAAGGTTTCTTTACTGGGGATGGACGTCCGTTTTGTTATTCGGATTCGCAGGCTTATCGTTATCGGCGAGCTTTGTGATCTCATCGCTCGCTTCCCTGGTGGCCTTCTGGAATTCCTTTTTCGCCTGGCCCAGGGAGCGGGCGAGTTCCGGCAAGCGTTTGGCCCCAAAGAGGAGCAGGATAATCACAAAAACGATGATGAGCTCACCCCCACTTGGCATCCCCCAAGCGATCACAATCGGAGGTGTCATTTGGACACTCCAAATTCGTCGCGGCGATTTTGCGAGTAGGCGGATTCATCGTTACCCTGTGCGATGGGTTTTTCTTCGCCAAAGCTCACGGTGCCCACATTATTGGCATTGGCCCCGAGTTTGATGAGATAATCCCGTGCTGCGGAAGCACGACGCTGTCCCAAGGCCCGATTGTATTCAAGAGTGCCGCGCTTGTCGCAATGTCCGGCGACCAGAATTTGACGGGAGCCATCCTCTTTCAGCCACGCCGCAATGTCTTCGAGGGTTTTGCGATCTTCGCTGCGGATGGTGGCGCTGTCGTAGTCAAAATGGATCGCTGCAAACTTATCGTAAGTGGCATTTTCGGGCGTGACCGCCGTCAGGCGATGTCCTTCAGGGTGTGAGGCTCCTCCTGCCGTTCCTGCATCTTCGGGAGAGACCACATCGCCCGTCGTTCCATCGATATTTCCGGCGTCACCCGTTGGTCCAGGGGGTCTCTTGTCGGCACAGCCAGCGAGAAGGAAAGCGAAAAACAGGATGGGAAGAAGTTTGAGCGAGGATGGAATTTTCATAAGGGTGTGTGGTTGAGAATGATCGAGGTTCAACGGCCAGACCACGTCGGTTCCGTGCAATTGCCAAAATCTCGAGTCAACTGAACGGCCTGCCTGGTCTTAGTGTCAAGAATATAAAGGTCCGAATGCCCTCCTGTGTTGCGTGAAAAGACGATATGGCGTCCATTGGGAGCCCATGAAGGATCTTCGCAACTGCCGTCGTCGTCCACCACGCTGCCTCCTCCGCCTTTTTCAGGATCGATCACGCTGATGGCAAATTGATTTCCTGAGAGCGAGCTATACGCGATCAGACCCGATTCAGGAGACCAATCGGGTTCGGTATTATACGCGGGGGAGAAGGTGATCTGACGGCCCGTGCCACCAGAGCTGGAAATGAGATAAATTTGCGGACGTCCGCCTTCATCCGAAGCGTACGCGATTTCGCTGCCGTCTGGCGACCATGTCGGCGAGGACTTGCCTCCGCGCGAATGGGTCAGTCGTCGCGGGGTGCCGCCGTCGGCAGACATCACGTAAATTTCGGGGTTGCCATCCTTGCTGAGTGTCAGCGCGATCTTCGATCCGTCGGGAGAGAAGGCAGCGCCGGAATTAAGTCCGGGAAAGCTTGCTACCTTGGAGCGGCTTCCACCGGGGTAGCTCATCACATAGACGTCGGGATAACCCGAGCGGTAGGAGGTGAACGCGATCTTGCTGCCCTGACGGCTGAAATTGGGCGAGCCGACAATGGAACCGTCCTTGGTAAACTTCTGCGCGTTAAAGCCATCATAGTCCATGACGTAAAGTTCCTTGTGACCGCTCTTGTCGGAGATGAACGAGATGCGGCTTTCTGAAAATCCTTTTTTGCCGGTGAGCTTGAAGATGATGTCATCGGCGACTTTGTGGGCGGCATGGCGCAGATCGCCGCTGGCTGACGGGCTGAGAATGGCAGATCCATCGGAAGAAAAAAGTTTGGCTTGAACCGAGGAACTGGACGCGCTGCCTTGAACGACATATTCGCCGCCGCTCGAAACGGTTTTGAAGTAACCGCTGCTTTCGAGATCATTCTCCAAAATCTTGGCGGCTTGGGAACCTGCGGCTCCGTTTAGGTCGACCCGGATAGAGGCTCCTTCATTTTTGATGACTTCGACCTGGGCGGTCGAAGCTAGGGCGGAAAGAAGAAGGAGAACGAGAGTTTTCAAATAGGAATGTTTCATTTAGTGTTGGATCTTAAAATCTACCGTGATATCCGCGTGGTCTGTTCCAAGTCCCGAAGGAAGTGGCGGCAAAGTTTTGATGCGGTTTGCCGCAGCAAGGGCCGAATTATCCATTTCGTTGTTTCCGCTCGAACTTGCAAGCGAAACCTTGGAAATCGTTCCATTTTTTTCAACGCGAAGGATGACAGGAGTGGCCATTCCTTCATCCGCGCCAAAAGGCGGCTGCCATGATGAATACATTTTTTGAAAGATGAGATTGTAATAAGCTGCCACTTCATTGGAGATGCCCGAAGCCGATGAGGAACCGTTGCTGGGGCCTGAAACAAAGTTTCGAGAACTCCCAATTTTGTTGAGAAGATTTTGGGCGAACTGGCTGGAATCAAAAGAGCTGGACGTACCTTTTTTTACCGGCTTGGCGTTGGCAGAACCCGTATCAGGGAGCGTGATCCGCTTCACAATTTTTGTCGTGTTCACCTTCACCACATGCTTGGGGGGCATGGGAGAAGTGGGTGAGGGTGTTTTTTCGATTTTCTTGGGTGCCGGCGCAGGTGCTGGCTCGGGCGGAGCTTGCGGGGGAGGCTCAGGCTCTTTTGGCTGAGGTTCCGGCGCAGGTGCTGGCGGCTCAGGAGGTTGAGGCGGTTCTGGCTTGGGAACGGGCGGCACGGGGTTGTCCAGAGGCGGAGAGGGACTGCCTGTATCGGGCGGAACGGGCTGCGGGATGGAATCAGAAGGGCCGGGAGCGGGATGGTCCAATGGGAGACTGGAGATTTCGATCCACTCGACCTTGTCCGGTTTCGGTGAAAAGGCGAGCACCAGCGCCAGAACGACGATTCCAACCACGTGCAGCGTGATGCTGAGATACAGGTTTTTTTTAAACCCGGGGAGCATGGGAGCCGGGCTATTTGGGCGAGACGCCCATAATGCCGAGTTTCGTCACGCCGGCTTGTTTCAAGTGGTCGACGATTTCGACGAATTTGCCGTACGGAACTTTCTCATCGCCGCGCACCATCACGGCATGTTGCGGATCCTGCTGGATCTGAGCGCGCATCAGGCCTTCCAGATCGGCAAGCGAAACGGCTTTTTTATCGAGGTAAATCTTTCCGCCGGAATCAAGATTGACCGTGGTGATGTTCTTGCTGTCGAGGGGCGCGCCCTGGGATGCCTGGGGCAATTTGATGTTGATCGAGTTTTCAAGAAGCGGCGTTGCCAGCATAAAGACGATGAGCAGGTTGAAGACAAGGTCCATGAGCGGAATGATGTTGATCTCCGCGACGGGGTTGTACATTCCGCGTTGAGAGAACCGCTTCATGCATTCAATTCCTTTCGGGCGATGCTGAGAAACTCGCTGGCGAAATTTTCCATCTCCATCGTCAATCGCCGGATATTGGCGACGAGGATGTTGTAGCCGACCATGGAGGGCAGGGCGACGACGAGCCCAACGACGGTGGTGATCAAGGCGGCGGCGATGCCGGGTGCCAGCGCCCCGATGTTGGCGCTGCCGGCAAGCGCGATGCCGGTGAAGGCATCCATGACACCCCAGACAGTTCCCAATAACCCCATGAACGGCGCCGCGCCGACGACGGTTCCGAGAATGGAAATTTGGCTTTCAAGACGCACCACTTGTTCCGCGACGGCGCGCTCAAGCGCTCCCTGGAGCAATTCCACCTTGGAACTATCGGAAGCGCCGGTGCTCCCCTGGATTCCTCGGCAACCGGCCAAGTAAAGCTCATAGAGGGGACAATTGTGCCATGTGAGTCCTTTGCGGAAAATTTCTGCGAACTGCGATTCTCCGCGCAGCGCGTGCAAGAAATCCGTTCCAGTGCGTTCCGCCGTGCGGACTTGCGCGAACTTGGTGAACATCACCGACCAGCTGATGATCGAGGTGAGAAAAAGAATGAAAATGACAACGCGTCCTGCAAGTGTGGAAACGCTGAAAGCGTAAAAGATGCCGCCCGTGGCGACCGTGTTCAGGCAGGAAAGGGGAGAAAAAAGAAGGAATTCCATCATGTTTCGAAAAAAGCATAACAGCAGCGAAGGGTCCGTCAACTGCAATGCGATGTTTTGTATCTATTTTATGCCGAGGAAGATAGGAGATAGAATGTGAAAACTGGAACGAGATGGAATAGGATAAGGGGGAGCGGTTAAAAAAAGCGTGGACAATCTTGGATATTTCAAATCTCTTTTCTTCGTCCGATTAAGTGTTGTCTGTCGTTTCGCCACCGGCTAGGAAGAGGGTTTCTCCAAAAGAAAGCGCTCATGCAGATTTTTGTGACAGGTGGGGCTGGATTTATCGGCTCAAGTGTGGTGGATCGACTCCTGAGGATGGGGCATGCCGTGACAGTCCTGGATGATTTCAACGACTACTATAATCCGAAGTTTAAGCGACAGAATCTCGAATCCGCTTCCGCCCATTCCCGTTTTTGTCTGATCCAAGGCGATGTTTCCAACCGGGCGCTCGTGCAATCGGCCGTGGGCGATACGAAACCCGACATGATCATCCATCTTGCCGCGCGAGCTGGCGTGCGTCCTTCGGTTCAGGACCCTTTTCTTTACCAGCGCGTCAATGTGGAGGGCACCCTGAACCTTCTGGATGCTGCCCGGGAAGCGGGTGTTCGAAAAATCACGTTCGGTTCCACTTCCTCCGTATATGGGATCAACACGAAGGTTCCTTTTTCCGAGAGCGATGCGATCCTGAACCCTGTTTCTCCTTATGCCGCGACCAAGCTGGCGGGCGAAGCTCTCTGCCGTGTCTATAGCAACCTCTACAAGATGGATATCGCGGTCCTCCGTTTTTTTAGCGTCTACGGACCGCGAGGACGTCCCGACATGGCCGTCTATCATTTTACGGAGAACATCCTCGCGGAAAAGCCCATTTGCATGTTTGGCAACGGCTCCTCAGAGCGCGATTACACCTATATCGACGATATTGTGCAGGGGGTTGTCGCGACCGTCGACCGCGAGTTCGGTTACGACCTTTTCAATCTCGGCGAATCCGAGACAACGGCGTTGCGGGACATGATCGCGATCCTCGAAATGACGTTTAAAAAAAAGGCGAAGATTCAAAACATGCCCGAGCAGCCGGGAGATGTCCCCAAGACTTACGCCGACATCGAGAAAGCTCGCGACGTGCTGGGCTATCGTCCGGAAACGAAGATCCAATTGGGTATTCGCAAGTTCGCGGACTGGTATCAGAGGACACGGGCGAAACCCTAAGCGGCCTTGCCTCTTATTCACAAGCGAGAATGGCGGGGCACATTTCGAAACGAGAATATGAGTGAAGTCGTTGAACTGCTGCAAGAATTGATCCGAATCCCCAGCGTCAATCCGCAGGGCGATCCTGGCACGGACCACACGGGAGAAGGGGCTATGGCGCAGTTCGTGGGCGATTTCTTGGTCAAGCTCGGCATGGAAGTGGAAATTCAGTTTGCCGAGAAGGATCGGCCCAACATCATTGGTCGCCTGAAATCACGCCATTCCAAGCGCCACCTTTTGCTCGGGCCGCATCTGGACACCGTCAGCGTCGTGGGCATGACCATCGAACCATTCGCCGGCAACGCCCGTGACGGACGTATTTGGGGACGCGGCGCGTGTGACACGAAGGGACCGATGGCGGCGATGCTTGCGGCACTGCGCGGGCTGGTTCAAACGGGAGCAAAGCTGGCGGAAACAGACATTTGGTTTGCGGGTCTCATGGGCGAGGAGAGTGGGAACGACGGGATCGAGTTCCTGATGCAATCCGATTATTTTCCGAAGAAAGGAATCAAGCCTGATTTTGGCATCGCGGGAGAGCCGACGGATTTGCAAATTGTGCATCGCCACAAAGGCGCGCTCTGGCTAAAGATCCGTGCGCGAGGCAGAGCGTGCCACGCTTCCTGCGCTGATCTCGGAGAGAATGCGATTTTGAAGATCCGTCGCGCCATGGATTATGTGGTCCAAGATTTACCGAAAGCTTACGCGAGCCAGAACGATCCGGTGCTTGGCTCGCCGAGCTTTAATCTCACGATGATCCACGGCGGTTCGAAGGTGAACATCATTCCCGATCTTTGCGAAATCGAGATCGACCATCGTTCCCTGCCGCAGGGATCCCATGACGAAGTCGTTTCGCGTGTACGTCAGGCGTTGCCGGAATGCGAGGTTGAAGTGATTTCGGACAGGCCTGGATTGAACACCCCTGCAGATCATCCGTGCATCCAACGATTGACAGACGTTCTTTGCGGAGGTGCATCGGGTGTCAAGCGTGACGACTTTCTGGTGGGAGCCCCTTGGTTCGCGGACTGTTCGCTGATGGCAAAGGGCGGCATTCCCTCGATTGCCTTCGGACCTGGTTCGATCCGGCAGGCGCACACGAAAGACGAATTCATTGAAATCGCCGAACTGGAAAAAGGCGCGAAGATTTTTCGCGAATTTTTCGACACTTTGGATCGTTGATTCCTGTGTCTGAACATTCTGTCCAATCCGAGCTTGCAACGCCTCGACAGAGGATTCTGATTTTTTGTCTCTCAGGCCTTGGGGATGTGCTTCTCGCATCGCCCGCCCTGGACGCGTTGAGCCGACGGTCATCCTCGTTTCAGCTGACCCTGCTCACCATGTTTCCCAGCGTGAAGGAATATCTCGAGGATCAGGGTTTCACCTCCGACGTGCGATTTATTGATGTTTTTCGCTGGTCAAAAATGAAGATATTGCGTGAATTTCTCAAACTCAGGAGCGAGCGATTCGATGTCAGTATTCTTCCCTACGCGATGAATCGCCTTGAATACAACGCGGTGAGCTTTCTTGTCGGCGCTCGGCTGCGCGTTGGATTTCGTTATCGCAGGCAGCGAATCGTGAACCTGCCCTTTTTGAATCACCGCCTGTTTGACGAGGATCTCGCGATGCATGTCGTCGACGAAAATCTGCGCTGGGCCTCCCTGCTTACGGGGACGGTTCGCAGCGAGTTGCCGGACGAGCTTCGTTTCGAAGTGCCGCCTCAGGCGATGGCTGCTGCCGAGACGTTTCTCGCGCAGCAGCATGTGGATTCCGAGGCGAATTTGGTTGGGATCCATCCGGGTTGCAATTCATTAAAAAACCAGCATCGGCGGTGCTGGCCGCCGGAACATTTCGCGCGGTTGATTGAAAACCTCCGGAGGAAGGATCCTTCGTTTCGTTTTGTGCTTTTTGAGGGGCCGCAGGATGGCGTGTTCGCGGACAAAATTCGCGCCCTTGTGCCTGGAACCATTTCGGCGAAGTTGCTTCCGATGAGTTTGGTGGGCGCATTGATCCGCAAATGCCGCATCTTTCTCAGCAACGATTCGGGATTGATGCACGTCGCCGCGGCATGCAAGGTTCCCACGGTGGTTCTCTTCGGCCCGACGAATCCCGCATGGGTTCATCCGTGGAAGAATCGCTCCGCCATCGTGCGCCAAGATCTTCCCTGCAGCCCCTGTTTTTACTACTCAAGCCGGCCGTTGGCGTGTCCTGCCCGGCTGGATTACGCCTGTGTTCGCGATCTTCGTGTGGAAGATGTGGAATCCGAGGTGATTCGACTTGCAACGCCATGAGGCTTGAGTGTTTGAAAGAACACGTGCTTTTCCTTTCATGACGAAGATCAGTGTCATCATGCCCGCATACAACGAATCGACGGAGATTCGAGCCTCCGTGATCCGTACCCATCAGCAACTGCAGCGTATGACGCGCGATTTTCAGATTGTGGTCGTGGACGACGGGAGCACGGACAAGACCGGGGAAGTCCTCGATCAGATTGCCAGGGAAGTGGACCGCATCACGATCGTCAAGCTCGCCAAAAATTGCGGAAAAGGCCATGCATTGAGAAAGGGTTTTGTTCATACACGCGGAGAACTTGTCTTCTTTCTCGATGCCGACATGGATCTTCCGCCGGAGCAGATGCCCGGTTTTCTGAAAATGATGGAAGAGGAGGAGGCTGACGTCGTGATCGGCTGTAAAACAGATCCCCGATCGAGGCTCGATTACGGTCCGTATCGTCGTTTGGTCAGTTTCATCTATTATACAATCACGCGAATCCTATTCGGTCTGCCGGTACGCGACACCCAGACGGGCATCAAACTCTATCGCCGTGAAGTATTGGAGGTCTGCCTGCCACTTATGTTCGTTCGGGCGTTTGCGTATGACCTGGAATTGCTCGTTCTGGCTCATTATTTCGGTTATCGGATCGTTGATTCGCCCGTGATTATTGAATATCACCAGAAGTTCCCCTATATCCCGATCAGCACCATGAAAACGACCGCGATTGATACTCTTTCGATTTTCTACAGACTTCATATCCTTGGCTCTTACGACGAGCGGCGAGCTGAGCGGCTGAAGCAGATGAAATAACGAATTTTTATTGGTCTCCATGGGGAATGCGCGTTATGATGTCTTCTTCTCCGATGCCCTCTTTGCCTGATTCTTTTCAATCGACTCACGAGCGACCCAAACATTATTGCGGCGTTTTTGGCGTTTATGGACATCCCGATGCCGCGGTTCTGACTTATTACGGACTTTACGCACTTCAACATCGCGGTCAGGAGAGCTCCGGCATCGTCGCCGCGGAGGGTGACGGACAGGTTTTTAAGCGTCACACAGGCATGGGGCTTGTCTCCCAGGTCTTTCACGATTCGACTTTGAAGGCGCTCAAGGGTGACCGTGCGATCGGGCATGTCCGCTACTCCACGACAGGTTCGAGCTCTGTGAAAAACGCGCAGCCGCTTCTCGTGGATTGCTCGCGCGGGCAGATTGCCATCGCGCACAACGGCAATCTCGTCAATGCGAACATCCTTCGCGACGAACTCGAGGCCTATGGATCCATTTTTCAGACGACCGTTGACAGCGAAATCATTCTTCACCTCATGGCCCAGCCCAAGCATGGTGATCATGAAAACAATCTTCTGCATGCGCTGGGACGGATTCGCGGCGCCTATTCCCTCGCGATTATGGGCGAGAATGAACTGATCGGCGTGCGCGATCCCCACGGATTCCGGCCTTTGAGCATCGGAAAGCTGGATGGCGCCTGGGTCCTGAGCTCGGAAACGTGCGCATTCGATCTGATTCACGCCGAATTTGTGCGTGACGTTGAGCCAGGTGAAATCGTGATTATGAATAAAGATGGAATGCGTTCCGTGAAAATGGACACGCCGGGCCGTTCCTCTCTCTGCATTTTCGAATATGTTTATTTTGCGCGTCCGGACAGTTGCCTTGAGGAGCGGACAGTGGCGCATGTGCGCATGGAGTTGGGGCGCCAGCTTGCACGCGAGCATCCTGTTCAGGCGGATGTGGTGGTGCCCGTTCCAGACTCGGGAAATTATGGTGCGCTCGGCTATTCCGAAGAGGCAAAGATCCCGATCGAATTCGCATTTGTGCGAAATCACTACATTGGGCGCACCTTTTTGCAGCCAACCCAATTGATCCGCGATTTTAACGTGCGCGTGAAATTGAATCTCATTGAAAAAGCGGTCAAGGGCAAACGCGTGATCGTCGTCGACGATTCCATTGTGCGCGGCACGACGGCTCGGACGCGCGTCATCAATCTTCGGGAGGCGGGGGCAAAGGAAGTGCACATCCGCGTGACATGCCCTCCGCACCGCTTTCCATGCCATTACGGCATTGATTTTCCCACGAGCAAGGAGCTGATCGCGAACACCCATTCGATGGAAGACATCAAGAGTTACCTCGGCGCGGATTCGATCGGTTACTTGAGCCTCGATGGCCTCGTGAAGGCGACGCGCCATCCCGCCTCCAAATTTTGCACGGCGTGCTATACCGGCGACTATCCTGTGTCTTTCCAGGACGATCTCGACAAGTTCATCATGGAAAAACGCCGCACGCAGCGCCACTCGCTCTCGGAAGACGTGGTCGAAGATCTGCAGCAAAAACTGCTCTGATCGCCCTCGATTTTGAATTGCTGATTGCGGATCTTTGGTCTTTGATCGCTGGTCTCCATGGCATCGGCATATTCGAAATCAGGCGTCAACCTCAAGCTTGCCCATAGCGTCAAAGCCAACCTTCCGGCCCTGCTTCGCAAAGCGAGCCGTCCCGAGGTCCTTGGAAAGATCGGAGCATTCGGGGGATTGTTTCGCGCCGCGTTCAAGGGATATGGCGACCCGGTCCTCGTTTCGAGCATGGATGGGGTGGGCACGAAGTTGCGCATTGCGGTGGAGATGGGACGTCACGATACCGTCGGACAGGATCTCATCAACCATTGTTGCAATGATATCGCGGTCATGGGCGCCGAGCCGCTTTTCTTTCTAGATTATATTGGCACCGGAAAGCTCGAAAGAAACGTTTTCGATGGAATCGTACGCGGGTTGGCAAAAGGCTGCGCGGAGGCGAACGTCGCCCTGGTGGGTGGCGAAACGGCTCAAATGCCAGGATTTTATCATCCGGGTGATTACGATTTGGTGGGAACGATCGTTGGCGTCGTGGACCGGAAGAAGATCATGGATGGATCGCGGATTCGCACGGGCGATGTGGTTCTTGGACTTGGTTCGAGCGGATTGCATACCAACGGATATTCTCTTGCGCGCAAAGTCTTGTTCGATCAGTTGAAGCTCAAAGCGCGATCGAAGATCCGCGAGTTGGGAAACGAATCCCTGGGAGATTTGCTCCTCAAGGTTCACCTCAACTATGAGCCCTTCCTGAAGCAGCTTCGCTCGAAAAAAATCGATTTGCACGGTGCCGCACATATCACGGGCGGCGGTTTCGAAGAAAACATTCCGCGCGTGCTGGCTCCGGGCCTCGGCGTGGAAGTGCGACGCGGCTCATGGAAAATCCCCGCAATTTTCGATTTCATTCAAAAAGCAGGAAAAATTTCCGAAGAGGAGATGTATCGCGTCTTCAACATGGGAGTTGGCATGGTGTTGATGTCGCCTGCCAAAGCTGTTCCAGCGATTCAGAAAGCGGCCCGACAAAGCAGAATTTCGGTTTTCGACATCGGTTGCGTGGTCCGTGGAAAATCCAAAGTGACTCTTGTCTGAACTTGAATGGGCGCGCCCGGGGTGACTCGAACACCCGACCGACGGATTAGAAATCCGTTGCTCTGTCCAGCTGAGCTACGGGCGCGTTTGCCTATAAAAATAGGCTATTTTTGGAAACTGCAGAAAGCTCGGCTGATCACCGGATTTGAGCATCTTTTTGAAACCTTGCCGAATGAATAGCGTTTTGGAGTGTGTCGGCTTTCAAGCGTGTCGGTGAAAATCTTTTCATTCGCAAATCTACCGGAAAATATTACGGCATTTTCAAAAAGAACCAAGTCCAAACCCGCTGAAGTCTGGCACGGTTGTCCGAAGAGTTTCCTCTTCCATATGATGTACCCGCAGAGCGGCGCCTTTTACCTAGAAAAGATAAACTCTGGGAGCGCTGCCATGATGGCGTCAGGATGACTGTTGTTTTCTGATGATTTGGAGCATGGCGCCGGCATCAGAGGCTTGTTCGAGTGCCTGGCGAACATCGGGTTTTTGAAAGAGTTTGGTAATTTCGGTCATGGTGTGCAGATGTTTTTGATACTGCCCTTGTGGGACAAGAAAAAGGAAGACGAGGCTAACGGACTGACCATCCAAGGCATCGAAATTGATCCGTTGTTTTGAGCGGCCAAAAGCGGCAGCTACCTCGTGGATCAAATCAGTCGAAGCGTGTGGAATGCCAATGCCCAACCCGATGCCAGTGCTCATGGATGATTCGCGTTTTCTGACGGCGGCTGTGATGGCATCACGATGTTCGGGATTTATTCTGCCGATCTCGACCAGATTGTTGATCAACTCGTCAATCGCCTCCCATCGGTTTGTTGCCCGCAGGTCAGTGATGATTTGAGCTTCACTCAAGATGTCGCCTAAACTCTTGTTCATAAAGTCGCGCATGACGCGATTCATTTTTCTTTTGCTCTATCAAATCCACTGTTTACGAACCATCCAAGCCTTGATGAGTTGTGTCAGGCCGACATAGCAAAGCAGTGTCGTGGCGAGAATCGGCCAGAATTGCCACGGCAGGGGCACGAATCCCAGCAGTTTGGCTAGTGGCGAAAACGGCAGATACGCGCCGATGCCCATGATTAAAATGGTCGTCATCGTAAGTTGCCAGCTCGCGCGCGATTGGATGAACGGAATAAGGTTTGTGCGGATGACGTGGATGATAAGTGTCTGCGTCATGATGGACTCGACGAACCAGCCGGTGTTGAAAAGCGCGGCGGCGTGGGTGTGGTTTGCGGCGTCGTCGCCAAAACGCGCAATCAATTCGGGCGTTAGCCCCACATTCTTGCATTTGAAGAAAAACCACATCACGGAAAAAGTGGTGTAATCAAAAATCGAGCTGATGGGGCCGATGAAAATGATAAATTTGGCAATTTCTCCAATGTTCCATGGGCGCGGTTTGGCGATGTATCGCGCACCGACGTTGTCTGTTGGAATCGGCACCTGCGAGAAATCGTAAAGCAGATTGTTGGTCAGGATTTGAAGCGGCTGCATCGGCAGAAATGGGAACCAGGCGCTTGCTCCGAGAACGCTGAACATATTGCCGAAATTGGAACTCGCACCCATGCGGATGTATTTCGAAATGTTCGCGAAAACCTTTCGGCCTTCAATGACGCCTTCTTCCAACACCATCAGATTCTTTTCCAACAGAATCATGTCAGCGGATTCCTTGGCGATGTCCACGGCGGTGTCAACGGAAAGGCCCACGTCGGCGGCGCGCAGCGCAGGCGCGTCGTTGATGCCGTCGCCCATGAAGCCGACGACATGCTTGTTGCGCTGGAGCGCCTGCACGACACGTTTTTTATGCGCGGGCGAAAGGCGTGCGAAAACATCCGTTGTTTCCACTTCTTTGGCCAGTTGTTCGTCAGCCAAATTTTCAACCTGGCTGCCGAGCAAAATTTTTTCCGCGTGAATGCCGACTTCGTTGCAAACCTTGCGCGTGACGAGGTCGTTGTCGCCAGTGAGAACCTTGACCGTGACGCCGTGTTGCCGGAGCGCGGTAATGGCTTTTGAAGCCGTGTCTTTTGGCGGATCAAGAAACGCGAGATAACCGGTTAAAATCAAATCACTTTCATCAGCTTTTGAAACCGTAGTTTGGCTGCCCAATTTTTTTGTGGCGATAGCCAGCACACGAAAACCATCTTCGCTCAATTCATTGACTTGTTGGACAAGGTCCCCGACCAGAATCGGTTCCATCGGGAAAATTTCGCCGTCGTTCTCAAAATGTGTACAACGGGTAAAGACCGCTTCCGGAGCGCCTTTGGTAATCAGCTTGCGTTCGCCATCCGGCGCTTCGACGGCCACGGACATCATGCGGCGCGAGAAATCGAAGGGAATTTCATCCACCTTTGTATGCTTCTCGACGGAGAGTTCGTGATGAAGCTCCTGGTATTTTAATACCGCGCGGTCGAGGACATTTTTAAGACCAGTTTGAAAATGGCTGATGAGGTAGGCGTCGTGCAAAACCGGATCGCTCTTTTTTTTGAAAACGTCGCAATATAATTCGAGAATGACGTGATCAATGGTGAGCGTTCCCGTTTTGTCGGTGCACAGCACGTCCATCGCGCCGAAGTTCTGGATCGAGTTGAGCCGCTTGACGATGACCTTTTTTTTCGACATCGCCAGCGCGCCTTTGGAAAGGCAGACCGAAACAATCATCGGCAGCATTTCCGGGGTCAGTCCAACTGCGATGGCGAGCGCGAATAGAAAAGTGTCCTTGCCCCAGCTGTGCTTGGTGAAGCCACTGATGAAAAACACCATTGGCGACATCACCACCATGAAACAAATCATCAGCCATGTGAATTTTTTCACGCCCTTGTCAAACGCCGTTTCGACTTGCTGGCCGGAAAGGCTGCTGGCCATTTTCCCAAAGTACGTTTTTGGGCCAGTGGCGACAACGACGGCCATGGCCGAACCGATTTCCACGCTCGTGCCCAGAAAACAAAGGTTCGAGTGTTCGATGACGGAAATGTTTTGCCGCGAATCCAAAGCGTCATTTTTTTCGACTGGCAACGATTCGCCGGTCAATGTGGCTTGAATGACGAACAAATCTTTTGCCGAAATCAAACGTACGTCACCGGGAATCATGTCGCCGGCGGAAAGCTTTACCACGTCTCCAGGAACGAGTTCTTTGAGCGGAATTTCCTTCGGTTCGCCATCGCGCAGCACCGTCGCGGTGACTCTGATCATTGCCTTGAGCTTGGCCGCCGCATTGTCGGCTTTCGTCTCCTGAATGAGCCTCAGAAACACAGCGAGCAATATCATCGCGATCATCACAAAGCCGCCGATGTAATCACTCGCATCTCCCGCCGTCGCAAAGGTGATAATGACGAGGACCGTCAGTAGAATGACCAACGGATTGCGTACGGCAATCCAAAGCCGGTGCAACCATCCGTGTTTTTTTTCCTGTGCGACTTCGTTCGGACCATATTTTTCAAATCGCGCCGCCACTTCCATCTCCGTCAAGCCGTTTGGCGAGGTTCCGAGTGTTTGCAGGACCTCTGAAATTTCCTTTTTTGCCGCCTCGTGGACAAAATTGGAGTCGTGCTCACCCTTGGAATTTTTTACAACAGTCATAATTATTTAGATCACATATCACTCCAACACCGCAAGCGACGAGCACAAATTGCGACGACATCTGGACTGGCTCGCAATACTTGCAAATTTCTCACTCAAGGATTTCAATGTATGGTTGACCGGTATCAGCTATCCGGCATATGAAATCGAAAGAATCCAAATCAATTTTGTATTGGTATCTGATGATTTTCACATTGGTGTGGAGCGTGACCTCCCTCTATGCCGATACAGGCGTGGTCGATTCAAAAGGTTCCTCATCAGGTGTGAATCCAAAAGGTGAAATTTCCGAAGCGAGCACAAATGGAGTTTCTGAAGTGAGCACAAAGGAATCCGTCAAAACCGAGTCCTTGTTCGAAACCGATCAGTCACAAATCGAAAATCAGAGCTGGATGCTTCACGGCCAGAATACGGATATTATTCAAGGACATCCTAGGTTTCACTCCCCATATATGGGGCAAAACAGCCTGACGTCCGGAGATACGCTGCGGCAATCGGTTTCTCTTGATCTTTATCTCGGCGGACATCTCTGGCCGGGAGGAGATCTCTATTTTAATCCCGAATATTTTCAGGGATATGGATTCAATCAAACCCGGGGAATTGCGGCGTTTCCAAACGGAGAAGTTTACAAGTTGGGAACTGAGTCCGGCCAGGAGGTCATTCCGCATTTGTTTTATCGTCAGACATTTGGATTCGGTGGGGAGCAGGAGCAGCTCTCTTCCGATTTGCTTCAACTCGCAGAAAAAGTGGATGTTTCCCGCCTCACGCTGACGGTAGGACGCATCGAGGTGGGGGATCAGTTTGATGGGAATGCGTATTCGCACGACCAGCGCACTCAATTTTTGAACTGGGCCTTGATTGATGCCGGCGCTTTCGACTATGCCGCCGATTCCTACGGTGAAACCCAGGGGATTACCCTTGAGTACAACCAGAAAGAATGGGCGTTGCGTTGGGGAGGATTCATGGTTCCCAGGAGCTCCAATAATCTGGCATTTGATCACCATCCGACCAAAGGGTGGCAGGATGTGCTGGAATTCGAAAAACGTTATGCTCTTGGCGAACATCCCGGGACAGTACGACTGCTTGGCTGGCTTGAATCGGCGAAGATGGGAAGCTACGAGGAAGCCTTGGGCAGACCGGACTTAGACATTACTCAGACAAGGGAATATCGATTGCAATATGGTTTCGAACTTAATGCAGAGCAGGAGATTACCTCAGATCTCGGCGCATTCCTGCGAGCGAGCTGGCGGGACGGTAAGAGCGAAGTGTGGCAATTCACGGATATCGATGAAAGCATTTCCCTGGGGCTTCATCTCATGGGAACGCAATGGGGCCGAAAAGAGGACGTTGTGGGAATCGCCGGTATTGCGGACGAAATTGGCGCACAACACCGTTCATTCATAGCCGCGGGTGGAACCGGTCCGCTGATTGGGGATGGCCAGCTCAACTATGCTCCCGAGAGTGTTCTTGAGACCTATTACGATGCACAAGTCGTTGAACACATTCATGTCGCTGCGGATTATCAATTTGTAAATAATCCCGCCTACAACCAAGATCGTGGACCAGTCCATATCTTCGCGTTGCGTTTGCGTATGGCGTTTTGAGGGTGATGTATTTTTTTAACACGTTTTTCCGGCCGCCAGCATCTGGTGTCATGTCCTCCAAGATCCATTTTTCTGATGAGTTCTTGGTGGTGAACTCTGCGCGATTCCACCCTCCCAAAGCTTGAAAAAGTGCGGCAGGTTTTTCCTGCATTCCTTTAATTCAGCTTTTTCTCCAGCCAGTCCGCAAGAATGCGGGCGATGCTTTCCTGTCCCCACTTGGTGTAGTGAGGGTCATGTTGAAAATAGACGGGTCCTTTTTCAGCCGCCTTGCGAAGGATTGGCCGTGGATCAAGCAAATCCCCGCTTGCTGACAAATCGGGCAGCCATGTTTGCATCCATCGATAGGGACGATCGAAATCCAATGAGAATTTTTCAAGACCCTTAAACGCCTTGACCTTCCCCGGCCAGCGTTCGGGAAATAGATTTTCTTCTCCGGGAAGACCGATCACACAAAAACGACATCCATCCTCCTTGATCCTGCGTTCCATTTTCTGAAGCAGCAAACGGGAGATTGTTTCGCATTCCCGGAGGTAAGGCTGATTTTCAGGAAAACTATAGCACCGGTACCGTCCAAGTCCGAAGGATTTCCAAAAAGTTTCCACGCTTTGGGGATCATCGGGCCTCAATGGAGAGGCGCGTCGGTCCCAGTTGCCGCGCGCGCAGTTTCGATGATGATGCAAAAAGTCGCGCTGCAAATTATAGAGGTGAAAACAATTATACCAATTGAATTGATGACGTTTCACGGACCTGCGGTAATTCTCCCATAAAACATCCTTGTTCGTTTCCACCTTCTGGAGTTTGCCGTCCACCAGCCGGAAGTAGGGGCGTCCCACATTGCTGTCACGCAGATAGAAAACGTTTCCTGAGAAATCATTGTTCACATAGACTGCAAGCAAAACCATGTCGGGCTTGTATTTGCGAACATAGGCTTCATAGACTAAAACCTCCTGATAGGTATCGTAGCCATTAATTCCAAAATTCATGCATTCGACCTTGCGATGGCCAGAGGGAGCGTCCTTATTCAAAAGGGCTTCCAATCGCCTTACGAAAGTTTCCTTTTCCTCCACATGTTCCGCCATGGTGAAGGAATCCCCAATGACTGCAATGCGGTACACTCCCGGAGTCTTTTCAAGAGGATAATCCTTGTCGCGAAATCCTTCCTGATTGGAGTCAATCGCCGTGTCGTACTCCGCAAAACGGTTGGTTGCGCGCGTGTGAGCGTCCGGTTTCAGTTTATATCCCACCTTCTCATCCGGATAAATGATGTCGGCGTAATAGGGATGTGGAAAAAAAAGACGAACCCCCACTTCCAGAATCCCAAGGATTAAGAGGATTCCAAACACGGCCACTGTAGCTTTTTGAATCAAGTCGCGAGCGTTTTTTTCCATAGTCAACCGGCGGCTAGGAAGCTGCCAAGGGTTTGGCTTTCGATTTCAACCGCAAATCCTTATTTTCACCAACAAAGTGGCAAGGAACTTGGTTTTTTGCACTGAAATTCTTCTCGCTGGAAGTGACCATCATAAGTTTCACTCGCACCAAAATAATGGATGCGCGGTGAAGTGTCTGTAGGGTGTCACCTAAACCTTTTGTACGATGAGATCGTACGTACGTTTTTTACCGGAATGATTTGAGATGACTCGGCAATCGAGAAAGTAAAATGCTGAAATCGAATCAGCCAGAAGATAATGTGCTCCGCGAATCGACTTTGATATCAGCAAAAAGACCTCAACGTCGGTGTGGAAAGTCGGTTCTCCATGGAATCAAAGAGTCCTTAATTAAGATTCGGATCGGCTGCGATATCCCAGGATCGCATGCCCAAAAAGAATCAGTGTTGAGCTCAGTCCGAGCCATGTATGCCATTGCGCGAACTGTTTTTGTCCTTCGTCCGAACCAGAATAGTAAATTCCCCATCCTGTCGCGGTGAGCACCAGGAAAACAGCGAGGATCAACATGCCTGAGAGCAGATTCTTGCGGAGCCGCCACGCCCGAACAATATGAACACGCCATATCACTCCCAAGGTGATGAGAAATAAAGGGATCGTGCATCCGTGAAATATGCGCCAGGCATGTGTCGGCCATAGCCACAAAGCGATTCCTGATCCTGCATTGAGCAGAAACGCAAGTCCTAACAAAATCCAAATCGGACGGGAAAGCGCGGCTGCGCTTGGGGAAGCAGAACCCATTCATGGATCCTAGCGAATGCCCGCGGCGTGAATCGAGTCAGAAAGGTTCTATTTCGGGATAGCAATTCGGAGTAAAGACCGCGCAACGCGGAGTGAGTGATGGAATCGGACGCGTGGTATTTTGATCGGCTTTATGACATGGTTCAAACGAGGTGCGCTCCCATTATTTGCTCTGCATTTGCTTTTGGGGTGGGGAGCATTTGCCGCTGCCGAGGAAACAAGTCCGTCTGGCAACAGCAAGACGCCAGCCGTCAGCAACGAGGAACTTCTCAAGCGCATGGACGCAATGGAGGCTGAAATCAAAGACCTCAAATCTCAGGTCAAGAATTACCAGGACATGACCAAATCGCCCATCCCTGTGGAGACGCCCAAAAAAGCTGACGAGAGCTTGTTCGGTTTGGGATCTCAAAGCAAATCCGCGCTCAAGATTGGTTCGTATGGAGAACTGAAATTTGGAGAGCAGCAAACACCCGGAGGTTGGCACAATGGTTTTGACGCTGCTCGTGTGGTGCTTTTGCCATCCTATCAGTTCACGGATAACATCATTTTTAACGCCGAAATCGAATTCGAACACGGCGGTATAAATGGTGGATCGGACGATAAGCTGGGTGGAGGTGCTGAAATTGAGCAGGCGTATGTCGATTTTAAATTCAACGACTTCATCAACTGGCGCGCGCCAGGCGTCGATGTCGTGCCCTTTGGCTACATCAATTTATTTCATGAGCCATCCCAATTCTATAGTGTGAATCGGCCAGAACTTTATAACGGCCTTATTCCTTCGACGTGGTTTGAGGGGGCGACGAGCCTTTATGGGAAAATCGTTGATAACCTGAATTATCAATTTCAGATCAGTAGCGGATTGGAGGACACAGGGACCACGGGCAGCGATCTGCCGCCATTCCCAGGCACGCTGGGAGGATATGGAGGCGGCATCACCAGCATTGGAGATCATGCCGGTTTGGGCAACGCCCATGCCCCGATCGGTGATTTCAATCAGACTGGAAGCAATTTGGGATTCGCGCTTCGCTTGAGCTATGATCCTCCTTTTGTGCCGGGATTGTCCGGAAGCACCAGCGTTTACTTTACGCCGAATACCACCCCGCGGGGAGCTTATGGAGACAACGGGGTCACACCCTTTGCGTTGGGAACGAGCTCTCTTACCTTGTTCGATACCGAATTGCGTTATCGTCTTCCCAAGACGGGCTTTGAATTCCGAGGCGAATACGTTCAGGCGTTCATTGGAAATCCGGCCAACTTGCGTGTCAATAATGATGGCGATCCGACGGATAACGTAGGCGACTCGATGTATGGGTTCTCATTAGAGACAGCCTACCATTGGAACCTTGCTCCCAAGATTAAGAATGGCTGGGAAGTGGTGCCGTTCTATCGCTATACCTACGAAAATCTGCAAACAGGTGGTTTTCGAGGAAACGACAGCAATGCGCCCACCGGAGCCGGGCGCCTTCAGTTCCACACCCTTGGACTGGCCTTTTTCCCCATTCCGGAGCTTGTGTTGAAAATAGATTATCAATTCGCCTTGGATGATGCTCCGAACTCGCCGAAGTCCGACCATTTCCTTGGATCAGTCGGGTGGTTCTTTTGAGCGCTGTGTGAGAGGTCGCGGGTGAGTGAAGAAAAAGCAGTTTTGATATGAACAACTCCTGGTTAAAAATAGCTTCGCCCGCCGTTGCGGTTGTCAGCCTTGCCACCCCTCTCTATGCGGTGCAATATTTCACAGTAGCCGAAGCCCAGAAACTCTGTTTTCCTCAAGCCGATCGTTTTGAGCAGGCGCATCTTCGTTTCACACCGCAGGAAATTGCCGAAATCGAAAAGCTCTCCGGTCAAAAAGTAAGCACGGGTGGAGAGCAGGTTTGGAAGGCGCAACTCGGAGAAAAACTGCTCGGTTATTTTATTGTCGATTACGTGATTGGAAAACATTTGGCGATCGATTATGCGGTGGCACTGACTCCTGAAGGGAGCGTGAAGCAGGTGGAAATCGTGGCGTATCGGGAAACCTATGGAGGCGAAATCCGCGGTGCCACTTGGCGGCAGCAGTTTGTAGGAAAAACCGTTCAATCAGCCCTGGCGCTGAATGATGACATTACCAATATTGGCGGAGCCACGCTTTCGTGCCGGCATGTTACCCAAGGGATCAAACGCGTCCTTGCTGTTTATGAAACCTGCCTTAAGTGAAATACGCCGCGCCCAGCCGCATCTAGGCACGCTGGTTGAAATTTCGGTTTCTGGATGTTCCCGAGAGCAGGCCCACATGGCGATCGAGTCCGCGTTTTCCGCCATCCGACAGGTGGGCCAATTGATGAGTTTTCACGATCCGGCCAGTGATTTGAGCCGTCTGAATCGGGAAGCGGCTTTTTACCCGGTTCGAGTCCATGCATGGACTTACCGGGTTCTCCAAGCGGCGCAGGAACTCCATCATCACTCCGGCGGGCTTTTCGATGTCACCGTTGCTCCGGTCCTTCAACGGTTGGGATTGCTGCCAAGGGACATCGACGAGAAGGATGTTCCCAACGAAACCCATTTTGCGGCAGTCGAATTGTTGCCGGATCAAGCCGTGCGGTTTCATGATCCAGGGATCAAGATGGATCTTGGGGGGATTGCCAAGGGATTTGCTGTGGATTGTGCGATGGATGCTCTCAAACAGGGAGGCGTTCTTCAGGGAATGGTCAACGCAGGAGGCGACCTTTATGGTTTTGGGAATTCAAGACACGAGGTGCATATCCGAAACCCTGCTCATCCTGGACAAATGATTGCAAAAGTTTCTCTTCAAAATCAGGCATTGGCCACTTCGGCACACTATTTTTTGGATGCCGAAAACGCAGGTTTTCGTTCTTGCATGATCCATCCGAAAACTCGCAAGCCGGTGCGAAAAATGGAATCGGCGACAGTTTGCGCTCCATCTTGTCTAGTGGCCGATGCTCTCACTAAGATTGTCATGCTTGTGGCAGAAGACTCAGAAACCATTCTCAATCGATATGGCGCCCATGCATTTTACGTCACGACCCAAGGCGCTGTCATTTTAAGCAGATCGTGGCGTGCGGCGCTCACCCTGGCAGCTTAGTTTTAAATAAATTCTTGGCGTGTGGATAAAGCCCCGGACAACAGCCCATGATTTCAACAAATGCCTGATTGAAGGCGCTTAAGCTGGTATAACCCACTTCAAAAGCTGCATGAGTGACGTTATAAGCGCCGGCACGCAGGAGTTCGGCGGCTTTTTCGATTCGGATCATTCGCAGATAGCGCGGAATGCTCATTCCTGTTTGTTGTGAAAAGATTCGGCTTAAATGAAACGGGCTGCATCCTACTTCCTGCGCCAGCATGTCAAGAGAGGGTGGGTTGGTCAGATCTCTTTGCAAGAGATGGGTTGCCCGTTCCACCCGTTCCTTTGTGACCCGTTTGTGCCTTTGGCAAAAGAGTTCGCTGGGTTTGTCCGCCTTGAACAAAAGTTGAGCCAAGATCTCCAAAACTTTGCTCTGATACCAGATGTCCCGGGCGCTCGCATGGATTCCTGGTTCTAAAAGCTGCTGCCGAACCGACAACAAGGGGGATCGCATGGGCTGAACCTCCAGAAAAGGCCGCGCTTTTTCGGGATTTTCAATAAATTGGCCTAACTCATGACGAAGTCCATCCATGGTGCTGGCAAACTGGCCCAATAAATATTCGGGAGAAAGCTCGAGGGTGATAAATCGATGGAAATGTCCGCTGTTGCGAATCGCTTTGAGGCGGGACTTCGTTGTGGTGTAAACGGCCACCTGTTGTGGCTCCAGGGAGCGATGTGTTTTGCCTTGTTTCAAGAAACCTTCACCGGAGAAATTAAGGCAAATTTCAAGGCTGCGATCATGAAAGCTCTGCCCCCAATCCAGGGTGGTTTCGTTGGAAAAGTCATGCCATTCGATGCTGAGGCCTTTTCCCGGAAAGCTACCGTAAATTTGGAGCCACTTTCCCTTGATGGAAGACCAGGCGGAGGCTTCTTCGGTTGGGAGAGTTGAGGGTTTCATGAGACTGAGTCTCAGTAAAGCATGGGTCTTCGGCTTTGTAAATTGACATTTGGAGCGACATGAAATGCCAAAGTCTGCGATTTTTGCCCTTATTTTATGGGCAGGAAACAATGGCGCGTTTCCATGATGATGCTGGCTAGGGAGGTGGTGTGACGGATGCGGCAGGCCCATTGTTGCAATGCAACACAAAGGCATTTCCCCATACGGGCTCGTCTTTGAGGGGAGTGGATCCCGTGCTGATGGAAAGTGTGAGAATACCGGCTTGCGCAAAGGGCCCAAGCTTCACCTCGACCCGGCCCAAAGGATCGGAGACGACTTTCCTGGCCTCGCCGTGGTCCCAACCATGATGAACATGCACACCGACTGTGAAGCTGCGATTGGCGATCGGCATGCCGTCGCGTGAAGTGACTCGTATCACCCGGACCGAATCCTTCATGGGCACGGGTGAGAAATCTTCCAGGGTGAATTCAAGGGGTTGAAGTTCTTCCGGCAGCTCATGCCAGCGCGTGACGATGCTGCGTTCCTTTTTTATTTCGCCAAATTTTTTCGATTGGACGGAAAGCTGAATCTTTTCTAAGGGCTTCAACGAATCCGCAGGAATCATCCCGCGCCACCAGCTTTTGTCTTGTTTCAGATGAACGATCTGCCCGGACTCCGTTTGAGCTTCCACTGCGGTGATGTCATCCGTGGCGTAGACTTCCAGGGGAAGGATGTCGGGATATTCCTTCCAGGAAACGGGCTGGATCCAAAGAGCGGCATTCTCTTTTTGAAAAGCGTAGTAAGCGGGGCGGGGGGAGCCTTCGGGGTGCTCTTTTGAGTCAATACCGATCAAGCCAAACCATTCCTCAGGCTCGTCGTCGTGGGTATCGGCGCTGTTGGGTGTTTTTCCACCTTTCCACCATCCATCCGCATATTGGAACGCACAGCTTCCATCCGCCCCTCCCTGCAAAAGGCTGTCGAGCATCCAGAGGTCGCCTTCAGCCTGTTCTTTGAGCGAGTTTCCACCATAACCCATCGCTCCCTCACCGGAGTGAGAAACGGAGAGGCCAAATTCTGTGATCACAAGCGGTTGATGGGGCGCTCGTTCTTTTTTGAGCCATTCGACGTATCCGCGATAGCCGAGCACGCTCTGGATGGTCGAGGTGGAGTAGATGTAAAGATTGAACGCTGCCACATCCAGCGACGAGATGTCGATAAAGTCGCCGGTGATGGTGTTTGCGAACGTGACAGGAACGCCGGGATCCAGCGTATGGATGCGATCTTGAAGTGTGTGGAGCAATTGAACGAAATTTTCCTCGCCGGAACGCAGGATGTTCTCCGCAAGAGGTTCATTCATGACCACATACATGAGAATATTTTTATGTTTTCTGCTCACGCGAACCACTTCTTCGACGTGCTTGAGCGCATCGCGGATGAAAGCGGGATTATCGAATTGCCCATCCTGCGGAACCCAAATTCCCTGGATGACCCATAACCCGGCTTCCTCCATCACAGTCAATTCCTCGTCCGTATAGCCACTCCAACAGCGGAGTGTGTTGAAGCCGGCGTTTTGAATGCGTTCGAGATCGAAATGAAGGACTTCCGGCTCGAACTTCCGAAGCCATGGATATTGGCCGGGCCGCGCGCCGGGTTCGTAACCCACACCGCGGACGATGAAGCGTTCTCCATTGAGGAAAAAATGGCCGTCTTGGATCACCACCCTCTCGGCGGACGGAGCAGGTTTTCGAACTTCCATATTTCGACAACCCTGATGAAGGAAGATCGCCGTCGCGCACAAAAGGAAGGCTCTCGCAATCTTGCGACATCTCGCGCTGACTGGACGTGCAGGGGAGGAGGGCATTTCGGTATCGTGACTGCCCGCTGCCTGGTTTACGACCAAATTCCCAGGCGCGAAGGTGCATGTTCTCAAGCAACCTGTTAGGATGGCCCTTCATGAAACCGGAATTGATCGCCCCTGCAGGCAATATGGAATGCGCTCGAGCCGCTGTTGCCAACGGCGCAGACGCCGTCTATTTCGGTCTTCCACGCTTCAACGCCCGGATGCGCGCGACCAATTTTACTTCGGAGGAACTTCCTGAACTTGTTCGTTTTCTTCATGAACATCACGTGCGGGCATTTTGTGCCTTCAATGTCCTCATCTTTTCCGACGAATTGCATGATGCCGAAAAGCAATTGATCGAATTGGATGCCAGCGGAGTGGATGTGGTCATCGTCCAGGATCTCGGACTTGCAAGGCTCGCGAGCGAACTGGGTGTGCGCATGGCGGTGCACGCATCGACCCAGATGACGATCACCTCACCGGAAGGCGCACGGTTCGCGCAGCGGCTCGGAATCCAGCGGGTGGTCCTGGCGCGCGAGACGTCGTTGCGCGAGCTGGTGAAATTTCGGGACGTTGCCGTTTCCCTTGAAACTTTCGTCCATGGCGCCCTCTGCGTCGCGTATTCCGGACAATGTCTTACGAGCGAAGCGCTGGGGCAGCGCAGCGCCAATCGGGGTGAGTGCGCCCAGGCATGCCGTCTTCCCTACGATTTGATCGTGGATGGTGTGGTGAAGGATCTTGGGGATCGGCGCTATCTCCTTTCACCGCAGGATCTCGCAGCGGTTCAAGAGATTCCCGATCTCATTCGTGCGGGCGTCACGGGTTTTAAAATCGAGGGACGGCTTAAGACTCCAGAATACGTCGCAGCCACGACGCAGGTATACCGGAAGGCGATCGACGCTGTCCTTGCAGCCGATGGTGGAAAGAACGCGTTGACGGGTGAAGACCGGTATATGTTGGAAATGGCATTTTCGCGCGGACTTTATCCGGGCTGGCTTCATGGCGTGAATCACCAGGAACTTGTTCACGCCCGATTTGGAAAAAAACGCGGAGCGTTTGTGGGTTACGTCGTGAGCGTGGCGTCCGATCATGTGAAGCTGGATTCAAAAATTCCGATGAAACCTGGCGATGGGCTTGTCTTCGATACGGGCGGCGACACGGATCGTGAGCAGGGGGGACGAGTTTATGAAATCAGGGACCAAAGCTTTTATTTCAAGCACGGCCATATTGATTTCTTAAAAATCAAATCGGGAGATCGCGTCTGGAAAACCAGTGATCCCTATCTTGAGAAACATTTGCGCAGGACGTTCGAGAGGGAGATTCCTGCTCCGAAGCGGGTTCTCGATCTGCTTGTGAAGGGACGTGCGGGAGAACTTTTGGTCATTGAAGCGCATGTGACGGGGGCTTCGGAGATTGCTGCCCGCGCCGAATCCGCCATGGTGCTTCAGGTGGCTCGAAACCGTCCCTTGACCGATGAAGTGCTCAAAGAGCAATTAGGCAGGTTGGGGGAAACCTCCCTTCAACTCGGATCCTTGGTGAATGTCGTGGAAGGGCGGGTCATTCTCCCAATGAGCGAACTCAATCGATTGCGGAGAGAATTGAGTCAACAGATTGAAGATCAAATCGCAAAGGACGATAAGCCCAAAACGTCCCCCTCGCGGGCCCGGGTTCTTGCCCCCATGCTGGAGTCGCTCCGTCAAGAGCGCGATCGATTTCCGATGAGTGGGAAAGCGGAGCTGTTCGTTCTCTGTCGGACGCTCGAACAAATCGAGATCGCGCTCGGAAGCGGCATTTCCACCGTCTATGTTGATTTCGAGGATATCCGGCGTTATCACGCCGCCGTGCGGCTCGTGCGCTCCCATGGCGACGCCCAGATTTTGCTGGCGACTCCCCGCATTCAGAAGGCCGGTGAACAAGGATTTTTCAAATTAATCGAAGGCGCCAATCCCGATGGCGTGCTGATTCGAAATCTCGGAGCGCTGCACTATTTTCACGACTGCAAACTGAAAAAAGTCGGCGATTTTTCGTTGAATGTGGCCAACCCGCTTGCCGCGCAGCTCCTGATGGGCGAGGGTTTGGACCGGCTGACGATTTCATACGATTTGAACGCACAGCAGGTGATCGATTTATTGAGGGCCGCGCCCCCGGGCTGGTTTGAGATCACCCTTCATCAGCATATGCCCATGTTTCATATGGAGCATTGCGTCTTCGCCGCTTTTCTTTCGAATGGAACGGATCATACCAATTGCGGACGTCCCTGCGATCACCACCAGATGGAGTTGCGCGATCGCGTCGGAATGAAGCATCTTGTGAAAGCGGACGTCGGCTGCCGCAATACGGTTTACCACGGAAAGGCGCAGAGTGGAGCGGACTTTATGGGCGCGTTCAGGGAGGCTGGCGCCGCTCTGTTTCGACTGGAATTTCTGAACGAAGAAGGCGATCGCGCACGACAGATCATCGAGGCCTACCGGATGGTGCTTGCCGGCAATGCGGCCGACGCGTCGGAGACATTGCGCCGCATGAACGTGGTCAAACAACTTGGCGTGACGAGCGGGACGCTGACCGTTTTGGGCTGACGCGGGTCGTGAAAGCCTTCGTCTCCGTATGACTCGCAGACTAACAAGAGCGAGGCGTTGCTTTTGTCGAGTGAGGACGTCCTGGCAGTTGCAGCCCGGCGTGATCGCCGGCATGATGGAGCCCTTCCTATGATTGAGGACAATCCACCCCTTTTGTTTGTGCTGGGTCCGACGGCGGTTGGCAAAACCGAGGTGGCGCTTACGCTTGCCGGGGAGCTTGGTGGCGAAATCGTTTCAGCCGACTCGATGCAGATTTATCGGGGCATGGATATCGGCACAGCCAAACCTTCTCCCGAGGAGCGCTCCCGCGTGCCTCACCATCTCATCGATATCATGGAGATCAGTGACATGTGTGATGTCGGCCGCTTTCGCGAGTTGGCGTTTGCTGCAATTCGCGACATTCAGGCGCGTGGACGCTGTGCCATTGTCACGGGCGGGAGTGGCATGTACGTGCGCGCGCTTACCCAGGGCCTGCTCGAAGGGCCGGGGCGCGACGCAGTCGCGAGGGAAGGGTGGGAGCAATTGGAAAGCTCCGATTTGCGTCAGCATTTGCTCCTTGCGGATCCCGATGCCGCAGCAAAGATTGATCCGAAGGATCGCCGCCGCATGGTGCGCGCACTGGAGTTTTACGCCGCGACGGGAACGCCGATATCATCGCGTCAGCGGCAATGGGGAAAAGATGCCGTAAAGAATGCTTTTAAAAATTTATTTTATCTTCATCGTCCTCGCCAGGAGCTTTACCAGCGCAGCGACCTTCGCGTGGAGAAAATGTTTCGAAGCGGTTGGATCGACGAGGTTCGCACGCTGATGGAGCGAGGATTGGAAGATGCGCCTACGGCAGCCAAAGCCATTGGCTATCGCGAGGTGATCATGCACGTGAAAGGGCGGGCAGGAAAGAAGGAGACGATCGCGCTGATTCAGCAGAAGACGCGAAACTTTGTGAAACGGCAGCTCACATGGTTTCGCAAGGAACCGAATTTGCGATGGCTGGACCTGGAATCTGGCGAAACCACGGAGCACATTGCTGCAAGGATTCGCCAGGAAATGACCAGGGAGTCGTAAAGATTGAAATTGCAGATTGTTTTTTTTTGAAAAACAAGGAATCTGGTCTTCACTCAACGACCGTTGCCAATTTTTCAGGAATCTCTTAGCGCATGAGAAGTGTTGCCCGCCGTACCTCTTGGATTTTCCTGGCCGCCTGTTTCTTTTTCGCGGGCTGGGGTGCCGGACCCTTGTTTTCGCGCCATCCGCCCCGGATCAGTTATCGGGAACCTGTGCCGGTTCCGCTTCCCACGCACATGCGCGAATGGCGCTATATTGTCATTCACCATAGTGGAGCCATGGTGGGCAACGAGGACATGATTCAAACCGATCATCTCCGCCGCGGCATGGAAAACGGGATGGCGTATCATTTTTTGATTGGCAATGGAAGTGCGGGTCTCAAGGACGGCCAGATCGTGGAGGGTCATCGGTGGAAATATCAACTTCAGGGTGGGCATTGCCATCAGGATTTCCTCAATGAATATGGAATCGGAATTTGCCTGGTCGGAAATTTTAAGCGCAAGACGCCGACTCAGGAGCAAATGAAATCACTTTCTGCATTGATTTTGAAATTGCAGGAGAAGTTTCATATTCCTGATGACAACATCCATGGCCATGGACAGTTTTACGGTGAGGATACGGATTGTCCTGGCGTGTTGTTTCCGTGGACAGGATTTTGGGCAAAGCTGAACGACCTTTATCAGGCGCAGCTCAGTCATGATACCAATGGGGCGCCAGCTGCGGTTCAAATAATGTCCATTCCATGAACTCGCGCTTATCCTCCAGTCTGATTCGTGAAATCCCCGAGCACGACCGTCCCCGCGAGCGCCTTGAGCGTCTTGGCGCTGCTTCGCTGACCGACGCCGAACTTCTCGCAATCCTGATTCGGACGGGCAAAAAAGGCATGTCAGCAATACAACTCGCAGAATCGCTGATTCGGCTTTTCGGCAGCCTTGAAGAGGTGGCGCGGAGGAGTGTTTCGGAAATCGCGGCAGTGGAGGGAATGGGCCGCACCAAGGCAGTCACCCTGAAGGCAGCCTTCGCGATTCATCAGCGCGTGAGCAGCTCTGCCCTGCAGAGCCATCCATTGAACGCTCCGCAGTTGATTTACGACCTGATGTTCGAACGCGTGCGTTTTCTCGCTGTCGAAGTACTCTACGGGTTGGCGCTCGATTCCAAATTGAAGCTGATCCGCCCTTATGTGATTTCCCGAGGGCTTCTCAATCAGACGCTTGTCCATCCACGTGAAGCATTTCGTGAAGCCATCGGGTCTTCGGCCGCGTATCTGATCCTTGTGCACAACCATCCCAGCGGAGATCCGCGTCCCAGCGACGACGATATTCGAGCGACAAAAGATATGTGCAAAGCGGGGGAAATTGTAGGAATCGAACTCTTGGATCACATTGTGATGGGCCGTCCATCGGCGACGAATCCCCAAGGATATGTGAGTTTGAAGGAAATGGGAGTGCTCAGGAGCTAGAGTTTAAGCAGCGCCGTCGGCTGCGTCGAGAATGTAGGCTTTTGGCTCTTTGCTGCTCTGGGCGCGATAAAGGCTCGTGAGCTCGTTGACAAAGCCTTCGGCGCATTCGCGTCGCACCATGCTGAGCGTGGCGCCTCCGAAGCCACCACCCGTGAGGCGTGAGCCCACGCACGCGGGCAGCGTCTTGGCGATGTTGACCAGCATGTCGAGGTAAGAAGTGCTGTTTTCAAAGGCATGACACGAGCTTTCGTGCGATTCATACATGAGTTGGCCCAATTTTTCCACGTCGTGCTGCAAGAGGGCTTCACGCGCTTGGAGCACGCGCTCGTTTTCACTGGCGATGTGCATTCCACGCTGAAACACGCGCGGTGAAAATAATCCCGATTTTTCCTGCAGTTTTTTCGGAGTGATATCTCGCAGCGCCTTGATTTCCTGTCCGTTGAGCTGGAGCAACCGCACGGCTTCTTCGCATTCCGACCGTCGCGCGTTGTATTTGGATGAAAGCAGCATTTGTGTCACTCCGGTATCGCAGACGACGAAACACATCTCGGGCGGGATGGGAATGGTCTCGACGCTGTCGAACCGGCAATCGATAAAGACAGCGTGGTCCTTCCGGCCCATGAGCGAGGTCGCTTGATCGAGGATGCCGCAGTGGATATCCACAAAGTCGTTTTCCGCCTTTCGGCACATTTGGGCAAGCCCCATCCGCACGGAGGCATCCTCCATGTTGCCGAAGGTGAAGGGAAAGAGTTTCTGGACGAAGAGAATCGTGGCGACTTCGATCGCGCCGATGGAGCTTAAGCCCACGCCAGATGGCAGGGTGGAAGTGATTTCCGCATCGAACCCCCCCAATGGGGCTCCCATGTTCTGAAGCTCAAGGAGCACGCCTTTCATGTAATTCGACCAAGGCGCATGCACATTTTTTTGAATATGCTGGATCGAGAACTTGTCTTCTCCGAACTCGGGACTGTGAAGAACGATGGTGTCGTCGGAGCGGGCTTCTCCATGGATGGTGATGCCAAACTGGATGGCAAACGCCAGCACAAAGCCTTCGTTGTAATTTGTATGGTTGCCAATTAACTCCATGCGGCCGGGGGCAAATGCGGAGATCATAGAGAGAAGGTTTAGATCTTTTTTGGCAAATTCCCCCGTTAATCCAAAAACTTGGAGAGTCCGGGATGTTTTTCCTTACTTTTCAACCGGTTCATGATCGGGACGGATGCAACGGATCTCATGTTGACGTGAGAGGTGGCCTGCGGCGAGGATTTACCCATAGAACTCCCTAAAGTGTAAAAAAATAAAGTAAGCTCTTCCCCCTTTGGGTTCCATAAAAAAGAACGGAACACTTTTGAATGGATGGGCGGGCGGGATTCTATTTAATCTTGAAATTCCATGAAATCCCGCCTCGTGCGGCCCGCGATTCAAAAGCTGCAGGAATATCAGCCGGGAGAGCAGCCGAAGATCGCCGGGCTTATCAAACTCAACACGAACGAAAACCCGTATCCTCCTTCGCCGTGCGTCATGCGTGCGATCCGCGGAGAATTGGGCGCGCGGCTGCGTCTTTATCCGGATCCCCACAGCGACCGTTTTCGAAAAAAAATTGCACAGGTCTATGGGTTTCATCCGAACCAGGTAGTCGCAGGCAATGGTTCTGACGACATTCTCACCATGTGCCTGCGTGCTTTTGTGGGGGAGGGATCTCTTGTGCAGTTTCCGCGTCCAACTTACTCGCTCTATCCCGTCCTAACGCAAATCCAGAATGGACGCGTTCAGGAGATTCCGCTGAACAACGATTTCGGATTTTCGCTTGCGGAGGTCAAGCCGAAGGCGGCGCTCACCCTGATCGCCAATCCCAATGCTCCGACTGGAACCCTCTTCCCGAACCGCATGCTCGCTTTGCTGGCTCAGAATTTGAAAGGCGTGCTCGTGATTGACGAAGCCTACGCTGATTTCGCCTCCCACAATGCGCTCGCGCTTGCGCGCAAACTCCCCAATGTGCTCGTGACGCGCAGCTTTTCAAAATCGTTTTCTCTCGCGGGAATGCGGCTTGGATTTGCTGTCGGTCCCGTCCCGCTCATCGAAGCGCTCGGCAAAGTGAAGGATTCTTATAATCTCGACCGCCTCGCGCAGCTCGCGGGCGAAGCCGCGCTCTCGGATATGGCGCATCACAAAAAATGCGTGAAGCGCATCGTGGGCGCCCGCGAACGCCTTCGCCGAGAACTACAGGACCGGGGATGGAAGGTTGTTCCAAGCGAGGCCAATTTTCTTTTTGTGAAGCCAAAGGAAGGAAAGGCAAAGCAATGGCTTGCGCTGTTGCGGGATAAGAAAATCCTTGTGCGATGGTTTGGCGCCCCTGAAACGCGTGCGTATCTGCGGATCACGATTGGAACGGAGCACGAGATGAGAGAATTGCTTTGCAAAGTAGATCAAATTGATCTGAAAATGCGGGGCGGAAATAGGCGTGTTTAAGATTGGACGCGCCAGCGATTTTTGCAGTTGAACTCTATTCTGTAACATGGCAATCCCTCTCTTGTGAGTCTTATCGAACCGTTCCTGTGGCTGTTTCTTGCGCATTTGATTGGCGACTTCGTTCTTCAAACCGAACAGATGGCATTGAAAAAAGGGCATATGCTGCCGTGGCTTGCGCTTCACGCCACGATTGTAGCCGCCATTACATGGGGACTTTGCTGGACGTGGGATGCCTGGATTGTGGTCATTGCCGTGTTTATTTCTCATCTGCTTTTCGATGCGATCAAGCCTCACCTGCCAGGAAGCCAGCTCGTATGGTATATCCTGGATCAGTCCGCGCATCTCGTCGTGCTTCTTCTTGGAGCGTATGTGATGGTTCATTATTACAATCTCGAACACATGCCGCTCAGCGAACATTTCTCGCTCAAGGTGCTGGCGCTCATCTGCGGCTATCTTGTGGTGGGACGTCCTTTGACGATTGGCATCGGTCTTTTTCTAAAGCCATGGAAGGATGAGTTGATTGGGCAGAATGGAGTGGATTGTCCTGTCACGGGGCTTGCGCGTTCAAGCGAATGGATCGGCAATCTCGAGCGTTTTTTCACCATGACCTGCGTGCTCATCGATCAATATTTTCTTGTCGCGGCGCTTCTCATTGCAAAAGCCATTATGCGTTTCGGCGAGACGCTCCGTCCGGAACATCGCAAGCGGGCTGACTATATTGTCCTGGGCACACTTGCCAGCATTGGAGCCGCCGTTTTTGTGGCTGTCCTGACTCGGCTCTTGTTGGGCGAGCTGCAGTCTTGATCAGCCTTTCAGAGACGCAAGAGAGTCGGCGGCGGCACGAAGGGTCGTTTCGATGTCCTTTTCCGAGTGCGCAGTCGAAATGAAACCCGCTTCAAACTGAGAGGGCGCCAGGTAGACGCCGCGTTCAAGCATGCCTTTGAAAAACCGGACAAAACGGGGGATATCCGATTTTTTTGCATCGGCGAGATTGGAAACGGCTTGATCGATGAAATACGCGCAGAACATCGAACCGATGCGTTGAAATTGAATGGGAATTTTATGTTTTTTCGCAGCGGCTTTGAAGCCTTTCTGCAATTCCTTCCCACGAACTTCGAGTAGCCTATAGGCGTTCGTTCCATGGGAACTCAGCAACTGGCGAATATTTGCGAGGCCCGCGGCAAGCGCGAGGGGATTTCCTGAAAGTGTGCCTGCCTGATAGACCGGTCCGCTTGGAGCCAGGCAATCCATGATCTCGGAGCATCCGCCGAATGCGCCCGCAGGAAGACCGCCGCCCATGATTTTCCCGAGAGCAGTCAGGTCGGGCTTGATCCCATAGAGTTCTTGCGCGCCACCGGGAGCGACGCGGAAGCCGGTCATCACTTCGTCGAAAATGAGAAGGATGCCGTGCTCGGACGTGATTTTTCGCAACAGCTCAAGATAACCGGGTTTCGGAAGATAGAGACCCGCATTGGCGGGGATGGGCTCAATGATGATCGCGGCGATTTTATTTCTATGACATGCGAGGATTTCCTTCACGGCATCGGCATCATTGAAGGGCAGTGTCAGTGTGAGTTTTGCCAGATCGGCGGGCACTCCTGCGCTGTCGGGCTGCCCAAAAGTGAGCGCCCCGGAGCCGGCTTTCACAAGCAACGAGTCGACGTGGCCATGATAGCAGCCTTCGAATTTGACAATCAGGTCGCGCTGGGTAAAACCGCGCGCCAGCCGAATGCATGACATCGTCGCCTCGGTTCCGCTGTTGCACATGCGGATCTTGCCGATGGATGGATAGAGCTTTATGATCTCTGCTGCCATCTGGATCTCAAGCGAATGGGGCGCCCCGAAACTCAGACCGTTTTTTAACTGCTTTGAAACGGCTTTTCGGATCGCAGGATGGGCATGGCCAAGGATGGATGGCCCCCACGTGCAGACATAGTCGATGTAACTGTTTCCGTCGACATCGTACAGGCGGGAGCCTTTTCCGCGCTGGATGAAGAGTGGAGTGCGTTCGACGGAACGAAATGCGCGCACTGGGGAGTTCACACCGCCGGGAATCAGTTTGAGAGCTTCTGCAAAAAGCTTCGACGAAAGGGTTTCAACTCTGGGATTCGACTTCATGGCTTCTCGGGACGGGAAGGGCGCCTTGTCAAGCGCCGCCGAGGGGTCAAGGAAGCAGTTTCAACGCCAAAACATTGATGGCTTTGCCGTCAGCGCGCCCGGCGGCCTTGGCGATGGCGGCTTTCATGACGGCTCCGACCTGCGCCTTGGAAGTAGCGCCGACTTCTGCAATGACCGATTTTACGAGCGTTTCAAGCTCCTGTTCGTTCAGCCCCTGAGGAAGGTAAACTTTGAGCACCTTCACTTCCTCCTCCTCTTTTTGCCGCAGATCATCGCGTCCCGCCTTGAGGTAGCTTTCGATGGAGTCCTGCCGTTGCTTGAGCTGTTTTTGGACAACGGAGATGAGATCCGCTTCCGAGAGGGTGTCGAGTTTCTTCTCGATCTGATAATATTTCAACGCACTTTTCAGCATGCGCAAGGTGCTCAGCTTGGCGGCTTCTTTTGCCAACATGGCGGCTTTGATTTCGGAGTCAATACGATCGAGGGCAGATGCCATAAAGAAAGGAGGAATCAACGAGGTGCGACTCTTAACGCAATTCGTCAAGAGCATCGCGCAGGCGTGCAGCGCGTTCGTAATCTTCATTTTCGACGGCTTCTTGCATCTGGCGGCGAAGTTTTTCGCGAGGGGTGAGCGGCCGGTCGCGCTCGATTTCCTTCATCCAGTTGTGCAAGAATTGGAGTTCAGAATTTTGTTCGAGCCCTTCCGCAGGGCTGGTTTCGCGCAGGAAGGACTGTATTTCCTGGAGACCCCATTCAATATGTTTGATTGCAAGCGCATGTTGTTTGTCTTCCAGGGCGAGCATGGCGCGGGCTCGCGTCAGCATCATCAGGATGTAGGGACGAAACTGCTGAAACATGCCGGAAAGTTCGGATTTTTCGGCGTGAAGATCGACAAAATCGAAAAGGTGCAAATTGCGGAGAGCATCCCTCACGACGCCTTCATAGTTCTGCAATTGGAAAAACGCGAGATAGCGGTGATGGTATTGCATGCCCTCCTGCTGGAGCTTGAGGCAATCTTCGGAATTCAGTTTAAAAAGATCCCCTTTTCCTTTGGCGCGGTATTGCTCCGAGATGTGCTCGAAATGCTCAAGCAGCGATTCGCATCCAAAGGGGTGCTGTCCATCCGGCCGTCCCGCCGTTTCCATTTGGAGAATGCCGAGGTCCAGCCGCAGTTGCAGCTTATCGCTTCCGTCGGCGCCTTGGATCGTCCTTACCTGGATCGTTCCCGGCTCATACGGCCAGCTTTGCATGAGTGGATGAAGGTCTTCCCACATAAGAGTAGATTGGCTGGGCGCTCGTCGCTTGTCAAATCGAGAGAATCCTTGTCATTTATCGGGGGAACGCCCTATGCATGTCGGCTATTTGACGACAACTTTGGTTCCTTCCATGCGAAAAACACTGATAAGATAACCTTCCTCGCGCGTTTCCCCCACGGAAAAACGGCCGGTCACCTTGACTGGATCGGGATAAAACGCGACAGCCTTGCCTGGTTGCATTGTCACACAAATCACATGGTTCACGGCGGGTGCTTGGCCAAAGCAGCA
>Ga0207037_10004_pt1 | contig 79157 bp, 78 predicted proteins | sample Alteio_BWMinCont_75_FD_153268 | JGI IMG/M metagenome (GOLD analysis project Ga0207037, IMG submission 153268) | Enriched cells from forest soil in Barre Woods Harvard Forest LTER site, Petersham, Massachusetts, United States -... | ecosystem: Environmental > Terrestrial > Soil > Temperate forest >... | reverse complement strand
TGATGAACTCGACTTAGACGAACAACCAGATTATTTCATCGCGCACCGGCAAAAAGAGACCATTGACTCTTTAAAAAAAGGTGAGATTGAGCGAGTGTGCATAAGCCAAAAATTTCCTGCTGACTCAATCGCTTTATTTGGTTTAAGAGAGGGATTCCTCAAAAGAAGGATTCAAAGCATTTCCTGACCCAAGAAAAAAATATGAAGTTCCAATAGAAGTGATCTTGACGGCTCAAACTCTCCAAAGACTTAACGACGAACATTCTTTGCTTTTAGCTCCGTACATGCTCAACAACGCAGAACTTATCACTGAGCTTGGCTATAATGTCAGAGTTTTAGAAGAGGGTTTTAATGATAGAAACATTTATCCTAGAGAAGCCGCATTTAATGGGGAAACGCTTAAACATATTTTATTGAGTGTTCGCCCTCAATCATTAGAGAAGTGGTTTAATAAAAAATGGAGACCCATTTGGGATAAAAACTCTCCTGGCAAGACATTACAATATATTTTAGATGGAACAAAAATTCTAATTCCCCCTCATCTGGCATCTCGGTTTGAAGGTTCAGGCTACGTTAAAGACGATGAGGGAGAAATTTGTCCCTTGGAATTCCATTGGGTTCTCCATAGGGCGCAATCCTACTTTTGGCCTCAAGATGCGTCAATATATTCGCAACGAGCGGATAGCACACAGGAGTTCGAGGCCTTGCCTACCTTGAATTGAGACGTGCACAAATAAATCGCGCTTCTATTTTTGTTGGCCCGTAACCCTCGATTTGGTTGATCTGAATATAATCTTTGAGCTTGAGGAAAGCTTTGAACCCCAATACGACTCGAGTGAAAGGCCTATAATCCCAAAATTCGAGGTTTTCTTTTTCGTGGGTCGTCCAGCGAACCCAGTGATTTTCATTGCTATGGCTGAGGTTATGGCTCTGATGAAGGGTTTATAACCGAATCGGTTGGAAAGTTTTATTTGGAAGTGAAGATGGTTTCCCACATTGGCCATGGAAATAATTTTTACGGCATATTTTTTAGAAAATTTCTCTATAACCCCTAAAATTTTCTTCTCATTCGTATTTTTTGTATCTAAAGGGCGGGCAAAACGGCCTTTTCTTGAGTTACGAAGGACTCCTCCGTATGCCAAAGGTTCATTCTTCAGGAGTTTGAGTTGCTTCAGTTTCATCATCGGAAGTGCAGCTGGAGCTCGGGACTACAGATATGCAAGATCGCCATCGACAGCTGCACGCTTCGAACTACAAACTTATTGCAGGCAGCCGCGCTATTGATGCGCGGAAGACTCATCAAGGTTTCCAAGGTTGAAGTGGAGCCAATGGCAGTGGGAGGTGACCAAATATTCCTAGACACATTTTGAAAGCGCCAATAGCATCTTTGGAGCGAAACGAGGGTGAACATGAAAACAGAACAGGGATGTGCCGGTTGCATCATTGACGATATCTCGGGAGCCGTGAGGCTTATGGGAGTTGATGAGAAAACGCAGCTGGAGGTGATTAAGAGTTGCATGGATTATATGGGGAAGAACTTTGATTTTAACACTCTTCCCAGCGTTTTTATTACCGAAGTTCATCGCATCGCTAAGCATATGACAGGTCTTAGATTGCCCTTCGCAGAACTTAGAAAAAATTGTAATGATGTAGGGCTTGCCCTTTCAAAAAAGTTGGCGACCGCACAAAAACCAAAAAAAGAGAGCTTAAAAAAATTTGAAGAATTAATTAAATGGGTCATTGCCAGTAATCACTTGGATTTTAGAACAGTGGGGACGGGCTATCATGTCCCGATAAAAATTATTGAAAAACATGTTCGAGATAAAGTCGCCGAGCCTTTGAAAGTCAATCATGTAGCCCAGTTTTATAAATTTGTTACAAGTACGCCCAAAAAATCTAAAGATAAACCCCGCGCTCTTTTCATTCATGATAACGTCGGCGAAATTGCATTCGATCGCCTGCTCATCAAAGATCTTAAAGAAAGAGGATGGTTTGTGATCAGTGCACTCCGTGGGGGGGCCATCACAAGTGACGCCACTTTAGAAGATGGCGCTTATGTCGAGATGGAAAAATACGCCGATATGATCATTTGCGCCGGTCCCGATACTTTAGGAATTTCTTGGGAAGAAAAATCTCCCGAGCTCGATGAGGCTCTCCATAATGCAGACCTCATCATCAGTAAAGGGCAAGCTAATTTTTACCTCTTTTCTGACTACCAAAAAGAGCTTAAAAAGCCCATAATGTGCCTTCTCACCACAAAATGCCCCTATGTTTCCAGTTATTTCAAAAAACTAGAGCTTATTTCGGTGGCTCATTTTTTTGGTTCTTGATAAAAGTTAAGCATGGATCAAGACATCATACTTAGAGTCGTAACGGCCTTTATTCCCTTCCTTTTTGCCCTCTGTGTGCACGAGTGGGCCCACGGCTTTGTGGCTAATAAACTTGGCGATCCCACGGCAAAATTAATGGGGAGGCTGACTTTAAATCCTATGGCCCACGCAGATCCAATAGGGACAATTGCGTTACCCCTTATTGGGATGGTTACAGGGGTCCCTCTTATTGGGTGGGCCAAGCCCGTTCCCGTAAACTCAAGGAATCTACGAAATCAAAAGACGGGAATGTTTTGGGTTGCTTCGGCGGGCCCGGGTTCAAATTTAATTATGGCCATGCTCGGTTCCCTGGGTTTTGTTCTCTCATTCAAATTTGGCGGAAGTCATGGTTTCTTTTTTGAACTCAGCAAAAATTTTATAATTATTAATCTTGCCCTCGCTTTCTTTAATTTAATTCCACTGCATCCTTTAGATGGTGCTAAGATTTTTGAGATTTTCTTTCCTGCCAATGTGAATCGAAAACTTGAAGAAATGCAAATGTACTCTGGAATTTTGCTTCTTGTTTTATTTATGACGGGGTTCTTGGGAAAAGTCTTAGGTTACGTTATTGAACCTACATTTTATGCCATGGTTAATGTGGCAGCTCATCTTGTGGGAATAGGCGGAGTATGACAAAACCTCGCGTCATGAGTGGAATGCGAACTACCAATCGTCTCCATATTGGAAATTATTTTGGTGCACTTAAAAACTGGGTTGAACTTCAAAAAGAATATGATTGTTTTTTTGGAGCTATGAATTGGCACGCCCTTACTGACGCTTACAAAGAACCCGACGTTTTTAAAAAATATAATCGTGATATTATAATCGATTGGATTGCCTTTGGTGTAGACCCGGAAAAAAGTGTCATTTTCATTCAAAGTGAAATTCCAGAACTTATGGAACTTTATATGCTCTTCACAATGATCACACCTTTGCCGTGGCTCGATCGTGTGACGACGTGGAAAGACTCCGTTGAAGACCTAAAAAAGAAGGATGCCCATAACTTAGGTCGATATGCTTATCCTGTTCTTCAAGCAGCCGACATTTCAATTGTTCGCGGAGAAATCGTTCCCGTTGGACCCGATCAGGTTCCCCACTTGGAACTCGCCCGAGAAATCGTAAGGCGTTTTAACCATCTGTATAAATTAAAAATTCCAGAGCCCCGAGCCCTCTTAACGACGAATAAAGCTCAAGCAGAAGCTCAAACAGATCCGACAAAAACGGGGAGTGGCAATGAGCTTGTGATTTTGGGCACAGACGGCCGCAAAATGAGTAAGAGCTACAATAATTTTGTGCCTCTTTTGGCCGAACCTGCGGAAATCGAGAAAATCTGCATGAAAATGCAGACCGACCCGGCAAGGGTTACGAGGACCGACCCTGGGAACCCCGATATTTGCCCTGAGTTCACCTTCCACAAACTCTTCTCTATGGCCGAGGATCAGAGAGAGATCAGAAATAACTGTCAGAAGGCTTTATTTGGATGTGGGGACTGTAAAAAGTGGCTCGCAAAGAATATAAACGGGTTCATGGAAAAGCCCTTAGAAAAGAGAAAAGAACTCTTGAATAACCCCGGGCAACTTGATGAAATCATTAATGATGGCTGCAAAAAAGTGCGGGCTGAAGGGAAAAAAACTTTAGATGAAATTCATGGGGCATTGGGCTGGAAATGAGTGAAACACTAAGCGTTATACAGGGCGTCAATGTCCAACTAAACACTTTTGAGGGACCTTTATCTTTACTTCTTTATCTGATCAGAAAAGAAGAAATGAATATTTACGATATCCCCATCCACAGCATCACCCAACAGTACCTTGAATATATCCAAATCATGAAAGAGTTGAATCTTGAAGTGGCCGGGGAATTTGTGGCCATGGCTTCAACTCTGATTTACATCAAAAGTCGAATGCTTGTTCCTCAGTATAACGAGCACGGGGAGGAAGTGCTTGAAGATCCAAGAGAAGAATTAGTTCAAAAACTTCTTGAGTACCAAAAATACCAAGAGGCAGGCAAAGAAATGTACAAGCGCCCCTTAGTCGGCAGGGATGTTTGGCTTCGCGGAGCAAAAGAAGCTCTTCCCAAAGTTGAAGACGAAATCATACTCGACGAAAAAGGTCTCTATTCATTGATCGCCGCTTTTCGACAATTGATGAAAGAGGCGATCAAGACCCCCCACCAGGTTTATGGGAAGGGCGAAAGCATTTCTGCAAGGCTTATCGCGATCAAAGATCGTTTTGTAGTTGGGGAACGTATCGAGCTTAGATCTTTATTGGGAGAGACTTTTACCAAACGCGATCTGATCATTACTTTCTTAAGTGTTTTAGAGCTTTCGCGGATGAAGTTCATTCGTGTTTATCAGACGGAAAACTTTGCACCTCTTTATCTTGAAACCTTAAGGGTCGTTACAAGTGATATTGTCTCGAAGGTTCAAGAATTTGATTCTGCCAATGCGGAACTGACGGCTGAATCCATTATGAATCAGGCTCAAGTACTGCTTTCAGAGAAAACACTTGCCGAGGACGCAGAATCAAATATCGACGAAGAGAGCTTAAAAGACGATATCGAGGTTAAAGCCGTAGAGGCAGGGGAGCTGGAATTATGAGCGACAACGAAGAACAATTTGACATTGATATAGCGGCAGCCATGGCCCAAGAATTTGGGGGCATAGATGAAAAAGCTCTGACTGAAACAGTTGTTACCGAAGAAATTTCGACGGAAACATCGGGGCCAGATGCATTTATTCCCGTAGAAATAGCACTTCCAACAGAACTTGAAGACGCTCAAGTGAAATCCATTATCGAGAGTCTGCTTTTTGCTTCTGTTCATCCCGTGAGCTTTGCGCAAATTAAAGGTGTTTTTCATGGGGTAGATATCACATCTGATCGCCTTCACGATATTATTGGTCGAATGGTTACAGATTGCTCAGGTGGTGAGCGCGGTGTGACTTTAGATGAAGTCAGCGGTGGATTTCAGTTGCGCACGAAAGTCGAAAACTCTAACTGGCTTAAGAGAATGGTGAAGGCGAGGCCTTTTAGATTGTCGGGCCCGGCCCTAGAAGTTCTAAGCATTATAGCTTACAAACAACCTCTTATTAAATCAGAGATCGATGACATTCGTGGAGTTGAGTCGGGCCATCTGGTTAGAGCTTTGATGGAAAAAAATCTCGTTAAATTTGCGGGAAAATCTGAATTGCCTGGCAAACCCATGCTCTATGCGACAACAAAACAATTCTTGGAGCTTTTTGGATTGCGGAATATCCGAGAACTTCCCACCTTAAGTGAGATCGATAAATTAATTCCCGATGGAATCGGCGATGAAAGTGATTTTGATAAAGAAACTCTCGGAAGCTTGGCGGATAAAATTGCCATTGCCCCAGGGAAAAGTTATTCCGAAGCCGAAACAGAACTTCTTTCAATCACCGATGCGATTTCTGAAATTTCAACGAGCAGTGAATTTTTTGAACAAGAGAAAATTCGGGAACGTGAAAAGCGAGATAATGAGCGTGCCCAAGATCTTCGTGAACGACAAATTGTCGGTGAAGCTTTACCCGATAGCGATTTGCGATGGCTTCTGAAATTTGAAGCCAAACTAGAAGAAAAAATCGCATTAGCAAATGCCCCTATTGTGGCAGAAGGCGAAGTCTTAGAAGTCGCAAACGAAATCGTAATTAAGCATAAGTCCAAACCCAAATCTGAACGTAGGGTTGAACCGTCAGAGCCCAAAGATGCCGATGTGGCTTCTCTCTCTGCCGCGGCACGGGCCGCCTTTAGCGAGAACGACCTATAGATGAAATTTATCCAGGTATTTTGGATATTATTCGCGGTTGCCATAATTTTTGCTGGCTCTATTTATTTTGCAAAAAAGAGAATCGAAGATATAAAAGCGGGCCCTGACCAGAGGGTTGTCGTTATTGACTCACCTTCACCTGAACCTAACCCCGAGAATTCTGCCGGTAGGCGCAACGGCGTAGGTGCCGACGCGTTAAAGGGGCCTTCTGAAATTGCAGGTTGTGTGATTCAGGGTGAATTTAAAAAAATGAAAGCTGAATTGGGAAAAATTGTTAATAGTGATGTTGATCAACATCATAAGCCCGCTTTTCCCGGCCTTATAGATAAGTTTCGTTTAACAAATGGGATTCCTCTTCCCATAGCCGTTGGCGGTGACAAATTAAATCAGGAAAACGTAGTTCATAATAATTGCAGATCCACTTGCAATGGCAGTGTCCGAGAGGTTTTTGTTTCCCAAGTTATTGGTGGGCGATCGATTCAAGTCTTACAAAAAGATGGGACCCTTAAAAAATTGCCTCTTCATGAGTCTGGTTTAGAACTTGCTTCTGTTGACGAATTGAATAAAAAAGGAGTTCCCTTTCGTTCCTGGCTTGCTCCCGTGTCTGCAAATGATTGGTATATTAAAGGATCTGATCTTTACTACAGCCTCGATATCTCTGGCCTTTGGCTTAAGATTGATCCTGCCTCTCACTGGGAAGTTATTGATACCCCGGCGGATCTCAATAAATTAAAAGCTGTTGAAGAGCTTTTGAAAATTCCCGGTTGCAATAACGATGAAAATTGTTTTGAAAGTGGTGGACGGCATTTCAAAGCCCCCCGTATTTGCAAAGGCCAATGAGGGCTAGCCGTTCCAAGTTATAACGGTTCGCCTTTCACAAAATTCTTCCATGGTGAATTTAACACCTTCGCGACCTAATCCCGATTCTTTAATTCCTCCATAGGGCATATTATCGGCTCTGAACATGGGAATTTCGTTAATAATGATTCCCCCCACTTCAAGGTGAGTTGTTGCCTCATGAATAAGTTTTGCACTGTCTGTGAAAACTCCGGCTTGAAGACCGTATTTTGAGTCATTAACTTTGCCAACGGCCTCGGAGAATTCTCCAAAACTTTCTAAGACAACAACGGGGCCAAAAACCTCTTCGCAAACAACCTTATCGGAAGCCTTTGTGTTGGTGAGAATCGTTGGAAATAGGACGTTGCCTTCATTTTTCCCCCCAAAAAGAATCTTTGCCCCATTTTTAACCGATTCATCAATCCAACTTTTAATGCGTACTGCGGCCCCTGAATCAATGACGGGGCCTATGATAGTATCTTTATTTGAAGGATCTCCAATTTGGAGTTTTTCAACTTCTTTCAAAAATAAATTTGTAAATTCATTTCGAACTTTTTCATGCACGAAAATCCGCTGCACAGAAATGCAGACTTGCCCTGAATATGTAAAAGAACCTACGGCACATCGACTGGCTGCGCGTTTAAGATCGGCATCTTCATTAACAATAACTGCGGCATTCCCACCCAGTTCTAAAATAATTTTTTTACCAACGGCTTTGGACTGGAGATGCCATCCCACTTTTGCGCTTCCCGTAAAACTTAAAATTTGAATTCTTGGATCGGTTGCCGCTCTCTCAGCAAGTTCGTTAGAACAATTTAAGATTTGAAGAGTACCGAGGGGAATTTCATCAAGAGATCCTTCTTTTACGGCCTCTTCAAAAATTTTTCCCAAAATAATTGCTGGCCCTGGGGCTTGGGGTGGTGGTTTTAAAATAATTGAAACTCCGGCTGCTAATGCTGGAGCCACTTTATGTGCGGCAAGGTTTAATGGAAAATTAAATGGACTAATTCCAAAAACGGGGCCTCGACCCACCCAATAGGAAAGGGCAGGGGAGAAGGGTTTTCCCCCGGCGTCGATATCGATGGGAGTCATATCTCCTCCAATACGCTTTGCCTCTTCAGAAGCAATCGTGAATGTACCTATGGCGCGGGTGACTTCGACATCAGCTGCAGCAAATGGTTTACCGGCTTGATTTATAATTTCTGCTACAAGAGGGGAGCGGTTTTTCTTGAGTCCTTCAGCCATAAGAGCGAGCAATCGACTTCGGGTAAATCTGCTTGTTTTTGTAAATTTCCGAAATGCTTTTTCGGATGTTTCCAAAGCTTCTTCTACTTGTGCGCTATTTGCATCATGAACTATGCCTGCTCCAGTTTGATTAAACGGGTTTTTTATTTCTCTTGGTGTTCCATCACACCACTTCCCAGCGATCCAAAGTTTCATGAGATTGAAGCCTTTATGGCTTCTTCTAAAACATCCAGCCCCTCGTGGGCTGTGGCGGCCTCAATGACCAGGGGGGGAAGAAGTCTAACCACATTGCCGTAAGTTCCTGCGGACATAACAATTAGTCCGTGCTCGTAACAGAACTTTGTGATTTTACTACTGAGTTCTTTGTTTGGTTCCTTTGTTTTTTGATCTTTAACAAATTCCAAAGCTTGCATGGGCCCAAGACCTCGAACGTCTCCAATCACAGGATATTTATTTTTCATGAGTGTGAGACGCTCTTGAATTAAGGAACCAAGGGCCCGGGCTTTAGAAAGAAGATCTTTCTCAATCATTTCGAAAACTTTTAAGGAAGCAGCGCAGGAAACGGGGTTTCCGCCATAAGTTCCACCCACTCCGCCTTCGCTGACCGAATCCATAATATCAGCGCGACCGGCGACGGCAGCCAGAGGCATTCCCCCTGCGATTCCTTTAGCCAAGGTGACAAGATCGGGGATAAGGCCGAGTTGTTCGCAAGCTAAGATTGTTCCCGTTCGACAAAAGCCAGATTGAATTTCATCGGCGATAAGAACAGTTTTATTTTCTGTACAGAAATTTCGTAACTTTTCTAAGAACTCTTGGGGTGCGGGAGCAAATCCTCCTTCGCCCAAAACAGGTTCGATAATAACGGCAGCCACATTTTCTGCCCCAACTTGATTTTGAACAAGCTCTGTGAATTTTGCAAAACATTCTTCAGAAACAATTTGTGAGTCGCTGGTTGTGGGCCAACGATAGGCGTAGGGAAAGGGGGCTCGGTAAACCTCCGGATTAAAGGGGCCAAATCCTGCTTTATAAGGTTTAACTTTTGAGGTGAGTGTCATGGCCATGTAGGTGCGGCCGTGAAAACCGTGCTCAAAACAGATCACAGCCTGGCGTTTTGTAAAAGTGCGTGCAAATTTAATGGCATTCTCTACGGCCTCGGCCCCGGAATTTACAAGGAGAGTTTTCTTTGGATATTTTCCAGGAATGGCAGAATTTAATTTCTCTGCCAATCGGATGTAACTTTCGTAGGGAGTTACATTAAACCCGGCGTGGATAAATTGGCTTGCCTGATCGCTAATGGCTTTAACCAATTCTTGTGGAGTGTGACCGACACTTGTGACGCCGATGCCACTTGCGAAATCAATCAAATGATTTCCGTCGACATCCTCTATGAGAGCTCCGTGGGATTTTGAAATAAATAGGGGAGTGGAATGAAACGGCCCTCGCGAGACATTTTCATTTCTTAAAGCCATTAATTTTTGACTTTTAGGCCCTGGAATTTTTGTTTTAAGTTCGATCATTTTAGTACCACCCTATCGGCGCTTCATCTAAGTTAATGTTCACTTGCTTGGTTTCTAAATAGGCTTCGATTCCGTAAAGACCCAGTTCGCGACCAATTCCACTTTGTTTATACCCACCCCAAGGCATTTCATTAAATGTGGGATGATAAGTGTTGACCCAAGTGATCCCGGCTCTGACTTGGCCTATGACCCTCATGGCGCGATTTATATTTTGTGACCAAACACCCGCCGCTAAACCATAATCAGTATCGTTAGCCAGTTTTATGGCTTCTTCTTCTGATTCAAATATCGTGACAGTCACAACGGGGCCAAAAATTTCTTCCCTGAAGATTCGCATTTGTGAGGAGACATTATCAAAAATTGTCGGTTCTACAAAATTTCCTTTTTCAAATTCTTCTCCCGTTGGGCGTTTCCCCCCGCAAAGAAGGGTCGCTCCTTCTTTTTTGCCAATGGCAATATAGCTTTCCACCTTTTCGCGATGCTGGGGTGAAATCAGAGGACCCATTTTCACTCCCGGTTTTAAGCCATGCCCCAGTTTTATTTTTGGAATCTTTTTTAACATTCCATCGACAAGTTTTTTGTGAATTGACCTTTCAGCTAAAATGCGGGACCCCGCGGAACAGACTTCCCCTTGATTGGCAAAGGCTCCAAAGAGTGCTCCATCAATGGCGGCCTCAAGATCAGAGTCTGCAAAAATAATATTCGGATTTTTCCCGCCCAGTTCTAAGGTCACTTTTTTTATATTTTCAGAAGCCACACGCATCACATTCTTACCCGTGACTGTTCCACCGGTGAAAGCGACTTTATCGACTTGAGAGTTAATTGAAAGTTCTTCCCCAGCGCCTGCACCGGGGCCAGTGATAATATTGACGACCCCGGGTGGGAGTTCCACACCCATGATTATTTTTGCTAATTCCAAAGCGGTCAGGGGAGTGAGTTCCGATGGTTTTAAGATACACGTATTTCCTGCAGCCAAGGCCGGGGCTAATTTCCAAGCTGACATTAATAAAGGGTAGTTCCATGGAATAATTTGCGCACAAACTCCAATGGGTTCTCGCAAGACAAAGCTCATGCTATTGGCGGGGACCTGCATCGTCTCACCATGAATTTTTGTAGCGAGGCCGCCATAAAATTCAAAGCAATTGGCAGCGTCTGCCACGTCGAATTCTGCTTCAGCTAGGGGCTTTCCACAATTTTGCACTTCAAGTTTTGCGAGATCGTTTGATGCTTTTCTAATATGCTGTGCAATTTTGAAAAGAAATTTACCTCGATCTTGGGCCGACGTCTTTCTCCAAGGGCCGTGATCAAAAGCTTTTCTGGCAGCCATGATGGCAAGTTTTGCGTCCTCTTTGCTGCTTTCTGGAACGGTGGCAATGAATTCACCATTTCCCGGATCAATAATTTTCCGTGTTTGACCGGATTTAGATTTGACCCAATTTCCATCAATGAGCATGTCGTAATTTTTCATTTTCGACCCCTTTTCTCGAGCACTTTAATGTCGAGGTAGTTTGCCGTGCAAGTATATATGAGTGTAACATAAGGTGAAGTTTTTTTTGGGAGGGGGACCAAGAATTTATCGGGGTTTGACGCGGCGGGAGGTCAAAAGTCGGATGGCGCCTTTAGCGCAAATCGGTGAGATCCATGCCCCTGAGTTTTGGGGTCTTCAAAGTTGTAAAGCCAACGACGACGAGGGTGACAATTCCGCCAATGACGACTGAGGGGACGAGGCCTAAAAGCTTTGCCGCAACTCCCGATTCAAATTCGCCAAGCTGATTTGAAATTCCGATAAATATGGAATTCACAGCCCCAATGCGACCACGAATTTCTGGAGGAGAGGCCAGTTGCACTATGGCCGATCGAATAACTACACTTACACTATCAAACGAGCCGCCCAAAAATAACAAGAAAGCGGAAAGCCAAAAGAGTCTAGAGAGGCCAAAGCCAATCATACAAAAACCAAAGCCCGCGACGCAGGAGAGAAGAATTTTACCAGCCTGTCGATTTACAGGAAAACGAATGAGAATAAGACTCATAAGAAGAGATCCTGCCGCAGGCGCTGATCGCAAAATTCCAAGACCTATGGGCCCCGTAAAGAGAATTTCCGCGGCATAAATAGGAAGCATGGCCACAGCCCCACCAAAGAGAACGGCGAACATATCTAAGGCCAAAGCCGAAAGTAAAAGGGGATGTCTAAAAACGTAGCGAAGACCTAAGGTGAGATCGTTGAAAAAAGAAATGGCTGTGGATTTCGGATTAAGATTTCTCGTCTCATCTATTTTAATTAAACTCACTAGCCCTACGGCGACAATAAGGAGAAAAAAATCAAGGGTGTAGGGGAGGGGAGCTCCCTTCCATGCAAAGAGAAAGCCTCCAAGGGCTGGACCCACTGCCGAAGCGATATTAAATCCCGATGCGTTCCATGCTGAAGAAACATGAAGAACATTTCGTGGAACAAGTCGGGGAATAAGTGCGACCACGGCGGGCATTCGGAACGCCCGCCCGACCCCGGCTAAAAAAGCCGCACCATAAATAAACGGAAGTCTTTGGTCGGGAGTAAAAGGGCGCCACGGGTTTGAAATAATAACCAACATAAAAGCAGCAAAAAGTGCAAGCCTTGCGACATTTTTAAAAACAAAAAGAGGGGAACTTCGATCAACAATGTAGCCCGTGATAAAAGCAAGGGAGAGTGCGGGGGCAGCCTCCGTCAACCCAATGAGTCCTAGGTAGAGCGGGTCGTGTTTGATTTCATAAATTTGCCAACCCACGATCAGACTCTGAACTTGAGCGACAAAGGGAAGTAAAATTCCTGCGTAAGTGTACAATCTAAAATTTTTTATGGACCAAGCCGAGGGCTCAGCGATGTGGTCGGGGTTTTTTGAATCCATTGACACGTATATAAACCTTTGATGGAGATATTGTCCATAACTCACGAAAATATTTGTGATTCTAACTTCTACTTTAACTGTTTAGGAATAACACCAAGGTCCTGGTTCCTTACTTTACATTTAATTTCTGCTCCTGCGCCTCGGAGCCGTTTCTGCTCACATTTTCTCCAGAGGAATTCAAAATGTTCCGAATAGTGAGGTGGAATGTTTTGCTTACGATTTTTATTGGTTACTGCAACAATTTTGCTGATCCCAGGTGTGTCTGGAGCCATCGAACTCCTTTCTGCTGAACAAGGTGAAGTTTCATGCAAGAGCACTTCAAAAAACCCTTACTGCATTTATCAAAATAGATCACCGACGTCACTTATCTCAAGAATCCGCAAGAGTGCTGCAAAGATTCCAGTCTCGGAGTCTGGTGGAATCTGTATTGCCAAAAAGGGGGCGACCGTTTCAAAAATTGCTAGAGACGTTTGTGCGGGCCCCCTCTATAAGGAAAATGGGTGCCTCACTTTATTTCTTGCTCAGAATCCAAGTTTAAAAAACCCTGATCTTATTTTCCCCGCACAGAAACTTCTTCTCCCAAAAACTGACCGAACATCCTCCCAGTGCGAAGCGGGCGAGGGGAGTAGTGAAAGCGCAAGCGTGAATCCAAAGCTACATCGAGCGACGTTTGAAGGTAGCGATCAAGATTATTTGCATATGGACGCCGTTGTGGCCCAACTTGTAGAAGTAAAAGTTCAAGAACCGGAAAAGCCGGCAAAGTCTCTATTGGGTCCCGAGCGCCGAGACTACCTCCAAATGGAATCCGTTGTGGCTCAATTGGATCCCGAAATAAAATCCAAGGCGAGCTCTATAGCCGGTGATCCTTCAAAGGGAAATGTTTTTTCAAGACTTGTTATACCTGAACGGGCTTTTTTAAGTTCCGATGGAAATTTACTCGATGATAAATCAGTTGAGAAGACAGCATATGTTCCTGAAGAAACCGAAAGTGCCGCAAATAATTATTGTATTGTCAGGAAGGGCGCATCGGTTTCAAAGATTGCTAGAGACGTATGTGCAGGCCCCCTTTACGAAGAGGCCGGTTGTCTTTCAAAATTTTTAGCTCTGAACCCCATAGTAAATGATCCCAATCTGATTTTTCCCGGGCAAAAATTATTAGTTCCTCCAGGAGATCGAAGATCAGGCGCTTGTGAGGGTGGGGTGCGTCCTTTGCGGCTTCCTGCTGAAATGGAGTCAGTAAACTAAAGATTACTCGCTCCCCTGACAATCCACTTCGTCCATATATACGGCACTAGCGCACCCCGTTTGGACAACCAGACTAAAATTAGTTGGGGTCTTACCTGTGACATAGAAATTAGCTGGGCAAGGATTTGGATTTCCTACGCGTATGGGAATTGAACCCGTACACGTGACCGAGTAAGAGTTATCTGCAAAACTCGCAGGCCAACTGACGACTTGCGTACAAGAGTTGTAACTTCCCGTTGGGGTTGTGCAAGAGGGAAGAATCTTTACGGTTTGAAGATGAGTCACTGCAGCTCCGCCACAAGTTGCAATTTTGCCGCCGACGATAGTGAGGACAAGAGGGAAGTCAACGGGAGCAAGTAGACTTCCTCCTACCACGGTTTGACTTGTTGCCCCTTGAACGTTGATTTGAAGTTGCACATCAACAGTGTAGAGATTCCCTGAAGGGGTCACGGTTTTATATTTAAGGCTTGAGATCTTGATCTGACCATTTTCAAATAAATTATTTGCGCCATCATCCATTTTTACACTTGCGAAAGTCAAAGTGGGGACAGAAGCCCCCGCCACGGGCACATTTTGACCGACGAGGCCACTTTGTGCGCACACTAAAGGGTTAGTGAGTGTCTGAGAAATAAAGGACTGAAGCTCCGTTGCACTCAGACGTTTTTGTACGGATTCTGCGCCCTTTTGACCGCTGATCATTGTGGTTGAGAGAGCCATAAGGATTACGCCTATAATAGCACTTGCCATTACGACTTCGAGTAGACCAATGCCCGATGATGAAAGCCCTGGCTTTATTCCCATCATTATAAAGATCGGCTAATTGTGTGAAAACTTTAGCTATTCTAACAGGGGGAGGGGGGTGGCGTCGGAGCTGACTATAACACCGTAGGGGGTGTAAGAAACCCCATCAACATCATAGTGTTCTAGCCAATCCCTCGAGGGGTTTGGAAAGCGCGTGAGTCTAAATAACCAGTCTAAAAGTGCTCCAATACTCATCATTGATACTTTGTCTGCAAGAAATGTGCGCTCCTCTAAGAGGCTTTATTTGAGTTTGCTAGGCGAAATTCCCCAAGACTTTAGAATTTCTGCCTCATCGCTAGGAAGCATGGCCTTCTTAAATTTCGCACCACTTTGTCCCTTAACTCGACGTTCACATTCCGCCCAGTCGGCGTGCCGCATGGGAATACCTCCCAATAAACTCAAATACGAATGGGCTTTGGGTTTGGGTTTGGTGCGATCTTTCATTTCGGGAAGTTCTGTATTTTCAGGGATATCATAAACGGGGACAGAGTATTTTAAAAGGGGTCCATTATAGAGTTTGATATATTCTCCCTTAGAAAAGCTTACCGCGATCTCATCGCATCTTTCATTTCCAGGAATTCCAACGTGTCCGCGGACAAACTTCCAATCAATATTATTGGCCTTTCCCCTTTTTCCTACGACTTGAGATAACTCTTCCCATAGTTCTTGGTTGGCCACATCTTTTCCTTCAGTAGTTTTCCAACCTTTTTTTCGCCAGCCAAAGATCCATTGGGTGATTCCCCGAATAACATAAACAGAGTCGGTACACACAATAACTTTCCCGGGCACATCTTTTATTGAATTTAAAGACTCGATGGAGCCCAGTAATTCCATTCTATTATTTGTGGTGACTTTCTCAAAACCGCCAAGTTCCCGAACATGGCCGTCGGGGGTGGCCACAATGGCTCCCCAGCCGCCGGGGCCCGGGTTTCCGGAACAGGCACCGTCGCAGAAGATCACGGTGGTATTTTTAAACGCGGAAGTCATTGTTAGAGTATCCATTATATGGTTGAATGTGTCCAGAAATTGGGGAAAAAGCTTTGCTAAATACCTGCCAAAAAAATGCCCTTAGAATTCTAAATGCTCCTGGCAACGTTTTTCTTACCGGCGTTGCGGGAAGTGGCAAAAGTTTTCTTATCAGATATTTTCTAAAAGACAAAAAACCAAAAGTTTTTCCGATTTTAGCAAGTACGGGAGCAGCTGCAATTTTAGTTGGAGGAAGAACTTTCCACAGCTTTTTTGGTTTAGGTATTATGCAGGGTGGTTTTGATGTCACAGTCGATCGCGCCTTGAGTAGTAAAAAATTAGGAAAACGTCTCTTAAAGGCCCAAGGTGTTATAATTGATGAAATTTCTATGCTCTCAGGCACAACCCTTCGGGCTGCAGAAACTATTTCAAGACTGGTGCGAAATGATAAATCCCCTTGGGGGGGCTTAAAAGTTATTGTTGTCGGAGATTTCGCTCAACTTCCCCCGGTGAACCCTTACGGTCGGGAAAAAGATTGGGCCTTTCAAGATTCCACTTGGGAGAAATCTCAATTTACGCCTGCCCTTCTTAAAACCACCGTGAGAACAAAAGAATTGGATTTTGTAGAGATATTAAATCAGGTACGAGATGGAGAAGTCACAGCCACAGTCACTGAATTTTTAAATAGTCGCCAACATATTTTTGAAGAAGATGATTTTGATGGCACTGTTTTATTCCCACGGCGTGATATCACGGAGAGATATAATTTAACTCAACTAGGAAAAATCGAAGGCAAAGAATTCGCTTTTGAAACTATTTACTCCGGAGATGACCGATTTCTAGAAGGGATGATGAAAAATTCTCCCATTCCCCAAATGCTCACACTTAAAATTGGTGCCCTTGTGATGATTCGTCAAAATGATCCAAGGGGAAGATGGCATAATGGAAGCCTGGGGCATATTAAAAGTGTGAGCCATGATATTTTAAAAATTTCTCTCTTTGAGGGGTCAACGGCCGAGATAGAAAAAGTGGCCTTTACAACTCTTGATGCCGAGGGGAAGGAAGTTGCAAGTGCAATTAATTTTCCGGTGAATCTCGCCTATGCTGCGACAATTCATAAAGCTCAAGGTATGACCCTAGATCGCGTGACCATTGATTTGAGTCATCTCTGGGAGCCCGGTCAAGCGTACGTGGCCTTAAGTCGCGCAAAATCGGCAAAAGGTTTATTCATAACGAATTGGTCACCAACGTCGATCAAATCCGATCCCGTCGTCAGGGAATTTAATCGTAAGCTTTGGGAGTCAACAACTGAGTCTGAAATTTAGATTTATGGCGACATGGATTTTCTAAGTTTGAAAAAAGAAGTTCAATTCGTCGCTGTGAGAAGTCGGGGGCCCGGGGGGCAGAACGTCAATAAAGTTTCGTCCGCCGCTGTTCTGTATTGGAATTTTGAGAGTTCAAATCTCATTTCGGAACCACAAAAAGATTTAATCCGGCATAAATTAGCAAGCACGGTTAATAAAGAAGGCCAGATCTATACGAGGAGCGATGAGTTCCGAGATCTTGAGCGCAATAAAGCACGCTGCTTAGAAAAACTTTTAAATCTTTTGAGTTTGGCTTTTTATAAACCAAAAAAAAGAAAAGCAACTCAGCCTACGCGATCATCTCAATTAAAAAAGCTTGAGTCCAAAAATCGTCGAAGCGAAACAAAGAAAATGCGGCAAAAAATCAGATAATATTATTCCCTTTGCTCGGCAATAAAAGCGTCTGCCGTGAGAACGGTAGCCTGTGCTACAACAAACGCATTTTCGCTCCCCCCGGACTAGTATTTAGGAATTATTCTTACAGTTGGCTGCCAGATTGTAAATAGGCTTCGTGGCTGAACACTACCTCATTATTACCCACAACTTAAATTAATTTCAGTCTGGCCCAAACCATCTTGCCATTCGGGCGGAGGACGCGCATCCAGGCGCTCTGCGGAGGAAGGTCTGTCTATTGAAATGGAGAATAAAATACGGCATGAATAACCCCTTCTTGGGGCTCGAGCCTCCCCCCTCAGGCAAAGATGGGTTTGGCCATACTATTATTACTAATCTTCGCTCAAAGGTTTTTGACCCGGAGTCACAGGGCTCTGGCCCCACGGAGGGGGCGGAGTAAAATCGGTTTAAGAGTTTATCATTCAATAGATAACCTCTACGGCTGAAAGGGCGATGGGTAAAAACCTTTGAGCGAAGACTTGTGGGTAATAATGAGTGAACACTACCGGGCGTACAGGCAGGAGCCAGCTTTGGAGCCCCTATCCGTCAAAGCTTTAGACACTTAGTGAAATTTATCCTTATGGTTTAATTTTCCCACCTGTCTTATTCTTAGGGCTTAAATTTAAAAAATAATAGGCGGATCGCAGTGAAAATAAAATCTCTTGTTCTTTCGGTATGTAATGTTTGGGCAGTTATATTTCTCTTTTTACCAAATCAAAGTGAGGGCGGAGCACTTTCACGAAAACTGAGGGTCACTGCAAATTGCATCTTAAGATATACCACTGTAACAAACTGTGTTGATATTAAAAATGAGTTTTTTCAACAACAATCTAATATTATCGATCGTGTGGACTCAAGTTCCAACGTCGATTTGGAATTCACTGTCACCGATGAACAAATCGATGCAACCCATATTGGTTACACCTATAAATGGATCTCCCATATGCCAGAGACATCAACTGAACCGTTTATTCCTCCCCCTCTTGTTCTCTCCACGGGTTTAGATCAGCTCAGCACTCTCACAAAACTTAGAGACAACGCCTCTAAATGTTTAGCCTTCTACTTAGATATTGTCAGTGAGGTGGCCGGAGATAATAACTCAACCACCGTCACCTACAAACTTCCAAATGATGACCCTGCAAGCCCCGAAAAACCGGGATGGATAGAACGTCTTGCCAATAGCCCCTATTATTTTAATTTAAGAGTTTCTGGATCCAGTGCCACCCAAGGAAGTAAGGGTAATACGACTAAGCAAGAAGGCTTCCCAGAAAGTTTAGAAGTAGCTTATTTAAAGAGCAAATTTAAGGTGGATGTTACTGGCTCTGTTTCGGTTTCAAAAATGTCTCTTCCCAATGGAACGGGGGGCACCCTATCGGGGAGTGATACACAGAAGAATTTTTCGGGTCTAACCGTCTATTCATTTACCAAAGACTGGAGTGTGGCCGTCGTAAATACAGCGACGATTGATCCTGGCGCTAACATTCGGTTACAAAATACCACTCAAACAGGAGTTGAGTGGATTCTCATCCCCTTTCGCACAACGGAAAACCATGAACTCGCCTTTCGAGTTGGACCTCAATATACAACTCTAAACCTCTACACACCCAATATTTTGAACCATGTTAATGAGAACTACCTTGGAGTTTTTGCTCAAGTTTATCTTTATTGGGTTACTTTCCGTGACAAACTTATGATTGGTCTCAGTGGTACCGGAACTGAAAATATCCAACATACTAATTTTTATCAAGCCACATTTGCTGCTTCGGCAACCTACCAAGTCAATTCCATAATTGGGTTTACGGGTCAAGCCAGTTACCTTATTGACCCGCAGAGTATTACCTTCCCAGGTAACCCTAACTATTCTAATCCCCTTCAGTCCCTTTTTCTATCGGGACAACCGGGGAGCACAAGTAATTTTTCTTTTTCTATGAATTTAACCTTGGGCAATTCTCGGTGGAAAAAAAGAGATCGACGTTGGAATACAAGTCTGACGGGCAATTGATTATTAACAATCACCTACAGAGCCGCGTCACCCACAAAAACTCACAGAGCTTAGGCGGGCCGGTTGTTTTGACTATTCCAGGGACCGCTGGAACTTCCACTAAAGGTTAGTGATTGCTATCTGCAAAAAGTTTTTCTTACGGCAAGAAGTATTGTCATAAAGGCAGCTTCCTACTAATTAAACTGCGCCCAAGGATGGCACCATCTCTGCTGATATCTATTGCTGGAAAAGTGCGGCAGGAGCAGCACTTTATGGGTGAAAGGATCCAATCATGAGATTACTTTTAATTTTAACTGCTTGTTTACTGGCCATCATTCTTGTTTTTTCATTATTCAAAAATGATACAGCCCGTGCACAATCACTGAATATAGTCGACAAAGATGGAGACGGCGTTTGGGACGATATTCAAAAAGCGATAACCACCAATTATAAAGATCCCGATCTTATCTCTGCTCAAAGACAAATCGCAAAAGCTATGCAGAAAGCAATCCTTAAGCCAGCCGATGCCTTTAATATTAACAACGAACTATTTTTGGCTGAATCATGCCTTTGCGCAGTAAAAAGAAGATGCGAAGACGATTTAGAATTTGTAGAAGAGAATTTGATCAATAACTCTGCTCGTTCATATGCTTACATCAAATTTAATGCCGTTTTATCGGGACACCTTTTGAAAGGATATTCTCCTTCGAGGTCGAACTGTAAATGAAATTGCTATTTTTTCTCATAGTCGTTTCCAGTACTACTTACGCAGGTGATAGCTGTTCAAGTCCTAAGGTGAAGCTTTATTTTGCTAATGGTGTTGCAAATACCCGTAGTTCCGCCATTGATTCGTGGAATGCCCTCATTCACAAGGTTAACGACTACCTTACCGGATTACAATTATGAAGCCATCATAAAGGCAGCTAATCATCCTGAATGCAAGTTCAACCCACGTGAGATGGCCGATCACCTTACTCCAGTCAAGATTGAGAAGGCTTTCGAGTTTTTAGCGTCGAAAGGCGCATCCACCGGTACAGACCATTAAAATTAGCCCTGAGGCTCGAAAATATTACCCAAGTAATTTGAGGGGGATTTTGGCTTTTCTTCAATCAGATTAAAATTTTTCAGAAGCTCTTCGCGTGAAGGCATTTGCTCACGGACTTTCCTGAATCGTTCCTTGCCCTCTTTTATGTCATTTTTCTTTAATTGTTCTTTAGCCTTTTCCAAATCGATCTCCTCGAAACTATATTAACACGTCATTAAAGAAGCGCAGATATCTGTAAATCCTAGAAAAAATGCCTCTTGACTATTTGTAGTTTATAAACTACACTCCCCAAATGGAGGCTCAAGAGAGGGAAGTAGATTACTACGAGACCGAAGAGGGTAAGAAGCCTTTTCGGGATTGGTTGAACTCCCTGAGAGACAAGCGCGCTCAGGCTAAAATCCAAACGCGCATTGATCGCGTAAGCTTAGGTAACTTAGGTTATTGCGAACGTGTTGGGCAAGGTGTGATGGAGTTGAAAATCGACTTTGGCCCCGGTTACCGTGTTTATTTTGGTCAAGTGGGCACCACCCTTGTGGTCCTACTTTGTGTCGGTGATAAGGATACTCAAACCAAAGATATAAAAACAGCCCATGAGTATTGGGCAGATTATCGGAGGCGAAATGGCTAAAATAAAAAAGAAAGTAACCAGTTATCATCAGGACTTAATCGAAAAACTTAAGAATTCTGAGTATGCCATGGAGTATTTGAAAGCTGCCCTTGAAGAAAACGATATGCCAGATGTTTTTCTTGTGGCTCTCAGAAATGTCGCCGAAGCCCATGGAATGGCTCAATTAGCGAAAGAAGCTCATCTGAATAGAGAGAATCTATATAAAATGCTCTCAAAGCATGGCAACCCTGAACTTGGAAGTCTTTATGCTATTCTCGACGCTCTTGGGCTCAGGCTAACTGTGGAATCAAAAGAGGCGATTTAAAAAAGTAGTTAGACTGTGGGTATTTTGTATCAAATCTTTTATATTTTCTATGAACTTCGATTAATTGCTTCTGTTAGAACACGAGATCAATTTATCTCCATTCTCCAAGCCAAAAATATTTTACTCAGAAAAGAAAATGAAATTCTTAAAAGACAAATTCGTCGGATTCAATATTCAAGAAGGGATAAAATATTTTTTCTAGCGCTCTTAAAGCGCTTTCGAGAGATATTGCGGAAGTCTTCAATTCTTCGCCCCGAAACAGTAGTCAATTGGCATCATCAGTTTGCTAAAAGGAAGTGGCGCTTCTCCCAAAGCCGTGTCGGCCGACCTCCACTAACAAACGATCTCCGAGATTGTGTGGTCGATATGAAAAGAGCAAACCCAAGATGGGGTTCATTACGTATTTCGGGAGAACTTAGAAAACTCGGAATTCTTCTTTCAAAGAAAACCGTTTCCAAAATCTTAATCTCTAATGGGTTTGACCCATGCGTTCGCGAATATCAGATTGGAGCACGCTTCATGTAATTCCACTCCTTAAAGGGGGGTGATTCTTATTTTGGGTACACGAGTGCCCTGACGTAGGTTTGCGACCTACGACAAAACTCGATTAAATAAAATTTTTGAAATCAAAACTGCAGTTGCTGCGGAGAATCCACCAAGTTGGGTTTTATTTTTATAAAATTGGTAGCGGGGAGAGGATTTGAACCTCTGACCTTCGGGTTATGAGGACGATCAACGTAGCTTTCTGACCTTGTCCTCCTTCTCAGCTCAAAAATATCGTATTCCCGACCCTTGTCAACCTTTCTGAGCTTGCCTATTTTTTTGGTTTTTGACATTGATTGGCCCAAGGATGGCCCAAACAATGCGAAATAATAAAAAGAAGAAGTCAGTTCCTCGAACTGTGCGAAGCAAAAGGGCGAAAGTCTCAGATGAACCCCTTGATCTCGAAAATGCTTGGGCTAGCGTTAAGTTCCTGGTTAACCTTCTTTGTGCTTATGAAGACAGTGAGAACCCCGGTGCCATCCATGACAGACCTGGTCTGGATTTATTGAAGGCTGTCACCCAACTATCTGTAGAAACAATATCGTCGTTGGCTCGGGATAGCGCTCAAAAGGGTGAGCTGTCACCCTTGCTTCTTGAACTTAAAGAAGAATATCTGGCTGTGCAAAGTGGTGCCTCTCGGGCGACATTTCTGAGAAATGCAAGGAACCTTCTCATAGGCTTTGTCGATATGTTGGGCCCGTCGACCAGACCTACAGACATTGAAAAAACTGCTGAAAAGCTGTATCTGACTGCGAAGGAAATCAGTGAGAATAATGGGCCCCTCGAAGCGTCCGCCAGGCAGCTCGCAAAGGTGTTGGGTTACGGTTATAGAAAACTCCTCGGTGATCTTAGTAAGCGTCGATCTGCCAATACGCCCTTTGGATCCAAGAACTCAGATTTTGATAACATTACAGTGCTGCTTGAACGTCTTTACGGATTTTCAAAAGAAGAAGTGGGATCGCTGCTACCAAAGGTGGCCGATGGACAAAAGTTAGCTTTATTGAAAAGACCAAATGAAAAAGACCTGTTTTATGCCCCACTTGTCCATATTAGGGAGCCATGAATTCTAACAAAGCGAAATATTAACCCACATACGGGGCGAGACCACGCTGTATCAGCTTGCTAAGAAGACTTGCGTTCCGGTGTGTCCACAGCCCCAACAAAGCCGAACCCTTATGAGCAGCGTCATCTATTTCAACATCGTCACTATTGACAACTGATACCGTACATGGTATCAGTTATAAAGACATGGGGCGTATCCGGCGCGGTGGCTATATATTTGAGTTCTGGGTCGGCGATCACCCGCCTCGGCACGTCCATATCTTGAAAGACCGGCGACTTATCGCCAAGGTCGAGCTGGATGAGCATTTTACACTCATGGAAGGCAAGATAAACCGACGCATCAGGCAGCTTCTTAAAACCCTGGTGAAAGAAGGACGGATCAAATGAAACACAAGAAATTCAAGAGAGTCACGTTTGACAATAAAAAGCGGAGCTTTCATCTGGAATATACATCAGGTTTGAAGATTGAGTGCCCCTACTCCGCACTTGGCATCCATGAAAAGGTCACGGATGCCGCCCCCGATAGTGAGGTGGGCGAGCACTCATTTTACTTCGTCTTGGAGAGCGGCAAGAAAGACTATGTTCCTTATGACCAACCACTTCATATTGTCCAGGTGCCCGAATACGCCAAGGAACAAACCCTTTACGAGATGACTAAAACCATCAACGAGTTTATCCGCAAAGAAAAGATCCCCAAGCGTGAACTGGCTCGACGCCTCAACACGTCCATGTCTCAGCTCTCCCGGTTGCTCGATACGGCCAACTATAAAAAGGAACTGTCGCGGCTTATCCAGATCGCCGCAATGTTGAACTACGAATTCAAATGGAAGTTCAAAAAGGCGGTGTGACCGCCACCATGTCAATGATCGATCCAAAGAACTCTTTTAACAGACTTCTTCTCTTCCAGCTCGGGCTGCTCATACTCTCCGAGGATTTCTGCCTGAGATTTTCCTCTACGTACAACTGGGACCATTTTGATCGTACGGACATCTGCGTATCCTGCCTCATCAAATCCTCCGACTACGACCACAGTGTCAGGATCATAAGTCTTTAATTTCTGGATCAGGGCTTTAACTTTCACTTTGAATCACCTCACGTTTCAATAAAAGTTCAACGAACATTGCCCAAATCATACGGATCCAGAAAGATCGTAATTTGTAAGCACCCGCTGAAGTCGAGGCAAAAGTTTCTGCTTAAGTTCTGACAAATCGTCATACTCATCAATGGTCCACTGTGCGAGATGGAAGTCGGTCTCTTGTCCTTTGGGTCTCACCGCGATAACGTCTGTTCCCATGGCGCGAGCGTAGCCGAATTCATAAAATACGTTTGGACGATTACCTTCAAGGTCACAGATTACAAGCACTGATTTCGCGAGCCAAAGTTCCACTGACGGAGAAATGCGGTCTTTGTGGACTAAACTTGGGTTATCTATCTTATCGACAGTGGCCAAGCCTTTGGAGACTTCGTTCACACTTTCGACGACGGCCTCAAACTTACTTTGTGCCCACTTAACAGGTTCTTCACCGTGTTTCTCCTTGTCTGGGAACCACATCATTACAGCCACATCAGGGATTTGGTTTGCCTTTCTGTCGGCGGCCGACTTCATTATCATAAATTGAGCTCGGACACGTCGGACGAATCTGAACGACATCGATTCGTTGTAGAGAACATGATCGCACTGATTGATAAAGAGGTGAAACGCTTCTGCCTGGCCAATGTTACTATTGTATTTGGAACTACAAATGGTCTGCTCGTCTGTGACCGTCCAGGCGCAGACCAAGCTGTCATGGAAGGAATCAATATGCATTTCATACCAGTTGGACCTCATGATTATGTTTGCATGGATCTTAGCAGACCGCCCCCAGCCATCACCAGTGGAACAACATTTGCTCCAGCCGGACCGGATCAGGGTTTCGTAAAAACGATCAATGACCACACGATCAGCCGAGCCAGACGGTGGGTTGTGGCTAAATCTAAGAAAGAGCTCGAGGCAATCGCTAGTGAGCTAACTCCCGATAAAGTCGAAAAAAGGATACTCTCCGACAAGACCGGATTTATTGCATTGTCAGAAGAGGAGCGCAAACGTGGCTGGAAACTAAAAGATCCCGACCCCGAATAAACTAATGGGCGTGAACTGCCTGGTTATCTCCTAGCGAACCTCATTGTCCTATCTACGAACCCTCTGAGTTCTCCGTCATTGATTGTCTGGCGTTGATCATTTTCATCAACCCAGCGGATGCGCCAACTGTCACCGTGCTTGTGGGGTTTACTTTGTCTCGCCATATCTTATCTGTAAGACAGAAGGCGACGCTGATCTCCTGCACTAAAACCGCCGGAACTTGTGCAGGATCATATCGAATTAACTCATAACTGATTGGCCCAGCAGTGGCCCAAGAAGATCCTGAAAATAAAAACGGGATCAGCTTTTCTTGCTAACCCCGCCCAATGATTTATAAAAATTTGGTAGCGGGGGCACCATTTGCACCCGCGAAATCTTCCCTAAGCTATTCTGTTCGATGGAACTCGTCAATTTTATTTGATTAAAAAGCCTCTACCGACTCAGTGCGTCTAAGTTCTTTTAGAGGAAAACGATTGGAGGAAATGACCCACTTGGCCTTATCCTGAAATCTGTATTGGAGGTTGTTTGGGAACTACTGACGGAGAACAAGAAAAGTTGATTGACGACTATTGGCAGAAGTTTGGCCAGGTCGAGACAAAAGCACCGCCAGAGTTCCTTTACCACTACACGTCCAACGATGTTCTCCTTAAAGTTATCAACGGTAAAAATCTCTGGTTTACCCATGCCTTGCACATGAACGATTCAGAAGAGTTTGCTCATGGAATGAAACTATTCAAAAGTGCGCTTGATACATTGGAGTTAAAGGAAGTCGACAAAGGATGGCTGGATCGAATCCGAAAGTTCTTTGATGACGAAATGGCTGATCCAACAGGTCAGCCGTATATTTTTTCAATGACTGAAGAACCAGACCAACTTAGTCAATGGCGCGGCTAAAGATCAGGGATCGCGGCAAGTTTACTCGCACATCAATCAGCAAATCGGCATTGAACAGAAATTTGTAACTCAAACGACAAAGAAAATGCGTCGAGTGGATTAAGTACCGGACGCCGTTGCCTTTGGCGCGGGTCCGGTCATGTATTCTCCGACCGGCGTATCTTGAATTAACTCTATCGCCTTGGTGAGAGCGGCCCTCCACCAGGGCGATTTTTCTTTGGACTCTAGCGCATGCAAGGCAGTGAGGACGTGTTTCTTAAATCGGTGCGCATCGAGGTCGCCGGAGGTGCGCGTGTCGGTCCACGGCATCACAGCGATGGCCGTCTGGATATCGAGTTTGACGTAATTTGAGCCAAAAAAGGCTTCGGGAATATCAGAAAAATTTTGATCGTACTGGCGCATCTGATCTAGCCAAGTTTTTACGGAGGTGATTTCGGTGGGGCTTAAAGCAATTTTGAATTCGGAATGGTGCCTGTTTCGCATAATTGCTATCGCACTTTCGAACCTTTGTAGCTATTCAGACTGCCCGTTAAAATTAAAAAACCTTCGAGAAATCGCTCAGTTGCAAGTTCTCGAAGGTTCTATAATTGGTAGCGGGGAGAGGATTTGAACCTCTGACCTTCGGGTTATGAGCCCGACGAGCTACCAGGCTGCTCCACCCCGCGACAGAATGAGCACTAGTGACTTATTAGTGCTTTTAATTAGTTACGTCAAGTTGTTTGAAGAGAAGCCGGGCTGGGATCGAAAATAGGGGTTTAAGTTTCTTTTTGGCTTTTTCATTCTTATTCAGATCGCAATGGGACTCGGTCACTTCCTGGAGAGCCATGGCGGAGTATTCGTCCCTTTTTGAAATACAGAATTTGTCGCCATAAAGATGCAGAACGGTGACTGAGGCGCAAGAATCGAGATCGTCATCATCGATATATGGAGGGCAAGTACCCGACGTTGCCTCTGCTGAGGTTTCGACGAGAATCTTAATTAGGAAAGTATTCATTTTTTGAACTGTCATAACATTTCGAAGTTGGGATTGGGGGTCATCCAGTGAGGCTTTGATCTCGTCAATCTCCATTAAAAGGTAGGTTTGAAGTTCTTCAAATGCAGCTTTGGAAAGTTTTGAAAACTTGAATTTCTCTTCTTCCCGATAGTCGTAATAGACAATATCGAATCCTCCGACCTTCTCTGGAAGCTTGGATTTTCCCGAAGCGAAGGACGGCAAACACGCAAAGGAAAGCAGGATTAAAATAAGTTTTGACATGAAATTCTCCGCTCAATAAAGATCTACAGGTTTTATTGATGCAATTTCTAACCTTCGGTCTAATCCAAACTAGGTAATTCTCGTTACAAAAGTCATGAAATTTCTGCAGTGGTGGAGACAAATTTCAGCGGTCATACACCCTGGGAGCCATACTGGAGTGAAAATCTTAAATGGCATGTCATTGGCTATTCTCCGGGGCTGGGAAGAACAATCTCGAGATAATTTAAAAAAATGGGAGAACTAATGAAGAACCTTTTTAAATGTGCTGTAGTTGCGATGTACATCGCTTCGACAGCAAGCGTCGCTTTTGCGCAAAAGCGTCCGGGGCCCTCTGCGCCACCACAAAGATCCGAACCAGCACCAGTTCAGCGAGCACCCGAGCCAGTTCAGCGAGCACCCGAGCCAGTTCAGCGAGCACCCGAGCCAGTTCAGCGAGCACCAGAACCAGTTCAACGAGCCCCTGAGCCAGCGAAACCAGCTCCGGCACCAGTTCAACAACCACCACAACATCAACCTAATCCTCCAGCAACAGGTGGCGGACAACAAAAACCTCCTCCAGCAACAGGTGGCGGACAACAAAAACCTCCTCCAGCAACAGGTGGCGGACAACAAAAACCTCCTCCAGCAACAGGTGGTGGACAACAAAAACCTCCTCCTCCCCAAAAACCTCCAGTTCAGAGACCTCCGGGCTCAGTTAAGCCTCCACCCACAGTGGTGAAGTCTAAACCTGATCCTAAATCTGGCGGAACGAAAACCATTCTTTCTAATGGTGGATCAGTCATCAAAGGTAAAGATGGCTCTGAGAAAACCGTTTCTCCTGGTTCAAGCTTCACTCAATCCCACACCATCACCAAACAAAAAGATGGCTCTGTTGTTGAGAAGCGACCTGGTCAAACGGTCACAAGACAGAATGGTCAAACAAAGATCGTCGTTAAAAATAATACGATCGTAGAAAAAACGACTGTGAAAGTTGTAAATAACCAAAGAGTGACCGTTGTTAATCGTAATTACACTACTGTAATTAATGGTCATAACTATGGCTTCAATCGTGCTTACAATCCCGTATTTCACAACGGTTGGTATGTTCATGTTTACGCTCCAATTTGGAATCCTTGGTATGGAACCTATTGGGGATCAGGTGGTTGGATTGGATGGAATACTCCATACAACTACTGCTGGTGGGCAGGATGCTCATTCGGATATACACCCTTTGTGACGTACACATGGAACGCCCGTTGGGGTTATTACTACCACCCTCGTTACAGGTACACCGCAGCTAATATGTTGCTCAGCGACTATCTGTTTGCAGCGTATTTGCAACAACGTTACGATCAGCAAGTTGCTGACGAACAAGCTGCCGCCGAAGAATTGGCTGCCGTTCAAGCCGCCAATGCTCAAGCTGATGCTGACGAAATTGCAGCGGATCAAGCAGCGCAACAAGCCGCAGCCGATGCTCTTGCAGCTAATCAGCCTGCAATTAATCAAGACGATCAAACTCCAGTTCCTGACGATGTCACCACTCAAATTGACAATCAGGTTACGGAAACCACAGGCGCTATCCAATCGGGAACAACGCCTGATGTGACTCAAGCGATCTTGACTCACGTATTCGCCCTTAATCAGCAGATTTCAGGGGACGCACAAATTCCTAATAGCGATGTGACGTACCAGTGTGAACTCTCTGAAGGGGATTTGATCAAGCTTAACCAAGACGCGCCTCCTGCCCCGGATGACACCTCAGCTACTATGAGTGTTGTGACATCTAAGAAAGGCGACTGCGCTCCTGGAGTTTCAATCGTTGTTTCAATGAGCGATCTTCAGGGCATGCTCAATGACTTCACAGCGAAAGTTGAAGAAGGATTGAATGTTATGAAGACCAATCAGGTGGTCTCTAACTAGGACCACTACAATTAGTTCAATCAAAACCCGGATGCCCTTTACAGGCATCCGGGTTTTTTTATACAGTCAGTTCATGGCTAAAATTCGTCATATTTTTAAGAGAAGCATTCTATATCTGGAACAATACTCCGGTCGCTGGTGGTACGACCCTCTTCTTGCATTTCTTGCAGCCGCCGATGCTTATATTTTTGTAATTTCAGTAGAAGCGTTTTTATTGCCTGCGGTTTTGGTTCGCCCGAGAAAATGGGCCATCGCTTCATTTTGGGCCACCATCGGTTCAGCTCTTGGTGCGACTTCTTTTGCTTATCTTGCAAGTCAGTACGGTGAGTCTATCGTCACTCATTTTATTCCAAATGCTTTTAATTCTAAAACATGGATGGACTCATCCCGCTACATCGCGGATCACGGATTTTTGGGCCTTGGATTTATTTCCCTTGGACCCCTTCCGCAACATGTCGCTGTGGCTATTGCCGGGTTAGCTCATATGAAAATGTTTGAAGTTTTTTTGGCTATTCTTATTGGACGTGGAATAAAATATTTTTTTCTTTCTTGGGCTATGACCCACTCCCCAAGGCTCTTAAAGAAATTGAGAATTATGAGTGATTCTTCTCCGCCTACTTAAGGGACTCTAGCCTTATGACGAACATAAGTGTGTCTACTTTTCCGTCCTCAGTGGTGACCGTCGCTGAAATTTCTGTGTGAACCGTTTCCTGTTTGAAGTTTATGAGGCGAATTTTTGTATCGCATCCGTCATTGGGATTACTCGCTTCCTTGAAGCATTCTAAAAGTCTTGTCGTATCACCCGGGTGCACAAGAAGACAAAAGGGCTTTCCGATCCAATCGAGACGAGAAAGGCCAAGAGTTTTTTCAAAAGCCGGGTTTAGGTTTAATATTTTTCCTTCGGGATCCAGAATGCAAACGATAGAGCGGGCCCTCTCAAAAATAAAACGAAATTGTCTTTCAGATTTTCGCAAAGCTTCATCGCTTATTTTGCGATGGGTGATATCGCGCACAATACATAGAGACGCTAAGCCTGAACTCGTTTCAATGTCTTTAACAGCAACATCGACGTAAATGTGAAAACCCTTTTTATGAACCAAAATTGTCTCTGTAAAATCCGTCTCTTTACCGGATTTAATTCTATTTGAAACTCGTTTTTCAATAAAGGGAAGGAGATCTGCCCTTATTAGAGTGAGTAAACTCGGCATCGCCATGAGTTCATCAATGGTGTACCCCACCATATCGGCGTAAGCCTGATTGATGTACAGAGGTTTAACGGAATGTCGTTCAACAGAAACTAAACCTTGACCTAACTCGTTATGGACCTGGAGGACAGCCTCACTTAACTCCCGATGCTCTTCGGCTTGGTGTTCCAAGCGCGTAAGCTCGGTTAAATCACGAATGGAAAGTGTGAGAAAGACCTTGCTCCCGAATCGCCAGCTTGAAGACGAAACCTTCAAAGGGACGCTGCTTCTATTTTTCCTAAGTCCGCTCATTCTAAAGCTTCTTTCGGGCCAATCTGAAGTCCGTAAAAGTTGCATTTCTGGTTTCCATTTAAAATCGGGGAGAACGGCCTCTAGTCTTCCGGGGGTGACTTCCCCGGGGTTATAGCCAAAAATGATTTCTGCACTTTTATTCCAGGAAAGAATTTCACCAATGTTATTACAAGTAATGATGGCATCACTTGTGACTTGATTCAGTTGCAGAAGTTTTAGCTCCGATTCTTTTAGAGCCCTTTGAGTCTGCTTCCATTCTGAAATTTCTCTGATGATGGCAAATCCTCCCACAACTCTTTTGTCTTTATCATAAAGGGGGGAGTAGAGGGCTTCATAGGCTCCCGTTTTCCCCGTTTCGGGAACGATAAAGTGTCTGTCTTGAGAAAGGCTGGGTTGTCCTTGGAGGGCCTTTTTAAAAAATTCATCTTCACCTACATCAATAAGGAAGGGAAAGGCCTCAAAAGCGTTACGGCCGATCACATCGGCATAGTTCATCCCTGAAATTCGCTCCATGGCCGGGTTAAAAATTGTGTAGTTGTAATTTGTGTCGAAACCGATAATTCCGTCGAGGCTTGACTCGATAAGTTTTTCCGTAAGGCCTGTGGCATAAAGAAACTCGCTGGCTATCTCCATAGGATGTTATACTTAACTTTAAAGATAAATAATTTCCAATTAAATCACTAGGATTGGGGTTTGACATCACCAGAACCCACTATTATTCTTCTCCCATGGCTCCTCCTACAAAAATTCCACTGATAAAGATTCACGACCTGATGGTCAAAACGCGCCTTTTAGAAGAGCGCCTCATCAAAATTTATAAGTCAGGGGAAGGTTTTTTTTGGATTGGGGGGCCCGGCCAAGAAGCTTTCGATGTTCCCCTGGGACTTCAAATCAAAAAGGGGGAAGGACTGAATTTTGATTGGCTCCATCTTCATTATAGATCGACGCCCGTTGTGGTTGCAATGGGTTTAGAGATGATCGATGGCGTTCGTATGATGAAAAATGTGGCTTCGGATACATCTTCTCATGGCAGAAATTTTTGTAACCACTACGCCATTAGTAAGTGGAATGTGGCGCCGATCTCATCTCCAATTGAAGTTCAATATTCAATGGCCATGGGAACGGCGTGGGCTCAAAAACGAGAAAAATCAAAGGGAATTACAATCGTCACCGGGGGCGATGCGGGTACGGCCGAAGGAGACTTTGCAAGTTGCCTAATTTGGGCAAGCCGCCCGGGTAGAGAATTACCTATGCTTATTTTGGTAGAAGATAATCATTGGGGAATTTCAACACCTTTCGAAGGTCAGCATGGGGAGAAAAATATTGCCGATCGGGCTAAGGCTTTTGGAATTAAAACAAATATAGTTGATGGCAACGACGTTGTAAAATCTTGGGAAGCCATTGAAGAAGCCCTTGATTACGTTCGCACAGAACGTAAACCTTTTTTTCTCCAAGCAAGTGTATCTCGTCTCTATGGGCATTCCTCAGCAAGTGGTGCGAATTTTGTAAAAGAAGAGAAAGATTGTTTGCCTATTTTTGAAGCAAAACTTCTTAAAGAGAAAATTCTAACAAAAGAACAAATTGCCAGTGTTTATGAAAAATACAATAAAGAAAGTATGGAGGCCTTAGATCAGGCTCGTTCAGAACCTGCTCCGACGGCCGAGTCTATTTGGGATTTTGTATACGCTGATAATGAAAATGCTGATTGGAAAAAATTCTAATGGCTAATTTTGCACAAGCCATTCGAATGGCTCTCCATTACGGCGAAGAACATTTAGGTCTTAAAGATATTTTTGGTCAGGATGTAGGGCCACCCCTAGGGGGGGTATTCACGGCGACCCAAGGTCTTAAGACGACTTGGAACACCCCCCTTGATGAGCGTGGAATTATTGGCATGGCTATGGGCTTGGCCCTTGCTAAGAGCCGCTGTGTTGCTGAGATTCAGTTTTGCGATTACATTTTTAATACGATCGATTTACTTAAGATCGTCGGGAACACCTGCTGGGCAAGTTACGGTCAATTCTCTATGCCCATGACGGTAATGACTCCCGTCGGCTCGGGAATTCGCGGATCGATTTATCACAGTCATAGTTTTGATGCTTGGGCCACACGTTTACCCGGTTGGAAAATCGTGATGCCGTCAAATCCTCTTGATGCCTATGGGTTGATGCTTGCGGCCCTTAAAGAGCCCAATCCCGTTTTATACTTAAAGCCAAAGGCGTTACTGCGGGTGCGAGGGGAAGAATTAATTCCCGGCGAGCCAAGTGATGAAAAAGAATTACGAAGTATGATCGATGCCCCTTTGGGTGATAGGTCCAAGTGGAAACCCAGGTGGCCAAAGCTTGAAGAGTATATTGTCCCAATCGGCAGCGGAAAAATAGTAAGGGAAGGGGATCAGGCCACAGTTGTGAGCTACGGAAGATTACTTCCCGTTTGTAAACAAGCCGCGGACCAATTGGGAAGCGAAGGCCATAATGTTGAAGTTGTCGATATGAGGTCTTTGTATCCCTATGATTGGCAGATGATTAAAAAGTCCATTCAAAAAACTCGGCGGGTTATTTTTGTCGCCGAGGATACAGAAGTCACAAGTTTTGGGGAACATCTCTCTCGCCGCACTATGGAAGAATTATTTTACGAACTCGATGCTCGGCCTAGAGTTCTTGCAGGCAAAAATCTTCCGGGCATTGGACTTAATCCTGTATTGGAAGAAGCCACTGTTCCTCAACTGGAAAATGTCCTTCACGAAATTCGAGAACTTGTTGCAGAGGTTCCATAAACTTTCTTTGATTTTGATCAGTGTAAGTGCATTGAACTTGATCTCTCAAGTTCACTTCCAATTGCAGGGGAGATATGGTTTTCTTTTGGACTTTTGAAATTCATTTCCAATTCCTGATAAACTGAGTCCATTTTGGATGCCAATCATGACTCATTAGACCAAGGTCTGGAGACCATGCAGAGTTAAGAAAAAGTGAATTTAGCCGATAAGTTCCTTGGGTGGGTATGTATGCCGAGGGAAGACCGCAGTATCAAAAGAGACTTCTTGCAATTCTCAAAGACGGATATAAAATTTTTCGCGTTTTCGCGTTTTCGCGTTTTCGCGTTTTCGCGTTTTCGCGTTTTCGCTGTTAGCGATCTATGCCCTGTTTAACACGGGTTGCGGCCGCATTTGGGGCGGCATTACCTGGCTAAATCAGGGGTGCTCTGGCACTTCTTCAAGTGTTTCTTTAAGTTCTATTTATCCCATTAACGGTAGAAACTGGATGGACTACGTTCATGTTTCAAATACAACCCTTGATTCTTATAGTCAGACTGATACTGCATGCACGGGGGCAGAAGCCAATTGGTGGTCGTGCATCCATGGGGGAGAAAAACTCCAAGTGCCCGTGCCGTCACTTTCCAGTTGCACTGGAGTTACAGCGACCGATTCTCTAGGTGCTTTTAATTGGACCTGCCAAGTTAAGAGCGGCCAAGCCATGATTTATTCCGTGGGTCTGCAAGACAAAAAAGGTCTCAAAGATATTATTAATCTTAACGGCTTTCTCTCAAACGCAGTGACGGTCAAACAAAATAATTGCCCGATAGCTCAGACACCTTCAAGCAAATGGTGGAATAATACTTTTATTCCCCTTTATGGGGCTTACGATAATCACATTTCTGGAAGTGGTCTTGTCATTCTCAATGACTCTTCAGGAACTATTTACACTTTGGATGTTTCAAGGGCCACCGATGGTTACAACTTAAATAAAGATAAACAAGCCATTGTCATGCTGAGCGGTGTGACCCTTCAATATACAGGAAATGCCGTCGACAACATTCAAGATGCTGCAGGAAAGCCCGGAGCTAATAACTCAACAGTTATTGTTTCAGCCGGGAGCCAGAAATTTCAGTGGATTGAAGGAGTTTTTAACGGATCTCCATCCGCAGGTACCACAGCAAGTCAAGATGTGCTGACAAGAACAGAGAGTTTTTTGGTTTATCGGGCTTCTATCTTTGATAGTTCTACTGGGGGTGGGTTGTTCTCTTGGGCCTGTCAGAGTTGCCTTTATAAAAGTCTTACAGGTCTGAATTGTACAAATGGTGCCGGTGCTGCAATTTTTGATGACGCAGGTACGGGAGGTTTTTTTCAAGATCTCTATGCCTATGACAATGTTGGTGGTGGTGTCGATACATCAGGAACTTCAAGTTATATTCAAAATGTCTTTACCGCTAATAATACAAACGGCGGATTTGATGCATCCGGTTCTTCCAGCACTTTTATTAATATCCAATCTCGAAACGACGGTACTACCGGTCTGCTCTTCGACGGGAATAATAACATCTTTGTCCAAACAAGTTCTGCAAATACTTTTGATTATGGAACAAGGGCTTTTGCTACTACCAACAGTACTTATCTTGGAGTTACTGCTACAAATACGGGAGCCGATGGTATAGCCGTTGTAAGCGGGGCGGCCAATAATACCTTTGTAAACATAGCCACAAGTAATTCTCCCGTAGGAATCACCATTGATAACTCTAACAATAATCTCTTTTACCAAGTGGCTACAACGGATAATGGCTATGGAATTCAAGCTTCAACGGGAAGCACAGGAAATAATTTTCAAAGTTATGTTTTAATTGGGAATAACTCTACAAAAAATTGTTATCTCAATGCCGCAGGAGCTTCTCCAGGTTTTGTTGATCCAACATGCACTAGCGGTGGAGGCACAGGTGCAGGAACCTATGGTTCAGGGGGTTCTACTGCCAACTGGGGTGGTGGGGGAAATCTCTCGACAGCTATTCTTTATTCAGGGATGACTTTGGGGAGTTCGTTTGTAGGGAAGGTCACAACGACTGACACAGCAAATGGGACAAATGTCCTTGGCCTTGAAGCCTATGCTTCTATTACCGACTGGTTTAATTTTTCTTACGTTATGAGAGGTTGGGGCTTAGATGGCGGGGCCTTCCCTTCGGGGACAAATCAAGGCCAATGCTCTGGGGGAAATTGCCGTATTTGGGATTGGAGACTCTCTAAAAATGATACGGTTTTAAGAAACACAACACTCAATGGTGCGAGCCAAAACGGAGCTTTCGTTCCCGGAAGTACGTGCCCCCCCGCTGTTCATGGAAACACCGCCATAATAGACCAATGGGGTCATACGTTCTTACCCAATGCCATGGAGATCACCTTTGATTTTGTCCATAATCCCAATGGAAATAACAATGGCCTTTGTGAATCAAATGAGGCCTGTATTTACATGCCCAATATTGGTGCCTACCAGGGTGAGGGTGATCCGTTTTCTCAAAGCCCTTGTGTCTTTCAAAACGGGACGGTTTCAAACGTGATCATGTACGCCTATCCGCAAAATGGTGGTTAAAAAAAAAGCCACCCTCAGATGGGTGGCCCTTAATAAAAACGATACGAAACAGAACCTATTATGTAAGGTGTTTGCTTACGTATTTTGTCATTTCGAACATTGAAACTTGTTTTTTTCCGCCGAAAATGGGTTTGAGATTATCATCGGCATTAATCATGCGACGGTTTTTTGAATCTTGAAGACCGTGTTTTTTGATATAAACCCACAATTTCTTAACGACTTCAGTGCGAGGAATTGCTTTTGTTCCAACAACTTCAGATAACTGAGCGCTGATGGTGCAAGGTTTCATGAAAGCTCCGCCAGCTTTCTTTTTTCCTTTTGAGGCGGTCTTTTTCTTTTTCTTAGTAGCCATTTTTTGCTCCTGTTAGAGGTTAATTTGTAGTTCTGATTCTTTAGACTATTCAATCCCCCTAGGGTAGCCAGTGCAAGGAAAATATGCATTTTCCGAGGGGAATAGTGCTTTTCCCCTCGAAAAGACGCCTTGTCAGGGGGAAAAAGCCGGATTATCTTGATTTTGTGAATAATAAGAAGACTTTTAAAATTACTTTCAAGCCCCAAAATAAGACCGTGGAGGTGCCCAATTCCTCCTCGGGATTCGGCGGAGTGGGTGAAAAAGGAAGTATTCTTGACGTGGCCATTGGACTTGCAAAAATAGATATTGAGCACTCTTGCGGTGGAGTCGCAGCTTGTTCCACATGCCACGTGGTTGTTGAGGAGGGCCTTGAAACCTGTAACGAACCTTCGGATCAGGAGCTAGATCAACTCGACAATGCTCCTGATAATACGCTGAAATCTCGCCTGAGTTGCCAATGTATTCCCAGTGGTGAAAAGGATATTGTTGTACGAATCCCGGACTGGAATCGTAATCTCGTTAAAGAAAAAGTTTAGGACTGGTGCGCGGGGCCCCGTCCGCTACTTATGAATCGTGCGTTCAAAGAAACTGCTGGCCCAAGTTTCTTGGGGAGGTTGATCATTCTCTTCGATATCGTAAGTGGCGTAGCGATAAATTCCGTAGCCAACGCCTGATAAAATGAGAAAAGTCATAAAGAGGCTCCAGAGATTTTGTCTGACCCAACCCTTTTCTCGCCTGACGGGGACAGTGCTGTATTCATTAACGGCTCGTCCTGAGGCTTCGAAGGCCTTTTTTAAAACATCATGAAGAATGCGACGGTACTCTTGAGGCAGATCATGAAATTGCACGCCGACTTTTACCGTTCCAGGAAACCTTCCCCATCCTGAATTATTGGGGGGAGACTCCATGTGAATCACTTTACCCTGACAGGCCATTCTCATTGAACCCAGGGGTGCAAAATCCATTTTGATGATTTCACCTATATGAGGGGCTAAGCGAGTGGAAGTTAGAAAACCAATTCCCGTTTCGGAAATGTCGATAATAACAGTACTCATAATTCGAGACTGTTTTGAGTTGATAAAGCGAATGATCTCTTTATCTTTATCGCTAAACCGATGCCGAGGCATGGATCTAGGTTTCTGACGGTGCGCGATTCTCACGTCCATTTCTCCTTCGTAATCCCATCGGAAAAAAGGTGTGAGGGCTTTAAAGTCTAAAAAAATGTCTAAGTTTTGGACGGAAATTTGCTTCTTTACCTTTTACGTGGGAGCGAAGTTCTGTGAGGCTTCATCCTCGAGATCTTTAAAGTTTCAATTGTAGATCCTAATCCCCTGCCGAAATTTACCACTAAATGGAGACCTAGTTCTTTGCAACAGCCTCCAACGACAGCGTTAGTCAAATAGATCTCCAAATTAACTCAACGTATTTGCAAATAACATCTCTCTGTACTTTGGGAGGGGCCAGAGTTCGTCGGCCACCAATTGTTCAGCCTTATCTGCGGCATCTCGCAGTTTTTCAGCCACGGGTTTTGCCTGGGTAGAGAGCATTTTCATCTTTGAAGTCTCATCTGGGTTTGAATGGATTTTCTCCATAACCTCAGAGAGATCGGTCAACCCATTTAAAACGTTTTCAAAAACGGTCTCGATACTTTTCATTCTTTCAAGATGAAGTTTCTTGAGGCCCGGAGAGGTCAGGCCCTCATGTGCAGCACTTAAAGCCGTGATCTGCTTTTCAATTGCGGGAACAACGTGACTTGAAACAAGTTCCCCCAGAGTGCTAAGTTCAATTTCCAGGGTTTTTACATAGCGTTCCACACTGATGTGATAACGACTGGAGAGCTCTTCTCGCGATAAAACTTTTTGATCGACTAAAAATTTGGTAGCTTTTTCATCTTTGAGAACTTCAAGGGCCTCAGCTGAAGAATTCAAAATAGGTAATCCACGTTTCTTGGCTTCGGTTTTCCATTCATCGGAATAACCATTCCCTTCAAACCTCACGGCTTTTGTCTCTTTGACGATACCTCTTATAAGCTCAATTACGGCTTCATCACGGGTCCCTTTGGTTTTTAAGAGTTTTTGAAGTTCCGCAGTAGACTCTTTGAAAGCTTCCGCCACGGCTGCATTTAAGATGCTCATGGGAACTGCAACGTTGGCTGAAGACCCCACGGCTCGGAACTCAAATTTATTTCCAGTAAAAGCAAAGGGGCTTGTTCTATTTCTATCGGTGTAGTCTTTAGAAATATTTGGAATCTTATCTACACCTAAATCAATTATTTGCTCGTCAGTTCCTTGGGCTACTTTCCCATTTTCGATATTATCGAGAATGTGACTTAAGAGTGATCCTAAGAAAACTGAAATTATAGCCGGAGGGGCTTCGTTGGCCCCAAGCCTATGATCATTTCCCGGTGTTGCAATGCTGGCCCGTAACATATCGGAATGATCGTAAACAGCTTTGAGAGTTACGGCAAGGACTGCTAAGAATCTTAAATTTTGGTGGGGAGTTGTTCCAGGTTCAAGGAGGTTTTCACCTTTGTCGTTGCTCACACTCCAGTTATTATGTTTGCCGCTTCCGTTAATTCCTGCAAAAGGTTTTTCATGGAGAAGGCAAACAAGGCCGTGTCTCAGTGCCGTACTCTTTAAAATTTCCATGGTTAAAATATTGTGATCAGAAGAAATATTAACGTCTTCAAAAATGGGTGCTAATTCAAATTGACTCGGAGCCACTTCGTTATGACGGGTTTTTACCGGTACTCCAAGTTTGTAGAGTTCGTGCTCCACATCTTCCATAAAGTTTTTAATTCGTCGAGGAATAGATCCGAAGTAATGATCTTCAAGTTGTTGACCTCGTGTGGAAGGTGCACCCAGCAATGTTCTTCCGGTCATAATAAGATCAGGTCTTAGGGCTACAAAATGTCTGTCGATTAAAAAGTATTCTTGTTCAGCGCCCAGGGTCGCGTTGATGCGTTTCACATCCACATCCCCAAGGAGTTTTAGAAATTCGCAACCTTCGTTTGAAAGGGCTTCGATTGACCTCAGGAGTGGAGTTTTGTTATCGAGAGCTTGCCCGTGGTATCCGAAAAATACTGTGGGGATACATAGCGTTTTTCCCCCTTCATCTTCGATAATAAAAATGGGAGAGGTGGGATCCCATGCCGTGTAGCCCCTAGCTTCAAAAGTGCTTCTCATACCACCGCTAGGGAAACTTGAGGCATCGGGCTCACCTTGAATAAGTTGGGAGCCCGTAAATCTTTCGACCACTCTGAGCTCTGAGTGATGAGAATATTGAATTGAAATAAAAGCATCGTGTTTTTCTGCGGTGAGACCTGTCATGGGTTGAAACCAGTGGCAAAAATGTGTGGCTCCTTTACCTACGGCCCATTCTTTGATTGCAGACGCAATGGATTCAGCGGTGTCCTTTTGAAGTTTTTTTCCTCCGTCAAGAGTTTTTAAAAGATTTGTGTAAGCATCTTTTGGAAGTTTCTCTCGCATTTGGGCCAAGCCAAATGTGAGATGCCCAAAATATTCTGAAACGAGCGCTGGTCTTCCAAGATTATTTAGTACGCGGTCGATCTTTGTTTGCCTTCCGTGTACGGCGGCAAAAAGTGCTGAGGATCTTGGGTCATGGGTTTGTGTTGTGTTTTCAGGCGAGGCTATTGACATGGGGGTCCCTTTCCTAAGTGGTCTTCAAAGAATTAAAACACTCTAAGAAAACGTCCGAAAATTTATTTACGATTTGCCGTCTCTTAGGAATCAAAGACTCCAGAGAAACGACCTTCCTTCGAATCTAACTTTAAAAAACTTTCAAGTGAGAGGTCAAGACAAATTGGAATGTCAAACTTCACTTGGAGTGTAAAACGCCTTTCATCACCGTGTGATGCCCGGCATTGGTACAAATATAGGGATAATCGCCGGGAGGAGGTGCCTTAAATGTAACGCTATCGGCTTGGCCTGGCTCTACAAGCTTTGTGTGGGCCAGAATATTAGGGCCAATGGCAGGATCATCGGTTATAAAACCCTTCTTGAGCCCCGCTTTAATTCCAGCAAGACCAACGTCATTATCGGTTCCAGGCTTTGTTAAAACCCAATTGTGCTGAAGGGTTGAGGAGTTATTCTTAAAGTTAAGGGTGATATCAGCCCCTGACTTAACATTGAGCTCTGTCTTGTCGTAGCTCATAGTTTCGCCCACAGAACCGATATTTTGGGTGGTATCCAGTTGAGCGGGGTTATTGGCCGCGGCGACTCCGGCTGTGTCCCCAACGTCGTCTGATTTCTTAGTGCAGCTTGTAAATGGGATGAATGTTATTATTAAAATAGCTGAAAGGATTAATGTTTTCATTTATGAAGTCCTTTTGAAGAGTTTTTTCTGATCTAGACTGAAAGTAACTCTCTTAGTCTGTGACTTCAACAACTAAAAAGGAGTGGGGGAGTATTCCAAATGGAAAGTTAATTTTCAAGGGGTCTTTCAAATACAGATATAATATTTACTTTGTCAGTAACACTGAGGATAATTCGATATTTTACCCCTTTAGCATTCTTAGCCCGCATCTGGTATCGTACTAAACCATTGACGTCGACCCCTAGGGCGAGAGTGATATTCCCAGAAAGAAGCATTTGTTGAAGTTCAATCTCCGAGAAATTTCGTTCTGACATATAGCTATAAATGTGCCCAGAGGTTTCAACGTCTCCCTCCAAAATAAGTTTATGGGCAACGGTATTTGCTTCAGTTAAAGCTTTTGGAGCCATTTGAGAGGGGGCTACCTCTAAAGGTACCTCCCCCTGGACCCGCCGACGTTCGGAAAAATAAAAGTAATTGTTGGGATTAAGCGATGAGGGATTCATTGAGACGAGTTCCCCACTCTTTAAACTGGCGCCTTCTTCAGTCCGAAATACGATCTGCCAAGTTCTCTGGGCGCTATCTTTTCCTTCAATAAATACTGTTTATACCCCAACCTGTCTGGCGGCAAAGGTCTTGTGTAGTGGCTGTTTTTAAAAATGATGGGGATCTCCATTTCAAACTGCCCCTTACTTGAAAAAACCTTGCCCCACTTAAGATAGGTTTGGCTAATGAAGCTTTGATCTGGGCCATTCGTAGGGAGTGGGATTACCGCGTAGAGGTCCGACATCCTCTGGCAAATCGCTGGAACTTTACCTTGAGTTCCAGCAAAGGCAAAGCTCCCTGTTACCAGACTGAGCACAACTAAAACCGTATAAATTCTCAAGTTATACACGTTTCCCATTCCACCTTCTTTTAAAGCAAACCTTAAGCCATTCTGTGGGATAAGTGTTTATTGTTTAAAACATGGGGATTGTCATTAGGAAGAATTTTCATGATTTCGGAAGCTGGGAACTGTCTACGATTTAGACGGAGGGCGGGAATTCGTCTTTGGGGAAGCTCCCGCAAAAAGCCTGGAGAGCCGTACCGTCGGTGCATAATTTTCTAAGAAAATTCTAATTAGAGCCGTAAGGGGAATTGCAAGCAAAACGCCAAGAGCACCCCAGAGCCATCCCCAAAAAAGAAGACTGATGGTGCTGGCAAAACCATTGAGATTAACTTGTCCTCCAACAAATTTGGGAACAATAAAGTTTGTCATTGAAAAATGAAGAACGAGGATCACGACGGCCATAACTATAAAAGGCGAAGCTGAACTAAATTGCAAAAGACCCGCTGAGAGTGGAAGGATCATAGAAATAAAAGGACCAATTAGAGGAACAAGATTTAAGAATCCCGTTATGAGACCCAAAGAGACTGAATTTTTTAAACCCAAAACAGAAAAGACGACGATGAGAACAAAGGCCATGATGGTGCCGATAATAAGGTTCCCCACGAAAAAACCTTTGAGCATATGATGGATTTCAGAATCAATTCTCTTTGTTTCTAAGATATTTCTAAAAAGATCCGCGGCTCTTGAAGCCAATAGCTTTTTCTCTAAGAGGAGAAATAAAGCAATGAGCGGAATAAAAAGGGCGGCCGTAAGTAAATCAAATAAAGTTCCGACTCCACTTATGGCAAAACTCGTAAGTTTTCCCACTTCGCCACCGACCACTTGAACTTTTTGAATATCCTGGTGTGCCGATTGGTTTGCAGTTGTCTGAGCTGAGTGGTCGGCATCGGGATTTGGTCCAGCGGATTGAGTGGAATTGGTTTCATCGTTGGCTCCAACGTCTGGAGTTGTCATGTCTGTTTTTTCTGAATTCGCCGAATTTAAATTTGAACTTAGAGTTTCAGCCTTTTTTTGGACATCGACAATAATTCCCATAATCTTCTTAGAGTACGCAGGAACTTCCCGAGCGATTTCAGCCACGGCACCGTAGAGAACCCAAATCAGGAGCCCTGAAATAGCAGCAGAGGCGATGACCAAAATTACGGAACTTAAACTTCGCGAAATATTTCTTTTTTCCCCTTGCTTTACAAGGGGGTCGAGGAGAAAGAAAAGAAAAATTCCACAGACCACGGGAATGAGTACGGATCCTGTGAAGTAGAGTGCCGTGACCACGGCAACTGTAGCAAGAATTCGAACACTGTACATAGTTGAAACTATGGCGGGGAATTTCTTTGGAGGCAAGGGGGATTATGGGAGTTTTTGAATTATTGATGCCTCGTTTAAGAGGAAGGTCGCTGGACGTTTGGGATCAGTCGATTGCACGAAATCCAAATTAATACGTCGATCGGATGAGTAAGTTGCTAGACGCAACGGAAATGAGAAGTTTTGTTTTACGAAATCGAAAGGGTTGGTTAAGGGGAAGGAATTGGAGTGAACTTTTGGAGATCTGGGCGGAAAGATGGAGAGATTGGGTTTCGGAAGTTTGAGTTTTTGAAGTCGATTGTAGGATTTTACGAGAAAATATTAAAGACAGCGAAATTCCTTCTCAGGAGGTCCTATTATCATTTGTCCACTCTCTAACTTCTCCATAGACTTTAGTTCAAAAGAGAAGACAAAAGCCTTAACTGAAGAGCTAACTCAGCACACCTTTGTTGCGACAAAAGAATTAACTGCAAAGCTTAATCTTATTAAAAATCTTAGCGCCCATAAGAATTCAAACCCTCCCTTGGCGGAATTAATTGAGTTTGCTGTCGATTTGGCCATAAAGAATTTAAATCCTGTGAAACATAAGTTCACCTCCGCAGCGGAGGTGTAAAAGGGGACCGATGGGGGGGAAACGATTGGAGAAAAGGCAGAGGATAAAAAAGGGAGGGGAATAGAGACAGGGACACGAAAAGGAGCAAGTGCGGAAGCAAGTACAGGATCAGGCAACACTACTCGATATATTTCTAGGGCACTTAAACAGCACATATGGACTCGCGATCAAGGCTGTTGCCAATTTACAAACAAAGAAACAAATAAGAAATGCGAAAGTAAATTCGCTCTTCAAATAGACCACGTTCATCCATTTTCCCTTGGAGGAAGTAACGAAAAAGAAAACCTGAGGCTACTTTGTCGAGCCCATAATAACTGGAGAGCGAGAGAACTTTACAATCACTGAATGAAGGTTGGCACTGGTTCTAATGGCTGGGTAAAATATTTCGGCTGCGAAGGTTGATTTTCGATTGGGATTGATAATTGCGGCCACGAGGGTCGCGATCTCCGAAGGCGTGACGGTTCGATAATCCTATTGGGAGCACATCATTCGGTGATAGTGCGAACGCGATCGGCACGCCGAAGCGGGATCCGACTCGAGGTGGTGCAATTATCAATGGGCCTGGGTCAGTTCCTTGGCGTAACTGTAAATCTGAGACCATTCGTCTTTGGTGAGATCAGCTACGGAGGCAAGGGAGGTGCCGGGGAAGTGGTTTGAGACCAGAGAAATAAATGCCCCTTGAGAGTCCACCCAATCGGCCTGGAGGCCCGTCCAACTTTTTGTGATGGGTGCTACGCGAGGGAATTGGCCTTCGTTCATGGGAACCTGGGCGCCGATGCCATTCATTCCGTGGCAGGTCACACATTTTTGTCTATAAATTTTTGCGCCCTGGGAGTCAGGATGCATTGCCGACTCGCCCATTGGAATCATAACTTGATCAGGAGTCTCAATTTTCTCCATGGCCATTTCAATAGGAATGGGTTTCACTTCAGCCACCACAGCTTTTTTATTTCCGGTGAGTCCTGCGGCTTCCAGATCTGCCGCGGTATCGGGCGGATTATGCTCGTTAAAGGTTCGCACATAGTGGGCAAGGGCATACCGATCTTCTACGGATAAATTCGAATAAGAGGCCATACCTGTTCCAGGTGAACCTTCGGTGATGGTATGAAATATTCTTGTGGGGGAGCCGCCAAAACGCCAAACACCGGTATGATAATTTCTTGGTTTTGGATTTAACGCCGCTGCAGCTGGACCATCGCCATAACCGTCGACTCCGTGGCAACTTACGCACTGAACTTGAAAGATAGCTTTACCTTTTGCAACGAGAGCGGGAGTGGCCATTCGCAAAATATTTTGATCGGTCTCCCCTTGATTAGCACTTTCAGTTACCTTTACCGGTTCCGGGTTCTTACGAAAAAATAAATCGCTTGAGGTGAGCAAGATAAAAACGGAGAGAAACACAAAAGCCGAGAGAAAGGTAACTTTGTTGCCGATCTCGTCAAATTTTAGCTGCATAAAAAAGAAAACAACGAGACACGATTTTATAAGGGCAATAAGCATGGCAATGACGATATTCATAATTCCAAAATCAAACATTGAAGTCAGAACGGTGAGTCCCGTCAGAATGATCAGACCTATAAACACTTTTACATAAAGTGAGACAGGGAGGATGTGATGTTCTTCATGATCTTTGTTATGCTTGTCGCTCATTTAAGATTCCTTTGGCAATCAGCCAATGAGATAGAGTAATGGAAATAGAAAAATCCATATAAGATCGACCAAATGCCAGTACAAACCCGTTAACTCAACAGGGGTAAAGTATTTGGAATTAAAATCGCCCTTTCTTGTTCTCAGCAAAACCCAAGTGATAATCGACATCCCGATAAGGACGTGAATCCCGTGGAGGCCTGTCATCATAAAATAAAGAGAGAAAAATAATCCCGGGTTTGGGGCTTCGATTCCCTTGAAATGATAAAAACCAGCGGTGAGAAGGCCTTCATGAAATTTATGTGAGTACTCAACATATTTTACGCATAAGAATGTGAGGGCGCAAAGAAGTGTTACGACAAGCATCCAAAAAGATTTCTTACGTTCATTTCTCTGGGCATAATTGACGGCCAAAGCCATCGTCAAACTGCTAAAGAGAAGAACGACAGTGTTCACAGCACCTAAAGTTTTATTTAATTCGAGGTGAGCTTCATGAAATGTTTCTGGAAATTTCCCTCGAAAAATAGCGTAAGCACAAAAAAGTCCCCCAAATAATAATATTTCTGTGACTAAAAAAAGCCACATTCCAAATTTAGACGCATCAAATTCCGCATAGGCACTGGCGAAATGATGAGGAACCACATGGTGAGTTCCGGGTATCACAGATGAGTGGTTGTGATCGTCAGACATTTGAACCCTCCTCGGGGAATAAATTTGGATATTTATGATCGTATTCGGCTCCGTACGGGTACGGATCAAAAATTACTGGGTCATGGATAAAATTTTCTACGGGAGGAGGTGATGGAATTGTCCATTCCAAACCCCTTGCGCCCCAGGGATTGGCAGGGGCTTTCTTTCCACGCCAAATCGAAACCAAAAGATAACCGAAAGTCAGAAGGAGCCCTGAGGCTATAATCCACGAGCCCACTGTTGAGAGAATGTGGAGGGGCTGATATCTCGGTTCATAATTATAATAGCGTCTTGGCATTCCAAGGAAACCCAAAACAAATTGGGGAAGAAATGTGGTGTTAAACCCAATAAAAACCAAGGTCGCCGCAAATTGAGCCAATTTCTCTGGATACATTCTGCCAAACATTTTTGGCCACCAGTAATGAAGACCGCCGAGCATGGCCATGACAGTGCCACCCATCATGACGTAATGAAAATGGGCTACGACAAAATAGGTGTCGTGGAGATGAACGTCCACTGAAAGGGCAATCAAAAATAAGCCCGTAAGGCCTCCAATAGAAAACATAAAAATAAAAGACATGGCGTAGAGCATGGGGGTCTTCCATGAGACATGGCCCTTATACATTGTGACGGTCCAATTGATAATTTTAATGGCTGTTGGAACACCGATGATAATCGTAGCGACTGAGAAGAGCATGCTGGCCAAGTAGGACTGCCCGCTGACGAACATATGATGACCCCAAACAATGAAACTGGCAAAGGCTATGGCTAGGCTTGAATAAGCAACGGGTTTGTAACCAAAAATTGTCTTCTTTGAGAACGCCGTAACCAGTTCAGAAATAATTCCCATTCCGGGAACAATCATAATGTAGACTGCCGGATGAGAATAAAACCAAAAGAAATGTTGGAATAAAATGGGATCACCGCCAAGTTTGGGATCAAAAAAGCCAATGTGAAATACTCTCTCCATAACAAGAAGAGCAACGGTGATTCCGATAACGGGTGTGGCAACGACTTGAATGATGGCCGTTGCGTAAGTTGACCAAACAAAAAGGGGCATTTTATGAAATGTCATTCCGGGGGCGCGCATCTTATGGACTGTGGCGATAAAATTTAATCCTGTAAAAATAGACGAGAATCCCATTACGAAAACGCCAAGAGCCATAAGAGTAACGGCAGTGCCTGTTCTTATGCTGTAAGGAGTATAGAACGTCCAACCCGTATCAACTCCTCCGACAACGATCGATGTGATCGCAAGGGCTGCACCTGCCCACAAAACATAATAACTAATTAAATTTAGCCTGGGAAAGGCTACGTCTTTGGCGCCGATCATAATGGGAAGTAAAAAGTTCCCGAAGGAAGCCGGCACATTTGGAATAATAAACATAAAAACCATAATCGCTCCGTGAAGAGTGAATACGGTGTTGTACATATTGGCTTCCATAATTGTTTTGGTGGGTGTCAAGTGCTCGATACGAATGAGAATGGCAAAAAAACCACCAATTAGAAAGAACCCTAAGGTTGTGAAGAGGTACATTATGCCAATTCTTTTGTGATCAAGAGTGGAGAGCCACGACCAAATCCCCTTTGAGGCGTGAAGATAATCTGGTGGTGAGGCTGAATGTGTATCGCTGGCCATATACTTTTCCTACTCCTTTAAACTTTTAATATAAGCTACGAGATAGTTGATTTCTTCTTCGCTCAAAAGCCCTTTATAAGTGGGCATGATCGGTGAAAAGCCTTCAACAATTTTACCCGCAGGGTTAACTATGGATTCTCGAATATAATTTTCATCGGCGGTTAGAGATGTCCCGTCGGTGAATTTAACTGATTTGCCAAAAACTCCGTTCAGAGCTGGACCTGAGTGACTGGCATGGACTCCGCCCGAACGCGGCACGGCGGTACCGGTCGTGTGACATGCGATACAGTTTCGTTGGGTGAAGAGATGTTTACCCAATTCTATGGGTTTCATCTTTCCCGGATCAATTCCGTTTAGCCACATATTAAAATCATCAGGCTCCATAACGACAACTTTACCGATCATATTGGAGTGGGATGTCCCGCAATATTGGGCGCAAAAGATTTGGTTCTCGCCTGTTTGAGGAGCTTCAAACCAAAGTGTCGTATACATTCCAGGCACAACGTCTTGTTTCAAACGAAAGTTGGGAACGAACAAATCATGAATAACATCTTTAGAAGTCATGATGAGTTTTATGGGTCGCCCTCTTGGAACATAAAGGGTGTTTGTAGAGGTTTGCCCATTGGCATACTGAAAAGTCCACATCCACTGTTGGCCTATAACATTAATTTCATAAGCGCCTTGGGGGGTATCATAAATTTCATTGAACCCGATGAGACCCCAGATAAAAATCGCAACAAAGAAGAATGAAAGAATAATACTCACTGTCCATTCAAAGGCCGGATGGCCTTCGATAACGGGAATGGGATTTTTATTATGGCCTTCGCGATATTTCCAAGCAAACCAGAGCATGGCCGCCGTTGTGAGGGCAAGACTGACAACACTAAACCAATATATGAAATTATAAAGGAGATCCGTCTTCGGCGCCATCGTCGAGGCCTGAGGAAGTGGAAAAGTGAGTGCGGTCCAAAGTAGCATTTTTAGTTTTCCCTTCTGTTACGCGTGGAGTGCTCGTAGCCTCAGCCAACTCGTGGCAAGGTAGCCGCCCAAAAGTAGAACAGTTAAGGCCCCACCGACACTCATAATCCGTGTGGCCATAAGAACATATTTCTTTGTTGAGGCATCATAGTGATAACAAAATAATAAAATTTTATCGACGATGGTTCCGATGCGGCCGTGACCTGCTTCCAATATGGCCACCTTCATATCTTGAGTGGGGTAACTAATTCCATAAAAGTATCTCGAAATTTTTCCGTCGCCGGTGAGAACAAACATGGCCGAGGTGTGCGCAAATTGACTTTGTTCTTTATCCCATTTGTACTTAAACCCGATTTGACCTGAAAGTTTTGTGATCTGGTCTTGCTCGCCAGTCAAAAAATGCCATCCGATATTTCCTGCCGGGCGGTCATAGGCCTTCAAATAGGCTTGGAGTTTAGTTTTCGCTAAGTTTGATTTTTCCCGTGGATCAATACTCACGGCTACGACTTCAAAATCCTGACCTGAGGTGAGTGCCATATTTTTTATGGAATCTACCGTGGCGTTAAGAACAAACGTGCAGAGATTAGGGCAATCATAATAGACAAGGAAAAATAAAACGGGTTTAACCCCATTAAAATATTTTTTGAGTGTTACTTGAGACCCATTTTCATCTTTAAACGTGGAATTTAAATCAATTGAAGTTCCTAAATGCTCTTCAACTCCCACGCCTTGTAATTCTGCCGGAATACCTTCAGCAAAAGAGGCATTTGATAGGAGAAGACCTATGCTCACACAAATCCCAAGGCTTAATTTTAGTCCGAAAAAACCGACTGGCACCCAGTTCTCCTTTAATGATCTTAAGTACTGAAAAATATTATTCTATTAGGACAGAGGTGTCAAAAAACTTTTAACGTTTTTTACACTTTTGGAAGTCACATTTGCCATCGCAACAGTCGGAATCGGTGCCGCACTGTTTGCCAAGGGGAACGGAGCAATTATTTTTTCCCGAACAACGGCCAAAATGGCAATTATCAGACTGACATTCTAGACTCTTTTTGCATTCCTCGCCGATCCCCAAAATATGGGGTAGAGGAGTTGGGGCTGGCGTCGGTGTGGCGGCAACTTTGGGGCCTTCTTTACCGAATTCGGTTACTTTTCCGTTGTCAAAAATGACTTGGCGCCCCTCATTTTCAGAGTAATGCCAGGTTTCACCCGTTCCTTTGACTTCTCTCAAATCCGGGGAGCCTAAGAGAGCTTTAACCTCTTTTGGGGTCATATCTTTTTCAAGGGTATTAAATTTCTTGTCAAATTCTGTAGCCGCCGCAAAGACCGAAGTTGAAATAAGGAGAGTTATAAATATTTTAAGCAAGTACTGGAGTCCCATGAGTGATCGTCCCCACCATTAGAAAAGTAAAGAGTAAAAGGATGTACAAAATGGAGTAACCAAAGAGCATATAAGCTGACTTGTTATCTTTCTTTTTTAATAGAACATAAGTTTGCCTTAAGAAGATAATACCTAAAACCGCTCCACCTATTAAATACGTAAGCCCACCAGCTTTGATTAAAACAGGAGCTAAAGTTAAAGGAATTAAAAGCAGGGAATAAAATAAAATTTCCATTCGAGTGCGATGATCTCCAAAGACAACGGGGAGCATGGGTATTTTAGCTTCCCTATAATCTTCTTTAACGACAAGGGCTAGAGCCCAGAAATGAGGAGGGGTCCACATAAAGATGATCAAAAATAAAATCCAAGGGAGAGTGGAGATATGATTTGTGGCCGCAGCCCAACCCATTAGGGGGGCTGTCGCACCGGCAGCTCCGCCGATTACAATATTATACGGTGTGCGGCGTTTGAGATAGAGAGTGTAGACCACGACATAAAAGAAAATTGTAAATACACCGATCGAGGCGCTAAGAAAATTAGCGAAATAGAGAAGTAGGGATGTCGCAATAATTCCAAGGGCCAAGCCAAAGAGCAGTGCATTTAAAGGTGTTATTTTTTTCAAAGGAAGAGATCGTTTTTTTCGGGTGCGCTTCATCACCTCGTCGATGTCACGATCAAAAAACATATTCAGGGCATTTGCAGATCCTGCCGTGAGTGTGATGGCGATGAGGACAATCCCTAACTTTAGCGGATCATGGAGCATACTTCCCTCGACAACAATGGCTGTGAGCCCAGTTAAGGCAAATGTGAGCACAATTGTGGGTTTGGTTAAATTAATGTAGCTTGAAATAACGGATTTCATAGTCAGCCATAAGTACCAGGGCAATCAGCGCTTGAGCAACTGCTAAATGGGCCACACTTAAGGGGACCGGGAGTCGGAAAATGACGTTACTAATCCCCAAGCCTACTTGAGTCAGCAAGGCTAAGAGAACTAGAACGGCTTTCCCCGGGAAGAGATTTGAAACTTTAAAGGCGAAAACAAGTGTGATTATAAATACGACTCCTGCTCCAAGGCGGTGGAATATTTGGTAAGGGACATTTCCCGCCATTAAGGGCCACCACTCCCCAAGACATCTTGGAAAGTCGGGGCAGGCGAGTCCTGCGTAGTGACTGCTCACCATTCCACCCAAGATGATTTGGAGGTAAATCGCAGTTAATGTGAGGACTCCGAGCCTAAAGAGGTTTTTCTTTTCGATTGTGGCCGATGGGATGTTTGACCTTCGAGCTTTTAGGGCCATATAAATCACAATCAGAAAAAATGTTGTTCCCGTAACCAAATGAAGGGTCACGATCTCTGATTGCAAAAGCTTTAAGACGGTAAGACCGCCCAAAATAACCTGGCTAAAGAGAAATGCTAGGGCCCAGCCCATGGGTTTACCAAGGTGAGATTTCAATTTTTTGTTTGAAAAAATGATGACACTTAAGACTAAAGTGAGAAGACTCACCGTTGCTGCAAAAAGTCTGTGAAAATATTCGGCAAAAACTTTTAAGTCAAATTCAGGAATAAGGCGGCCCTGGCACAGGGGCCAATCGGGGCAAGATAAACCTGCCCCTAGATTTCTGACGAGCCCTCCGACGACGAGAAGAAAGAAAATAAGAACTGCAAGAATCGCCAGGGGGATTGAAACTCTAAAATCCCTTTTCATAGATTACTGATGGAGATGAAGGGCTTCTTGAACTCTGGGGTCTTTTTGCGGTTGGACAGGGTGAGTTGTTAAGAATTTTCTCACACTTAAGCCAAAAGCACCTGCAAAACCAAGGAAGATTCCAAATTCAAGAAAAGGGGTGATTACTTTTGTGGAATGAGCCGGCATCACCATCCAAAACATATCCACCCAGTTTGCAAAAATAATAAAATATGACATTCCTAAAAGGTAATTCATATTGCGCTTTGCTTCTCTTGGAAGAAGGAGCAAAAAAGGAGCAATAAATTTGAAACAAATAATAAAGAGAGCATAAACGCTCCAGCCATTATCCCAACGGTGCAAATAATAGGAAGTTTCTTCAGGCAAATTGGCATACCAAATGAGCATGTATTGGCAAAAAGCGATATAGGCATAGAAAATTACAAAAGCAAAAAGAAGGAGACCAAGATTTTGAATATGGTTTTCGTTCACGGTGTCCCCAAAATAGCCATTTTTTTTCATATGAATAACGATGACAATGGTGACGGCAATGGTGACTAAGAAAAGATTTGCAAAACAATTTACGCCGAACATGGTGCTAAACCAGTGGGGGTCCAAAGACATAATCAAATCAAAACTAAAGGCAGAAAATAAGAGAGCAAAAAAAGGAATAAAAATTGCCGAAAGTTTTACATTTTTTCCCGTGAGGGCTGTTCCCCCTTCGGTGTCTTGTTTAAGAGAATTGCGAACAAGTCGGTTGCCAAGAAAATACCACATCGCAAAGAAACCCAAGGCCCGAAGAATAAAAAATGGAACATTAAGGTACGGAATTTTTCCTTGAAGAACCGGATCTGAACCCATGGGTCCGGCATTCATCCAAAGAAAAATAGATTTGCCGGCAAGGACTATGGGAATAAATAAAATAAGTGCCGGTAAAAACCATGAGGTCAGGGATTCTGGAATTCGCCTTACAGTAGAACTCCATCCCGCGTTGGTTAAATATTGCGTTGCCGAAAAGAAAGCTCCGCCAAGGCCGATCATCACAAAGAAATAATAATTCATAAGGTAGCCGTGCCATGCCCTTGCCGGGTCACATGCCAAAGAAACACCAAAACTGATGAGTCCTATAACGATGCCGCCGATAAAGAGCTTATTAATCTTCATTTTACGGCCTCCGATTCAAGTTCCTTTGTATCTTCTGCGGTGGGGTGTGCAGCTCTTTGAAGAGCACGAACATAACCTATCACAGCCCAACGATCTTCAGCTTTGATCTGGGTTCTATAGCTTGGCATATTATTTTGACCGGTGGTGATGACATTAAAAATACTTCCATCGGGCCATTTCATAATCTTATCTGTGAGTAGCGAGGGAGGTCGTGGAAAAGGTGGAACAACAAAACCTTCTCCATTTCCTTTCGGTCCATGGCAAACGATGCAATAAGTATTAAAAACTTTTTGCCCCCGTTCCACATTCATTTTTGTTTTCATAATGGGGTTTTTTAATTCGCGACCGGCTTTATCCGTGTCAGCGGTAGTGTAGTGATAAGGCGAAAACCCCCGGGGTATTGTTCCCTCGGGAGGAATTCTTGCCGCGGCTCCGTCTTTAGAATAGGGATCTTCTTTCTGAGCTTTTAAAGATGTGCTCTCGTACATATCCGGCATGAATTCTCTTTCCGGGGTTTGTCGCTCGCAGGCCGAAAGTGTAATTAAAAAAATTGTCGTCAAAGATAAAATTAAAATTTTCATGGGGTCACCACCGAGACTTCTTCTGCTTTAAATCCTTTAAAAAATTGAGTGATCTCAGCTTCCTTGTAATTAACTTCTGTGGAAGGGACAAAGAGAACAAATCTATCGTTTGTTATTCTTGGGTGTAAAATTTTGGGATTAGGGTTAGGAAGTCCACAAACGTAAAAAAGTGCACCCACTGTCGCCAGTCCACCAAATAAAACAGTGAGTTCAAAGGTAATGGGAATAAATGCGGGTAAACTTATAAAAGGCTTACCACCGACATTTAAGGGCCAATCAACTGCTGAGGTCCAAATTTCTAAGGCAAGGGCCGTCGCTGTTCCGCTTAATCCTGCAATAAATGTCACCCAGGGAAGCCAAGAACGTTTAATTCCCATGGCATCATCGAGACCGTGAACAGCGTAAGGTGTAAAAGCGTCAAATTTTGTAAAATTAAATTTTTCACGGGTCTTTCTTGCGGCGTCAATGAGATCGGCCTCATTTTTAAAAACGGCCATGACTCCTAAATTAGACATGTTTGTCCCCTCCGTGAGTCGGATGGCCAACGCTTAAAACACCTTTGATTTCGGCCATGGCAATTGCGGGGAGGACACGACAGAAGAGGAGAAAGAGGGTGAAAAATAACCCAAAACTTCCAATCGTTGTTCCCCAATCCCATAATGTGGGACGATAGTAGCGCCATGAACTCGTCAAGAAATCTGAATTCAGTGAGGTGACGACAATAACAAATCGTTCAAACCACATTCCGATATTGACAAGAATTGAGATAATGAACATGGCTTTGATATTGCGACGAATGCTCTTTTTCCAGAATAACTGGGGCCACAAAACGTTGCATGAAATCATGGTCCAATAAGCCCAAGCGTACGGGCCCAAAGCTCTTTGAATAAAAATGAATCTTTCGTAACGATCCCCACTATACCAAGCAATAAAAAATTCTGAGGCATAGGCATAACCGACGATACTTCCCGTGAGGAGAATAATTTTATTCATCGCTTCAAGGTGATTGACGGTGATGTAGTCTTGAAGATTAAAAGTTTCCCTCGCTATGACAAGCAGGGTAAGAACCATGGCAAAACCTGAAAAAATAGCACCAGCAACAAAGTAAGGCGGGAAGATTGTTGTATGCCAACCCGGCAAAAGAGAAACGGCGAAGTCAAAGGATACGATAGTGTGAACGGATAAAACCAGCGGAGTGGAAAGGCCCGCAAGTAATAAATAAGCCACTTCATAATGGGACCAACTGCGATTACTTCCGCGCCAACCCATACTTAAAATCCCATAGATCATTTTTCGCAGGCGATTTTTCGCTCGGTCTCGAATTGACGCAAGATCGGGAATTAAGCCAACGTACCAAAAAACCGCTGAGATAGTTAAATATGTGGAGACGGCAAAAACGTCCCAAACTAAAGGTGATCTAAAATTAATCCATAAGGGCCCGCGGCTATTGGGATAGGGAAATAACCAAAAAGCAAGCCAAGGGCGTCCGACGTGAATCAGCGGGAAAAGACCTGCTGTCATAACAGCAAAGATCGTCATAGCCTCTGCAGAACGATTGATTGATGTTCTCCATTTTTGCCGGAACAAAAATAAAATGGCAGAAATCAAAGTTCCCGCATGCCCAATACCGATCCAAAATACGAAGTTGACGATAAAAACTCCCCAACCCACGGTACTTTGAAGACCTAAATTCCCTAAGCCATTTGCTATTTCGTAACCGATACAAGAAAATCCGCCCACAAGGGCGGAAAGCGCTATAGCAAAGGCGATATACCATTGTTTTGTCGGAAAACTCTCTAGGGGCCTAGAAATGTCGTCGTTGACATCGGCCATAGTCTTTCCGCCGGTAACAAGGGGATCTCGATTTAGAATGGCTGTTGTTCCCACGGTGCTGCTCATTATACGTCTCCCGAGTTTCTAATTTTGGTGAGATAATTTATTGAGGGGCGGGTATTGAGCTCATCAAGAACATGATATCCGCGTGGGTCTTTTGCAAGTCGGGTGACTTCAGACTTGTCGCAATTAATATCTCCGAAGGAAATGGCATCGGCGGGGCAACTTTGCTGACATGCCGTTTTGAGATCTCCGTCTTTAACCTTGGCGCCCAAATTCTTCGCCGTATTTTTAGCGTCAGAAATTCTTTGAACACAGAATGTGCATTTTTCCATAACCCCGCGACTACGAACCGTGACTTCTGGATTTTGTGAAAGATTAATCGGGTAGCGAGTTTGCCCGCCGTAATTATATTCAAACCAATTAAATCGCCTGACTTTATAGGGACAGTTATTGGCGCAGTAACGTGTTCCAACACATCGGTTGTAAACTTGAACGTTGAGGCCCTCGTCATCATGGACGGTTGCTAAAACGGGACATACCGTTTCACAAGGGGCGTTTTCACAGTGCTGGCAAAGCATGGGTTGATGAACAACACTCGGGTTATCAGGTGTGCCCGAATAATATCGATCAACGCGGATCCAATGCATGACTCGACCCCGGTAAACTCCATCTTTACCGACCACAGGAATATTATTTTCCGATTGGCAACCGATGACACAAGCTTGGCATCCGGTGCACGAATTCAGATCGATGGACATCGCCCAGCGGTAACCTTTGTACTCATGACCTGACCAAATGGTGGTGAGGGCTTCTTTTTCTTCATTTCCCGCGTGGGGATTTCTCAAGTAATCTTCTAATGAAGCTTCACGAACAATGGGGCGACCTTCCATCGAGTGATGTTCTTGAGTTATGGCAAGAGTTCTGTTTACTCCGGTTTTTAAAATGCTCACGGCGTGGCCTGAGAAAATTAATCCTTCATTTGAACTTCTTGCGAAACTAAACATGTTATGGCCGACATTATTACCAACGCTTCCCACATTTTCGCGACCATATCCAAGAGCTATGGCGACAACGCTGTCGTGTAGACCGGGTTGGATAAGAGCTGGCACTTCAATGACATGATCATGACCGTTAGCAGTACCGGTCAAACGAACCACATCACCGTCATCAAGGTGATGTTTTTTTGCGGTGGCAGGAGATACGCAAGCGTAATTATCCCAAGTGGCGCGGGTAACGGGGTCGGGAAGCTCTTGGAGCCAAGCGTTGTTACCTTTATTCCCGTCGCCCATTGAAACTTTTTGATATAGGGCAAGACTATAATCTTTGTTTGCATTTTTCGTTGGTGGATTGGCCAAAAGGCTTGAGCCTTTAAAAGCTCTCACCGGAGATTTCAAATCTTTTAATCCTTTTTTCTCTGAACCGTCAAAAACCCCATCACGAAGTACGGACTCCCAAAAAAGTTCAAAAGGAGTAAGCATCCCATATTCTTTGTAAATGGTTTCGCGCCAGTGGTTTTGAACATATTCATGAAAGTCGTGAACCTTGGCGTTCATATAGATCAATAGAGAATCTTGAAAAGAGCGGGTGTCATAAATAGGGCGAATTGTGGGTTGAACAACGCTGAATACATTTTTTTGGGGTTCAGCATCTCCCCAGCTCTCTAACGTGTGGTTGTCAGGTAAAACATAGTCAGCAATGATAGCTGATTCATCAACACGATCGCTAAAACTGACGACAAGTTCTTTTACTTTCTTTGCAGCGTCTGCAAAACCCAGTTCTTTTGGCAAAGAATAAATGGGGTTTGATTTGTAGATGAAAAGCGCATCAACTTCGCTTGAGTTCATATCTTTAATAAGTTTTGTTAACGATTGAAAGGAACCCGTGCTTTGAAGGGACGGAGAGTTTTTATAATCGATTGTTGTTCCGTCATTTTGTAGGATGGAATTTAAAAGGTTAACGGCTAATTGGAGTGAAAGACTATTTTCGCTCTGACTTTGGGGAGAACCGGCGACAACTAAGGATCTACCTCGGGCCGCCCACAGGGCTTTTGCCGTTGATTTAATAACTCCAACATCAAAACCAATAGAAGTGGCCACATCACTTGGAGAATATTTACTTACAACTGTGGCCGCTTCACTGGGAAGGCTTGCAACCTTTAGGTTATTTGCAAGTTCAAAGGCTAAGGCAAGGGCGATTGCCGCACCATCTTGGGGGCGAATGGCCACTCTTACATCGCTATTTGTTCCTGTCAAACTCATTACAGATTCAAACGTTATAAGTTTTGAAAGTCTTTTTTGATTGCGATCAAGTTTTCTATTTTTTGAAAATTGCTTTGTGAATTCTACAGGAGATAGCCATGTTCCTAAAAAGTCACCGTCGATTGAAACAATAACATCAGCTTTATCGAAACGATAACGGGGAAGAACTTTTGTTCCGTAGGCTAATTTCTGGGCGTGAGAAATTTCACCGTCTGAGATAGCATCATAAACAACATGTTCACCGTGTGAAAAATTCTTAACAAATTCATTAATAAGTTTCAAAGTTGAAGGGCTATTGATTGTGCCTGTAAGCACTCGAACTTTTCCGCCACTAGCCTTGATAGATTTTAAACGCTCAATTAATTTTTTATCAACTTCGGCCCAGGTGGTGGCGGAATTGGTCATCGAACCACGAATCATACTGACCGGGCCACGCAAGCGGTCTGGATCATACAAATTTAAAATCGACGCTTGTCCCCGAGCACAAAGACCACCCTTATTCATCGGGTGATCGGGGTTACCTTCTAATTTTATGGGGCGTCCTTCGCGAGTCTTTACTAATGTTCCGCAGCCTGAAGAACATTCACCGCAAGTTGAAGCATAGAAATTTGGAACCCCGAACGTGATCTCTTCGGGTTGATTGACGTAGGGAAGAATCTTATGTCGGGGTTTTTGAAAGCAAGCGGTTGAAGCTAAAGCGGTACTTGCAGCCATTAATTTCATAAAATCACGACGAGAAAAACCATCTTCTAGACTGTCTCGTGGGGCCCCGTCGCCCCACTCGTCTTGGAGTGGACTTGAAATAAATTCTTTATGGGCCTTCTCTAAAAATTTGGGATCGTCGTTGTATTGGGCGAGGCTTGACCAATATTTTTTCACTCTTTGTCTCCTAGCGATGACATGTGTCACAGGTTGTCGGTGCATTGTACTGGGGCTGTCTGTGACAGTTCACGCACCAACCCATGGTCAGGGGTGCATACTGTTTAACGCGATCCATTTCTTGAACTTCGCCATGGCAAACCTGACAAGCAATTCCTTTAGCGATATGCCTTTGGTGGTTGAAGTAAGTGAACTCAGGTAAATCATGAACTTTGATCCATTGGATGGGCTTACCTTCGTTATAATTTTTGGTGAGATACCTGATATAAGGGCTATCGGTTTTCACCATCTTATGACAGTTCATGCAAACATTCATCGCAGGCACACTTGCATGGCGCGATCTCTCGGCCGATGTGTGGCAGTACATGCAGGGAATCTGATACAGGCCTGCATGCTTTTTATGACTAAAGGGAATGGGTTGAACGGGCGCATACCCTTGATTTTTTGAGGGAACAACGGCGTAGAGGAATCCAGAGAGGATACTAATGAAGATTATGATACTGATCAGGAGTTTGGTCGTTACGCTGCCACAAGCAGAAGCTGCATATTTCAATTTGTCTCTCCGAGAGTTTTCGTGATATTTTCCAAAAACATGGCACAAGATGATGGTGAAATCAAAATGAATCTACCTGGAAGACAAACAATAAATCACGCTGTCAGTCGTGACGGTAAGCCACGGCATATTTACAAAGAGGAAAAACTCCAAGAAAAAGTGCCAAACGAGGTCGATCTTTCGAGCTCCAGAAGAGAGTTCTTTAATGCCGTGCTTCCAGCTTCCAGTAAGGTTTTAACGAATATCTTGAGATCCGTTCAATCGACCTTTGCTGTGATGGTTGATGAGGCCCGCATCAAGCGAAAATAGACCCTAGAAAAATTTAAAATTTATCTCCGACAAGAATAGTCGGAGTTTGCGTGCTTGTGTCTAGGGCCGCATTTTGTTCTATTGTCACCTACACATCAAGTTCCATCGGAGCAGGCAACAGAGTGTTTAAAACTATTTCACACATTTCATCTAAAAGTTCAGCTTGAGTCATCTTTGGGTTTTTATGGCTTAATAGAGATTTAATTCTCTCTAGTTTTTCCACCAAAGCATTTGGAAGATTGGTCGTCGTTTGAGTATGGGGTTTCAGATAGAAGTCTTGTTCTTTCTTTAGGTAATGGCTTTTCCCCAGACAATTTTATCACGGGTTTCTAAATTCAAATTTCTGCTCTTAGAATGAATGGAATATAGATTTTAAGATGCCAATAAGGCTAATAGGCTCTCATGGCTGCGTCGGAGAAAAATTTCCCCCGACGGCGCCTTGAAAAGATACCTTATTAATAGCCAACTTTTACTCTGACAGTGTCAGGCCCAGTTATTTCCCACCAAATAGCGTACACTTTCGAATTAAAATTCACAAACGAAGGGTTAGCCCCAGGAACATTAGGATTGTAATTCAGACCATTGACTTGGTTACCATCGACAAATGTCCACAGAGGTGAGTTGTCATTCCCATTATAGCTTAAAAAGCGAATTTGTAAATTTCCGGTTCCATTATCTTCAGCCCAGTTCAAATAAAGGCGGCCATTTGCTGGGCCAATATATGAATATTCTCCGTTATAAGTTGAATTGTAGTTGAGCCCGTTCGTTCCGCCACCGTCTACAAAGTTCCAGTTTGGAGAAGCATCATTCCCGTTGTAGACCGAAGCACGCACCTGCAGATTTCCTGCGGAAGCCGCACAAGCCGTAAAATAAAGTTTATGATTGAAGACTCCCAAACCACTGGCTGTGGCACCTGTCCAGCCAGGTTGTTCGAGCATTGGCGTTGCAGCGACATTTCCATCCACAAAATTCCAAGAAACACCATTGTACGAAGTAACGCGGTTATTATAACCGGCATCTCCCTCACGCCAGGTTGAGTATAAATTGGAGTTAAATGAGATTACTGATAAATAATCTGGGCTAGATGCTGCTGAGTTCCAATTCAATCCTGATCCACCGTCGATGGTGGTCCAAACGGGGGCACCGTCAATACCATTGTAGGATCTTGCGCGCACGAGAAATTTCCCATTGCTGTTATCATTCTCCAACCACATCCCATAAAGAGTCCCGCCGACAACTATAAGTCTTGGGCCAGTTGCATTGAATCCGTTTGTATTTATTAGCGGGTTAACATTGATACTCCCACCATCCACAAACGCCCAGTTGGGCGCACTGTCGTTTCCATTGTAGACTTTAACTCTGACTTGATAGACGCCAGTACCACTATCTTCAAGCCACAAAGCGTAGAGCTTGGAATTAAAAACGCTTAAACTTGGCAAACTGGCATCGTGAGCGTTATTGGCATTGAGACCATTATTAACACCATTTCCTTCAACAGGAGTCCAACTTGGCGATTGGTCGTTTCCGTTATAAGCTCGAACATAGATATTCCCTTGAAATGTTGTAGGATTATATTCAGTCCAAGAGGCATAAAGTTTATTATTAAAAACTATGAGCGTTGGAAAATAGGCTTGTTGCCCGGAATTTGTAAGACCACTTACCCCATTTCCATCCACAAATAACCATTGAGTAATCTCTGGAATGACAGTGTTGGGGTTATTAAACCAAGTGATCCCACCCCAGATGCGGCCACAGCCTTGAATTGATATCGCTGAAAATAAAGCTAAGACGAAAGACGAAAGACGAAAGACGAAAGACGAAAGAGTGTTCCTCATACCAAACACTTGTCGGAGTAAATTTGACGAAACTTGAAGGGCTAAGTATCTGGATGTTGGTCTATTTGGTCGGAGTTTGGCTTGGGTCTGAGGGTTCGAATTTTTTTTATCGAAGGCCCACCAAAGCCGTCTCAGCTTCATCTCTGGCCCGCTTCAGATTCTCCTCGGACCTCTGCGCTTTCTTTAGCATTGAAGGTTGGGTAATCGCCAAAAAGTAAGCCAGTTGAAGATTTACTGAATCGTCGTCAGTGGCTTTAGCAAATTCGGTTTTTTGAACAGCCGATCGGGCTTGCGATACGAGCGCTTTAAATTCTCCGCTCTTTTTGTTGAAACCATCAAACACCTCTTCGAGCCGAATAAAACGCTGAATCTGTTCTGGATCAATGTCTTGGTATTGGTTTTTCATATCCTCACTATTTTTTATAATCTGCTTTGAAACGTAATCAGCACTAGGAAGAGTTGTTGAAACCCACGAGAGAGCAAAATTTTCTCTTATGCAATTTCTATATAAATCATTGAGAACTTCTTTTTCTCTGCTCTTTGATATAGCCCAATCACGAATTTGTTCATATTGCCTCGCTAGGGCATCTACGTCCTTACTATATTTCTCATAACCCCCACGGATAACGGGCTCTTCGATCAACTTATGGATGTCTTGGATCCTTCTGTCAGCATCACTTTTAGCTAAAGCCTTTCGATCTTCTTCCTGATGAGCCTGCGGAAGTGTGTTGCTCGAGCCGGAATTTCCCCCGCATCCCCACAAGGCTCCTACCACCAAAATGCTACCAATAAAGCAGATATTATTCACAATCAAGCTCCTGCAATTGTTCAGAGGGGACTAAGTGCAACGCTTGTACCTGTTTAGAAGCCAGTTATGAGGAACCTATCTTGAAGAGCTAGTTGGAGCGCCTATTTTTGTTCCCCATAATGCAAAATGGTAAATGCAAAGGTTGGCTTATCTCCCGGGTCGGATAGAACCATTAATGTAAGGATTCATCTTCGTTAATCCAAAAACTTCAATTGCGGCCAGTTGATTATGTGCCTTGCATAAGACTCTTAAGTTATCCAGGGTTGACCCACCCCCGGTTGCTTTGGGAAGAATATGATCGACCTCAATCAAGTAGGTGCTCTCACACTTTTGCCCTGTGATTGGACTTACATAACTACATCTATTCTGATCTCTCATTATGGTTTGTTTTCTTGAACTCACTATACCCGCCACAGAAACGGTGCGTCGTGATTTTCTTCTCAATGGATCTATCGTGTTTAAAACTATTTCACTCATTTCATCTAAAAGTTCAGCTTGAGTCATCTTTGGGTTTTTATGACTTAAGAGAGATTTAATTCTCTCTAGCTTTTCCACCAAAGCATTTGGAAGGTTGGTCGTCGTTTGAGTATGGGTTTCAGATAGAAGTCTTGTTCTTTCTTTAGGTAATGGCTTTTCCCCAGACAATTTAATCAATTCCCGCTCACATTCCCTTGTAGTTTTGTTTTCTAAACTCTGAAGAATCTCTTTCTTTGCCTCTACATTGATTGGCCTGTTTTCTTTTTCTTGGGATTTAAAATAGCTCTGAGCCTGCGCCACGGCCGTTAGTGATAGAGCCCCGACTTTAATCTTTTCTTCGATTTCGGGAATTTCCATCATAGCCTTCATGGCTTCTAACCTTCTTTGGGCTTGGGCTTCTGTATAACCAAGATATTTCACACAAAACATAAAGAGGCTTGAAAAACCATATAGAGCAAAGAGACGTCGCCGTCTCACTTCACATAGATAATGAAGAAGATCCGCTGTTAATCTTCTTTCTTCACCTACAAGTCTTTTTACCTCTGAAATTAAATTTGTGTCTGAGAGTTTTGAAATTTCGTTCATAAAAGTTCCCCTTTCAAAAAGAAATTACAATCTTTTATCACGGGTTTCTAAATTCAAATTTCTGCTCTCAGAATGAATAGTAGAGAGGGTAAGAAGAAAATCTTCGGGCGGGACTTAGCTTTATTTTTTGATCAAGCCTTCGGGGTCAAGATGCGCTACAGCCTTAAGGATTTAGTGGGGTTGAAGAATAAAACTATTCTTAGGAATCGCACAAAAACGCCGTCAAATGACAAATTCTTAAATTAAAAGATGGCCAGTTGAATATAGATTTTAGGATACCAGTAAGGCTAATAGGTAGTGGTCAAGTGGCCAAATCAAAACTTTAAGGGAGTTTCCCGTTGAAGATGAACCTTCAAAAGGGCTGATTTGATCTGATCAAATGAGTACCATTGGACTTTCTTGATCTCGTCGGGCCAGACGGCAGTATGCCCTGAAACCTGTTTTGTAATACCCACTCTTCTCAAGAAAACTGCATCATCAGGCATAACGGATCTCAATGTTATTCGATAGTTTCCGTTGTCAATTGTTGGATTAGGAATAAGGTTGAGAGCAAAAAACCTTGGAACTTGAAGTTCTAAAATAATGCTGTCTTTTCCAATATCTTGGGTAGAGCGGGCTTGAGCCGCGAAAACAACTGCATCATCTCCATCTGTTGTGGTGTACATCTTCCCATCGCTAGAGCCCGCGTTAAATTTAAAATACCTGGAATCATAGGATTCAGGCCCAATGTTGATTCCCCTGTAAAGAAGGAGAGGTTCACGACTTTGATCGACGGTCGGTATCATGTCAAAATCATCATTCCCCGTTTTTGAAGGGAAAGTAAAGCTAACGGCAGTAAGTGGGTGAGTAACTAAGAAGGCTACATCAGGACGATATTCTAAAATGCGTGCAGAGACGGAAGAATCATATCCAAGTTCGACAAGCTTATGAATGGAGGTGAGGTCTTGAGCATAAGCCAGAACACTCTCTGTGCATAAAATTACAAAGATGATGAGGGGATGCCAAATCTTCCGCATAGAACGAGATTCTAAGGGGCAAATAGTTATTTTGTAATAAGGATAATTTTCAGTTAGTGACAACAAGTTCGACAGTCGGTCATCAACCAAATAATAACCGAGACCGAATTTAGTTCCCTGTCATTTTGGAATTTACAACCAAATGCTGGTTATGACGATAACCTGCCAAGGCGACGTAAGCCAACTGGACTATGAGAATGGCGGTCACGTAATGCACTCCACCTCCACCGAAACCGTAACTGTGAAGTCCCACACCCAAAACAAAATTAACTCCGTACCAGGCCATTACAACACCTGCAAAAGCCGTTACCGAGGCCGCGATGGTTCCAAATGTTCTGAGCCATCCGGTAAAGCGGCCATGCAAAACGGCTAAATACCCAAGATCAGCGATAAGAGCCCAAGTTTCTTTGGGGTCCCAACCCCAAAACCTTCCCCAAGAGTAATCGGCCCAAACTCCACCTAAGATAGTACCGGCTGTCAGAAGTAAAACTCCAACTTGTATGGCTCGATAAACAAAAAGTGCTAAGGCTTGAAGCTTTTCGCGATTTTTATTTTCAATTCCTCTGACATAATAACTAAGAGCAATATTCCCAATCCCCATAGCCAAGGCAAAAGCGGCATAGCTCAACGTAATCGTAAGAACGTGAATGGTAAGCCAGTAATTACTTCTCAAAACCGGCTCTAAAGGGCGAATACTTTGATCAAGAACGGCGGGGACTGAATCGCCGATAATAAGACCAAGAGTTGCAACCCCCGTTGCCGCAAGGCCAATATAAAGTCTCTTATAAATCAATTCAAAAATAAGGCCAAAGACCACACAGCCCAGTGAAACCCAAATTATGGATTCATACATATTTGAAACCGGAGGGCGACCGGCAATGTAACAGCGGAAAATAAAACCTGAGATATGGACGCTAAGGCCTGTGAACGCTGTTACAAGAGCGATTTTTCTTAAAAAAAGTTTCTTTGGAAGATTAAGGGCAAACGCGAAAAAGATGGCAGAGAGTAAATAGACAATGTAGGCGATTCTAAAGGGGTGGGTTTGATTATAAAAAATCTCTTCTTGGAGAGAAGCATCACTTGGGTAAACTCTTGGGGCCGATGCCTTGGCCAATTCTTTAAATTTTAAAACTGCCCTTTGAAAAGGTTTGATATCCTCTTTTGTTATGGCTGTAACAAAGCCTAGGGCAATACTTCCGAAACCTTCTTGATATTCTCCCTTAAGATCAGAAAGGGGGAGCCAGTCCGGTGAAAGAGTTTGGGGAACAAGTCTTATTCCCATTCCCGTTATAATTTCATTATAAAGTGAAAGCTGATTATTCACCCGTTGGATAGCTTGGAAATAGGGGTTAAGTTTCTTTTTTTCTTTTTCGAGATGGGAAAGGGCCGTCATCTCACTTGCTAATTTATTATTGTGAACAAGTTCCATGGGGCTTATAAAATTATCCGCGACTTTCATTGCCAATTCGTTTTTAAGTTGGAGATTTTTAATTTGAATAAATTTTTGTTCGTTCCACTGATTTGGAAAAATGAGCCATGCTAAAACAACTTCTGTGGCCTTTTTCCCATTGTGAGTTTGGCTTCCAGTAATGAGTTGAACACTTTCACGGGCAAAAGTGTCGAAAGGTTTGACCCGGCCCCCATCTTGAATGGCTAAATTTTCAAAGGATGTGACATCGACGGCAAAAGTCTTAATTCCGAAAAATAGAATGAGGAGTGCAAGTGACTTCACGCAGATCCTTTATTGGCTTTCTTACCAGTATATTTAGGCTTCCAGTAAAACATAATACTAATACCACCCACAATGCAAAGTGCCCCAGCATATTTTATAGGGCGCCCTGGATCGAAGTTGACGCTAAAAATCGATAATATTGGTTCGCCCTTTTCATTGGTCTCAAAACTAGACTGATAAATCGTATAGCCATTATATTTTAGGGGCTCGTTCATGGAAATGACTTGCTGATACTTGTTATCTACACCCACCGTACTTTCGTAACTTGCGGGAAGAGTACTTCCACCGTAAGTGGCCATTTTAAATTTTTTCAATAGAAGGGCAAAACCAAGTTCGTATTTTTTCCGGGTGTAACTGACAAAATAAGTATTTTGAGGTCCTTTAATCTCGTGGGGACTTTCTAATTCAAACCAACGGTGATTGTCTTTGATTGCCACTTCTATGGCAGGACCTGTCTCTTTGGCGTCAGGGTCAGCTTCAACATAAGTTACTTTGGGGTCAGCGTGATCGAAGTACTCTTCAACAGAAAATTGTAAATTCATCCACCCTGTGGGGACTTGGGATTTTAAATCTACGGTGCCCTCTTTTACGGCTTTAAGTTGTCTTGAAGAATAAATGGCGTACTTCAAAAGATTTGATTTGGGATTGGGTTGATAAATGACAATTTGATTTCGAGGTGTGGGCACAGCCGGAAGGGGACCTTGAATAAAGCTTACGGTGGCGGGGCCTAGATCAAAAAAAGGGGGAAGTTGTTTATCTAAACCTATCCATTCAGTGACATTAACCCTGTCATTGTAAAGCTTAAATCTCAAGGCGGGGAGGAGAGGGTTTGGATCGTGACCCGAGGCCGAGCCTTCGGTCACTTCAATTTTTCTCGATGCTTTTTCAATAAATTGAGTGACATTGATCACATCATCGTCAGCCAATTTGTATTCGTATTTTTTTTTGCCAGGGGGGTGACCTTCGAAATCCACAGGAGTTTGAACAAGAAGGGCAAAAGGCCTTCCGTCAATACTTTGATAAATATGAAGTTCGTTGTCACTCACAAAGAAATTATCTGTGGCTTCGTTAACCCCCAAAGCAATATTGCCGTCGATTCCTTTTTGCTGAGTAATAAATGAGCCCATAATTAAGGTGATGATACCTGCGTGAGTTATAACAAATCCCACATGATGTTTCTTCCAAGGGTAACGATCCATGGCGGCACACGCTAAATTTAAAATCAAAAGCATCATCTCAAGGCTTACGAACCAACTTTTGTAGATTACCCTTTGGGCGGCAGGGGTTCCGTATTCGGCCTCGTAGAAGGTGCCTACAGCCAATATTGTCCCTAGACTTAAGATAAGAAATACGGCCAGTTTGAGGCTGGAGAAAAATCCGAAAAGTTTACGTCCCCAAGTATTCAATTTGTTGCCTGATTTAGGTTCATTTGGTTCCCACAATGGCCCAAGTCTGGACCAAAGTGAAGTAAAAATGCCTTTTAAGCGGTGCAAAGTTTTGCCGATAAGTAAGATAGGAAGCGAGGCCGTATGGACAAGCCGGAGAATCGGGTCAATAAATTTCGCAAAAGCATCTCACAGGTTGACGTACTCAATGTCAAAAACGTCAGCTCAGGGGAAGTTTATTTTTCCCGAGCCATGCTCGTTGATGTGAGTCCAACGGGGCTCCTCCTTCGCGTGGAGCGTGAAAATATCCTCGCCATGGGTTTACGATCTACTTTAACTTTGTCGTCTATAATTGGCTCTAGCGTCGGTTTTACAATTGAAGTCATGGACACCTACTTAGAGGGTTCCGTGACCCGCACAAAACTTGAAGGTCATGGAACATTTGTTGTGGCTGTCGACTTTAGAGATGATGCACCTGAATACTGGCGTAATTGTTTGGTTGATCTTCTTCCGCCCGATGAAAACACCGAAATCATCGAGGATCAAAGTGAAGAATCTGATCTTGAAGAATCTGACGATCAAGACGATGGGGATCTAGAGGATGACGAAGAAGAAGATTCAGACGATCAGGACGAAGAAGATTTGCTCTAGACTAAATTAAAATTCATGGCAAATATACGCTATGGGTGACGTTGAATCGGTTTTAAAATCCTATGAAAAATCTAAGGCCAATTTCTTCGAAGAACTCAAAGAGCTTGTAAGAATTCCAAGTGTCAGCTTTGAGGATTGTTGTAGGATTTTGAAATCTTTGCCAGGGCGCCATCCGACTTCCGGCGCCGCGCCGCGAGGCTAAAAGTCGGATGGCGCCTTTTAGCGTTTCAGGAGGAACTCTCGACCCACGAGGAAAACAAAGATCATCATGAGAGTGAAGGGCACGTAAGAGAACCAATCTGCGGCGGCTAGTGGGAAGGATTTACTAAAATCAAGGGCTGCGCCCCAATCCTCTTTAATAGATAAGATGGCAATACCAATTCCTGCAATAGACCCGCCGGCGATGAGTCCTGATGAAAGTAAAACACCGGGAGCACTTTCTGCTTCTTCAACGGTTTTCTTTTTCTTCGATGTCTTCTCAACTAAGAACCGCACAAGACCGCCAAACATAATCGGAGTCGATGCCGAGAGGGGAAGATAAACCCCCACGGCAAAGGGAAGGGCTGCGATTCCAGACATTTCTAAAACAATGGCGATAAAAACCCCAAGAAGAACAAGGCCCCAAGGAAGTTTCTGGGTAAGAATACCGTCGATAATCAAAGACATCAAACGCGCTTTTGGTGCATCATATTTTTGGACTTTAACGCCGTTGTCGCGGGTTTTTAAAACTCCATTAATTCCCGGATCAACAAGATAACTAATGTGACCTGACCCATCGACAAGATATTTCCCAACTGAAATACCGTTTTGAGGTTGGGTTAACTGAAGAACCGAGTACTCGGCAGGGTCACGAGATCCTTCTGGGCCTCCCACTTTTTCTTTTGCAAGGTTTGTCGTATCAAAAGTGACATTGGGAAAACTTCTTTTTGCATAAATTGTTGAAGCGTCATTTAAAAGTAAAAGTGTATAACCAATAACAATGGCTGAAGTTAAAACACCGATGAGAAGGGCAATCTGCTGAGATTTTGGAGTGGCCCCCACGAGAAACCCCGTCTTTAAATCTTGGGAGGTTGTACCGCCATTAGAGGCCGCGATACAAACAATGGCTGCGATACTTAAAGCTGTAACGCGATAATCGATTCCAACCCACCCGATCATAACGAAAATCAAACACGTTAAGAGAAGTGTAGCCACAGTCATTCCAGAAATAGGGCTCGAGCTTGATCCGATTTCCCCCGTGATTCGTGAGGCCACAAGAACGAATAAAAAACCAAAGACCACTATTAAAACAGCGCCCAATAAATTCATTTTCAAAACGGGAGCAGCCCAGATGGCTAAAATTAAAAGTGCAACTCCGCCTATGACGATACTCATGGGAATGTCTTTTTCAGTTCTCGGAACTTTAACAACTTTCCTAGCCGAGGCTGATGTGCCTTCCATGCCTTTGAGGCCCGCGGTGATTGATCTTATAATCGTCGGCAAACTCTGAAAGAGACTGATAATTCCTCCAGCTGCGACAGCTCCTGCGCCTATATAAAGAACGTAAGAACTCCAGATTTCGTGGATCGACATTTCAGAAATTAATTTTGTAGCTGGAAAAAGAGGCTCTTTAAGACCACTCCCGAAAAGAACAATGGCGGGAGTTAGAACAAGGGCTGAGAGAACGCCTCCTCCTGCCATAATCATGGATACGCGAGTGCCGATAATATACCCAACACCCAAGAGCTCTGGGGAAACTTCTGTGGAAAAATGCCCACCCTTATACCAACTCAAGATTTTCTCAGGCACATCATTCCATAATTTCATTCCCACGTTTAAAAATTTATAGAGAAGTCCAACGCCGAAACCCGTGAATACGGTTCTTGCACTCGTGCCACCTTTTTCACCAACAATGAGAACTTCAGCGCAGGCCGTACCTTCAGGGTAGGTGAGTTCCCCATGGCCCTTTACGATTAGGGCCCATCGTAGGGGGATCATCATTAATACGCCAAGGAGTCCCCCAAGAATCGCCACAAGCATGGTGCGACCGATTTCCATATTATAACCCAAGATTAAAAGGGCTGGCATTGTAACGGCCACACCGAAGGCGATGGATTCGCCAGCAGACCCCGTGGTTTGAACAATATTATTTTGTAAGATCGTAGCCCCTGGAAGTTTAAAAACTTTTGAAAAAGCTCTGAAAAGAGTAATGGACAAAACAGCCACAGGAATAGAAGCACTGACGGTGATCCCGACTTTTAACGCCAAATAAAGGGATGAAGCTCCGAAAATAATTCCAAGGATGACTCCCATAAAGACGGGGAGAAAAGTGAGTTCCTTGACTTTGGCACTTGCGGGAACAAAAGGTTTGTAGCTTAAATAGGCTTCAGGCTCTGTCGACAAAGTAATTCTCCTCGTCAAGGTTATAGAATTACTTTTAAGACTGCACGGAAAGCCTTATTTACTCAAGGGTTTTTTCAGTTTTGCGGCACAGGCCTGAACTTGGGCGGCAATTATAGCGCCTTGATTGACGAGTAGTGTGGTCTCTTTTTGTTCATCCTCAGAGAAATTGCCTCTTGCCAGAATGGCTAAGTTTTTAGCCTCTCGGGCTGCCCTCACTTCAGGCTTTAAATGCTTATCCTTAATAGAAGATTGACGAGAAATATCAACATTTTCGTCACCGACAGCGGGCCTTGACCGACGTTCAAGCCAGTTATCATCGAACCCAGCAAGGGCTTGAAGATCAGTTCGGTAGCTTCTGGCTTTTTCAATGGTTAAATTTGGATCAAGGGCTTTATCGATCATATCCAAAATAGCCTTTTTGTCTTTGCCCTTGGAGTTTTTTACTTTGGCTCTGATTTTTTTAATTAAATCATCACCGTCATTAAACCTAACTTGATAAAACTCAATTTTTTCTTTTAAAGATTGTTTTTCTTCAAGGTTAGGTGCTGAACCTAAAGCTCCGTAAAGTTCCCATTCAACCCAAAGGTTACGAATTTTTCTAGAGAATTGAAAATCCAGAACATCTGCCAAAAGGGGATTAGATTTTAAATCGCCATTGTAACCAAGTTGCCCCACTTCTCTTGCGGTAACTTTAGCGACTAAGGCTATAGCCTCTTTGAGTTGGTCTTCCGCTATATGTTCTTCGGTTAAGAGTTTTTCGTACTCCGCTAATTTAGCGTCGAGTTCAGGGTTTTTAGTTTTTTCGATAAGGGGGCGAATTTCGGATAGGGCATTTTGCAAAATGCCCTGGTTTCTTTCGTCGATCCTAAGTATATCCAGAAGACCTGTGTGGGTGACTACTAATTTTAAAATGGGATTTTGCATGGCCATGGCATCCAAGGTTCGGGCGTATCTCAAAATATTCTCTACTCTGAGAGGGCCTTGGGGGTGGTCCACATCGGCGCCACTGAGCATGGCAGCGACTTCTTCTTCCGTCGAAGTGTCGTAAAATTCTTTACCCTCTTTGAGGAGATTCTCTACGGCTGATATTAATCCCGCTAAGTAGCGATCTCTTAAATCAGGACTCATCTTCATAGGGGTACCTTGGAATGAAGTGAATACAGCCGCGGCAAAGAGTCGAGCGACACTATTGAAAGTGTACATGTCGGCACTTGTTTCCATCTCTCTACTCATAAGAGCAGCCACTTCACGAAAAACTCGTTCCAGCTGCCTGGGGTCTTGGCTTCGGGGAACTGCAGTTGAACTTCTAAGCATAACGAGAGTGTTAAGAACCCCGCCGTTCATTTCTCCGTTCTGAAGAACAATATTGATAAGCATGTCAAGGTAGGGATTGAGAAGAGACTTAACGGCGTCGGGATTCTTAGCGAGCACTTCATCTAGCTGAGAGCTTAGGAATTTCGCAGCTTCAGTTAAGGTATTTTTTGACCCGGAACTGGAGTTTGCTTTTTCCCCGGTGGCAAATAAACTCGGGGTGAGTTTGGTCATCATATCGTCCCACAAGTGATTGTGCTTAGCCTCATCGTCACCCTCGTTGCCATTTAGAGAGGGATCGAAAACGAAAAATTTAAAAACCTGCATCATCATGGCCAGATTCTCTACACCCTGAAGGATATGTCCTGACTTAATATGCCCATTTTCGTGGGCAAAGACGGCTTTGAGTAAATCTTTTTTTACATGGGACATGGGAATGCTTTTGCCGTCTATATTTTCGTTGCGGGTAAAAGTGAGCTTATCTAAAAGATCAGATTGAAGGACGATGACAATTTCGCCATCTTGAGCCGAGAAGGTGTAAGCATTAACATTTCCTTGAGCGAGATATATTTTTGCAGACATGACTTCTTTTTCTGTACGACCGGATTCACGCAAAACTTCTCTTGCGACCTCTAAGACCTCAAGTTCAATTTCGTCCTTGGTTGTCCTTTGAATTTGATCCATGCGAATTTGACCCGCTCGAATGCCTTCTCTAACGTCTTTTCGAACTTTTGCAACGAGCATGGGGCGAATCATTTGAATAAGGGGACTATTGTCCAAAAAATTACCCACAGTGAGATCGATATTTGTTCTGAGAAAAGTTGCTTGAGTCTGGTTAAATGAATAATGAATGGCGGGATTGGCCAGGAGCTGATTTAGGGCCGTATTGGCGCTGGCGTAGGTTGCCTCGATTCTTTGTTTCTGTGCTGCGACTTCCTCTGGGGTTTGCGCTTTTGCGGTACCGGTAACAGTTAATGGCAGAACCAGTAAGAATGACAGAATGCCCAAGTACTTTTTCATCACAATCCACGTCCTTTTTGGTGTTTCGGAAGTGAAATACAATATTTATGCCAGGAATTTCTCTTAGACCCTTTAGATTTTACTTGAGCGACGAATTAATGAAGTTTCGAGCGCAGTAAGTGAGAAATAGCTCTTTTTCGGTCTTTCTGATGAACATAGTTTTTACACCGTATCCAAGAAACTTATCGATGGTGTTAGTGGTAAAAATTTGGCCGCTATTAAGATAGAGAAGATATTTATCATTTTTAGGAAGATGGATATAGACGTTAAATAACAAGGGGGTATCTCCCACGATGTCTTTATCTAATGCAATTCCTAAAACCGATTCGTCTTGTCCTTCGATAACTTGAGGTTGTCCTTTTGTTGAGAAAAACGCTAAAGACAAACCCGCCTTTCGAGAAGCAATTGTAAAGTCAGCCTTACTTTCGGCCCAAGGGCCAAAGGGAACGGCTCCAATTTCAAATTCAAGAATGTTCATGTTTCCCGTAAGAGATTCTCCCACGGTTTTCATTTCTTCTTGAAGATGAAACATAAGTTCTTTCATATAATCTTTTTGAAATTTATTATCGAAACTAACGCAAACCATATAGCCACAAAATCTTTCAGAGTTAACTGTACACACCGTCATTTTTGAAACGGGGGCCTTCTCATTAACAACAGTCTTCGGTACACCAGGAGATTTTGTAATAGCCGCACGTAGACACTGGGCAAGAACACTCTCTCCGGCTTGAGGGTTACGGCTATGAATGTCACGCGTTATAGCAATTATATTTCCCAGACCAGAATCTTGAACTTCTTGTTTTTTAGTTTTTGAATCCTTTTTTTCTGTTTGACCCTGCTGGATGAGTGTAGGATTCTTCTCGTCAGTTTTCTCGTTGGACCTTTCTGAGGGTATTTCGGCGGGGGCGTCTTTAACGACGTCTGAAATATCTTTCTCGGCTTCTTTAAGGGCGGCATCCCAATCGAAATTGTTGTCAAGGGGAGTAGCTTCGGGCCCGCTTTGAGTGGCCTCCATCATTTCTCCGGAGCTCGTGGTTGTTGTCATTTTATAGTCTTTACCTTGAAGGCCCTCTTGAGTAATGGAGAGCTCTTTAGATTCAGGTGCTCTTTCTTGCATGAAAATTCCGCCCTTAGGCCCCGTATTCCATTCTTGTTTTATTTTGTTGTAAATAGGGCGACTAGGGCCTTTGAAAATGTAAATTCCCCGATCTTCCTTGTCTTGGGAAGCGCTTATGCTTTGCCAAGATTTTTCGCCGTTTTTATCGGTGACCTCGCTCCATTCTAAGGTGGGGGGGATTTTTTCCTTTGGAACCTCATACAGTTGCTTAAATATATCCGGAGGGGCTTGGGCGCGCTTTCTAGGGCGAAGTCTTGGCGCCAATTTTGATTGAATGCGCGTGTGCATGCTAGGCCCGCTCACAGGAGCTAAAAGAGCATCAGGAATGCCGCTGCTCATAAGAGAGGCCGTAGTCCTGGTGCCGTTGTCTTCGGCAAAAACAATGCAGACAAGATGAAATTTTTGAGTGAGAAGTCTGTAAACCTTTTTGACATCCGTATTTTTTAAATTCCAACTGAGCAAAACAATCTGAGGACGGTGAATTTGTAAGCCTTTGATAAGATCTGGAATTCTATTCACAAGATGAAGCTCGTAATAATTTCTCTCAAGGTGAGTAAGGGGACCTTCAAGATTTCTTCTCTGATTGATGGCAACAAGTGTACGGATTTGGGACATCTTTCCCATTTCCATAGCGGGCTCCTCAGCAGGCGCGTTTTGAGTTTGTTTTTTTGCAGAATTGTCCTGTTTAGCCATCACTCCTATTTCGGGAAATAACGAGGCATTCTAAAGAGTTAGTTTTATTTTAGACGAAAATTATTTGATGGGCAAAAAGGGCAGCTAGGCGACTGGTACGATCGTCTAGGTCTAAGGGGGGGGAAACCTCGTAAATTCCCGTAAGACGGGGTTTAAACTGTACAGAAATATTCTTCCAAAATTTTAACAATTCCTGTGGGTCGAGACCGATCGGGAAGACCTGACTGGCCCCAGGTCCTGCACTGCTTGGAAACCCGTCAATGTCCAGGCTAAGTGCGACTTCGTGGTCTCGTCGTACTTGCCCCAGAATTTTTTCAGCTAAGAAGTCGCTCAAGGTGCGTCCACTGCCCAGAATCTCATTTAGGGTAATGATTTTTGCGCCGTGTTCGACGGCCCAGTTGAAATGTTGACTGGAATTGCACCAATCTTGAACTCCCACTTCGAAAAAATCTATTTGCTTGGAATATTTTTTCAGCAATCTGTAAAAGCTCGTTCCACTATTTTCGCTTAAGGAATCGGAACGTACATCGAGATGGGCGTCGAAGTTTATGATCAGAGGACGTTTTCCCTCCTTCAAAACCACTTCAACAAAAGCGGAGCAATCTGAGTACCCAAAGTCATGTCCGCCCCCAAAAGTTATGATCCTGGCTTTTTTTTCTAAAAGGCTTTTTGCATTTTTAAAAGCATGATCATGGCGTTTTGAAAGTTCGCAAGTTATGTCAATATCCCCACAGTCTCTAATTTTAGGAGAGGATTTTGAATTAAGGCCAGGTGTCATTTTGTAAAAAGCTTTGCGGATTGATGTGGGTGCCAGTGCCGAACCCGGACGCCCTCCATTAAGTTTTATTCCCTCGTCATCGGGATAGCCCACAATGACAAAAGTATTTTCAATGTCTTCAAATTCTGAAAAGACACGAACTACTTCCCCAAGTCTTGGGTCGCTCAGGTCATTGCGGGAGAAAAAAAGTTTCGGATCGCAAGGTTTAAAATCCATTTTTAAAACTCACTTTCTTTTGAAAGTACTTCTTATCGGCCTTAAATCCCGATGCCATTTTCTTCATATAAACTTTAATGGGGTCAACTTTTTTTGCTGTTTGACGATAAAATTCGACACAAAGCTCTACTGCTCGCTCCACGTCGCGAAGGTCAATGAACTCCGGACCCGGTCTTCCATCGGTTCTTTGATTGTGATAATTCCCCAGGGGAACGGCAATTCCAGAGGCTTTAATATTGTGCAAGTTAAAAGGTGTGGCTTCGCAGGTTCCGCCATTCATGATTCTTCTTTGAACTTTGAATTTTTTTTGTTTTTTCATGAGAACTAGAGCGGCTTCGTCTAGGCGACTTGTGACAAAAGAATCAAAGAGAGTTTTTCTGTCGCCAAGTCTGATCACAGGCCCTTGGCCAATTCTTGCTCCCTCTAACTGCCGGCTGGCCTCCAAAGAAATAATTGAATTCTCTTTTCCTAAAAGCTTTTCGTAAATTATGCCTAAGGTGCCTCTGAAACCCACCTCTTCAGCCCGAGTAAATATCCCTAACATATTTTTTTTCTCATAGGCTTTAAGTCTCGCGAAAGTACTTAAAATTATTGTTACTCCTGAGAGATCATCGGCTGCCCGTGTGTGGACTCTTGATTTAATTTTGGTGAATCCAGAATAGGCAAAAGCGCCGAAACAATTCTCATTTATCGGAAAGGGTGATTTTTCTTTAAGTTTAATTTGAAAAGCGGTTTTTTTAGAAAACTTCCTTGAAACAATGGAACCAAGAGCCCTTTCCCCAGGAAATTGGGGGTTATAAATAGCGACTGGCGCTTTAAAGATCTTAGGCGGAAAGCCTCCAAACCATTGGGCAAGGTATAAATTTTCTCCGAGCTTTTTTTCGATATGAAATCCAGGATGGTCAGTGTGGGCCAAAAGGGCCACACGATGAGAGGTTTTGAGGGTCTTGGGGCCACTTACACCGGCAATAATGTTTCCCCAACGATCTATGAAATAGGGAACGCGTAAACTTTTCAACTCCAGCTCGATAGAGTTTAGAACCCAATTTTCTCGAAATGGCGCCGTGGGTTGCGAAAAAATAGTCTTCATGATCTGTTCTACAGATTTTATCATAGAAAAAGTTTAGTATGAGGATAATGGATTTGGCTAGCTTGAAAGAAAACGGAAAGAAACATAGGGCGGCATTCGGGTTATTTGCGGCCACAATATGTTGGGGTGCTAGTTTCTTTCTTGTTAAAGAAGCCCTCCCTCAAGTTGGGATCTGGCCCTTTCTTTTTTGGCGATTTGCAATGGCGTGCGCTTTAATGGCGGCATTCTTTCCACAAAAACTTCTAAATTCCAGTCGAATCACCATGACTCGAGGGATAATTCTTGGGTGTTTGCTCTTTGGAGCCATAGCGGGGCAGACGCAAGGCCTTGTTTACACAACGGCGGGGAAATCCGGTTTTCTCACAGCTCTTTACGTTCCTTTTATTCCTATAATGGGGTGGATTTTATTTAAACAAGGGATCAGCTTAAGACATTTCTTTGTGGCAAGTCTTGCTGTCTTAGGTTTGTACATTTTGACGGACACATCGAATGGGGGGGGCGGCCAGGGATTTTTCTCAATGGTGGAAGGACATTAATGGAGGGGATGTGTGGACGATTTTTGCTGCTCTTGTTTCTGCTGTTCATATTCTCGTCACAGAAAAATTCACAAGAAAAGAGTCTGATAGTCTTGCCCTGGGGCTATGGCAATTTATGGGCTGCTTTGGTTGTGTGGTTTTAGGGACATTGTACCAGTATAATAATGTTTATACTTTTTTACCGCTCAAATGGAACATCATGTCTTGGCCTTCGTTTGCCATTGGATCTGCAATTTTTAACGCCATCTTTACAACCTGTTTTGGCTTCATGATGCAGATTATATGTCAAAAACGACTGGGAGCTCTTAAGTCAGCACTTATTTTTGCCTTGGAGGCACCCTTTTCTCTGGGGTTTGCATTTTTATTCTTAGGAGAAGTCTTAACCACAAAGGAATTCATTGGCGCGGGCATTGTCTTTTTGGTTAGTATCGTTCCCGACAGTTGGTTAAAAGGCCAAATGCGAAGAGGGAATAAAAATGGCGCACTTTGAATATTCATCGGTGATTGAAGTCCCAAGGCAGAAACTTTTTGATTTCGTCTCTGATATGTCGAATCTTCCGGAAATTATGTCTGAAGATTATAAAATAGAAGCCACAAGTCCAATCACTAAACTCAAAAAAGGTTCTGAATACGAGATTCGAATAACACGGATCGGAATTTCGGTTCTTTGGGGGATCGTCATTGAAGATATAGTTCCTGGAGAATTTGTTCGGGATCGGCAAAGTCACGGACCCTTTTCCCTTTGGGTTCACACTCAAAAGTTTGAGGACCACGGGCAGGGTACTCTTCTTACAGACTTTATCGAGTATGATGTTCCCTTTGGGCTTTTTGGAAAATTGGCGGACGATATTTTTATTCGTCGTGATCTTCAAAAGATTTTTTCTCGCCGTCACATAAAGATTTCTGAGCATTTCAAATGAGAAGTGTTCCCCAATTTGGTGGCTGTCCCATTGCGTACTCTAAAAATCCAGTGGAGTTGACTCGAGCTCAAGCTACCTATATCGAGAAAACGTTAACCGATCTTTTAAAGGAAGTTGAAGACTTCACCTCAAAAGCCCTTCAAGACAAAAGTTTACTTAAACACCTAAATGTTCCCGAAGATCTTGATCCCACACCAACTCCCTTAGGTCTTCACATTCCTTTTGCACGAATGGATTTTCTCTTTGACGGTAAAGAGATTCATGGTCTTGAACTTAACACCGACGGCACGAGCGGATTTAACACTACCGAATGGATCGCTGAAGAGGCAGGCCTTTCGAACAAAGAAAATCCGAATTTCGAACTCTCCAAACGGCTTTTTGGGGCGTTAAGAGAACATAAACCCGGTGCCGAAGAAATTGTTCTTGTTGATTTTCCGCAAATCGGAACTTCTTGGGAGCAACATGACCTTTTAAAACGTTGGCGTCCCCTCCACGGGAATGCTCACTTTGCTGATCCTGCCTACAGATCTTGGAATAAGGGTGCTCTTTGTTATCGACGCATTTTGAGTTGGCAACTGAGATCCCAGCGAGAACGTGCGGTAGAATTCCTAAAAGATTGGGAACAAAAAAATATTACTGTTATAGGCGGTTGGTCAAGCGATGTGGGAATGAGTAAAGCCTGGCCAGCTATTTTAAAGCCAAAATGCTTTCCTGAAACCGTTCTTTTTAACCAAGATTCGGCAAAACGAATTGAAAATGAAAAGGACAATTGGGTTATTAAGGGCGCTTTAAGTTATTCAGGGCACGCCATTTTTCGAGGAATTGATCTTCCTCAAGGACGCTGGGAGGCTTGTGTTGAAAGGGCGCTGACAGAAACTCTTCAAGGACGCCATTGGATCGGCCAAAAGAGAATTGATGTTCCAAAAGTAGATAACAAACCTTATGAACTGGGTCTTTACTTTCTAAATGGAAGACCAAGTGGCTATATGTGCCGGTGGGGGAGTGAACAGGCCATATCAGAATCTTCTTCGGAAATCCTACGCCCCATTAAAATCACCTAGGTGCCCTTCTCGTCATTTTTTGAAATTTTCCTTAAGCCAGGCAATGATGTCGTCGCTTTCTAAAATGGGTTTTCCATCGACAACAAGGCAAGGAACCTGTTCATCATCGTTAAGTTTCATAAGTGCGTCGTGGGACTTCTTGTCTTCCAGAATGTCATGGTATTCAATTTGTGATTTCACGCCGATCTGATCAATATAATTTCTCACCTTGCGGCAATAGGGGCACGATTCAAAATGATAAAGTTCCAGTTTCATATTCCTCTGAAGTACCTGGTACCAGGGCAATTGCATTTAAAATCATAGCTGAGCGCCCAGGACCTCCTTAAGGTACTGGTCGTCCCAGCCGCATTTAAGTCTCATTCTTCTAAAACTCGTTTTTGGAGTCTTTGCTTTTTTTAGCATATTAAGGGTCATGCGCCTCAAAAGAGCGAGGTTTTCTGCAGCATGACCCATTCTTACTTGTGAGTG
>Ga0207037_10003_pt2 | contig 80049 bp, 72 predicted proteins | sample Alteio_BWMinCont_75_FD_153268 | JGI IMG/M metagenome (GOLD analysis project Ga0207037, IMG submission 153268) | Enriched cells from forest soil in Barre Woods Harvard Forest LTER site, Petersham, Massachusetts, United States -... | ecosystem: Environmental > Terrestrial > Soil > Temperate forest >... | reverse complement strand
ATGCGACACAAAGACCGATGACCGTATCCTGCTTCATTGAGGCTTGCGGGTTTCAATGGCGATCTTTGTGATGCCGAGCTGTCGAACCGCGTCGAGTACCGCAACCGCATGGCCAAAAAGGGCATTTTCGTCTCCGTTGATAAAAATCTTCGGGTCCGTTGTTTTTGCTTTGAGATTTTGGAGTCGCGATGAGAGTTGCGAAATATTGACCAGCTCTCTGTTGAAATAAACGTCGCCTTTTTCTGTCACGCTGATCGTGGCATCATCCTGGCGGTCCTGTGGGGCGCTGGTCGTGGCTGTCGGGATTTTTACCGGGATGCCCTGATTCTTGATCATGGAAGTCGATACCATGATGAAAGTTGCGAGCAAAAAGAACATGATATCGATCAGTGGGATGATCTCGATGCGGGCACGCCGATTGGAACGGGGAGAGGGGATTTTCATAGCGCATCAGATTTCCGAATGCGTCACAAGCAGGAGTTCAAGCTGCGAGGTAAGATCTTCAAGTTGGTGACGCGCCTCTTCGAGGCGCGCGTTCAGGTAATTGAAGGGGATGAGTGCCAGGATCGCGATGCCGAGCCCGAACGCGGTTGCAATGAGAGCCTCCGCGATTCCTCCGGTGATGGCGACCGGGGTGCCAAGCTCCGCGCTTCCAAGAAGACTGAAAGCGTGAATCATTCCTGTGACCGTCCCCAGGAGGCCGAGGAGAGGCGCGAGCGTGATGATCGTATCGAGAATGGAGAGCCCGCGGTTGAAGCGTTGAAGTTCAAGATTGGCAGCGCGAAGAATGGCGCTGCCCAGCGATTTCTCGCGATGGCTCAGCGCGTAGATCAGCGTTTTGACCAGAAAATCCTCACTTCCCTGGCCTTTTTGGATTGCAGTGTGCAAATCTCCCAATTCCACATACGAGAGAATGTCTTCCATCACTTCGGGCTGACGCTTCATCTTTTCACGAAGGGTGAAGATCAGCCGTTCCACCACGATGGTCAAGGCCACGATCGATGTGATCAGGAGCGGCCACATGATGGGGCCGCCTTTTTGAAAGAATATCAACATGAGCGTTTCCAATAAAGTTTGAGTCCCGTGCCAACCATGGCGAGAAGTCCGAGGCCTGGAATCAGGGTCAATGTTTTATGAAAATCAAAAAAGCTCAATGTGTGAAGTTTCATAATCCAGGAATGAAAACGCCTGGAATCATCTTCGTCCTCCAAGACCGTTCCGGATTCCGCGTTGACAATAATCAAGGGATGATCGGGCGCGTCGAAAATAATTTGGTAAACGGGAACCGTGGCATGGTCTCCTCGTATTTTATAAGACCAGAGCCGGCGCACCAGCTTGACGGAGGGAGTGTTTCGGACGTAGGTTTTTGCAATCATGATCGCCAGCGAGTCGGGAATGGGAGTCAGCTTTTGTCCTGTTTCAGCGTCCAGGAGCCAGGAGTGTTCACCCTGACCTGAAGCGTAGCGGATTTCGTAGACAAGCCGGTCGCCCAATGTTTTAAGCGTGATCGAACGAATCGATCCGGTAAGTTGATCCCGGGCACTCTGAAGCGCATCTTCTGCTCGGACAGACGCTTCCGAAAGAAGCCGAAAGGAAGGAGCATGTTTCGGCTTGAGGTAGTCTTCCTTCCAATAGAGATGGGGCGCATAGGCCCAAAGGAGCCCGGTAGACGCCGAAAGCGTCAGGAAGCCACAGAAGATGATGGCAAGCCGTCGGTGGAAAGATCTCATCTGCTTAGAATTTTGTGCGGATCGTGCCGTTGAAACTCAAGAGGGATCGACTGGCAGGCCAGCGTTATCAAACTAAAAAAGGAAGATCCAAACGAAAAACACATTATTGAGAACAAATCTCAATAAACAAGGAGTCAAACCTGAATGCCAAACCGGTTACGCCACGAACCGAAATAATCCTGCAAACCGAATTACTTTTTCTCCGCTTTCTTCTCTGCGGGCTTCGCGTCGGCACCCTTGGCATCCGCTGCGGGCTTGGCAGGCGTCTTTGCGTCGCCAGCCTTGGCGGGCTCTTCGCCATCTTCCTTCTTCTTGATGAGCTCGGGCTCCGTGAGGGGTGTGGCGGCCACGACAACTTCCTCCTTCAAAGGAGCACTGACGGTGAAGACCGAGACATCCGCTTGGTTCAGCACGGTGAGGTTTGCCGGGACTTTCAGTTCATGAACATGAATATTGCTGCCGATCAGGAGGGCGGAGACATCCACTTCGATACTATCAGGAAGATCCTTTGGAAGGCATTCCACTTCAAGCTCACGCAGCATTTGGGCGAGAACGCCACCGCCCGTGCGCACGCCTTCAGGCTCGCCGATCGCAATCACCGCCACACGAGCGTGGAGTTTCTCATCCGCGCGAATTTCATGAAAATCCAGATGCAGAACGCGGTCCGTAAGCGGGTCGTGTTGGATTTCCTGAATGAAGGCCAGCCGATTGCTAATCTTGCCATTCTCATCCAGAGTCAGATCGACCAGCATGTTCTCGCTGGTGGCATGCTTGAAGATTCGATCGAGTTCACGAGCGTCCACCTGGATCGAGGTCGGCTGGATGTGGGAGCCGTAAATAATCGCTGGGATTTGCGCAGATTCGCGTGTTTTGCGCGCCTGCTGGCGTCCGGATCCAGAGCGAAAGGTCGCTTTAAGAGAAACTTGTTTGGCCATAAAAATACCGAGTTAAAAAGTCGAAAAAGGAACAGAAATGATATCATGAATCGTCTCTTTGACAACATGAATTTTAGCCAGGCCATCGAACTCCCTCCCAAGGTTGTGTGGGATGCAAGGGTTATTCTTCGTGCTGTTCAGAACGCTTGATGCCGACCAACATGATGGCCGCCAAATGGGAACTGTATTTTACAAAAATCCGGCGCATCGCCAAAACACGCTGGCGAGCTTCCCGGTCCTGGCACAGATTCCAAAAAAATCGCAGGGCCCCTCGCAATCCTTCATCCTGAATCAGCCGGTCCGGTTCCAGCAATCGCAGGGTCCGACGCGCTTCCATTTGGATCTCAAAGCCTTCCTCTTCTAAAAGGGCGCGCCACTCTTTTGAAGTGAGCGGCTTGGTGCCGACATGAATCGCGTGTGAGAGTGCCTGCTGAATTTCCTGCTTGATGCTTTCATCCAAATCGTCCGGGACGAGACTTATCTCGTGAATTCCGTAACGGCCCCCAGGTTTCAATACCCGGACAGCCTCTTGCACAATCCGCTGTTTCTGGGCAGCCCCTTGCATGGTCAGCATCGCTTCCCCGAAAACAACCGTGGCTGAATTTTCCGGCAGTTTGCTTTCTCCGGCATGGCCCACCCGACATTGTTGATGGGGACCCGCCAGCAAGCGGCGGACTCGGATGGCGGCTCTTTCATCTTCTTCGATTCCGATGTAGGAAGCTGGACGTCGCTTCAAAGCAAGGCGGGCGGTCACACCCAGGCCGGGTGCAAATTCCACGACGGCATCCGATGGTTGAATGGCCAGCGATTCCAGCATGCGCTGGGTAAGCTCCCATCCGCCGGGGCGCAGCACCCGTTTGCCCAACCGCGCGAGAAGCCAATGTCCGGGCATTTTTCTGGCGGTCAACTTGGCTCCGGGAAGCACCCCTTCATTTTCGACATGGAGGTCGATGCCTTTGGTTTCCACATCATCACCATCGTGTGTTCTGGGCAAAAGAGCCTTGATACAGGTCAAGACCAGCCTGTTTACTGAAGCGATGTCGTCCGTTCCCCTTAGAAATTTCGCCCATGCGCTTTACGAGAAAACCCGCCATGAAGCCCGGTCCAAATTGTGTTCCAAAAGCGTCCTGGTCTTCCGTGAAGGCGTCGAATATCTCGGCCCGTGGATGCTTCATAAAGGGAATGTGGTGCTGTTCAAAACGTCGAGCGCAGGGAAGGAACAGATCGTACGGCAGGTTGAAGCAGGGGAACTTTTTGCTGAGGTGCCGCTTTTTAAGCAGGTGGACTGGTATCCGGTTTCAGCCCGCTGCGTTTCGAGCTGTGAACTGAGTCTTCTTCCCAAGTTGGAGGCGCGCAAAGCGCTGCAATCCGATCCAGCACTCGCGTGGAAGGCGGCGTGCGCACTCTGCGATCGCATCACAGAATTTCGAGATGCAATCTTCGATTTGACGCTCGCAGATGCTCAACAGAGAATCTTGCGTTATTTGCTTCGCCGATTGGAACAAAAACCAAATCCTCAATTTGGTGTCGTGCGACTCGGGATCAATCATCAGGATCTCGCGTTGCTCCTCGGGATCCGCGCCGAGAGTTTGTCGCGCGCACTGACCGAGCTGGAGGGTGCCGGAAAAATGAAGCGGCTTTCGCGGCAAACGTTTCAATTGTTTCCGAAAGAAATTCGAAAAGAGGATCGTGAGCTGTAAGCCAAGCAATCCCTTTTCACCGATTCGTTTTGATTTGCCATCTCGGTTCTGAATTTCCGATGGTGCCACGCCTTGCTTTTCCAGACATGGACAAGCTTTGCTTCGGAATGGATGAGCGCCGTTCGCAAATCGCGAGGGATGGCAGGAATCCCAAAATGACGTTCGTGCTTGGCAAGCCAAAAAACCTTGCCTCACTGATAGATTCCCCGTAATTTTTGCTTCTTCATGCGTATTGGAAAAACGACCCTTGGACGGCCACACGTGACTGTCACACTTTGGCAGTTTTGTTAACGTTCGATGGGGCTCCATGACGCTTCCTATAGAGGAGAGCGCTGTTAGCTCAGTGGTAGAGCATCACCTTGACACGGTGGGGGTCAGAGGTTCAAGTCCTCTACAGCGCACCATTCTTGACAGTCGGGGACCTGCCGAGCGAAGCTTCATTCGACATGAAGGCATTGATCGTCTTGTCGCTGATTCTGGAATTCCTGCTCATTGCGTATTTTTTCGTTCCGAAGTCTGTCTATGCGCCCGAACCGGACTCGATTCTTGTTTCGCAGGATCATCCCAATCAAGTCCATGGGGCCTCTCCGAAACGTTCGGAAGTGCTGAATCGGATGCGTCTCGTGTTGATCGATTGCATGATGTTTCTTTTTCTCGCGTGCAATTCCATGGCCATGGTTATTTTCTGGCGCCGCTTGCAATACGACAGGTTGGAGACCGAAAGAGAGGAGCGCAAATTCGATTCGTTCCTCAAGAAAAATGAAGTGAATTCATCTCCCGACGAAGAATGATTCTTGCGGGCCGATCACGACAGCGTAAGTGCTGGCGTGCCTTGGCGCACGCATTGTCCGCGTTCGAAGATGAGAACCTGATCGCATAAGTCCAAGATCTCTCCTGCTTCGTGGGTCACGTAGAGCATCGGAAGTTGAAACTCGGTCTGTACCCGCTTCAAAAGCTCCAAGCTCTTTGACTTGAGGGAGGGATCGAGGGAGGCGAGAGGTTCGTCGAGCAGGAGAAGCCTGGGATGTGTCAGAAGCGCGCGAGCCAGCGCGACGCGCTGTTTTTCACCCCCCGATAGATCCGAGATGCCACGGCCGAGCAGCGTTGAGATCTCCAATGTCTCCGTCACGTGTTCGAGAGTAATAAGATCATCTCCATGCCTTTTGTAACCGTAAGAAAGATTTTTAAAGACAGAGAGATGAGGGAAAAGACAAAGATCCTGGGGCACATAGCCCAGGCATCGTCTTGAGGGCGGCATTTCGACGCGTTGTTTCGCATTCCCAACATCGGTCCAGAGCATGCCATTCATCCGGATTGTTGCCGAAGCGGGACGCCGCAGGCCGGCGATCAGGTCAAGAAGAGACGTTTTGCCAGATCCTGAAGGGCCGTAGATGGCAATGACGTCTCCCTCGACAGAGGTATTCAATAGCAGATCGAAAGGCTCTAACGACAGCCGGATGTTTTGGAGTTCGAGGATCATCGGGAAGAGAGCGGCTTGCTGAGAAGCCACTCACTGCACCATACCGCGCCCAGCGCGATCAAAAGAGAAATGAGCAAGAGCCTCCACACGGTCGAGTCATGACCGAGTTGAAAACATTGATAGATCGCGAGCGAAAGGGTGGAGGTCTTGCGGGGGATATTGCCCGCCACGAGGATCGTGGCGCCGAATTCCCCGACTGCCCGGGCGAAAGCGAGGAGGGTACCTGCAAGGATGCCTCGCTTTGCCAGCAAAACCGTAATCGTGAAAAAAACACGAATCCTTCCAGCACCAAGAGTTGACGCAATTTGCTCGAGCCGGGGGTTCACCTCCTCGAACGCGGGACGCGCGCTGCGCACAAGGAGAGGGAAGGACATGACGCTCGCTGCGATCACAACCGCGCGCCACGTAAAGGCGATGTCCATGCCCCACCCATCGTGAACCATGGATCCGATCGGCCCTTTTCTGCCGAAAAGTTTGAGGAGGATCAGTCCTGTCGCGACGGGAGGCAAAACAAGCGGCAGCGTAATGAAGGTTTCGACCAAAGATTTGCCCCTCCAATTTTTTCGCGCAAGGATCCAGGCAAGGGCAAGTCCCGGAGGAAGAATGAGGAGAGTGCTCAGGACGGCGACCCAAAGCGTGAACCCGATGATTTGCATTTCATCCCCGAAGTTCATGGCAGCACGATGAATCCATGTTTTATGAAAATTTCTTGAGCGGTTGGGCTTTGAAGCGTCTCCATGAACTTTTTCGCGGAATCCAAGTGTGCGGATTCCCTCAGGATCGCAACAGGATAGGATATGCGCGGAGAATCTGCGGCAGGAATATCATAGAGAATACGAGTCTTTGTGGAGCTCTTTGCGTCCGAGAGGTAGACGATGGCTGCATCCGCATTTCCTGACTCCACGGCAGCCATCGCAGCCCGCACATTTTCTGTCGGAATGATGTGCGGAAGGAGCGCGCTCCAAAGGCCTTTCGACTCGAGGTAGCTTTTAGCATAGATGCCGGCGGGAACTCCTTGCGGATCGGCCAGGGCGATCCGGGAAAATTGCGGGGTGTTTAAATCCTGGATCTGATGCAACTCGAAGGGGCTCTCTTTCTGTCCAATGATGACCAGTCGATTCGAAAGGAGACTTTTGCGACTTCCGGCAACGATCAGGGCCTTTTTTGACAAGAGATCCATCTTTTCTTCGTCCGCTGAAAAAAAGAGATCGGCAGGCGCACCCTCCTCGATTTGCCGTTCCAAAATGTTGGAGGCGGCAAGATTCAGGGCAACCTGAGTGCCGGTCTCGCGCTCGTGCAGTTTGCTGATTTCCTTGAGCGCGTCAGCGAGACTGGCTGCCGCAAAGACGGAGATTTCGTCCGACTTGGCCGATGCGAGAGCGGAGAAGATGAGGACGCCTACTATCGGGAGAATCCCCAGGGAAAAAAGAGGGAAAAATTTGCAACGGCCCATTGGATTATTTCACCGCATTGGTGAGACTCTGTCAATTAGGCGCCTGCATATGAAAAATACACTCTCTTCCGAAATGGGCTTCCCAACCGACAAAATCCAACCGATAGACTGGTTTTCGAATCGTTTCATCGAAAAGGTTCTGGACTATGATCCGACGCGGCCGACCACGTTCGAAAAAACGATGCGCCTCCTTCGCATTCGTTTTGAGGATTTTACTTTCATCGACTTGGGATCGGGGAAAGGCCGCACGTTGCTGCTCGCATCCCATTATCCCTTCCAAAAAATCATAGGTGTTGAGCCTTCACGGCATCATCACACGATTGCCTGCGACAATCTCAGGGCGCATCGAAGTGCAGATCAAAAATGTTTTGATGTCACCACTGTCTGCATGGATGCGGAGCATTTTTCGATGCCTGGAGGAGGAAAGGTGGTTTATTTATTAAATCCCTTTCAAACTTCTCTCATGGCCCAGGTTGTGGCGGGAATTGAGTCTGCTTTTAAAAAAGATCCCTCCGATCTTTTCGTCGTCTATGTGAATCCGCGTTCTCGGTCGGTTTTCGATGCGTCGTCTATGCTGCATCTCGTCCATGACGAAGTCGGCAGCGATCCCTATGCGAGTTTCGTCATCTACCGCGGCACTCCTTTTTGCTGAAAGTCTGCGTCGGACGGGATGCTTGCGATCAAGATCAGTAGCCTTGCTGTATGCAAGAATGGTATGTTAGAAGCCTCATCTAGGAAGAGGAAGGAGCGGATTTTCTAGAGGAGGGCGAGTGGCGGAACTGGCAGACGCGCCGGACTTAGGATCCGGTCCCGCAAGGGGTGCAGGTTCAAATCCTGTCTCGCCCACCATATCGGCTCTTTCACCAGCGAAGGCTCTGTACTCAACAGCAGACAACGGTGCTTAGGCAGGCATTTCCGAAGCTATATTCCACGTCCGGAACTCAAATTCGGTTTCAGAAAGCCTGTTCCTGCGCAGGAAATCCAAGGCTTCTGTGAGAGTCGAAAAGGCGCAGGCTTCACGAGGATTGGAGGTCCAAAGACCCCAATCCTGAAAATAAAGTTTCATTTTCTTGAGCTGGAGAAGAATTTTCATAGAAACAGGCTAACGTCGAATGTCCGTTTCGCAAAACCGATCTTGGAGTCGGGATTTTTCCGGTTGCCTGCTGTCAAAAAGGCGGTTTTCAGCCTACTAAAATACCTGATGGCACCGTCATCGCAGATGCTGACGAAAAAAACGAATTCCTGGGAGTTATGCTTCCGGCAAGACCCTGCCTTGAAGATATTCCCGGTTCATGCGCGCGATGAATTGGACGCTAATTTCCTTGGGGCAGACTGCTTCGCATTCGTACTGGTTGGTGCAACTGCCGAAACTTTCCGCATCCATTTGCCCGACCATGTTAAGGACGCGGCGTTTTCGCTCAACGGCTCCTTGCGGCAGCAGTGCAAGATGGGAAACCTTGGCGGAAACAAAAAGCATGGCGGAGGCATTCTTGCACGCGGCGACGCACGCGCCGCATCCGATGCATTGCGCGGCATCCATCGCTTCTTCTTGCGCCACCTTGGGCACGGGAATGGCATTCCCGTCCGGCACGCCGCCGGTGTTGATCGAGACATAGCCGCCGGCCTGAATGATGCGGTCAAAGGCGCTGCGGTCGGTTATCAGGTCCCTCAGCACGGGAAAGGCGCGTGCGCGGAACGGCTCGATGTAAATCGCGTCGCCATCCTTGAACTTTCGCATATGAAGCTGGCAAACCGTGGTGCCGCGCTCTGGACCGTGCGGAATGCCGTTGATCGTCATGGAACAGGTGCCGCAGATGCCTTCGCGGCAATCACTGTCGAATGCGATCGGCTCGATGTTTTGCTGAATCAGGCCTTCATTGACCACGTCGAGCATTTCCAGGAAGGACATATTTGGATCGATGGATTTGGCGGGATATTTCTCCAGCCGGCCGGAATCCTTTGCGTCCTTTTGGCGCCACACGTAAAGCGTCAGGTCCATTTATTTATAGTTCCTTTGCGCCAGGTGCACGTTTTCGAACTGGAGCGCTTCTTTGTGCAGTGATGGGGGCTTGCCCACGCCTTGATGTTCCCATGCTGCGACGTAGCAGAAGTGGTCGTCATCGCGCAACGCTTCGCCTTCCTCGGTCTGGCTTTCCTCGCGGAAATGGCCTCCGCACGATTCCGTTCGGTGCAATGCATCCTGACAGATTAATTCGGCAAGTTCGATAAAATCGGCGACGCGCCCTGCTCGCTCGAGCGAAGTGTTCAGTTCGTCATGGGATCCAAGCACGTCGAGATTGCGCCAAAATTCCTCTCGGATTTCCGGAATGCGCTGCAGCGCCTTGCGCAGGCTTGCATCCGTGCGGCTCATCCCGCACTCGTTCCACATCAACTGGCCCAGTTCACGATGGAAGGAGGTTGTGGTGCGCTTGCCACGGATCGAAAGGAATTTTTTCAGACGCTCGCGCACTTCTTCCTCCGCTTTCCTGAATTCCGCATGGCTCGAGTCCACCTTTTCTGGTTTCGTCGAGGCGAAGTAGTGTCCGAGGGTATAGGGAAGGATAAAATATCCGTCGGCAAGGCCTTGCATCAAGGCACTGGCGCCGAGGCGGTTTGCGCCATGATCGGAGAAGTTGGCTTCGCCAACCACATGCAGCCCGGGAATGTTGCTCATCAGATTGTAATCCACCCAAAGCCCCCCCATGGTGTAATGAGGGGCGGGGAAAATGCGCATCGGCATCCGATAGGGATTTTCCCCCGTGATTTTCTCGTACATTTGGAAGAGATTGCCGTAACGCTCTCGCACCGTATGTTCCGTGAGGCGGGAGATTGCTTCCGAAAAATCGAGATAAACGCCCAGCCCCGAAGGCCCGACCCCGCGGCCTTCGTCACACACTTGTTTGGCCGCGCGAGAGGCGATGTCGCGAGGCGCCAGATTTCCGTAGGTGGGATATTTCCGTTCGAGGACATAGTCCCGGTCGGCTTCCGGAATAGCCTGAGGCTCGCGTTTGTCCCCGGCCTTCTTCGGGACCCAGATCCGTCCGTCGTTGCGAAGCGATTCGGACATCAGGGTCAGCTTGGACTGATGATCGCCACTGACCGGAATGCAAGTCGGATGGATCTGCGTGAAACAGGGATTGGCGAAAAGCGCGCCTTTTTTGTACGCGCGAAAAATAGCTGTGGTATTGCAGCCCACCGCATTGGTGGAAAGGAAGAAGACATTGGAATAGCCGCCCGTCGCAAGGACAATCGCATCCGCGGCATGCGATGAAATTTTTCCAGTGACGAGGTTGCGCACCACAATGCCGCGGGCTTTGCCGTTGACCAGCACAAGCTCAAGCATCTCGGTGCGCGGAAACATTTTTACATTGCCCGCATCAATCTGACGGCAAAGCGCCTGATACGCGCCAAGGAGAAGCTGTTGTCCGGTTTGACCGCGGGCGTAAAAAGTGCGGGAGACGAGCGCGCCGCCGAAAGAACGGTTTGTGAGATTGCCTCCATATTCGCGTGCGAAAGGCACTCCTTGCGCGACACATTGATCGATGATGCTGCCGCTCACCTGGGCGAGACGGTAGACGTTGGCTTCCCGTGATCGAAAGTCGCCTCCCTTGACCGTGTCGTAGAAAAGGCGGAAGACGCTGTCACCATCGTTCTGATAGTTTTTCGCGGCGTTGATGCCGCCTTGGGCTGCGATGCTGTGGGCGCGCCGCGGGCTGTCCTGGTAACAGAAGCATTCGACGTTGTAGCCGAGTTCGGCCAGTGTTGCCGCGGCTGAAGCGCCTGCGAGGCCTGAGCCGACAATGATGCAATGGAACTTCCGCTTGTTGGCAGGGTTCACGAGCTTCATCTCAAACTTGTGGCGCTCCCACTTTTCAACAAGAGGTCCCGCAGGAATTTTGGCGTCCAAGGTCATGGCAGCACCCCCGGTGGAAGTTTCAGAATTCCCGTCCATGCGGCCAGAGGAATGGAAACATAACCTGCGAAAACCGCCCAGGCAAGGAGAGTGCCAAGCGTCCCAAGGACGGGGCGAAGTCGTGCGTTATTGAGGCCCAGCGTCTGAAAGAGGCTCGAAAAGCCGTGGCTCAAATGCCACGCCAAGAGAAACATCGAAACGATATATGTTCCGGAAATGAGAGGATTGCGAAAACTCAGGATGACCATCGAATAAACGTCATGGCGTCCCTTAGGATCGATATAATGGTAATATTGCGGATGCACTTTGCCCAGGGTGAAGTGCAGGATATGGTAAACGATGAACGCGAACACGATGATTCCCGAATAGTGCATCGTGCGTGACGCGTAGCTCGCTTCGCGATATTTTTTGACGGCATAGGGGATGGGACGCGCTTCCCGATTCTCAAGCGCCAGTTTAATGGAAAAGTAGATATGGAGGATCACTGCCAATAGGAGCATGCCGCGCACGACATAAAGGAGTTCACCGAGGCCCTGAAGAAACGAGGCATAGGTGTTGAACTTATCCTGGCCCAAAAAAACCTGAAGGTTTCCGAGCATATGTCCCACCACGAAGCCCGTCAGGATCACCCCCGTGAATGCGACGATAAGTTTTTTGCCGATCGAAGAAGAGAAAACTGAGGTGATACGCTGGACTTTATCTGTCACGTCAGAAGAATTAATGAATTTTCGTGACTGTGCAAGACATGGATAAAATCCGGCTTAAAAAAGACAAAAAACGGGAAACGGCTTTACCGCTGTAAAAATCCTCGATGTGGAACGGAATGCCAACCTGTCTCACGAACGTTTTCCTCGTGATGTGTTTGCAGGCGAGCTTCGAGGACTGCGATTCGACCAATGTACCCGATGAGCTTTCGGGGATCCTCGCGGCTCACAACCGGCAGCCGTCCGATATGGTTCCTCAGCATTTTGTCTGCCGCCTCGCTCATGAGTTCGTCTGGATAGGTAACGATCAATCGTTTTGTTCCCGCATCCAGGACGATCGGATTCTCCTGGCCGTTTCGTTCCAGGGTGCGCAATAAATCGCCTCGCGTGATGATGCCGACCAAAATTCCGGCATCGTCCACGATCGGCATCGCGTGATGCCGGACGAAAGCGGGCTCCCCCCGCGCAATGCGTTGAGAGAGTTCCTGCACCCTCATTCCGACGGGGAGGGTGGCAACCTGTTTGTCCATGACCTCTTCGACTCGCAGGGTGTGCAGTGGATCGACGGAATATTCGCGGATGATGTGATAGCCTCGCCGAGCGACCTTTTCGGTAAGGATGGAGCGGCGCAACATCAGGACGGTGACCGCTTGGGACGCGACGCATCCGGCAAGCAGGGCCGGCAGAGCATTAAGATCGTGTGTCAGTTCGAGAATAAAAAGGGTGGCCGTGAAGGGTGAGCGCATCGTGCCGCCCATCATCGCGCCCATTCCGATCATTCCCCAAAGCGCAGGGTCACCCATCGGAATCCACCTGGATTCAAGGACGCCGAGGGAGCCGCCCATCATCAAAAGAGGCGCGAGCACCCCCCCGGATGTTCCAGAGCCCAGAGCGACGGACCATGCCAGCGCCTTGAGGATGGTCAAGCCAAGAAGTCCCGTCCCCCGTCCTTCGCCTCGAAGCAGGCTATGGATGACATCGTAACCGACGCCAAAAACGCGTGGATCGAGGAAGCCGCAAACCCCGACCAAGAGTCCGCCCAGAAGGGGCCACCACATCCAGTGAAAGGGAAGTTTATGGAAAAGATCTTCGAATTTGTAAACAAGCGTGGTGAGAAGGCTGGACGCCAATCCGGCGGAGATTCCGACGGCAAACGCGATGGCAAGCTCCGTGGCCCCCAGAACGGGGTGCGGAATCACAGGAAAGATGGGAGCCACACCCATAAGTGGCACGCGCCATGCCGAAGCGACAATGGAGGCGAGCGCAACAGGAATAAAACTGCGAGGTTTCCATTCGAAGAGCAGAAGTTCCACTGCGAGGAGAACGGCGGCGACCGGTGTGGCAAAGATTGCGGACATTCCCCCTGCGGCGCCGGCGACGAGGAGCGTTTTACGTTCCGCCGAAGAAAGATGAAACATCTGCGCAAAGAGCGAGCCACATGCGCCGCCTGTCATGATGATCGGCCCCTCCGCGCCGAACGGACCGCCCGTTCCAATGGAGATTGCTGAAGAAATGGGTTTGAGGGCCGCGATCTTGGGCTGCATTCGGCTTTGGCCAATGAGAATGGCCTCCAAAGCTTCGGGAATGCCGTGACCGCGAATTTTTTCGGAGCCATAACGCGCCATGATTCCGATGATCAAGCCGCCCGCAGCAGGAATCAGCACCACCCAATATCCGAGAGCATGATTTTCGGGAGAAACCGGCGCCGCGGAAAGGCGTTGGTAAAAAGCGAGGTTCGTAATGGCGGAAATCAGCCATACCAGGCACCAGGCGACCCCGGCGCTGATGGTGCCGATGACCAGCGCCATGCCGGAAAGCATGAGCACGCGTTTATCGGTGGTGAAGTCGGCAAGGCGGTCGTCGTTGATTTGGGGAGTCCCCGTCTTTGCAAATGGAAGTGGCATAGCTTTCATTTATATCGTATTACGATATAATTTCAACCTTCCTTCATGGCAGGCAGATCCTTAGAACCGCGACTATGAAAACACCCGTCAAAAGGCCGATCGGGAAAACGGAATACGAATTGCTCTCCTCCTTCCGCTACGCCCTTCGTCATTTTTTGCGATTTAGCGAGGCGGCGGCGCTTGAGCTCGGGTTGACAGCGCAGCAGCATCAGGTGCTTTTGGCGATCAAGGGTTTTCCTCACCGCGAGGAAATTAGCGTAGGAGAACTCGCGGAGCGGCTTCAGATTCGCCATCATAGCGCCGTGGGACTTGCGGACCGTCTTCTTGCGGAGGGACTTCTGATTCGGCGTCCCGGGCATGAAGATCGGCGGCAGGTATTTTTAGGGTTGTCGGCAAAAGGCGAAGAGGTGTTGACCCGTTTGTCGGAGGTCCATCGCGAAGAATTGCGCCAGATTGGTCCCGAACTCATGAAGCTGCTCGGGCAGCTCTCGTCCTAAACCGTGTTCTGGTCCATCAATGAAGCTGGCTAAAAATTCCGCTCTGTTGTAGCTTCCGCGCATGGAATCCGAGGCGCGTCGGCGACAATGGATCGGAACAATTTCTGTCATTCTTCTTGGGCTCGTCTGCCTTGCCATTTTGCGGCCTTTTATCGCCTCGATTACCTGGGCGGCGATCCTGACGTTTGCCACTTGGCCGATTTATGGGAGGCTCCTTCGACGACTGAACCATAAGCGCGGGATTGCGGCCTTTTTCATGACGTTTTTCATTGCGGTCCTCGTGGTTGCGCCCATCACGATTGTCAGTCTGAGTCTTGTCAATGACTTCACGAGCGGCATGGGCACGATTCAGCAGATTCTTAATGAAGGCGCTCCTGATCCACCCGCGTGGGTAAAGCGGATTCCTCTTCTCGGCTCGCATCTTCAATCCTATTGGCAGGATTTAGCCCATAATGGCGGCAAGCTCGTGGATCTTTTAAAGGACTGGCTGACGCGCTGGCGCGGATGGTTTGTGGCACGCGGCCTCGATGTGGGGCAAGGTGTCCTGAATCTCTTGTTCACGGTTTTTGTCGCGTTCTTTCTCTATCGCGACGGCCTGGGCATCGTTGAGGGATTTCGGTCGATTCTGACGCGTTTTGTGGGAGATCGAGGACATCAGCTTTTTGACGTCATGGCTGGGACGATCAAAGGGGTGATTTATGGAATTGTAGGAACGGCGCTGGTGCAAGCGATCCTGGCGGGCATCGGATTTCTCATTGTACGCATGCCTGTGCCGCTCCCCCTGCTGCTGGCCGTTGCGACATTTTTTCTTTCTCTCATCCCCATTGGGCCGCCTCTCATCTGGTTTCCCCTCGCGATATGGCTTTTCTATAAGAAGAGCATCGGCTGGGGCATCTTTATGTTGATCTATGGAACATTCGTTATCAGTGGTGTGGATAACGTCGTGAAACCCTACCTCATCAGCAAGGGCAGCAACCTGCCTTTCATTCTTGTTTTTTTTGGGATCCTTGGAGGCGTCATCAACTTCGGTTTTCTCGGAATTTTCGTGGGGCCAACGCTCCTGGCGGTGGGCTATACCCTCATTCAGCCGTGGTGCTATCATGTCCTTGAGGACAGGGACGAGTAGCAGGAGATGCATCCGGCTTGCCGTTCCAAACTTAGGTCAAATCTCATGCTATCGGGCGCATCTTTTGTATGAGCCATTCTGCCTCTCAAAAGGTTCTTTTTGTTCTCGCCTGGCTGGGGGTCGGTGCACTGGGTGTTGCTTCGTACATCATCCTTTCATTTCACCGCGGGGAACCCCTCAACGCAGGATGGATTTTGAGCGCCGCGATTTGCACCTATTGCATTGGCTACCGGTTTTATTCCAAATGGATCGCCACGAAGCTGCTGGTCCTTGACGACCACCGGGCCACGCCGTGCGAATCGCATGAGGATGGTCGCGACTTCGTCAAAACCAACAAATGGATCGTCTTCGGCCATCACTTCGCCGCGATCAGCGGTCCGGGGCCTCTGGTGGGACCCGTTCTTGCCGCGCAATTCGGATATCTGCCCGGCACGCTCTGGATCCTGATTGGGGTCGTTTTAGGCGGCGCCGTTCAGGATTTTGCGATTCTCTTTTGTTCCACTCGGCGTGACGGAAAATCGCTCGGCGAAATGGTCAAAGAGGAGATCGGCAGTTTCGCGGGCGTGATCGCGCTTCTGGCGATTCTTTCAATCATGATTATCCTGATCGCTGTCCTTGGATTCATCGTCGTGAAGGCACTGGCCGAGAGTCCATGGGGGACGTTCACGATTGCGGCCACGATGCCGATCGCGATCCTGATGGGTTTTTATTTGCGTTTTATCCGTCCAGGACAGGTTCTCGAAGTCACCGTGATGGGGGTGGTGTTGCTTCTCCTGTCCGTCTATGCGGGGAAATTTGTGTATGAAAATGCGGCATGGTCGCATGCATTTACATTAACCGCCCCACAATTGGCTTGGTGTGTCATTGTTTACGGTCTCGCCGCTTCGATCCTGCCGGTGTGGATGCTTCTGGCGCCGCGCGATTATCTCAGCACATTTATGAAGTTGGGCACCATTGGCGCATTGGCGCTGGGAATCTTTGCGGTGATGCCGCCGGTGCAGATGCCCGCAATTTCCCGTTTTGTCGATGGAAGCGGGCCGATTTTCGCAGGCAAGGTTTTTCCGTTTTGCTTCATCACGATCGCATGTGGCGCCATCAGCGGGTTTCATTCGCTGATTGCCTCCGGCATCACGCCAAAAATCATCACGCGGGAAAGCTATGTTCGTCCCGTGGGTTATGGCTGCATGCTGCTCGAATCGGCAGTCGCGATCATGGCGATGATTGCGGCGTGCACGCTTGAGCCCGGCACCTACTTTGCCATCAACACGCCATCGGCGGATTCTGCCGCCATGGTGCACAAGATTACAACGTGGGGGTTTCCTGTCACTGTGGAACAAATGAACTCCCTGGCGCACCATCTGGGAGAGAAGACGATGTTTGATCGCGGAGGCGGTGCGCCAACCCTTGCTGTTGGGATGGCTCAAATCTTTTCACAATGCATCGGCGGAAGCGCGATGGGACTTTGGTATCACTTTGCGATCATGTTCGAAGCATTGTTCATTCTCACCACGGTGGATGCCGGCACGCGCGTGGGGCGATTTTTGCTTCAGGCGTTTTTGGGATCCATTTGGAAGCCGCTGGGTGACATGCGATCCTATCCGGCGAACATCTTCGCGAGCGTGCTTCTCGTTTCCGCCTGGGGATATTTCATGTACGGAGGCGTTCTCGATCCGCTCGGGGGCATTCGCAGCCTCTGGCCTCTTTTCGGGATCGCCAATCAGCTTCTTGCAGTCGTCGCATTTTGTCTGGCGACGACGGTGTTGCTCAAGATGGGCCGGAGGAGATTTATTTGGGTGACGCTGCTTCCGTTGGTCTGGCTCTCGACGGTCACTTTCACGGCAGGTTATCAGAAGATCTTTTCTCCCGATCCGAACATCGGATTCCTTGCGCAACTCCGCTGGCTGCGGCTCCAGAACGGCATTCCTCCTGAAAAGCTGTCAAAAATGCTTTTCAATGCGCAGCTTGACGCTTGGGTCGCGGGCATTTTGATGTGTCTTGTGGGAGCGATCCTTCTCGTTTCGGCGTTGCGTTGGATCGGTCTCCTAGGGGGAAGGAGCCCGCTGGATCTCCGGGAAACAGCGCCGGTATGGCTTGCAGACGAAATTCTCGCGGTGGAGCGGGCCCGCGGGGGCAGGTTCGGCTGGTTCGGTTGGTTTTTCCTCTTGCTCGCCCTCGCAAAGCATCTTTCCGGTCAGACACAATGGGATCGTGTCCAAAACCATCCGACATGTTGTGTGGAATGCTCGCCGACGAAATTTCAAGGCGAATTATGGGCTCAACTCGAAGAAAAGAGGTTTAAGTCACCGAGATGCTGCTGAAGGGAATGGAAGAGGTCAGCAGTTTTTTTACCTTCCGCTTTTAAGGGAGCGCGTCAGCGTGGTTAAAATCGCTTTCTGGATGTGCAGCCGGTTTTCAGCTTCGTCAAAGATGGTGCTGGCATGAGACTCAAAAACGTCGGCTGAGATTTCCTGGCCGCGATAGGCTGGAAGGCAATGCATGACGAGGGCACGAGGCTGGGCCGCCCGCACGATGCGGGTGTTGATTTGGTAGGGAGCCAAAACTTCGGCGCGCTCCTTTTTTTCCTCCTCTTTGCCCATGGAAATCCATGTGTCGGTGTAGAGGAGATCGGCGCCTTCGGCAGCTTGATGTGCGTCCTCAAAGCATCGAACCTCGGCATGTTGCGCGCGGGCGAGGATGGAAGGAGCGGGCTGGTAGGAGCGCGGAGCGGCGAGACGCAAATGGAAGTTCAACCGCGCCGCCGCAAAAATCCAGGATTGCGCGACGTTGCACGCCGCATCGCCAAAAAACACAGCTGTCTTTCCACGAAAGAGATCTGTCAGCCCGCGCGATTTTTTGCGCGCTGCGGACTGAAGTTTTTCTCCCCAGGTCAGCAGGTCGGCGAGGATCTGGCAGGGATGTTCGTCGTCGGTGAGCGCATTGATGACAGGAATGGAGCCAACACGGGCGAAAGTTTCGACCTCTTTTTGCGCGTAGGTCCGAATCACCACGCCGTGAATATAGCGGGATAAAACCAGGGCGGTATCCTCGACGCTTTCGCCGCGGCCGAGTTGGATGTCATGCATGCCAAGGAAGAGCGACTGGCCTCCGAGCTCCCGGATGGCGACTTCGAACGAGACCCGTGTGCGCGTGGAACTTTTCCCAAAAATGAGCGCCCAGGTCTCTCCTGTTAATGGCAGCGGCTGACGAGCTTTGCCCCGTGAAGCTTTCAACTTCAGACCAAGCTGAAGAAAAGCCTCAATTTCGTCTCGTGACAAACTTTCAATGGAGAGAAGATGTTTCACGGGGAGAGTGGATTTTTATTCAATCAAGGAGGAATATCAATCTCGCAATCGGCGGATGCGTCCCTGATGGGAAGATGTCAGGAAAGCTGGGACAAGCCCCGGGACAATTTGTCGACGGCCTCGTCGCATTCGGCGCGCGTGACATTGAGTGGGGGAAGAAGGCGGATCACAGGATTGGCGGAAGGAATCGTCAGAAGCCCCAGTTCGTGCAGCTTGGAAGTGAACAGGGCTGCGGGATTTTTCCCCTCCACGCGGAGCGCGGGAATATGGGCCTGGAGTTCCACACCCAGCATGAGTCCAAAACCACGCACTTCGCGAACATGCGGCGAATGGATTTCCAGAATCTGTTTTTTAAGGTATTCGCCTTGGATCCGCGCGTTTTCAGCGAGTTTCTCGCTTCGAATGGTTTCGAAAGCCGCGAGACTGGCGCTGCAGGCAAGCGGCGTGCCTCCGAAGGTCGTTCCGTGGGAGCCAGCGCCGAGGAGTTCGGTGTAGGGTTCGCGCACCCAGATCGAGCCGATGGGAAACCCATTCGCCATGCCTTTAGCCATCGAAATGGCGTCGGGAAGAAAGTCTTTGGAAGGAGAGTTTTCCAGAATGCGCTCGTAGCTTAGGAAGCGTCCGGTGCGGAACATCCCGCATTGGATCGCATCCATCATCAAGAGAAGGTTGCGTTCATTGCAAAGCTTTCGAAGTCCAAGCAGATAATCGGGGGAAGCGGGGATGATCCCGATTTCGCCCTGAATGCCTTCGATGAGAATGGCGACCGTTTTGTCCGTGATTGCTTTTTCGGTCGCCGCAAGATCGTTGAACGGGACATGACGAAATCCTTCGACGGCGGGTTCGAATCCTTTTTTGACCTTTTCTTGTCCGGTGGCGGCGATGCCGGCGAGGGTTCGGCCATGAAACGACTGGAGCGTGGTGATGATTTCAAAACGTTTCGAATCGTGGCCCTTCTTGCGTGCGAGTTTGTAAAGCGCTTCATTGGCCTCAGCCCCGCTGTTGCAAAAAAAACATTTGCCGGGTCCTGTCCACTTCACGAGAGTTTGAGCCAGGCGGACGGCGGGTTCTGTATGATAAAGATTCGAAGTATGCGTGAGTGTCTGTGCCTGTTGGGTGATGGCTTCGATGATCTTCGGATGGGCGTGCCCCAGGCTGGTGACAGCGATTCCCCCGCCGAAATCGAGATATTCTTTTCCTTCGAAATCCCAAAGCCTTGCCCCTTTTCCTCGCGCAAAGGCGAGAGGAAAGCGGGCATAGGTGGGGAGAAGAACTTGGGTGGAAAGAGCGATGAGGTCGATCGAGTTCAAGGGATCATTCTTGGGGTCACATTGTTTCAAGAGATGCGAATCTGTGTTTGAATCGCTCTTTCGACCCCGCTTTATAGGTTCTAGGATAAAACCCAGATCTTCGGTCGAAAGCAAATGACATTCATGAGGAACTCACACCCATTCTCGCTGCGGAACGGAAACTAGCTCAAAATAACTTCGGTTCCCAATCTGGGATTGAAGAAAAGATCGATCAGGACGCTGTGTGCGAGCTGGCCATTGAGCATTTTGACGCGTTTGACGCCGCTTTTGAGTGCGTCGACGGAGGCATTTACTTTGGGAAGCATGCCCCCATTGATCACGCCTGCATGGCGCAGCGATTGAATTTCAACTTCCGAAACCTGGGCGATCGTCGAATCAGGATGTTGTGTGTCTTCGAGGATGCCGTTCACATCGCTGAGGAATGTCAAATGGGTTGCTTTCAATTCCGCCGCAAGGCGGGCGGCTGCAATATCCGCATTTACATTCAAAGGATCGCCGCTGCTACTGACAGCGAGCGGTGTGATCACCGGAATCACCCCTTTTTTGAGCAGATTTAAAACGGGGTTCTTGCTGACTTTTGTGATGTCCCCCACGAAACCAAGACTGATCCGTTCACCTTCGGGAGAAGCCGAAAAAATCTTTTTAGCCGCGAACACCTTTTTACCCGAAAGTCCTGAAGCCTTGGTTCCTCGGTCGACCAGACTGCGCACAATTTGAGGATTGATGGTCTTTGTCAGGATGGAATCGACGATCGATATGGTCTTGCGGTCGGTGAATCTCAATCCATTGACAAATTTAGGTGAAATTCCAACCTCACGCATCTTTGCTGAGATCGCTTTGCCTCCACCATGAACGACAACAACGGATGCGCCCACCTGCTGCAGGAACCCCAGATCCGTTAAAATGCTGTCGGCATAAACCGCCTCTTCAATGACACTGCCCCCGTATTTCAAGACAATGAGCGCGTTTTGCAACGTTTTGAACTGTGGCAATGTGTCCGCCAAAACTTGAGCTTTGGAAGAGGGGGAGTCCATGGATTATTCGCCTTTGTTGAGCTCGACGTATTTTTCTGTCAAATCGGTGGTATACAAAATGGCATCGCGTTGGCCCAAGCCTAGGTCACAAGTTATTGCGAATGAGCTACTTTTGACAATATCTCGGACGATTTCCAAGCTTTTTTCGCAAAAAACCCCATTCTTGACTATGAAGATATCATTGTAAGCGATTGAAAAACCCGCATCATCGAACCGGGCACCCGAGTAACCAAAGGCATCATAGAGCCTCCCCCAGTTCGGATCTTCTCCATACCAGGAACATTTTACTAAAGTGGAGTTGCCAATTGCACGAACAGCCCATTCGGCTTCGCGTTGAGTCGCCGCGCGTGTCACTTTTAAGGTGACAACCTTGGAAATTCCTTCACCGTCCCTCACAATCATGAGCGCGAGCTTGAGTGTGAGATGGTTGAGGGCCGCTTGGAAGGTTGCAAGGTCCTTTCCTGTGGCTTTCTTGTGTTTCGCCTGACTATTTGCCAGAAAAAGCACGGTGTCGTTGGTGCTCATGTCCCCATCGACGGAAATGCGATTGAACGATTGCGCGATGCTCCGATTGAGAAGGTTCTGCAAGGTTGGACGGGGCAGATCCGCATCTGTAGTGATAAACGCCAGCATGGTGGCATGGAGGGCCGGACGTTTTCCGGTGGGGCTCATTCCGGGCTGAATCATTCCAGCGCCTTTGGCGATGCCCCCGATCCGCACCTTTTTTCCCCCGAAAGAAAATTCCACGGCGATTTCTTTCGAAAAAGTGTCCGTGGTCATGATGGCACGTGCGGCAGTCGTATCCGTTTCAGACAGCCTTGCCGCAGCTTCATGAATGCCTGACTCGATCCGGTCCATGGGAAGTTGAACTCCGATGCGTCCTGTCGAACAGACTGCGAATTCTCCCAGGGGCCGACCGCTGCCAGCAACGGCTTGCCTGGCAAGCCGCGCCATGGCTTCACAATTGCGAAGACCTTCCCTGCCCGTGCAAGCGTTGGCGTTGCCGCTATTGGCGACGATGCCGAGAAGGGGGCGATGCATCTGTTTGAGATCGAAATAAACGGGAGCCGCTTTGGCGGCATTGGTTGTGAAGGTTCCGGCTGCACGGCAGGGGGTGCGAGAAACAATCAATGCGAGATCCGGCTCCATGGACTTCTTAATGCCGGCGGTGACGCCGGCAGCTGCAAACCCTTGTGGGGCGCAGATTCCTCCCGGAATTTCACGAAACGTTTCAGATTTCATAAAGAATCAAAGCGTTTGGTTGCCACGATCGCCAGATCCTTGGTTGACCATCCGAAACTCTGGCGGCGACTTTCACATTTACAAAAGACTCTCGGTTTCTTCGAAACCACAGAGAATATTCATCGACTGAACGGCCTGCCCGGAAGCTCCCTTCATGAGATTGTCCTCGGCGGAAAAAATCAGAAGCCGTCCTGTTCGTGGATCGAGCCGGCAGGCTATTTCAATGACGTTGGTGCCCATGACATTCTTGGTGTCCGGCAAGGCGTTTCCTTCGAGCAGCCGGACAAAAGGATCCTTTCCATAGGCTTTTTCGTAGCATTGCTGAACGGCCACGGGGAAATCGCCGGATTTGATCTTTGGCTGAGCGTAAATCGTCGTGAAAAGTCCCCGGTTGACGGGAATCAAATGAGGTGTGAACTGCAGCACCACCTTTTCGCCTGCTGTTGAGGAGAGCTGTTGTTCGATCTCGGAAAGGTGCCGATGCTTTGGCACGCCATAGGCCCGCACCGATTCATGACATTCGCAAAAAAGATATGTTTCCTCGGCTTTCCGTCCGGCTCCGCTGACGGCACTGAGGCTGTTGGCGATGAGACCGTGAGGCTCGATCAGCTTGCTTTTCAATAAGGGAATGAGTGGCACGAGAATGCTTGTCGGATAGCATCCAGGGCTCGCGATCAATCGGGCCTTTTGGATTTCCTCACGATAAAGTTCGGGAAGCCCATAAACCGCGTTTGCCAGCAATTCTGGGGAAGGGTGAGGATGCTGATAAAATTCCTGATAAGTTTCCGCGGATCGCAGTCGAAAATCCGCGCTCAGGTCGATGATGCGCGCTCCTTTTTGCCAAAGAGGCAGAGCCCATTCCGAGGCCACACCGTGCGGGAGCGCAAGAAAAAAAAGGAAAGACTCCGGATGGGGGCCGATCCAGGAGTCGATTTTCGAAAGGTCGGGTTCCGAGAACCGGAGCTTTCTCGCTTTGGGATAACTGGCGAATTTGGGAAAGATTTCAGCGAGTGTCTTTCCTGCGTTTTGACGCGAGGTAACGACCTTGAGATCCACATGAGGATGCCTGAGAAGCAAATGAACGAGCTCTTCGCCGGAGTAACCACTGGCGCCGATGATGGCCACGCTGATTTTCACCGCGTTACAGAAGCATGAGAGAGTGGCAAATGGCAAGTGGTAAGTAGTCAGGAATACGGATTGAAGGCATCCACTCCAGGATGATGTCTCTTGAGCATGTCTTTACGGCATAAGACATAGCCTGAAGTCCCCATCGGAAACAGCCGCTGCAAGCCCGAAAGAAGGGCTCCCAGCCTTAACGTTTGCTGAATTGGAATCGACGGCGGGCGCCGGGCTGACCGGGTTTTTTGCGTTCCTTCATGCGAGGATTGCGCGTGAGAAAGCCGGACTTTTTAAGCGGAGCGCGCAAGGTGGTGTCGACCACGATCAAAGCGCGGCTGATGCCATGGCGGATGGCTCCAGCCTGGCTATTCAAACCACCGCCATGCGCCAGAATATAGAGATCGAAATCTTTTTGTTTGCTGACCGAACGGAGCGATTCGAGAGCATGATTCTGAAGGTCCTCCGTGGGGAGATAATGTTCCAGGGCGCGGCCGTTGATCTCAATTTTTCCGGAACCGTTCATGAGACGGACACGGGCGACGGATGTTTTACGGCGTCCAACAGCAATGGCAAGAGGATCAGATGGCATAATCAGGCAGCGATGTTAAGGGGCTGGAGCTGTTGCGCAGTGTGCGGGTGCTCCGAATGAGGATAAATCTTCACCTTGCGAAGCTGAGCTCGTCCGAGACGGGTGTGGGGGACCATGCCCTTGATGGCGCGTTCAATCAGCAACTGAGGACGACGAGCGCGAATGCTTGCTACAGTCTCCGACTTGTGGCCTCCGACGTAACGCGAAAAGGTCATGTATTCCTTGTCGGTTTCCTTGCTGCCGGTGAGCCGCACTTTGGAGGCATTGATGACGACAACGAAGTCGCCCGCGTCCGCATGGGGTGTAAAATTGGACTGATTTTTGCCGCGAATGATATTGCTCACGGTCACGGCAAGGCGCCCCAAGACCAGGTTCTCGGCATTGATGAGAAACCAGCGCGGTTGGGCAGTTTCCTTATTGGCAAACGTCGTTTTCATGGGAAGCGGGAATTTCTAGTCGCAAAAAGAGCGAACGTCAATGCCCTTTTTGGCTTTTTCTAGGTTCCCTCCCTATGAAACCCGCGGAAAATTCGAAGAATCAAGCGACCAGATTCACGATCTGTTTTTGCGTCTGTCCTCCGAAATTCGTGGCCCCTGGTGCCGTCTGTTCGTTGTTTTCCGTTTGGGTTGGGGGGGGCGGCGGAGGGTTGGAAGGTGCGGTCTCTTGGGCAGACGGTGTCATGGGCTGATTCACAACTTGAGCTGCATCTTCCGTTGGAGGCTTGGGAGCGACCGGTTGCGGAGGGTTCACGGGAAGCGGCCGAGAGGCAGGATTGAAACTGACTGCTGAGATGGCGTTCGTCATATGTATCTTGTCAATAACAATATACACAATAAAGGGTTGGATGCAACCAGGGGGGGAACGGAGTTCTGCATTCTCCTTTGACGTTTCAGGTGACTTTGAGGCAGTGTGGGGTCTATTTTGAACCCCTTTTAACATGATTACTCAATTTCAACGTCTCATCCATCGCCACGGTCGCTGGATCTTTTTGATTCTCCTCGGTGTTATCATTATTTCCTTTCTCTTGTGGAATGACAACGGCATGGGGAGCAGCCGGGAGCTGGCGAAGTCGGACACGCCTACCGTCTATGGGAAGCACGTTTCGGCCCGCGAGCTCGAAACCGAAAAGAAAATTTACCGTCTCAATCTTCAGCTCATGGCAGGTCGGACGATCGATACCACTGCCGCGGCGAATCGACTCCTCGAACAAAAATCCCTCGAACAAATGGCAATGGTGGAAAAAGCACATCGTCTCGGGGTTGTGGTGTCCGATGCGGAACTCGAGCAGGAAGCTCGCAACATGATCTCCGAAATGCGACGCGCTTATTTCAAAGATGCCAAATCAGATCAGGACGCCTTTTCGGAATTCGTCTCGACCGTGCTCGAGCCTCGCGCCCTGACATGGCCCGACTTCGAAGCTTCCTTGCGCGACAGTCTGACCATTCGGAAACTGATCCAGCTGCTCAGTTCCACCGTGAAAATCACACCGCAGCAACTCGATCAGTTTTCGACGGAACAGCTTGAAATGAGGACGGCCTTCCTCGTTCGTTTTGACCTGACCGATTACATGGGCCAAGTGAAACCAGCGCCGGAGGACCTCGTCAGATTTTACGAGATGAACACAAACACATTCATGGTTTCCGAACAAGTGCGTGTGGCCTACGTCCAATTTCCTCCGCAGGATAAGAATATCACGGTAGGTGATGAGGAGATCAAATCGATGTATGAGGACAACAAAGCGGCCTTTATGAAACCCGATGGGACAGTCAAAGCGCTCAAGGATGTGAGCGATACATTGCGTCAAGAAATTCATCGTCAAAAGGCGTTGGAGCAGGCTGGGCAGGAGGCGATGGATTTCACGGTCAAGATCACTCCCAAACCTGGCGAAACGGTGCCCGCCTTCGACGTGCTCGCCAAACAAAAAGGCCTGATCGTGAAGCAGACTGATTTTTTCAATTCGACGGAAGTGAAGCCGGGGATCCCTCGCGAATTTACAACCAAAGCCTTTGATTTAACTTCCGAAAATCCCGTAAGTGATCCCATTCCCTCTCCCGAAGGTGTTTACGTCCTCTCGTTACTCGAAAAAAAACCGCCGTACCTGCCTCCCTTTGACAAGGTGAAGGATTCCGTGAAAGCGTCTTACGAAGCCAAGAAAGCGCTGCAAATCACGCGCGAGGCGGGAGAGAAAGCTCGCCAGGAAGCAATCTCGCTCTTGGCGTCTGGAAAGAAATTCGATCAGGTTTCCTCGGAACTGAAGCTTCGGCCGCGGGCGATGAAGCCGTTTAATGCTCTCGAAAAATCTTCGGGCGAACCGTACGAAAGCATGGCGCACCGCGCCGCGTTGAAGGTTCCCGCCGGCGGCCTGAGCGATCTAGTTCCCGACACAACGGGCGCTTTTTTCGTCTTTGTTCAATCGGTCGAAATGCCGAAAGGCGATGAAATCGCAAAGTTCAAACCCCAGGCCGAACAATTCCTCGCCCAAGTGAACAGCCGTCCCTTATTTGACGATTTTCATCGCATGGTGGTGAAGGAAGCGCTGCCTGCGTCCTATGCGGAAGCAGCGGTGAGGGACCAGAATTAATTTATGCTTCCAATGGCCCTAATCCAGGGAGGGGAAGGGCTGTTGGCAGTGTGATCCGCACGGCCGTTCCGCGCTTGGCTTTCGAGCGGACCGTCAGTGTGCCACTATGGGCATGGACGATCTTGTTGACGATCGCCATCCCCAGACCGGTTCCTGTTCGTTTGGAGGTGAGAAAGGGTTCGAATAAGTTGAACTGCTGCGAGGAGGTCATTCCAAATCCAGAATCTCGAATTTCGATCCAAAGGGATGCGGGTGCCTTGTCGGAGGCGGCGATGGCTCCGCTCGTGATCCGGAGCGTGCCGCCATCCGGCATCGCCTGCAGCGCATTGAGCACCAGATTGAGAAGGGCCTGCTCCATTTGCGCGCGGTCCGCGCGGACAAACGGAGATTCGCTGGATGTTTTGAGTTTGAGCCGCACTTTTTGGTTCGCAAGTTTGTGGCGAATGAGCAGGACGAGGTCCTCGATGAGCGGACTGAGGGGCAGAATTTCGAAATTCGGTTCACTGCTCCGGGCCAATCCGAGGACGCGTTCGACGGTGTGGTTCATCTGTTCCATCTTGCGCGCCAGAACCTCAAAATCCTTGCGACTTGGATCGTTCTCGGGGATCTCGCGCTCGAGATTATGGGTGAGCATTTTGATGACCGTCAATGGATTGCGGATCTCATGGGCGACTTCCGCCGCGAGGAGGCCGATGGCGGAAAGCCGTTCGCCCTGCCGCAATTCCTCCTCGGTGGATACGAGCCGTGCGGAAAGATGACAACGCTGGATCGCAAGAGCAGCCTGGTTTGCGAGCGTTTGTGCAATCTGGATTTCGTCGTTGGAAAAACGGTGCAGACGCTGGGTGCAAAGCGCGAGGATGCCGAGAACGCGCTCGCCGGAAAGGAGCGGAACTGAGAGCATGGAGGCGAGGCGGGGCCGACGCGGAAGCACGGAAAAGAAAACAGGGTCGGATTTTTCGATCTCGTAAACCGAAACGGTTTTTTTGCGGCGAACCACCGCGCCATGCTGGCTGTCCTCGACGAGAAGGGGCGTGCGCGGAGGGTGTCCGTGTGAAAGGGCGCTCCAGGAGAGCGTTTCGCCCTGCGGGTCGAGCAACATCACCGCTGCGAACGCAGTGCTCATGAGAGGGCAAGCGCCTTTGACGACGGCGTCGAGCACCTCCGGGAGCGTTTCGATTTGCGTGATGACCTGGCTGAGTGTCAGCAGTGCGTCGAGCTGCTTGGCCCGGCGTTGCGCCTGATCGTAGAGCCACGCACTATGAATGAGGCTGCTGATCTGGCGTGCGACGGCGTGCAGGAGCTCCTCGTCTTCACGGCTGAAGGCGCTGGCCGTCACACTGTCGACGTTGAGCACACCGATGAGTTCCGCTTCTTCTTCCTTGAGGAAGGGCGATTGCTGGATGAGAGGAACAGCGAGTTCCGAGCGGATGTTGCTGCGCGCCGCCACATAGCGCGGATCCGAACGCACGTCATCGACACGGGCAGGCTTTCCCTGAAGCGCGACCCAGCCCGTGATTCCCTTGCCGATTTCCAACTTCAATCCGCGGCCACGCGCGCTCAAACCGACGGAGGCCTCGATCTCCAGCTGGCCAGTTTCCGGATTGATGAGCGCCACGGAACCCGACGTCGCCCGCATCATGCGAACGGTATCCGTGAGGGCAAGCTTGAGGATCAACTTGGGATTGAGCTCCGAGTGGAAGACGCGCGTCAAACGTCCTAGAAGCGCCCAATGTTCGCTCGCCGTGGATGTTGAGAGCGGAGGGAAAAGCCGCAAACGCAACGATGGAACGCGGACGCGTCGGCGAAGCACCTTCATGCCGGCGCCAAAAGCTGGACGTCTTGCCACGCCACCTTCACGACGCGCTTTTGTCCGAATCGATCATGGTAATAGAGCTCGCCGTGGCGGCAGCCATATTCATGAATCAACTTGGTGATTTTGACGTCATAGCAGCAATATTCCGCGATTTTGAGGAGGTTTTCCGGTCCGCCGAGGCGCCACCACTTGATGGCGTCCATGCCGTCGGCGATTTTGGAATTGCCCAGCGTCGCTTTGGCGATCGCGTCGAGGCTAAGACGATGCTTGAGGACCTTTTCGATTTCAACAAGCGTGTCGAGTGTGGGAATTTGGTCGAGATCGAACGCGGTGTATGCCGAGAGAACCTTGTAGTCGAAGCTCAGGATGTTGTGCCCCACGACAAGGTCCGCGCGCATGAGCTGCTGAATCATTTCATGGGCATTGTTTTCGTGGAAGATGCGGTATTCCTCATCGCGACAGGAGTAGGTGACTCCCACGGAAAGCCGAAGTTGACGGAAGTGTTCCGGGGAACGGCCGCCGACTTCATCGAAGCTCTTCTGCGTCTCCAGGTCAAAATAGACAATGTTCTTCATGGGCGCTGGGAGGAAATTCTACCCGTTTCGGATCAGCACACGCAATACTTTCAGGTTTGTGACGTCCTCGCGATTCTGGGGACCTTTCGGGGTTTCGAGGATCTTTGGGATTTTCGCAAAGGCGCGGGTATTCAGGATCTCTTTAAACGGTTCGATGCCGATGTGGCCCTTGCCGATGTGCTCATGACGGTCAACGCGACTGCCAAGACCTGTCTTGGAATCGTTGAAGTGGAAGCTGAGAATTTTTTCAAGCCCCAGAAGGCGGTCGAATTCCTTCAGCGTATTGGCAAGGCCCCGAGCTGTCGAAATATCGTAACCAGCGGCAAAGATATGGCAGGTATCAACGCAAAAGCCGATACGCGAAGGCATGCCCACCTGGTCATAGATCTCGGCGAGGTGCTCGAAGCGGTGGCCGATCGACGTGCCCTGTCCTGCCGTCGTTTCCAGGGCGATTTTCACTTTTTTAGCCCGAGATTTTTTCAGGATCGACTTGAGATTTTGCGAAATGGTGTGAATGGCCGCCTTCTCGCCCGCGCCCATGTGGTTTCCAGGATGAAGAACCAGAAAGGGCAACCCGAGGAATTCGGCACGCTCGAGCTCATCGGCAAGAGCTGTGAGAGAACGCTTGGCGGTCTCGTTGCCCACAGCGCCAAGGTTGATGAGATAGCCGGCATGGCCGCAGACGGGCAATTTGAGAAGCTTGGTGCGTTCGCGGAACAGATCGGCTGCTTTTTTGACGATCTCGGAGGCCTCCCACTGGAAGTTGTTTTTGGTAAAAATCTGCAACGCCTGGCAGCCTGCGTCCACAGCGCGTTCCCACGCCTTGACGTAGCCGCCCGCCATCGACATGTGGGCTCCGATATAGTCGAGATCCATTGGAAAGCAGCTTTGAATCGAGTAAATGCAGGCCAATTCCTGCGTGCTTTTTGCAAGTCAAGCAGTAGGATGATGGGAGGGTCTTGTCAATCATTGGCACGTCCAACGATGCGATTCAATCTGCAACCGATGACCGTGCTTGGAATTCGCATCCTGATGACATGGGGCATTTTGGCGGTTCTTTCGCGGCTTGAAGGAGTCGGTCTTCTCGCCGGCATTTTTCTCTGTCTTTTTCTCGGCCTCGTTTGGGGGCCGCCCCTTGCGGGCCTTTTTGGCAGCCTGGTGGTTGGGCTCTACTCACCGTCGGCGGACAGCTGCATCGTTTATCGCGAATATAGCATTGCCGAAGCCCGGGTGAAGCAAGGCCTCTACGTCGAAGCCGTCGATGCCTATGAAGCCTACAAGGCCGAGGACCCTTCCCAACTCACGCCTTATTTGCGAATCGCCGAATTGCAGGTTGCGCATTTCGAAAACTATCCCGCTGCCGTGGCGCAGCTTCGCAGCGCCCTTGCATTCGCTCAGTCGTGTGAAGCGTTCACGCTCATTCAATGTCGGCTGGCCGATCTGCTCGTTAAATCCAATTATGATCCTCGAGCGGCGCTCGACGGCCTTCATGAGGTTCAACGACGCTATCCCGGCACTTCCCAGGCAAAATTGGCGGAGGAAAAGGCCAAACGGATCCTCGATGCACTCGGTGATTCTACGAATTTTCCCGGCCCATGATGCCGGCAAATTTCTTCACGCCGGCAGCGATGGCTGCGGCGAGTTTGTCGCGATAGGCGGCAGATTGGATCAGCTTTTCCTCGGCGGGATTTGACAGAAAACCGTTCTCCACGAGAATCGCAGGGCGTTCTGTTGCTTTGATCACAAAAAAGCGCGCCCGCTTGACGCCACGATCTTCCGTGGTAGGCAACGCCTTGAGGATGCTTTGCTGAACGAGATAGGCGAGCAACATGTTGTGCGCATCGAAGCGATTGCCCGGTTCCTCGCCAAAATCTCCGATGCCAAACCGGTGCCGGATGGATCCTGTGGAGCTCAGTCCCATCGGCGTCAGGCAATAGGTTTCAATGCCGCGAGCTGTCGTGTTGGGGCTGGCTGAGTTGAAGTGCAGGCTCACGAAAATGTCCGCGTCGCTGGAGTTGGTCATTTCGGAGCGGTCCTCCAGCGAGACAAACGTGTCGTCGCGCCGCGTCATGAGTGTTTTGAATCCTTCCTTGCGCAGACAGCGTTCCACCCGGGCAGCCATGTCGAGTGTGAAACGTTTTTCCTGCGTGTTGTGATAGCCGAGCGTGCCCTGATCTTCACCCCCGTGACCGGGATCGATCATAATGGACCGGACTTCATGTTTCGGAACAGAGGAGGCGCGAAAAATAGGATCGACGCTTTTTCGCACGTCAACATCAGGCAATAGGATACTGTTGCGAAAGTCAATGGGAGCCTCATTGAGCCAGATTCGAATGCCGTTGACGATGCATTCGCGGCTGTTGATCCGAAACTGGATGCGGCGTGTCTTGGAACGCACCGTGACATCAAGATTTTGGTGGGTGAGCGATGTGAGGCGGTAATACCTCATAAAGTCGGAAAGATTGATATAATTTTGGCCTTCGACGCGAACGGTGTTGAAGACCCCACTTTCCTCTGCGTCCAGGACTCCCGCTCCCATCCAGAGTGCGGATAGAACGATCAAGAGGCGTGTCATGGGGCGTGGGATCTGGCAAAACCTGGAACTCAAGATCCTATATGGCAGCATGCTTGAGCTTGGCATATCTCAAAAATTCGCTTCAACCCAACATTTTCGAGACGTTCCCGAAAAAAGAGAAATCATCCTCATCCTTTTGCTTTCTGGATTGACCCGATTCCCGCATTTTTCCACACTGAAACTTTCCCAGAAAGATTTATGCTATGAATGCCACTGTGAATAAAGGACTCGAAGGGGTGGTGGTGGGAACCACGCGATTGAGCGACGTCCAGGGTGAGCTCGGCGTGCTGATTTACAACGGTTACAATATCAATGAACTCGCCGGACGCGCTTCGTATGAGGAGGTGGTCCATCTTCTGCATTACGGGCATTTGCCCAATGCCAAAGAGCTCGCCGAGTTCAAAGCAAAGCTGGTTGTTGAACGCGATCTTCCCCAGGGCATCTTGGATTTGATCAAGAAGATGCCGAAGACGGCTGCCCCGATGCATGTGATCCGCACCGCTGTGTCCGCGCTGGGCTGCTACGATCCTGAAGCAGATGACGATTCGATGGATCACAACCGGCAGAAGGCGATCAAACTCATCGCGAAGATCCCCCTTATCACCGCATGCTTCCATCGTGTGCGCAAAGGGCTTCCGATACTCCCGTCCTCGAAGACGATGGGAGAAGCCGCCAATTTTCTTTATCTCCTGAATGGCGAAGAACCGAGCCAGGAGATGGTTCATACGATGGATATGTGCTATGTCCTCCATGCCGACCACGGCATGAATGCTTCGACCTTTTCCGCCCGTGTGACGATCGCGACGCTTTCTGACATGTATTCGGCGATCACTTCGGCCATCGGCACGCTGAAAGGCCCGCTGCACGGAGGCGCCAACGAGGGCGTGATCAAGATGTTAAAGGAGATCGATACACTCGAACACGTCGATTCCTATATTCACGAATGCCTTCTGCAGAAGAAAAAGATCATGGGGATTGGGCATCGCATTTATAAAACGCTCGATCCACGGGCCCCCCACCTCAAGGCGATGGCTCAAAAACTGAGCGTGAAACTCGGCGAGCCAAAGTGGATCCAGTTAAGCGAGCGCATTGCCGACATCATGAAGAAAGAAAAGGGGCTCAACGCAAACGTCGATTTCTATTCGGCAACGGTCTACTATTCGATGGGAATTCCGACCGATCTTTTCACACCCATTTTCGCGATCGCACGCACTGCGGGTTGGACCGCCCACGTGCTTGAGCAACTTGCGGACAACCGTCTGATCCGTCCGCAATGCGAATATCGCGGCTTGGCTGATTTAAAATTCGTGCCCGTCGAACAAAGGTCATGAAAGACCTTGGTGCATGAATATTCACGAATTTCAGGCCAAGGAGCTTTTCCGCCGTTACGGTGTTCCTGTTCCCAAGGGAATCATGGCGTCCACCGTGGGTGAGGCCGCCGCAGCTGCAGCCCGATTGTTTGAAGACGGGGTTTCCTTCGTTGTGGTGAAATCGCAAATCCACGCTGGAGGCCGGGGAAAAGGAACGTTCAAGGAGGGTTTCCAGGGTGGTGTTCAACTTTGTAAATCGCCTGCAGACGTGACGCGCGTGGCGGAGCAGATGCTTGGCAAAACCCTCGTCACCAAACAAACCGGAGCGGAGGGGCGAATCGTCCGCAAGCTTCTGATCGAAATCGGCTCGAAAATCAAAAAAGAATATTATCTTTCCATCCTTCTGGATCGTCAGCTCTCCGTCCCCGTGATGATGGCTTCAACGGAAGGCGGCATGGATATCGAGGAAGTCGCGAAAAAGACTCCGGAAAAAATTCTCAAGCAGCCCATTGATCCGGCGGTGGGCATGATGCCTTATCAAGCTCGAAATCTGGCAAGCCGCCTCGGGTTGGACGGCGAGCGCATCCAGCAGGCTGTCAAATTGATGCAAGGCGTTTATAAAACATTTTGGGAGTGTGACGCATCACTTGTGGAAATTAATCCATTGATCCTTTCGGAAGGAAGCGATGGCACGACGCACTTGATGGCCTTGGACGGAAAGATCAATCTTGATGACAACGCGCTTTATCGCCATCCCGAGATCCAGGAAATGCGGGACCTCTCCGAGGAAGCCCCCCTGGAGGTGGAGGCATCCAAGTTCAATCTCAATTACATCAAGCTTGATGGCAATATCGCATGCATGGTCAACGGCGCGGGCCTCGCCATGTCGACGATGGACATCATCCAGCACTTCGGCGGATCTCCGGCGAACTTCCTGGATGTGGGCGGCGGTGCCTCGAAGGAGCAGGTCGCGGCGGCGTTTAAGATCATCCTGAAAGACCCTCATGTGAAGGGCATTCTTGTGAACATTTTTGGCGGGATCATGAAATGCGACATCATCGCCGAAGGTATTTTGGCTGCGGTGAAGGACGTCAATTTGAAAATTCCTCTCGTCGTGCGGCTGGAAGGAACGAATGTGAAACTTGGACAGCAAATCATTCGCGAGAGCGGCCTCGACGTGATTCCGGCGGAATCGCTTTCCGATGCCGCGCAAAAAATCGTGGCCGCAGTGAAAGGCTTGAAGTGAGCATCCTCGTCGATTCCTCCACCCGCATCCTCGTGCAAGGCATCACCGGCAAGGCAGGTGGTTTCCACGCGCATCAATGCCTGGAATATGGAACGCAGATTGTTGCTGGCGTGACTCCTGGCAAAGCCGGAGAAAAATTTGAAGGCAAGGTTCCTGTGTTCAACACGGTGCAGGACGCCGTTGCTGAAACTCATGCAACCGTCTCTGTCGTGTTCGTGCCAGCTCCCTTCGCGGCGGACGCGATCTTGGAAGGCGTTGAGGCGGGATTGGCTCTTGTGGTTTGCATCACCGAAGGCATTCCTGTGAATGACATGGTGCGTGTGAAGCGCGCCATGCAGGGCAAAAAGACGCGCCTCATCGGACCCAATTGTCCTGGCATCATCACTCCAGGCAGTGGCAAGGATTCGACGGGTGGATGCAAAATCGGCATCATGCCCGGGTACATTCACAAAAAAGGGAATGTGGGAGTGGTCTCGCGTTCTGGAACTCTCACTTACGAAGCGGTGTGGCAGCTTACGTCACTTGGCATCGGCCAGTCCACTTGCGTTGGCATTGGTGGCGATCCGGTCAACGGAACGTCCCATCTTGAAGTGATCCAGATGTTGAACGACGATCCCGACACGCATGCCATCATCATGATCGGCGAAATCGGCGGGACAACCGAAGAGGAAGCGGCACGATGGATCAAAGAACACGGCAAAAAGCCCGTCGCGGCTTTCATTGCGGGTTCGACCGCGCCTCCTGGACGCCGGATGGGACATGCGGGCGCGATTATTTCCGGCGGCAAAGGGACGGCGGCTGAGAAAATCAAAGCTTTGCGTGACGCGGGTATCGCGATTTCGCCCACGCCTTCCGATATGGGCAAAACCCTTGCGGCGTTGCTCAAGTAATCGGGGGCGTAGAGTCTGGGTTCCCCACTTTGCGCCGGCTTTCCTGCCAATGGACGGCGGCCCGTCTCACGAGAGGATAGGAAAGAACAGAGGAAGGAATTCCAAGGATGCAGGAACCGAGCAGCATGGCTTTCAGCAACGGCCAGCCTTTTTGGAGGATGTACATGATGGTCATGCGCGTTGGGTCGACATGGGGATGGTGATGCCAATCCAAAATCCTATAGCCGATTTTGTATTCCACCAAAAACACGAAAGGCACGACTGGGAAAAGAAAAAGATGAACGTGCAAACCGATCAGACAGGCAACTTTGTTGGAACGGCAAAGGAAGGCAAGCAGGAGCGCGGTGATTGTCTGAAATGGTGGAATGGGGAGAAAGCTGACGAAGAGTCCTAGACAAAAACCCAGCGCAATCTGGTGCGGCGTTGCTTCCTGATGCAGCAGCTTGTCCCACAACCGCTTGATTTTCTCAATGTTCAGTAGCACAATATTTTTGCCTGTCCTCTTCCAGCGTAGCTTATTTCAAACCGATTTTTTGAATTTATGCATCTTTTTTCTTTGTCCAGGGGCCTCTTATTCGCATGCCTCCTTGCCGCAGCGCCCCTCACTGCCGCACCCGACAAGGTTGTCGCCCCGCGTGCTGATCCCAACGAAATCGCGCGCTCCCTTGGAAATACCTTCGCAGAGGTTGCCGAAAAGGTCAGTCCCTCGGTTGTCGTGATCAATGTCACGCGTGGTCCGGATAGCTCTGACTCCACGGGACCTGACGAACAACTCGATCCGTTTGAATATTTTCATAAAGGACCCGGCAAAACGCCGGCTCCTCCACGCGATTACGGGGAAAGCCAGGGATCCGGGTTCATTGTGCGGTCCGACGGATATATTTTCACCAATAATCATGTCATTCAAGGCGCGGACAAAATTCGTGTGAGGCTCAAAGATGGACGCACTTTCGATGCGCAGATCGTTGGCATTCCTGATGAAAAGACAGACGTGGCCGTGGTCAAGATCGATGCCAAGAATCTCCCTGTGGCCGCCATCGGCGACTCGGACACGATTCGTCCCGGCGAGTGGACCATTGCCATCGGCGCGCCGTTCAATCTCGATTATTCCGTTACCGTGGGTGTTCTCAGTGGCAAAGTGCGCGACCGTCTCGGGGCGACGGTGTACGAGGAATATTTGCAGACGCAGGCTACGATCAATCCGGGAAACAGCGGGGGCCCTCTCCTGGATATTGATGGGCGGGTGATCGGGATCAATACCTTGATTAAGACGCGTGGAGGAGGATTCAATTTTTATAACGCGAACGTCGGGTTTGCCATTCCCATCAAACTGGCTCAAAAAGTTGGCAATCTGCTCATCACCAAAGGGAAGGTGGAGCGCCCCTGGATCGGGATCGATATCCGCACGCTTTCCGAAGCGCCTGAGTTCAAGGGACTGATCAAGGGGGTGAATCAAGGTGTCCTTGTCATGGCCATTCGTCCTGAAACGCCCGCTTATAACACTGGTTTGAAACCTGGGGACGTCATCACGAATATCGACGGTGCGCCGGTGACTTCCGCCCGTGATCTTCAAAAGCAGGTGCTCGACAAGCAAATCGGCCAGACGGTGCGCCTTGCGGTGATGCGTGACGGCAAAACCATGGCCGTGAACGTAAAAACCGGCCTTCAGCCGTCGACACAGCAGGTGGCTTCGCACACGCCGTCCTCCCATTCGGAAGCGAACCAATCCTTTGGAATTACCGTGCAGCCCGTCACGCGCGAAATTGCCGAACAATACAATCTCACTGAAAAACAGGGTTTGCTCATCACGGAAGTGGAGGAAGATTCGCCTTCAGCCCGTTCAGGCCTTGTCGCCGGCATGGTCATCACCGAGGTGGACGGAAAAAGAATCACCACCGTTGCGGATCTGAAGAATTTACTGAAGAAGGGTGATGCCTCAAAGGCGTCCCTTCTGCAGGTTTCCAAGGATGGCGTCCGAAGCCTCGTCATCCTGCGTCCAGACGCACCTCCCGATTCGGATAACTGACTTTTCAACAGCCTGCTGACGGGAGTGTTTCCGGACTCCTTTCGGGCTTTAAGTGGGGGATGATTCTCCTATGATCGTAGTGTCGGGTTGAGCTTTACGATGGGCTGAAAATTACAGATATTGTGAGTGGTCCTATGAATCGACATGATCAACTTGTTGAGTGCTATCGCGCAATGGACAAGGCGATCGCCCGCAAACTGCGTGCGAATCCTTCCTTGATACAAAACGTGCGTGAGAACCTTCTCCGGTGGATCGAACAGGAGAGGAAACAGACGGGCTTTGTTTCACCTCCAAAGCTGGAATGGTTGGAGATTCTAGACCATTCGTCATTGGATCAGATCATCGACATTCTCGAAACGGACACTGAGGAACACGATTGGCTTCTGCATTCGTCGCCATTTTGCGGCATTCTTTCCGAAGACGAGAGACAGCGCTATGCAACACTTTCAGCTTGAGCACGCGCTGCGAGCCGCATAAGGAAATCACCGGCGAAACGGAGTTCATAGTCATTGGCTCCGCATCCGTCCTTGGTCAATATCCGAAAAAGGCAGAGCCTTTGGCGAAGATGACGGATGAGGTGGACTTGTATCCGCGGCATCATGCGGAGCAGTCGGGCCTTCTCAACGCAATCGGTCGATATTCCAGTTTTCACAACACACACGGCTTTTCTGTCGATCCTGTGGGGCCCGAAACGGCTCGTCTACCAACAGGGTGGGAGGAGCGATTAATTCCTGTGAGTACTCCGAACACAAACGGGGCAGTGGGATGGTGTTTGGAAGTTCACGATGTGGCTGTCTCAAAGCTTTTTGCTGGACGGCAGAAGGATCACCAATTCGTCCAGATATTATTGGACCATCAGCTCGCCGAGCGTCACACGATACAGAAACGGATTCGAATGGTCCCAAATGTGGAGCATAGTCAGATTCAGAGCGCGGAAGCGGCTCTGCTAAAGATAATCGTCAACATTTCACATCCACGGAAACTTACGCTATAATGCCAAGAATTGGTTTCCAAGGATGGCGTCCGAAACCTCATCATCCTGCGTCCAGACGCACCTCCCGATTCGGATAACTAGGACGAGAGAGTCGTCCACACTTGGAAACTCAGGAAAACAGTTTCGCGAGCTGCGTCGCGGTCGAATTCGACAGCGCCACCAACGGCGCGGGAACCATTCCCACGACGAAGAGGGAAATGGCAAGCATTCCGCCCACAAAACGTTCCCGGCCTGAGAGATCTGCGATTTGATTCCATTTGTCGTCCTGCGGACCAAAAAACACCTTGTCCATCATGCGGAGAAGATAAAGGGCGGTGAGAAGCAGGCCCAACACGGCGACGGAGATCAGGATCATGGAGAGCGGAAACGATCCCCGGAAGATCATGAATTCAGCCGGAAATCCCGCCAGTCCGGGAAGGCCAAGCGAAGCGAAGAGAATGATGCCCATGATGCCGCAAAAGACGGGGATCGTTTTGCGCAGTCCGCCAAGATCGGCCAGATCGCGCGTTCCCGTGCGCTGCTCGATCAAGCCGACGAAGTAGAAGAGCCCCGCGGCGCTCAGGCCGTGTGCAAACATCTGGAGGATCACGCCGTTGAGCGCCAGAGCGCGGTCGTTCAGGCTTCCGCCCGTCGCGCCCACCGCGAAAAGGCCAAGCAGACAATAGCCCAGATGGCTTACGCTCGAATAGGCCACGAGGGTTTTGAGATCCCGCTGCGAAAAGGCCGCCAGAGCTCCGAAAAGAATCGTGAGGAGCGCCAGACTCATCAAAAGTTGCGAATATTCCATCACTGAAGGGCTAAAAATCGGAAGAACAATCCGGAGAAAACCGTAAACCCCCATTTTCGACATCAGGGCCGTCAGGATGATGGAGCCTGCGGTCGGAGCCTGCGTGTAGCTGATCGGAAGCCATGTGTGAAAGGGCCAGAGTGGAACCTTGATTGCAAAGCCCATCAAGACGAGGAAGAAAAGCAGGGTGACGATGTGCTTCGTAAGAAAAGGAATGCCCAGCGTGGCGGCGAACGCCTTGATTTTAAAAACGAGCTCCGTTTCGTTTCCGCCGGCGTGGGGCGTTTGGGCGAGGGCCGCAAGTTCCTTGAAATCCCAGGAACCGGTTGCGAGATAAATGAACTGCATGCCGATCAACATGGCGACACTGCCGACGAACGTGTAAATAAAAAATTGGTAGGCAGCGGTCGTCCGGTCCTCGTTCCCATAAAGCTTGATCAGGAAAAAGAGAGGCACAAGCGATGCTTCCCAAAAGATGAACCAGTGGAAAAAGTTCAAGGCTGTGAAGGCGCCGTAAAGTCCGGTTTGTTCCAATAGGATCAGCGCAAAAAAGGGTTTCGCGCCCACTTTGTTTTCTTGAGGCTCTCCCACGATACGAGCCGCGCCAAGAATCGTGAGCGGAATGATGATGGAGACGAGCAGCACCATCGCCACACTCAAGCCGTCAAGGCCCACGACATAATCGACATTGAGGGCGGGGATCCATGTTCCACGGGCGGGAAACTGCAGATTTCCGGTTCCGGGATCGAACAAATGCAAAATGCGCAGCACGAAAATCATCGGGGCCAGGCTCGCGGCAAAAGCAACCATGCGAATCTGAGCGAGCGCATGCTTTGGAAGAGCCAGCAGGATCAGGGCTCCTACCAAAGGAAAGAATGTCAGCGAAGAGAGAATGTCGCTCTGAAAGAGTGCGAGAAGATTCATAATCAAGTGCGTCCGATGAAAAGAGCCAGCAGGAAAAGAATCACGATGGCAAGGCTCGTGATTTTCAGATAGTGCTGCGAAAGGCCGTTCTGGATCCATCGGTTCCATTGCGATCCGGTTCGCACGGAACGGCAGCCTTTGTCGAACCCACGGTTGATGGCGGCTTCATCGATGAGCTGATTCACCAAGGAGAGCCCATAAACAATCAGTGCAGAGCCCCAAACGAAGAAACCGTTGAGAATGTAACGGTCGAAACGCACGATGATGCGTGAGAACGTGCGGGTGAAAAGAACGAACGTCTTCTCATAAAACTCGTCGATGTAATATTTATTGTTCAGCACGCGGAAAAGGCTGGCAAAACGGGCTTCCAGCGGGTCGACCGCACCAGCCCGCAGCGCCTCGCCGCTGTAGACGAAAGCGGAGACGCCGAGCGCGATCAGGACGATCGCAATGCTTCCAAGCATCAAATAAAGGTTCGTGGGATGCGCCTCTGCCGCGGGCTCCATGAAATGATGAAACCAGCTGTGTCCCGGCCATCCGAGGAATCCCGTCGCAACCGCCATCAATGCGAGGAAGATGAGAGGAAGAGTCATGGGCGACCCCGATTCGTGCGCATGTTGGGCGCCATGATCGCGCGGCGAACCGAAGAACACATATTTCACCTGGCGCATCATGTAGAATGCCGTGAGAAATGCGCCGATTAATCCGAAAACGATGGGAATCCGCGAGGCGAAGTGAGGCAGATTTGCCGGATGGAAATGGAGCGCATCAAGAAGAATTTCATCCTTGCTGAAAAAACCGGCGAAAAGCGGAACCCCCGAGAGGGCGAACATTCCGATCATGTAGCAAACAAAGGTCCGGCTCATCCGGTCTTTGAGACCGCCCATTTTTCGAATGTCCTGCTCGTGATGGCAGGCATGAATGATCGAGCCGGAGCCGAGAAAGAGCAGCGCCTTGAAAAACGCGTGCGTGAAGAGATGGAAGAGCCCGGAGACATAGCCGCCGACACCGAGGCCCATCATCATGTAGCCAAGCTGCGAAACCGTGGAATAAGCGAGGATGCGTTTGATGTCCCATTGAGCGACCGCAATGGTGGCTGCAAAGAGCGCTGTGAAAGCTCCCACGAAGGCCACCACTTCCAGGGCCGTGGGATTGATCTCAAACACCGGATACATGCGGCCGACCAGGAACACACCTGCAGCCACCATCGTTGCGGCATGGATCAGTGCCGAAACGGGAGTTGGGCCTTCCATGGCGTCTGGCAACCAGACATGGAGGGGGAACTGACCGGATTTGCCGACGGCGCCGCAGAAAACGAGCAGCGAAATCCAGAGGGCGGCGCTTCCGCCGAGGATGCTGAGTTTGGTCGGATCGAGAGCTCCCTGGCCCTGATCATAAAAAAGGGAGGTTCCGCTTGCGTAATGGAACCAGAGGAGACCGATGAAAAATCCCAGATCCCCGATGCGTGTCGTGATGAAAGCCTTTTTCATCGCCGCCGCCGCGCTGGGTTTCTGATACCAAAAGCCGATCAAGAGATAGGAGGAAAGTCCCACGAGCTCCCATGCCATAAAAAGCAGGAGAAGACTGTTGGCGATGACGAGCGCCAGCATGGAACCCGCAAAGAGCGAAAGGAATGTGAAGAAGCGCGTGAAGTTCTCGTCATGATCCATGTAGCCGAGCGAAAAAATGAAGACCAGGAGGCTCACGAACGAGACCACGAAGAGCATCATCGCCGACAGGGGATCCAGAAGAAAGCCCAGCCGGATGACAGTGTCGCCATAAGGCAGCCAGTCAAAATTGCGCACGAGATGAAGCGTTTCGTGGCTGCTTCCGGCTTTCAGCAGGTACCCGCCAGCCTTCAACGAAAGCAGGAGGGAAAGAGCCATCGCAAAGATGACGATGCCGGACGAGGCCTTTTTTTGCGCGCGGGGCATCAGCGCGGAAATTCCCGCGGCCAAAAAGGGGAGAAAAGCGATCAACCAAAGATTTTCAACAATCCAGGGCATGCCATTATCCTTTGAGACTCGAGATTTCTTCGACGCTGACGTTGCGGAAGTGGCGATAAACGGCGATGAGGAGCGCCAGACCGACTGCTGCCTCCGCTCCTGCCACGGCAATGGCGAAAATCGCGAACATCTGGCCGGACATGGCCTGGGATCCGAGATAACGCCAGAACGCCACCAGGTTGATGTTCCCAGCGTTCAGCATCATTTCCAGGCCGACGAGAACCATGATTGCATTGCGGCGCGTCAGGACGCCAGCCAGCCCAATGCAAAACACCACGGCAGCCAAGACAAGATAATGAGTCAGAGTCACCATGGCGTTATTTTCGTTCCCGGGGCTCTTCGAGAGCAATGACGACGGCGCCCACAAGGGCTGCTGTCAGGAGGAGGGAGATGACTTCGAAAGGGACCGCATAACGCTGCATCATCGCATTGCCGATGTCGAGCATCGTGATCTGCGAAGGTTCCGCACTGATCGCGAACATTTGCTTGTCGAGAGAGTAGAGCAGAACACAGAGCACTGCCGCGCTCGCGATCCAGCCCCAAATGGCGTGCCTGCTAAACGGGGAGACCTCCTCCTCGCCGGTCACGTGACGCGTCAGCATGATTGCAAAAAGAATCAGCACGGCAATGGCGCCGACATAAACGACCACTTGGATGGCGCCAAGAAACTCGGCATGCAGGGAAAAGAAGATACCTGCGATGCCTGCGAAAAAGGCGATGAGAGCGACGGCGCAATGCACGAGGTTGCGTTGCAGAATGGCGAGCAGGCCGCTCCCCACAATCCAAATCGCCAGAATGTAAAAAACGTAGTCCATCAGGCAAAACGATAGATTCGCTTCTCGATGTCCCGGGTGACCACGCCCCTCGAAAGAAAATGGTACGCGCCACCCATGATCAGGGCCGAGGCAAGCCACCCGAAGGCGCGCGAAGGTATATGATACCACAGCCCCGCCGAGAAAATGTTGATCAGGGAAAGGGGAAGAAGGAATTTCCATGCGAAACCCATCAGCTGGTCGGCACGCAGCCGCGGGAAGGTGCCGCGGATCCAGATCATCACGAACATGAGGGAGAAGACCTTGAGGAAGAACCATCCCCAGCTTGGCAAGAGGTGCGGTCCGTTCCAGCCGCCGAGAAAAAGAGTCGAGGCAAGCCCGCAGACGGCGATCATGCTGATATATTCTGAAAGGGCGAAAAGCGCGAATTTGAATCCCGAATATTCCGTGTGATGTCCGGCGATGATTTCAGATTCTGCTTCAGGAAGGTCAAAAGGCGAGCGATTCAATTCAGCGAGCGACGAAGTGAAGAAAATGACGAAGCCGAAGAAGCCCCAGGGTTGGAAGACGAACCAACCGCCGATGTTATTGTAAAAATGGAAGACGACTCGCTTGAGCAAATCGCCCAGGCCTTCCGGATCCTCGACGAGCAGATGCAGCTGCTGAGCGCTGACAATCTGTGATGTGGAAAGCGATCCCACGACCATCACCACCGTCACCGCAGAGAGAATAAAAGGGATTTCGTAGGAAACCATCTGGGCGATGGCACGCATGCCACCGAGAAGCGAATATTTGTTTCGCGATGCCCAGCCCGCCATGAAGATCGAGACTTCGCTGATCGATCCCGCCGCGAAGAAAAAGAGAACGCCAATGTTTAAATCGGCGCCGATCATGTTGCGCCCGATGGGAAGAACGGCGATCACAAGAAACGAAGCCACCACGGCGATGACTGGGGCCATGGTGTGGATCGGTTTGTCCGCAATCGCCGGCACAATGTCTTCCTTGGTCAGCGTTTTAATGCCGTCGGCGATCGGCTGAAAGAGTCCTACGGGGCCGACTCGATTGGGGCCCAGACGATTTTGGATGCGGCCCAGGATCTTGCGCTCCGCCCATGTCGTCATGGCGAAGATTGCAGGGAAGGTCGCGATAATTAAAACGACTTTGAAAACGAACCAAACCACCGCAGGAAGCCATGCAGGAGGGGTTGCGAATAAGGAAATAAGCCAAGTCAGGACGGCAATGATCACATTCCCAATTTTAAAAATGATCTGATCAAAGAATTCGTACATAGTCAGAACCATTCCTGAATGGCAAAGGTCAGAGAATAAAACAATCAATGCGCGGGCAAAGAGGACTTTTCAATCCTTTTGTGAAAAATTTCACAAGCCTGGCGCAGATCCAGACGGCAGGTAAAAAAGCTGGAATTGACGGATGGGATCGCCTTGGCGAAAAACTTCAAACGAATCCATCTCCCGCCAGTTTTCCCGGGGTTCAAGCGGGGTCTGGGGGTTGCGCGGAACGAAGATCATTTGAGGATGAATCTGAGCGAAATCGACTTCATGGACATAATAAACATGGGCTGAGGGGCGGATCTTCGCCCATTCGGCGGGACCACGCACTTTGAAGGAAGATCCAAGGTACCATTGGGCGACATATTTGGAGGATTCGGCATCGGTCCAGATTTCTGCGGGTGGGGTCATCTTTCCTTGATTGCGATGATGCCAGTCGGACCATCCAGTCTGCAGATAATGCGGACTGTTGCGCGGGAGAAACGAAAGATCCAGTTTGCGCAAAAAACGCGGATTATAAACAGCCACACTCAAAAGGATGCCATATCCTGCGGCCGTGACGAGCGCCACACGCCTCCAGCCCGACGATGGCGCCGTAAAACCCTGGAATGCCATTCCCACATCGTGAGCGGCATGCCATAGGCATCCGGCGCTCAAGACAGCCGGAACCAGCCAGGGAAGTGCGGGACATGAAAACGCCAGGATCATTCCGGCGAGTGCGCAACCTGAAACCCCGGGGATCCTTCGAAAGTTGCAGAGCGCATAAATCCAAAGGGGAAGTCCCAAGATCAGATAGAAAAAAAACGCGACGCCAGGAAGCGACAGGGGCCAATCCGAATTTTCGAAGATCCGGGATGGCGAACCTAAAAAAGAAAGCTGCGAAATGAGCGGCAGCGTGGCGGTCACAAAAACAAGCCCCCACAACGCGCCAACCTGTTGTTTTCGTGCCACAAGCCCCGCCAGGACGGCGACGAGCACGGTTTGAATGGCCCAGGGCATTGCCCAAAGCGACAGGGCCGAGCTTCCAAATAGGGCGAACCAACATCGTCCGAGCCATCGTGTCAGGAAACCTGCCGCATCGGGCGCCAGATGAACCGCGTACCAGATCCGGGCGCATTCCACAGGCACATCGAGCTGGCTGAAATGCGTCCAGGCGAGCCGTGCGATTTGAATGAGTGCAAGAACGGCCAGTGGCAAACCGATGACGAAACCCGGTCCTGCCGCCATCGCAAGCCGGATCGTGTTTTGGGTTCGGCGTTGTTGGATGGCGCCGGAGATTCGGAAAGCGATCCATCCCGTGACGACGCCCAGCATTGCCGATCCGAGGACGTCGCTGGGATAGTGCACACCGACGTAGATGCGCGAAAACGCGATCAAGGAAGCTGCTCCAAAGAACATCAGGAGATTCCGGCGGCGTGGAAAAGAGTTGCTGAGAATGGTGGCAACGAGGAACGCGTTGGTGGTGTGGGAGGAGGGAAAGGCGTTTCCTCCGGTTGCACCGGAAGCAAGTTCGCGCACGTCGTGGAGGATTGCTGCGGGACGCGGACGATGGATCGATTTTTTGAGTGGATTGGAAATCAGCATGTCCGTGAGGATGAGCGCAAGCACGCAGGTGAGCGCTGCGATCCAATAGCGCTTCAGGTTATGAAAGGTGAGCCAGAGCAATGCCAGGGCGACGAGCGGGATGAAGGGGGCGGCGTGATTGAAAATGGGGAAGAGAAAATCGCCTGCGGGATTGGCCAGGGATTGGTTGATGAAACGAAACAGCGCTTCATCCAAAAGACGGAGATGCATTCGCGCAATCATACGCGAGGGCGTTCGGACGGCAAGTGGAACTGCAACCCGGCTTCTCCACTTGTTTCGGCAAGCTCTTATGGATCCAGATTCTGCCAGTCGGCGGTCGCGTCGGGTTGGGTGATGGACTTTGGATTGTTCAGCACCCCGGATTCCTGCAGGTCATGGATGATCCGTTGCACAGAAGTGTAACGCTCTTCCGGCTTTTTTGCGAGACAGGCGCCTAAAATCTGGTCGAGTGCTTCGGGAATGGTGCGATTCAATGCGCTCGGGATGGGAAAGGCGGTGTTTTCGTCGCAATAGGCGGCGAAGATCTCTTCCCGTTGGGAACGCGCCACAGGTTTTCGCCGCGTGAAGAGCTCAAAGGCGGTAAGACCCAAGGCAAAGATGTCGGTGCGTGGGTCGACGGGCCGTTTCATGATTTGTTCGGGCGCAAGATAGGCCGGTGTGCCTTGGACGGAGGGCTGCCTGCGTGGTTTGGGAAGGATCGGTTGCGCAAGATCGAAATCCGCAATGCGGGTATGGCCATCGGGTTGAACCAGGATATTTTCGGGCTTGAAATCCAAGTGCAGGAAACCGCAGCTGTGGATGTGATGCAAACCCTCCAGAATCTGGCAAAAAATCGGCAGTGGATGATGAACAACAGGATCCTTGCGCAACAGCGCTTGGCGCAGATTCATCCCGCCGACAAATTCCATCACCGCGTAAGGCCGCAGCCCGAAGGTGACAAGCTCCAGCACGCGAACCACGTTGGGATGATGCATCTGCTCCTGCACTTGGAGGCCTCGAATGAAATCGCGGCGTTTAGACCAGTTGTATTGAAATTGCGGACGAAGCCGCCGGACGACGACATGACCCTGATCTCGGGTGGTGGCACTGAAGATTTCAGCCATTCCACCTTCGTTCAGTCGGTCATCCAATCGATAGTTGCCGCACTGTTCCGACATCAGAATGTCTGCATCAAGCCGCAAAACTTGCGTTCCATCAACGAGTTAATGGACTTTCTTTTCAAGCCGGGGGCTCCTGATGCTTTTATTTATGGAACAGGAGCGTCTCCGAACTGATATTGTCCGCCGAATCACTGGCGCGGACCACGACATGATGATCGCCGGGCGGGAGATCTGAAATCGGAATGAGGAACGCGTTGGAACGCGAGTCATAGAGCCCGGTGATGGGGAACAAGGGGCGCCAGTCGGCGCCATCCAGTGAATATTCAGCTTGGTCGACGATGCTGATGGTATCGGAGACTGTCAGTGCTATCACTCCGTGTTGGGTCGTTTCCTCCATGGGCTTGAAATGGATCACCGGTGCCGTGTTATCAACCGTGAATGCTTCACTGATCATCTCGTCCTGGCGCGCTGTTTCGGGGGTATTGCTCGGAAGATCGGAAGCCACCACTTTGAGATAATATTCTCCATCGGGCCAGGTCGCGCTGTCCCAGCTTATAAAGGAGTCGCTCAGATGGGTCCCGAGGACCTTCCATTGCATGCTGTTAACGGGCCTGAAATAAACGTCATAGTCGAGGTCGTCCGCATTCGCGTCAAAGCTCTGCCAGGTTGCAGAACGCCATCCGAGCCGACGCACTTGCTGCATCGGCGGGGTTCGCGAGAAGTTTGTCGGAGTTTCTTCGGTGCTTTCTATTAAAGACTTGGGAGGATTATTGCGGGAATTCGCCACGGAAGGCCCGGGAATAAACGGCTGGATCGTGACATCGGGTTTGGGCGTCTTGAAAATTTCGAAATTCACGGGCGTAAGCGTGATATGAGAGAGGCGCGGAGCTTGATTTCCAGGCTGGTAATAAAGATCCACGCGGTCGATCACGTCGGTGTTTTCATTCTTGGCGCCCGTTTCCATCGTTATGCGATATTGGATGAATCGCGCGATCGGACTTTGAATGCGCCGATTTTCGTCGAGGGGCGTCCATGCACTCCAAACCTTGTCGGGAATGTAGGTGTTGCCAGAGCGGGTCTCCCAATTCAATTTCGCGAATCCGTTGCTGCTGCGGAAATCGATCGCACCCCAGCGGCTCGTTCCATGCGAATCAAAGACACGCGATTCATAGGTTCCGGTGCGACCAGGCTTCATTTGAAGTTTCCAGAGCGTGCAAGGATTGGCCGTGGAGGCGATCCACTCATCGCTGGCTGCAGGCAAAATGGCGGTGACCGCATCCGCTTCCAGCTGGCCAAGGACATTCACCTGCCTCGCCTCCGGAATGTTGAGAAGACGGCCCTTATGTCCCGTGCCGATCCAAATCTGATGTTGGTCCTGAAGCAACAGGGCATAGGCATCCTCATTGTCAGTCCACCAACGTTCCACCGTCCCATCCGGCTGAATGCGGACGAGTTCCGCCGCGCCTGGTTGATCGGCAATGGCAGGCGGAACCTCCTCCACCTTGGGCTTGGCGCTTTGCAGACCGAGCGACGGAGCGGGGGTGGCCGGCGGAGGAAGGGTTAGCACGCTGGCGACAGGGCGAAGCGTGATGTTTCCGCCGGTTTTGTCACCCATGGCTGCGACGAAGATGGAACCGTCGGGCGCTGCGACGAAGGCCTTGATTTCCTTGTAGGGGGAATCGTACGCGACAAAAGGAACGCCTTCTTCGCCGGCCGTTTTGTCGAATCGATACACAAGACCGTTCCCTTCGCTGCCAGCCCAGAGCTGCGGCTTATGAAAAAAGAGAGTGCGGATATGGGTTTCATCACTATCGTAAAAAACCGAGCTTTTGCCCAAAGGAGAAACTTTATAAAGCTTCCCCTTGTCACCGGTGCCCACGAAAAGATTGTCTTCCGCATCGAAGGCCAGAGCCCATATATATTTCTGCTGGGGGTCGAAGAAGACGGAGGATTTTCCATCCGAGTCGATGCGGTAGACCTTGCCGTCGGGCATCGAGGCGGCATAAAGGGCGCCTTTCGAATCGAAAGCAAGCGCAGATACCTGGAGTTCGGCAGCCTTGAAATACTCGATCACGTTGCCGTCCGGAGTGACTTTGAACACCTGCCCTTCATTTCCACCGGCGACGTAGACATTTTGTTTTCCGTCCCGCACCATGGCCCATGATGTGGAAACGGGCAGTGCTGCGACTTTTATCAGGGAGGGACCCAGTTTCAACAGCCCGTCTGAAGTAATGGTGACGCCGTGGGCTTCGCCTTCCGAGAAATCCGCATAGCTATCCGTAATAAACTTCTCGGTTTGAACGGCGCGAGCGTTCCACGCCGGGAGAAGGAGGCAGAGAACGGGTAGGATCAGAGTCTTCATTTGATTACAATCTTGGTCGTACGATTGCCTTCGATCACCATACCAAGATCGAACACAGCTTCGGCAAGGACGGAATCTTGAAGTGGAATCGGCCGGTCAATGGGACTCTCATTCAATAAGCGGCGGACCGAGGATGGAAGCGACGTAAGACGTTGGTTTTGAATCGAAAGTCCAGGAGACTTCTTGACGAGAAACAGGTAGAGTGAATTATTGGTATGACGGCGGTTGAGGACGGTCACAAGTTGGCGGAGATCGACGACTTGAAACTGGCTCATAAGTCCATCGACGTCGCCCGTCAATTGATCTGCGAACCGCTCATCCGCGACGACGAGTTCGAGTTCGCCGCTCTTTGCTTCTTCGGGCAGCGCGATCTCGAAATCGCGCGTGAACCGCTTGCCCTGCCAAGGCTGAAAATTCGCACGGACCTGGATTTTATCGCCGGGGCGGGCTTCCAATGGATGGACGCTCACATCCTCCAGGCTCGCCATGCGGGCTTCGCTTTGCACCACCGCCTCGACGTTGATTTTTTTCACAATGGGCTGCCCGAAGGGATTTTGATAAAGCGGCATCAATTGAAGGGCGGGCATCATGACGCCTTCTGCAACCCAGCTGAAGCGCTCGCCGGCGAACATGTCCTCGAAGATCAAAGAGGGAAGCCCTTCGAGTTCAATTTCACTTTTGAGTTGCAGCGTCGATTGCTCATCGCGCTCCATCACATTGGAGAGAAATTGCAACAGCGCCGTCTGATAGACGAGGGGTGTGAAAAATTTATTGTCACAAAATTGCAACTCGAATTTCCGCGTCTCGGCTCCATGCTTCACCTGAACGGTCATGGGTGTCATGCGGGCGAACATGCCGACCGTGCCCAGGACGCCGGAAAGACGGTCCTGGGTCAATGATCCCACAATTTTGCCTTTGTTGGACATTTTGATGGAACGCTCGTAACTCGACACGACGCCAATGATTTCCGCTTTGCCGAGCGGAATGGAAGTGTCGCCGATTCCGAGAAACGGGTGTCCAAAACCCAATATCTGGTCGCCGTCGCGCCAGGTGAGAGTGCCTGTTGCCGCGAGATTGAGATCGCCGCTTGCGATGACTCCAGTCATGGCCGCGCCAGGCAGGAAATCCGCGGTATCTGCGGTTTCGCTGGCTCCGCCGCCCAGAGCGACTTGAGGGTCGAATCCTGCTTCACGCCACGCGCTCAACACGCGCTGGGAAATCCATGGATGCAAGCCGCCGATCTCAAGCGGCACGGAAAGCATGTGAACCCCTCCGTCGTTGGAAAGCAGGGGCATTGGTTTCGGAAAACCCGCGAGTGTCTTCAGAAGACGCGATGCCAGGCTGGGAGCCGACGCGACAGGCAACGGCTCCGCCTTCAGTCCGGGAGCTTGAAAATGAAGCAGCTCCAGCATCGATTCGATCGGCTGCACTCCAAAAATAGGGTCTTTGTTGAAAGTGAATCCGTAGGCGAGCGCTCCTATATGCTTTCCCTCGATATAACAAGGGCTTCCGCTCATGCCTCCGGCGACGACATTTTCGCCGGTCGGGTCAGTCAGCATCTTGCACCAGATGATATCCCGCCCGGGTCCCGCAAAATCGTGGGCAATGCCCATGACTTCGAATCCGAATTTGTCGATGCGTGTTCCTGAAAAAACCGTATAGCACTCGCCCCGCAGACCCGGTTTGATTTCTTTCAGGGGCATAATGGGCACTGCCGCGTGAAGTTCTGAAAACCCAAACAAGACGCAAACACCCACACACCAAGTCAGCCAATACACCTTTCTGATAAACCAGATTTCAGGCATGCGGTCAAACTTAACGACGGAACTTTTTTTCAAAGAAAAATCAGCTTGTGCGAACGAGATGCGTCGGACCGTCGCTCGGAGGGTGGGTTTTTCGCATCAGGCACGCCATGATCACCGGGAACACGAGGCAGAGCGCGAGCGGGAGAGAGGTCCATTGGTAACATGGCCCCCCTTTCATGAAAAAGACCCCGGTCGAGGTGAGGAGCTGTTCACTATAAAACGCCAGAAAAATAGCCAGCGCGTTGAAACGCCAGAGCCGCCACACGAGGATCAAGTTCAGGAGCCATTGCAGCTCATTTGAGGCGATGGTACATCCAAAATTCGTCCATGTGCGGGCTCCCAGGGCATTGTATACGGGAATGAGAACAAGCAAGCACCATGTTGTTTTGGGGAGGATACGATAGAGCACCACGACAAGACCGATTTTTAACGCCGTCGAGAGGAGACCGTTGTAGCCCGCCATGAAGGCCGATGTGAGCGCCGAGAGCCAGGGAAACGCGGTATTAATTTGGGGATACGAGTAGCCCACCGCGTGTTCCGGCAAAAGCCAACCGGTGGCGAATGCGTCCAAAAGTCCCTTTGCGTTCCAAGCTGCAACACCCACCCACGCGAGAGCGCATGCGGTCAGCCAGAGCCGCTGGCGTTCCACTTTCGATGCGGGCCAAAGCCGCAAGTTCTCTAGCTTCCATTGAAATGCCCATTGCAGGAATCCCAGGGCGATGCTGAGTTCCAGCACCTGGAAAAGATAGTCCAGTCCCGTGTGAAAGACGAAGCTCTCGAGTTTTTCGCCGACGTAATGCCAGACCGGCGTCGTGGTGTCATAACCGACAAAGAAGCTTGGCAGTTCATTGAGCGAATCCATCACACCGAAGAGCGCGGGGATCGTTGCGATCAGAAACGCCCGCTTCCATGGCAGGATTCGTTTCGAGATCATCAGCACGAAAAGAATAAGCAGGAATCCCATCCATACCATGTTCGTCCATTGGTAGAACTGGCTGACGAGAACATCTTTCCATTCCGAAGCGGACTGCTCGCGCAGCCATGCTTCTGGCAACTTGAGGTAGTGCGCAAACCCGAGCACTTCATTGCCTTGCACGCGGATCGAGCTCCGCAGCTTCGCCTCGTTCCACTTGAAATCTTTTCGTTCGAATGTGAATTGATAATCGCGGCGGTTGGCTTCCTGATCGAGATCATCCTGGACGATGTTCTCGTTGGCCGGATTCAGGCCGTAGTCGCGCACCAGATGCTCTTTGGCGAGCTCCAGTGCTTTGAGTTTCTCGAGGGACGCTCCTTTGGCTTCGTTCTCGATCGGGTGATCCCAGCTCTTGAGATTTCCGTAGGAATCGAACGTGAATCGAAACTCCTCCTTTTCTCCAGGCCGGAAGCAGCGCACATTCCATTGCAAGTCGGGCCACTCGTGCTTCGCGAGTTCCGCCACGCGATCGAGAGTCGCCGATTCAAGAAGATAGCGCACGGCGTCGTCGTGGTTCGGCAGATAACCGCTCGTGAGCGAGACCGTTTTGTAATAGTCCGGCGGCTTCTTGCTTTTACGGGAAAGAAGTTTGTCCGTTTCATCGGAAATCTGATGGCGCGCCCATGCAACAAACCCAAAGGAATGGAATACGTTCTGTGGCAGGCGCGGAAGGCGGACGAGCGCCAGAACGAGAACGCACGTGAGCAAGATCATCCAACAACGAATCGGTTTCAAAAAGGGGAGCGAAAAATTCCATGCCTCCATGGGGCTTTCCCACCAATGAGTGGTTGGTAATGCCGGCTCAGATGAAGGCGTCATTTCTCCCGTGTAATCTTTGAGCAATCCTTTGCGTCCATAGGCAAACCAGGCCCAAAGACCGCAGGCCAGAGGCCACATCGAAACAATCACGGCGCCGATCTGATCGCTTGGGGAGGGGGAGCGAATCACAATCAGACTGTCGAGCCAGCAATCGTAAAGGTAGTGCGCGGTCAACGTCGTCAAGAGACCGTAGCGCAACATCAGGATGCCCCAGAGAGTTCCTTCCATGGTTAGCTCCACCCCTCGGATGTAGCCAGGCATTTGCGGATAGTTGCTGTGTAAAAAGCCCCAGGTCGCCGCCGCGAGCACGACAGAAAGCCATCGCACGCGCACGATTTTCCAGTAGAAAAGGATGGCAAAGGCGCGGAAAAGAAATTCCTCGTTGAAAGCCGCCGACAGCCCCGTCTCCAGCGGCTCAACCCAGGGGAGCCAGCCGCTCAGCGCTTTCGAATAGTCGATTTCCACCGGGGACCAGACGCCAACATGTTTTCCCACGACATAAAAAATGGCGACGTATGCCGTGGAGAAACACGCAAAGACGGTGCCGAGTCCGATGGAGCGTGCCGTTTCGCCATATTGCAAGCTATTCGGCCCAAGTCCGATTCGGAAAGGCAGATGTTGTTGCAATTTTTCCCGGTAGAGCGGATCGATGACAAGCACCATCAACCAGAGGATGACGACGGTTTTGATCGCTTCGATCAATGTCATCGAGCCTTGTTTGACGAGATAAGCCGCCCAGTTGTCCTGAGTATCGTAGGAAGCCATGATCGTAGGAATCTGATTCAATGCGGACGCGATCGTAACGATGGCGAATAAGAGCAGCCACCCCCAGGGCAGCCCGCGCCGCCAGTCGAGGCGCCGCTGGTAGCAATAGATGATGAAGAAGACGATCATTCCCACGTAAAGAACGAGCAGGACGCGTTCCGCGTTCGATTGGCAGAGGTCGTTCAGCGAATGTTTTTTTTGAAAATCACGGGTCCAATTTTCGGGAATCTTGAGATATTCGGAGTACGAGCCAACTTGGTTGCCGATAATGCCAATGCCGACGCGGTAGGGGGCATCTTTGGCGCGCAGATCGGTGCGCTCCCAGGTGAACGTGTAATCGGTGCGGTGCGGTTTCTCGTCGGTGCTGTCTTCAATGAAACGCAACCGGCTCAGTGGATGCTGGGTGACATATTTTTTGAGAAAATCTTCGGCAAGCAACCGTGCCTTTTGCTTGTTGATTTTTGGAGCGGCCCAAGCCTCCTCGACATCGTGCACGAAGCCGACAAGCCTGCCTTCTGGATCGAGAAAGATCTGGAGTTCTTCCTTTTGCCCCGGCCGGAACCATCGGCCGTTCCACGACCAAATGTTGATGCCTTTTTGCGTGAGTTCCTCGAGATTTCTTAAGCCCAGCTCGAGTTCGATGTAATTCTTAGGCTCGTCGTTCTCGTCGAAGAGCAGGCTGTGGCGCATCTTCTTCAATGAAAAGCCCTGGGATTGAAGCCACTCTTGCATGCGCTCATCAATCTCCGTTCGCGAAAACCGGAAATCCAGCGACGCGCTCGAGAAGGCGTCATCCCAGAGAGAAGCGGCGCAGGCCAGGCTGACAAGCGCCAGCCCTATCATCAGAAGAATTTTAGTTCGAGGCTTCAAAGTCGGTCCAATTCGCGGCGAGTCCCTGTCATGCCTACAGAATAAAGGTTTGGCACTCAAACGGATTTGTGCGACGTTGCGCGGCAATGAAGAAGCACGCCTCGCTTGCGGTATTGTTTATCACGGTTTTTATGGATCTCGTGGGCTTCGGCATTGTTTTGCCGCTGCTCCCATTCATGGCGAAATATTTTCACGCCTCGGCCCTGATGGTGGCGGCCCTTAATTCGGTCTTCTCCCTGATGCAATTTTTTTGCGCTCCATTCTGGGGCAGGCTTTCCGATCGCATTGGGCGCAGGCCCGTCCTGCTTTGCAGTCTCGTGGGCTCGACCCTTTCCTACCTGTTGCTGGGATTTTGTTCCTCATTTTGGCAGATCTTTGCCACGCGCGCCTTGGCGGGTTTTTTCGGCGCCAATATTGCCGTCGCCAACGCCTACATCGCCGACATTACGACTCCAGAAAATCGTTCCAAGGGAATGGGAATGATCGGCGCGGCATTCGGACTGGGATTTGTTTTCGGTCCCCTGATTGGGGGGCTTATCGCCCAGTTCGCTTCCGATCCGGCCCATCCGGAACAGGTTTATCGACTCATCGGCTGGGTTGCTGCCACCATCTGCGGACTCAATTTTCTCGTGGCATGCTTCAACCTGCCGGAGAGCCGCCGTCCCGAATCCGCACCGGCGCCTGTGAAATCGGTTTTTTTGTTCTCGGCGTGGCGTCACGCGTTCGCGATTCGCGCCGTGGGATGGCTCATTCTCTTCTATTTTGTCTTCGGTTTTGCATTCTCGAATTTTGAAAGCCTCTTCGGCCTTTTTTTAAAGCAACGCTTCGCCTTTGATGTGCGCGAGGGGAATTACTTTTTCTTTTTTATCGGGCTCGTTGTCGCAGGCGTCCAGGGAGGCCTCATCGGACGGCTGGTGAAAAAATATGGAGAGAGAAAGCTGATTGTGATGGGAGGAATTCTTTTTGTCGTGAGCTTGGCATGGCTTCCCTTTGTGCGTGGTGTGATGCCCCTGTTGGCTTCCCTGCTCGGTCTGGGAGTGGGACAGGGATTGAATCGTTCGGCCATCATGGGGCTTATTTCCCAGCAGGTACGCGCGGATGAACAGGGGCTTGTTCTTGGCGTCGCGCAATCCTCCGGAAGCCTGGCGCGCATCCTCGGGCCGCTCGTGGGCGGCGCGCTTTACGATCGCTCGATTCCCGCGCCATTTCTACTCGCATCCGGGCTCGTTTTGATTTGTCTCGCAGCCACACGGTGGACTTCGACGGAGCGAACCTTGTGAATTTCTTCGGTCTGTCGTTTCCAGCTGGAAAATTTTTCGGAATATCTGTTCGAATTCACATCACTTTTTTTCTCATTCTTTTGTACTGGATGCCCTTGATTCAGGAGAACTGGGTTCTTGCCCTCTGTTATATCGGTGCGCTCTACGTTTCGATTCTCCTGCACGAATTTGGCCATGCGCTTGCGGCCCGCTGGTGTGATGGAGAAGCGACCCAAATTCTCTTGTGGCCTCTGGGTGGACTGGCCTTTTGCCGTCCCGCCTTCCATCCCACCGCGCATCTCCTCACTTCCGCGGCTGGACCTTTCGTTTCGCTCTGCCTCTTCGGATTTTTCGTGGGAATCGAAAGCCTGCCAGTGGATCTCTCCTATTATCTAGGAAACACGGTGAAGGAATTAATCTTCATGAATGGTGCTCTCTTGCTCTTCAACCTGATCCCGGCATTTCCGATGGATGGCGGACGCATTCTTCGAGACAGCCTTTGGTATTTCATTGGCGTCCGCAGGGCGACTCAATGGGCTGTCGGATTAAGTAAGTTTCTTGCCGGATTTGTTCTTATTCTGGCGCTTTTAAGGGGTTTTTCAGGTTCCTTCCATTTCTTTGGCTTTGAGTTTTCCGTCGGACAGCTCGCGATTCTGGCGTTCTTCATTTTTAGTCAATCCTCCACCGAAATGCTGGCGCTCCGTTGGGAAGGGCCGATCCATCCGTTTTCGATTCGTGAACGCCTCTTGCGCGGGCTGCATCCGCGTCCGATCGCCCCGTCTTCTGTCAGGGAATACGTTTCTTTTCACCGCTGCAACGCATGCGGGCGCACCGAGTTGGATTCACCAGGCCTCATCTTTCGCGTGGCGAGCGACGGCTACGAATATTGCGAAGACCATCTGCCCCCCACAATCTAAGGTTCTGGAATCAGTCTTTTGGAAGCGCCTTGCCGACTATCTTCACGTAAGCCTCGCGGTATTTCGCGCTGGTTTTCTGAATGACTTCATCCGGAAGATGAGGGCCGGGAGGCTGTTTGTTCCAGTCAAGGGTTTCGAGATAGTCGCGGACGAATTGCTTGTCGAAGCTGGGTTGGCCGCGTCCAGGCTTGTAGGCATCCGCCGGCCAAAAACGCGACGAATCAGGCGTGAGTATTTCGTCGATCAGGAGAAGCGATCCGTCGGGAAGCTCGCCAAATTCGAATTTGGTGTCGGCGATGATGATCCCCTTCGTGCGCGCCTCATTCCGCGCCGCCGAATAGATGGCGATCGAAAGATCACGGACTTTTTCCGCCTTGGCCGGTCCGATGATGGATGCCGCTTCATCAAAGGAAATATTTTCGTCATGTCCTATTTCCGCCTTGGTGGATGGAGTGAAGATGGGCTTGGGAAGTTCGGATGATTCCTGAAGTCCAGCGGGCAGGGGAATGCCGCAAACCGTGCCCTTTTTTTGATATTCCTTCCAGCCGGAGCCAGCCAGATATCCGCGAACAACACATTCGATGGCCAGGGGCTTCGTCTTGCGCACCATCATGGAACGTCCGCGCAACTCTGGATGCTGTTTTTCGAGCCCGGCGAGATCGGTCGTGAGGAAGTGGTGTTTTGTGATGTTCTTTAAAAAATCGAACCAAAAAAGGGAAAGTTGCGTCAGCACGCGGCCTTTGTCTGGAATGCCATCCGGAAGCACGACGTCGAAAGCGGAAATCCGGTCGGTGGCGACAAAGAGAAGAGAGTCTCCCATATCAAAAACTTCCCGCACTTTGCCCGAACGGAATTTCTTAAGTTGGGGCGATTGAAACGAAAGGATGGGAAGATTCATGGTCGCGTTCATAAGAAGTGGGAAGAATGCCATGCGAGGGCAGGGTGTTGCAAGGTCAGGAATCCAACATGGATCAAGAAATCGATTTGCTTCCCGGCGGGCTCGTGGCAGGGTAGTTGGTCATGTCGTTCCTCGAGATTGCCAAACAAAGCGCGCAGAAGGCGGGAAAACTGTTGCGGGAACACTTCGGCCAGAATCAGTTGGTGAATGAGGTGGAGACGCACGATATCAAGCTGCAGATGGATGTCGACTGCCAGAGATTGATCGAATCGTGCATTCTGGACGCCTTTCCTGACCACTCCATCGTGGGCGAAGAGGAAAGCCACGGCAATGAGAAGGGCGAATATCGCTGGGTGGTCGATCCGCTCGATGGCACGGTCAACTACACTTACGCGATACCCCACTTCTGTGTCTCCGTGGCGCTGCAGCGCCGTAATCCTGGCGCGCGAACCGCCCTGGGCGGCTACGAATCCATTGTCGGTGTGATTTATGATCCGATGCGCGACGAACTTTTTTGGGCGGAGAAGGGCAAAGGAGCTTATCTGAATGGCAAGCGCTTGACGGTGAGCCCTCGCGCCAAGATCAGCGAAGCCATCTTATCCGTCGGATTTGCCAAGACCGAAGAAACGATCAACGAAGGCCTTCACTATTACAAATCGCTCGTCAAGGCGGCCCGCAAAATTCGCACCATGGGATCGGCCGCTCTCGATCTCGCCTATGTGGCTGCAGGACGCATGGACATGTATTTGGAGTTTAAGGTGCGCCTCTGGGACATTGGGGCGGGGATTCTTCTTGTTGAAGAGGCTGGTGGGACGGTTGAAGTGCGTGCGGCAGGAACACTTCCTCATATGTTCGAAACGATGGCGTCCAATGGGAAGATCCAATGGCGGGAGCACGTGGAGAAGTCTGAATAAGCAAAAAAAAGACCCCGCATCTGCCGTAGAGAACGATCTCTTTGAACCCTGATTTAACAGGGCGGGTGAATGCTCAACCGCTTTCGACTTCCTAAAAAGGCATGTCGGCCACGGCCAAAGCGAGTCCCCTTTAGTGATTTATACGGCTCAAAGAATAGTCGTTCGGATTCGCGAACAGCGCAGGGTCAAAATGATAAGAAGAATGGGTGAGGCTCGGATGCCGCACGCAGATCTCATTCAAAGAACATCATTCCCGTATCTCGCAGGAAATCTGCTCGCGCAGCTCTTTTTTGATCGCATCGTGCACCTGATTGACCTCCGGGTCCGTCAATGTCTTGCTCGGGCTCTGGTAGATCATCAAATACGCAAGGGATTTCCTGTCGTTCCCAATTTTATCTGACGCGAATATATCAAACAGCTCCACTTTTTGCAAAAAAATTCCCCGCGGTTCTGCATGAGTTTTTGCAAGCTTTTGAAGCATTTCTTCAATGCCGCGATGTTTTTGACCCGCTCCGAGCGTCAGCGCGATATCGCGCCGGATGGAAGGATAGACCGGCCATGGCTGATAGGGACGAAGGCCCGGCTGCTGTTCCTGCAGCCACGCCGCGTTGAGTTCCGCAAAAAAAAGATCGAGGGGAACCTTTGCCGCGCGGGCCAGGGAGCTTTTGACGGTTCCCACAATGCCGATGCGTGTTCCCTGAGGCGAAAGGAGCTCCAGGGAAAGTCCTTTCTCGACGGGGATCATGCGGTCGTCTTGCAATATCTCCGTGCGAACGTGAGAGACGCCGAGACTCTCCAAGAAGGCCGTGACTACACCTTTCAAATCGTAAAAATCGTAGGAACGCGCGCTCTGCTTCTCCCAGGTGGCGCCCTCGAATCGGGCACCCGCCAGGATCAGTGCAATCGAAGGGGACTCCTGCGCGTTTCCATGGATCAGTGAAAAGACTTTCCCTACCTCAAAGAGCGCCACGCCCGCATTGCCACCTGAAAAATTGCGCGTGGCAGCTTCGATCAGGCCTCTCCAGAGCGACGGACGAAGTGTGTCCATTTCTGTGTTGAGCGGATTTGCCAAAGGAACGGGGACTCCATCTCCTCCCGACAACTCCTTCACGGTTTCGCCGGAAACAATGCTGTAATTCGCAGCTTCGTTTAACCCCAATTTCGAAAGGATCGAACGCACGTTTTGCGTGAAGAGAAAAGATCCGCTTGTTTTCGTTGTTGTCACCGCAATCGGCGAGACGGTTCCGGGAATGTTCTGAATGCCATAAACACGCGCGATTTCCTCGATCAGATCAATTTCGCGCATGAGATCAGGACGATAGGATGGGGGGCGCACCTCATAAACTTCCCCTTCTGCATTCAGCTCGCAGCCCAGCCTCTTCAAAATCCCGCTGGCTTCAGCGGCTGGAACCGTTTTGCCGAGGATCGATTGCACGCGCGCATGGCGGCAGAGGATCGAGGGGGCAATTGGCTTCGAACTTCGGCAATCCATCAATCCGCCTTCCACCTTTCCGCCGCACACTTTCACTATCAACTGGGTGGCGCGGAAACTTGCCCAGGCGGCGAGTTCCGCGTCGACTCCGCGTTCAAAACGATAGGACGAACCGCTGGAAACGCCGAGCGCCTTGGAAGTCTTGCGGATGTTTCCAGGCTGGAACATCGCCGATTCCAAGAGAATATCGGTCGTGGAATCGTTGACTCCCGTATGGCGCCCCCCCATGACTCCCGCGATGGCGACGGGACCCTGCGCGTCGGCGATCACGAGGATATTGGGATTCAATTCGCTTGTCTCATCGTCGAGCCGCACGATTTTTTCGCTCGCCCGCGCGCGGCGCACCAGGATCGCCGGACCTTGGAGCAGCCCGAGGTCGAAGGCGTGAAGCGGCTGGCCCATTTCGTGAAGAACATAATTGGTGAGATCGACGACATTGGAAATGGTGCGTTCGCCAAGGCTCTCCAAACGGCGTCGCAGCCACTCAGGACTTGGCCCCACTTTGACACCTCGGATGAGGCGCGCCGTGTAGCGTGGACAAAGCTGGGAGTCCTCAACCGTGATGGGAAAATGAGGCGGTGTTCCCTGCCTCAACATGCGTTCTTCATTTTCCGGAAGAAGTTGTGTCAAGGAGGGAGACGGAAAATCGCCAATCGCGGCAATCTCACGCGCCATTCCCCAGTGGCTCAGGAGATCGGAACGGTTCGGCGTGATCTCGAGTTCGAAGAGGGTGTCGTTAAGCCCAAGAGCTTCCGCAATGGGTTGGCCAGGCTTGGTTTCAGGCGGCAGGATAAGAAGTCCTTCCGCATCCTCGGCAAGTCCGAGTTCCTTCGACGAACACATCATGCCGTCGGATTCCACCCCGCGCAGTTTCGAGCGGCGAATCTCCATGCCGTTCGGCAATGTGGCGCCGGGAAGAGCCAAGGGAATCTTGTCGCCGACTTTGTAATTTTTCGCGCCGCACACGATGTTTTTTTTCCCCGAACCGCAGTCGACTTCGCAAACGCTGAGGCGATCCGCATTCGGATGCTGTTCCGATTTGAGGATCTGCGCCGCAACCACATTGCTGAGTCCTTCACCCTGAATAAAGATCTCTTCGACCTCCACCCCTGCCATGGTGAGCCGTTCGGCAAGCTCGGGAACGCTCCACGGAAAGGGAACGAGTTCGCGAAGCCAGTTGTAGGAAAATTTCATCCGGGAGAGACAACGCTATAAGTTTTGGACGCCTAGCTGCAAGGGGAAACAATCTCCTTTTCCCCTGTGAAAAGGATTTGGTTGAAGCTCCTTAATATCTTCTTTTCTTCATGGTCAAAGGCTTATAACTTATGGATTGCAGTTTCGTGGGGGCATAGCTCAGTTGGTAGAGCGTCTCGTTCGCAATGAGAAGGTCAGGGGTTCGAATCCCCTTGCCTCCACCATCTTAAGCCGCAGAGGTAAAATCCAGAAAAAGGTGTCCAAAAAAGAGCTTCTAGCAACAGAACCGGCACGAATTTGTATTTTTTGCACCATCTTGATTCGTTTGATGCCGAAAAAATGAGCGACCCTTCCTGAAATGGAGTCCTCACCGCAGGCTCATGGAAACGATCGATGAACGACTCGAAAAGCTGGATCGAAAACCGGTCACCTATTTCGTGAAGTGGTGGAGGGCATCCAAGGCAATCCTCCTGACGGTTGTGTTCGTATTCGACAGCCATTTAGGGACAGCGAGCGGGGCCGAACTGCCGGCGCACGAGCCGATCATGATCGGCGTTTATGCCGGATCCACGTTTCCGGCGGACATCGAAACCTACACCCAATCTGCCGGTGTCCCGCCTCGAATCGTCATGTGGTTTCAGAACTGGGACGAACCTCTGTTTTATCCGAAACAAATGGAAGCCCTCTCCAGGCTGCGCATGGAACCGATGATCACGTGGTCGCCAAACCGCAAGATTCTGCTCCCAGAAATCAATGCCGGCAAATATGATGAACTCATTTGCCGGGCGGCAAAGGCGGCTGCGGATTGGAAACAACCGTTCTTCGTCCGGCTGATGCACGAGATGAATGGGACGTGGCAGGGCTTCGGCCCGGGCGTGAATGGCAACACAAGTGAGGATTTTATTCGCGCGTGGCGGCACATCGTCGACCTTTTCCGGGCGGCAGGGGCGGCGAATGTACAGTGGGTCTGGTGTCCCAATGTCCAAGGCTTCGGCCCGTCCACCGCCCCCTTCGATCCGCTTTACCCAGGCGACGCGTACGTCGACGTTGTGGGGCTTGACGGCTACAACTTCGGACCTCCCCATTCACCGTGGCGCTCCGCAATCGAAATCTTCAAGGCATCCTACGATGACCTTGCGCAACTCACGGACCGGCCGATCATGATTTGTGAATGGGGTTGTTCCGAGCAGGGGGGCGACAAGGCGGCATGGATCCATCAGAGTTTTCTGCATGATGTTCCAGAACAGATGCCGCGCATCCGCGCCCTCATTGTTTTCAGCAAGAAGGCCGAAGGCGATTTCCGAATCCAGTCGTCACCTTCCGCGTTGGATGCCTATCGGGATATGGCAGCCTCGCCCATTTACGGTTCCCATGAGCAGATACCCTAGCAGAGTGTGTTTTATTGCCATTTTCTTCAAAGAATGTTTCTCTATCTGTAGAAACAGTCTTTGGTTTTCTGAAATTTTGATCACTCAAAACGAATACCCACCAGCCGACTTGTGGTCCGAGTGGCTGCTCCGACGGCGCCACGGCGGCAATCCGAATCACGAGCAGGTGATTCGCGGAGTGATCGAACGGATTCGTGATCGTGTGCTCGATGGAGCAGCATTGTCGGCAGGAATGACCCTTGTCGATGTGGGAGCAGGCGACGGTTTGATTGCGTTCGGGGCACTCGAACGTATCGGACTTTCATTGCGGGTGGTTTTCACTGATCTATCGGTGCCATTGTTACAACACGCAGAAAAATGCGCCATCGAACGCGGCGTGCGCGATTGCTGCACCTTTCTTCAGGGTTCTGCCGAGCGGCTTGAAGGTATCGTGGACGAATCGGTCGATGTCGTTACATCCCGTGCTGTCCTTGCCTATGTCGCCAATAAGGCTGCCGCCGTGGGCGAGTTTTACCGAGTGCTCAAACCGGGCGGACGCATCTCGATTGCCGAACCGATTTTTCGCGATGAAGCGTTGCAGATTGCCGCGCATATACGGTACCTCGAAGCCAAGCCGGCATGTGACGTGACCGCGCACGTTCGTCTTATGCTGCGCTGCAAGGCGGCGCAGTTTCCATCGACGACCGAGGAGGCGATTAAAAACGATCCTCTCATAAACTTTTCTGAGCGGGATCTGGTTGGGCTCTGTCAGAGCGCGGGTTTCGGGGAGATTCATCTCGAGTTGCACATCGATGTCCGGAAGGCAGGGGCTCTATCATGGGATACGTTTATCGACATGTCTCCTCATCCACGAGCTCCGACGATTCGCGAGATTCTGGCCTCCCATTTTAGTGATGAGGAGCAACGCCAGTACGAGGAAGGTTTGCGTCCGCTCGTGGAGTCCGGACAGAGAGTCGAACGTGACACGATTGCCTATCTCACGGCAATCAAGCCGAGATAGATTGCGTAAAACCGGTACGCCTATCTTGAAAGGTTCATGTCTTCCCTCGAACTTTTCCTGTTGTGTGACATCAAGAACTCCATAAATCTCTTAATCGGTTGAATCGAGTACCTGTCGGATTTGCTATTGAGTGATCGATTGGATCTGGACGAGGCTATTGGCATGGTTCTGTAAAATAGGGAATCGAAAATGAGGTTGGTGTTTGAACAGAACATCCATGCTGACCCAGACGCATATCTTCCCTGGCTCAGAAAAGCGAAGTCACCGCAACATCGACATGTCTGCTTCACAGGGACCAAAAACTGGGTGCAAATGGGACTAAAACGAAGTCTTCTCGTCTTTCGGCATTAACGAGATAAGATAATCGACGAGATCATCGAGTTCACCCTCCGGGATGCGCGTCTTCCAAGCAGGCATGTAAAGAGGCGGAGGCGGACGACTGGGATCCTTCATCGCAATTTCGCGTTGCCCATTCATGATAAATTTTTTCAATTCATCTTTGGTATAACCTTCGGCAACATACTTGAGACTGGGAACTTGTTCTGCTGTCTTTGCGTTGGGATTTGGAATGCCCCCATTGCCATCCTGATTATGGCAACCTGCGCAGCCATACTTCGTAAAAACGGTGTGCCCTCGCTCAATCGAGGTCAGCTCCGAAGGAACTTTCAAAAAACCGACCACATTGGGATCAGACAAAGAAACAAGAAAGGCTGTCAGCGCTCTTATCTCCTGCTCTGTAAACCCAAATTTTGGCATCACGCTTCCCGGAGAGACCGACTGCGGATCTTTAAAGTGATCGACGATCCATTTTCCTGTTCGACGTTTGCTCACATCGTCCAGCGCAGGGCCGATCACTCCACCTTTTTTGGCGACCGAGTGGCAACCGATGCAACCGCGTTCTTGGAAAAGGCGTCGTCCGGAATCGGCGCTTGGAATGGTTTTCATCGAGACATAATAGTCACTGAGGTGCTCGCCCGTTTGTCCGAGCATATAGAGGGTCAGAGCGGCGATCTCGTCATCGCTCATTTGGAAATGCGGCATCGCCGAACCTGGCACCAATTTTGAAGGATTTTTAAAGTGACGGGCAAGCCATTCGGGACTGCGCCGGGCTCCAACGGCATCCAGTTCGGGCCCCACATTACCGCCCCTGCCTTGAAGTTTGTGGCATCCGATGCAACCAAATTTATCGAAAGCAGCCTGTCCCTGGGCCAATTTAGGCGCATCGGCGAGTTCATCGGCAGTATGACATTTCGCACACGATGCCTCTAAGAAATTCAGCGGCAGCATGGGCCGATCCCAATGAGGCACATTGCCGTGAGCCGCCTCCTTGGTCGTTGCTAAACCCTGCCCCTGGTGGCAGACCGTGCAACCAAATTTTTCGAAAGGATGCTGAGAGTGATTGACGTGGTAGGCCAACGGTTGCTTTAAACCCGCATAACTTGGATCTTCCACCGCCACATGGCAGGTAATGCAACGATCCACACGTCCTAAGCCGGGCAGGACAATCTGTTTAATTTCGATCGGAATATGGGCCGCCGCTTCACGTTGCTCGGCAGTGGTGGCTTTGGCCATCTCCTGCTTGATATAGGCATTCTGCCACTTCTTCCATTCTCGAAATTGGTCTTTAAAAAAAACTGTCGTGACCAATAAACCTAAAACGAACGCGAGGAAGGTAAACCATGGATACCATGGACGCAAAGAAGGCTCGCTCATGGATGGAACTCCTCGGAAGGCACCGTTTTCCATGGCAACTGAAACGCCCAATTGGGCCCACGAAAGAGACTCCCGATCACCGTCAAACTAATGGCGGCAATCAAACAAATGCTAAAGAGTGTGATGGCAACCTTGCGTTCCTTTGAAAACCAGACACCTACGCCATGGCGCTTCCGATCTATGTAAGGCAAGGCGACGAGTGCCGTAACAACCAGCGTGGGAACAACCACTCCACCCCAAAATGCCGAATAAGCGACGAGTTCTTGAAGCCCCAAAAAATACCAAGGCGCTTTTGCCGGATTGGGCGGGTGGATAGCATTTGCAGCTTCTTCAAGCGGTGCATTCCAAAAAATCGCAAGCAGCAGAACGACTGAGGAAACCAGCAAAAATAACAACATTTCCCGGAAAATGAGATGCGGCCAAGTGAACACTTCATCCTCCTGGCGAATGCCAACGGCAGGGGTTGTTCCTCGAGCAAGCTCCATCAGCCCGTAGGTCTTGGACTGCGGCAGTTGCGAGAGAATATGTTCTTTTTGCAAGGCTGTAGGTTCTTCGGGACGAGCCAATCCGCCATCTTTACGCACTCGAAAAAGATGAACAGAAATCATGAAAAATGCGATCGACGGCAAGACGATGACGTGAAGCACATAGAATCGAAGAAGCGCCGATTGGCCGACGATATTTCCGCCCAAAAGCATATATTTGATTTTGTTCCCCACCACGGGCGCGTATCCCGCGATACTGGTGCCGACCGTCACGGCCCAAAAGGCGAGTTGATCCCAGGGAAGCAGATATCCGGTAAAGGAAAGGCCCAGCGTGACTAAAAAAAGGCCGACTCCAATCACCCAGTTGAATTCGCGGGGGGCTTTGTAAGCGCCTGTATAAAAAACACGGCAAAGATGCAGGATCACAAAAATCACCATCAAATGAGCCGACCAGCGGTGCATATTGCGCAGCACCAATCCGGCCGTCACGACGAATTCCAGATCTTTCATGTCCTGGTAAGCGTGCTCGGTTGAAGGAACGTAATAAAACATCAAGAGAATGCCCGTCACTACCAAGATGATGAAAAGATAAAGTGTGATGAGCCCCAGTCCCAGAGTGGTGCGGAACTTTAAAACATTTTTGTGAACTTTCGCCGGCTGAACGTGCAAAAGAAAACTCGAGATCGCCGCTTGGGCTCTCTGAAGGTTGCTGCGGGGCACGCCCACTCGGAAAATGGAGCGAATCACTCGGTTTGCCGCGATGCTTTTGAAAAGATTTTGAAACATTAGATCACCAGGTATTTGTCGGCTTTCACTTGCTGGGAAGCGTCAATGACGATGCGGCCATCGGGACTCTGCGCCACCAAGAGCCATGGCAATCCATGAGGCGCCGGCCCTCCCACGACCGAAGCATTCTCATCGAATTGACTTCCGTGACAAGGGCAATGAAACCCTTTTCGATCGGGGGATTGATTGACCGTGCATCCCAAATGCGTGCAGACGGCTGACACTGCCCGAAAGCTATTGCCTTTGCGAAGAAGAAAAACCCGAGTTTCTGGAATAAACGTCGCCCCTTCAGGATAGTCCTCGGGCTTGAGCGCTTTAAATCGGCGATCGGGCTCGTAAAGCACATTGGGAATCATGAACCGAACCGCAGCCATCGCCGAGGCGCTCAAGGCAAAAAACGCGGCGCACCAGCCCAAGGTTAGTTCCAGAAATTCACGACGTCCAAGACGATGGTTGAGAGGTTCTTTCATCAGGATTCACATTGAGAAGGTTTCGACGCGTTCCATGGTCACCGCGCCGGTGGGGCATCGCACAGCGCATAAGCCGCAGCGGATACAAAGGGTTTCGTCTTTAATAATCGCCCCTTGCTCTCCGGCAACGGGAAGGTGGCCGTAACGAGAAAGGCACGCGGCCTTCAAATCTTCGTTTCCCTGGAGCGCTGAAACATCGACCAGCTGCAAGCAAGACTCGGGGCAAATATCCGCGCACCCTCCACATAAGATGCATTTATCACCGTCAAAAACAGGGCTGATATGGCATTTAAAGCAACGCTGGGCCTGTTCAATGGCTGCCTTCTCAGGATAGGCTCTCTCGACTTCCGAAATTCCAATTCTCCGATCCAGCGCCAGGACCGGCGGGGAGCGACGCTCTAAAGTTTCATAGCCCGGAATCATTTGATGCGCGGGATAGAGAGTCACCTTCACTTTCTGATCGACCTGAGGCAAGGAACCTGTGAGATATTTTGCAATTGAAAGGGCAGCCCGTTTGCCCTCCGCAACCGCGGTGATAATAATCCGGGGACCAAAGGCAACATCTCCCCCCGCAAAAATATCGGGACGCGATGTGGCAAGCGTTTCTGGATCTACCACAAGAGTGCCTCGCGGCGTGAGCTTCAAGTTATCTCCAGGCTGGATCCAGGAAAGTTCGGCAGACTGCCCGATCGCGAGCACGACCGAATCGCAATCCACGATTTGATCGGCGTCCTCGTCAAACATGGGATTAAAACGCCGGTTCTCATCAAAAACACGAGTGCATTTTTTCAATTCGATGCCCGAGACCTTCCCATCCTTTCCGAGAATGCGTTTAGGTCCCCATCGGGTATGGAGTTGAATTCCCTCATGGGCGGCCTCCTCGATCTCCTCGCGCGCGGCGGGAATCTCGTCGAGATTCTCAAGACAATACATGTGAACTTCCGGCACTCCTTTGCGCACGGCCTCCCTGGCGACATCGAGTGCCAGCCGAACTTCATCGGGGGCTTCGGGCTCTCGCTCGGTCAAAGACTCCAGAGCGCTTGCTGCTGCGTGCAGCGCGCCGCGCAGTTCGGCTTCCGTCATTTCGGCAGATCGTTCGGCCTGACGAATCATCGAGCGAGCCACGTCAAAGGCGACGTTGCCTCCGCCAATGACGACCACTTTTTTCCCGAGAGCAACTCGATAGCCCAAATTGATATTCAATAAAAAATCGATTGCTCTTAAGACTCCATCGAACTGCACTCCATCGATGGTCAGATCGCGGCTTTTATGAGCGCCGATTCCAAGAAAAATCGCTTCAAAGCCCTGCTCCTTGAGCTGGGCGATATTAAAATCCCGACCGAGTCGCACATTGACGTGAATTTTTACCCCCAAAGATTCAATGGCTTGAATCTCGGCCTGAACGAGAGAACGCGGGAGCCGATATTCCGGCACGCCGAGAACCAACATGCCGCCCGCCATATTTTGAGCCTCAAAGACTGTCGGCGCGAAGCCCATCAACGCAAGCTCATGGGCACAGGAAAGGCCCGCAGGCCCTCCGCCTACAATGGCGACTTTACGCCCTTGGCCGACACGCTGGAGACTTCCGTTCCGCAGATCGGGATAGACCTTTTTAATGTCAAAAGGCTCCGACTCGACACCGAAGCGTTCGCATACAAAGCGTTTGAGCGCACGAATCGAAACCGACGCATCGAGCGCCCCCCGCCGACACTTCGCTTCGCAAGGAGCTGCACAAACCCGGCCGCAAATAGAGGCAAAAGGATTGGGCGTACGAGCGATGATGTACGCGTCTTCGTAACGCCCTTCGGCAATCGCCTGAACATAGCCTCCCGAATCCGTTTTTACAGGACACCCTTCTCGACAGAGCACTTGCCGCTCGAAGTAGCGAACCGTGGGGATTTCAACTCGATAGGTCTCTTGCATGATCACTCCCTTGCACGGTCCCTTCAGATCATCTGAATCGTTACTTGGAGTCGTATTTTTGATGAATTTCTTTTATTTTATCTTCATCGCTTTTGCGCTCATCTGGTGAAGCTTTCTCCAGCTTGGCATCCACCAAGGATTTCTTACGGATGCTCGAATCGTACACTAGAAACTCGTAGATTTTCTTTCCGCTGTCCGAATCAATTCCAGATCCAGGTTTGTGCATCATCCGTTTGACATAGCGCTCCCACTCTGAAGGCAGGGCATAATCCGAATTGATCGGACGGCTGAGCTTGTGACATTGCGTGCACTTTTCCGAGAAGATCTGGTAATTCTCCTGAATTTCTTTCGGATAATGGGAGACATCAACCGTCTGGGCTCCTGCTTCCGCCTTGGCAATCCGCGCCTTGGTGGCGTCGTCAAGTTCTTCGCCGGCAGCAAACCTAGGGCCAACGCTCACACAAGCAAGTGTGATGAGCGGTAAAAGGATCCAAATATGTTTTTGATTCATATGATTTATTTTTGTTAAGAAATCGTTCCGTTTTTGCATCAAAGATTGTTAAAATCCATAAGAGAGCTCCAAAATATAATCGTTGAATGGTATCGCAGCGGGGCCAACGCTGCGGTTGAATTCATAGCAGCCTTTAAACTGCAACGTGTTGGTCAAGTAATAAACACCACCCACAGTATAACGGTCTGTAAGGGTTCCCATGCCATCGTTCAGGGTATCATAGCGGTTGACCAACTCCGCGTTGTTAATGAAGGGGAGCTCCCATTGCAGCCCCGACAATTTATAGGCCCCTTGAATCCACCAGCCGTGTGGTTGGATGGTTCCGGAGAACCCATTGGCCCCGGGGAACTCGGTGTCATACCAAGTGTTCACGTACTCACCCTTAAGTTCGAAATAAGGACTGATATGCAGTGCGGCATCCACCACGCCCGCGGACCAATTCCGTCCTCCCGTATTGTCCCATTCGCCGCTTTGACCGGCAACGCCGAGCTCTAGATCATAATGAGGTTTCCACGGGAAAAACCACCCAATCCGAGCGCCGCCACTGGGATCACTATGCCAATTTGGCGCGAATGCACTATTGTACATGCCCACGTTCCCACCCAAGTCCAAGCTGCCGCTGGCGGCGCTACTATCAGTGGACGACGGTCCATTGACACCGTAAATGGCATAAGTAATGGATTGTCCCGACTCACCCAACGGCACCGCTCCACGCACCTGGGCGCCAACGCCAGTGCCCGGCAGAATGGCGCGCACTAATGGATCATCCGGCACCTTATTAAGCCATCCCGCTCCTCGCTCGCTGTAGGTGCCCAAAGGCAGCAACATATCTCCCGCGACGAAGGTCACGTAGTCATTGTACATATAGTCCAGTTGGGCGAAACTCATGGACACCGACGTTGAGCTGCCGCCAACCGTTGGCGTAGCTGCTGTCGGGGCATCATTGTTGTTCAGTCTAATGTCAAAACCGGCTTCGAACAGGATGTTGTCATTCGCTCTATACAGAAAAATGGGCGCAAAATCAGCCAGTTCAAACGAGCCGTTTTTGCCATTCGACCCGTTTTGCCCATGTTGACTGACATACGCGACCTCCGCGTCACCCACCATGGTGAAGTTATGCTTCGCGTCTTGGGCGCTGCTGGGAGCAGGAACCGGTTGTTCCTTGGCCGCGACGGTTTGAACAGTCGTTTGGGTTTCCCCCAATTGCTGCTTTAATTGCTGAATTTGTTGTTGATCCTGTTGATTCGTCTTTTCCAATGTCTGAACTTTCTGGCTCATTTCCTGAACCTGGTTCTTCAGCGCATTGAATTCCTCGTCGCTCACCGCTGCTGCCGTATTAGGAAAGAGGACCATCCCTATCATGCATCCGGCGGTGACACCGGCTAAAACTATGGAACGAGTTTTCATAATGGAAACTCTGGAAATTGTTTTTGAGTGGTTCATAAATGTGATCACGGAGAGTCCTCTAATGCCCACTGTCTTCCTGAAGATATTTTAGAATCTCCTTCGCCTGCTTCGCTGGTATGTTGGCCCGAACGCGCATGTGCGTCAGAACGGTTTTCCATTGTCCTGACGTGAATTCGGTTGGATACCGCTCCGCATGGCAACGGTTGCAGTTGATCGTGTATAACTCCTCGCCTGTTAACTTCTTCTCCGGCTTCGTTTCAGGTTTGTCATCCTTCTTGCTTTCACTGCCGGAAGGGGCCGTCACCGAAGCGGGGGCAGCATTGGTTGCGCTTTCTGAGTCCTTTGATTTCGATTTCGGAGCAGTGGTATCGGCAGGCGCGCGCGATGCAGCCAGAAAGATGCTCAGGGCAATCAAAAGTGGGGTGAGCTTGAAAAGAAGTTTCATATTAAAAATGTTTCTTTATTTCCTAGGAAGCCTGTCAGAAATCCAAAATTAAGGGGAATACATGCTCTTTGGGGCTCAGCGTCTGAATGTTCGGAGTTTTCAGTTCATGCGAAGCTAACGCTATTGATGGGCATCGACTCTCCCTCCGTTGGCTGTCTTTCATCTTTTTTTGGCCATCTCCCAGGAGGGCTTCTCTTTACAGGCTGCTCGTTGCCCGCTTCTCATTCTGAATGACGCAAACGCGACCGACTTGCCGGCGCTCAATATTTTATCAATCCATGGATCGATGGCATAGCGCATCCAAACCGATGTGGATTCCGCAACGATAAAAACATAGACATTTTTCTATGATTTTGTCACCTTGATGCATGCATGGCTGCTTCGACCATCGTAACTGCATGTGATGGGAAGTTTTTGTGGGGGGCTTTTCTTCTCTTGGTTTCCCTCAAACGTCATCGAGTGTCATCGAAGGTGAAGGTATGGGCGTCAGGATTGGATGATTCCGATCATGCGTTGTTGCGGCAATTCGAGGGAGTGGAGGTGGTGGCGTATGACACGGGTTTTGCCTCTGTTCCATTGGAGAAACCAGCGGCCATCCTCTCCACGAATACGGATTATGTCACGTGGATGGATTCCGACTGCATGGTGACAGGTGACATCAGTGCCTGTCTCTCTCCGTCCGATCAGAGGTTTCAGATTCGTTTTCGCTCCCCGAGCGAAAATCGACTTCGTTTCAGGAGCGAGCAATACGGACCTCACGACGCGTTCGGTTCCATTCCAGAGGCGGTTCTTGAAGTGTGGAAGCAGGAAGTGAATGAACGCGAAAAACCGATGATCACGACGACTTGTGTGTCGAATTGTTTCACGCTTCACCAGCGGCATTTCGAGTTTATGTGGCGCTGGCGGGATCAAATTCAAAAGATTATTTTGAAATATGGAGGCGAATCCGATTCCCCGTATACTTATGGGGGCCGCATCAGCGACGAACTTACCCTGAACTCGCTGCTTGCGTTTGCGTATGGCGTGCCGCCCATGAGCCCGTATCCACTTGATAAAAATCCCCACGCCTATCTCATCCATTTTGGCGTAAACCCCAAGCCGTGGAACCGCTGGCAGCCAAAGCACTTGAAACATCATGAATTGGTCCTATCTTCGATCGATTGGGCGCGTCAACGCGGCTATCGCACCCCGGACGTTCCGCCTGCCTTTCGACGATCTCGTTTGATCACAACCTACGCTGCCGCGTATGGTTATGAAATGGTGCGCACCGTCGTCAACCAGGTGCGTGGCAGCTAGTCGCTTATTCGGGCGTAGAGGCACTTAAGATAGCTCGCTTCGCGGAACGCCGCCGGATGATCCTGCGGATGCCGCGTTGTTTTCAGCACCTCGAAAGTTCGCCGGGATCGGCGAATTGCGGCCTGGATTGCCTCGAAAAATTCCTCCGCGGATACATGTGCGGAGCAGGAAGCCGCCACGAGAATTCCCTGCTTCCGGAGCCGCAGCAAGGCCTGCTTCACAAGATGTCCGTAGGCTCGGATCGCCTCCGTGCGCTCAATTTCCTTTTTAGCCATCGAAGGTGGATCAAGGACGATCAGGTCGTAGCTCGCAGGCGAGGGGTTTTCGAGCCATTCGAATGCATCAGCCTGGATGACATAATGTTCGCACCGCGCGACGTTCGAATCGCTCTGATTAAGGCCAAAGTTTTGTTTTGCCTGTTCCAGGGCGTGTCGGCTGATATCGAGATCGGTTGCGGAACGCGCTCCTCCGGCTGCTGCATAGAGTGAAAAACCACCTGCGAAACTAAAGACGTTCAGCACGTCGCGATGTTCGGCAAGCCCCTGAACCTTTTTTCGATTTTCCCGTTGGTCGAGAAAGAAACCAGTCTTTTGTCCGCGAATCACGTCTGCATGAAAAAGAAGTCCATTTTCGAAAAATGTCACCGGCTTTTGAATGGGCGGTCCGAAACTCACCTGTCCGTCCGCCAGACCAGCTTCCTCGGCCGTCTGCTGGATGTTCCGGCTCAGACGCAGAACGATGCTCTCCGGAGCGAGGCGGTCGACGATCAATTCGAGAAGGCGGTTCAAATGGGAAAACCATGCTGTGGAATAAAGTTTGATCACGAGTGTGGTGTCATATCGGTCCAGGACAAATCCTGGCCAACCATCGCTCTCCCCGTTGCAATAGCGAAATCCTGTCGTCTGCGGCGTTGCAAGATCCGTACGAAGACGAAGAGCCCGTTCGAAACGGGCTCTCCACCAGGCACCATCCAGCGTGATGGGTTTTCCCGCGTGAAGCACACGAACCCGAAGCGGCGAAAAGGGATCATACAATCCAATGCAGAGAAATTCGTTGTTGCGATCATAAACCACGGCATATTCGCCAGAAACGCCGTCGCGGTTTTGTTTGGTGATGCTATTTGAAAAAATCCAAGGATGACCGTCGCGTACCGCGCTTTCCGCGGGCGGAGTAATTCGCAGTTTCAAGGCTGGAAGTTTGATCGTCATGCGGGTGGAATCAGGATGATTGTGCTGCAGAGCGGGAGCAACGGCAAGATTCACAAAATGATATCCAGGATCGATTCGGAGCGAGGCTGCATTTGTCAGACAAAGTTGCTACAAATGTCCGATGCGTCGGAATATCAGTTGGAGGATGAAACGGGAGGATGGCACTTCTTGCGAAGTGCGCGTCAGCTTTTTTGGTGGAAAGTATCAGTTTCAATTCAAGGAAAGCATTGCCGATGAGTGGGATTACAAACGTTCTCCCTCACCGCAGGATTTGGAGGCTCTTGTCGATGCGGTTCGCCGCCGCTATCAGCGCCGCCAGGCTTCGGAGCGAGAAGTCGAGATCGCGGAACGTCTTTTAAAAGGGCTCTGACCGATCGAATTCCTCTCCCTGGAGGAATCGACGGCAGGCCTGTCACGCAAATCCTCGATGATCTCACGCTCAATCCCCAGAAATATCCGGTTCACCCTCCCATAAAATTCCGCTATGGAAAGGTTTCTGGATGTCAGGAGGGCTGTTTCGTGGAGTAGGGTGGCAGACGGTTTGTTTTTTGGCGTGAGATGAACGAAAGAGTGAGCCGGCTGGGAGCGCCTTTTGTCGAAATTCCGAGCTGTTTCATCATGCGCGAGAGATTGGAGGGCGCCAAGCCGAGCTTCGTGGCGGCGGCGCGCTGGTTTCCCGAGGCTGCCACAAGTGCTTTCTCGATGAGGCAGCGTTTATATTCCTCGACGCCCGCAGTGAGGCTCAAAGGAAACGCCTCGGGGATGGATGGAAGTTGAAAAGGTTGTGCAGGCCGGGTCGTGGGTGCGCCTGCCAGGGGGTCGTCGGAAAGTAAAATGGAATCGATGATGTCCCCGGGGCAAACCACCGTGGCGCGTTCGATCATGCTTTCCAATTCACGAATGTTGCCGGGCCAGTCGTAATCGAGAAGTTTCTGATAGACATGTTCTGAAAAACCTTTGACTGAGTGATGCAGGCGCCGGTTGTATTTTTCGAGAAAGGCATGGGCAAGCGCGGGAATATCCTCCTTGCGTTCGCGCAGAGGAGGAAGATGGATCGGAAAAATATTCAGGCGATAATAGAGGTCCGCACGCATGCGGTTTTCCCGGATCGCTTTTTCAAGATTCACATGCGTGGCGGCAATGATGCGAACATCCACTTTGAGCGTTTCCGAACCGCCCACGCGCTCGAATTCCTGTTGCTGCAGCACGCGCAGGAGCTTCACCTGCATCTCCATCGGCAGATCGCCGATTTCATCGAGAAAGAGAGTCCCGTGGTTCGCAAGTTCGAAGCGTCCAAGCTTCCGCTGGAAAGCGCCGGTGAAGGAGCCTTTCTCATGGCCGAAGAGTTCGCTTTCGATGAGATTCGCGGGAATCGCGCCGCAGTTGACGCGGACAAAAGGCTGCTTGCAGCGGGGACTGAGATCATGAATTGCCCTCGCAACGAGCTCCTTGCCTGTGCCTGTTTCCCCCCGGATCAGCACGGTGGAGGGCGTGACAGAGACCTGTCGAATTTCATTTTTCACCCGCTGGACTGCAAGACTCTCGCCAATCATCTGATCGAGTGGGTTTTCCGCAACGTCGGCATGAGCGTTTAATGAAAAGAGTGTTTTCCACTTTTCCGCGGCAGCTTCCGCTTCCTGGAGCTTGAGAAGCGTGCCAAGCACGTCCGCGGCACGTTCACAGAACCGCTCGATGGCTTTGAAGATCTCCGTAGGAAAAGCGGGGCCATTCCTGTGGTTCACAAGCTCAAGAACGCCCAAAAGGGTGTCTCCATAAAGAATCGGAGCTGCAAGAAGATTGTGCGTGCGATGGTTGAGGATCGTATCGAAGCGATTGTTGAACCGCGGATCCCGATAAGCGTCGCTCACCTGTTCGATTTTTCGCGCCTGGGCGACGTATCCCACAAACCCTTCTCCCATCTGGATCGTCCGGCCTTTGAGCTTCTGGCTGTTCGCGCCTGTGAGCAAATGGAACACAAGATGGTTCTCCTGCGGATTGTAGAGAAACACGCTCCCGCTTTCGGCGTGCCCCAGCTTGGCCGCTTCGTCCAAAATGGTTTTGAGAGTCGCGTCGATGCCCTCCAACGAATTGAGAGAGCTTTGGGCGGCGAGAAGTTTCTCGTAAATCTTAGGAGAAAGAGGGGGCATTGGTGGTATGGAATTATCAGAGCGATAACTTGAAGGCAAGATGAATATCAGTTTGATATTTTATTCACATTTTGATCATACGCTTACGATGCCATTTACGGTTCAAATGGATGACGGCTCTCTTGGCATGAAGCTTGCGTATAGAAACTTCTCGTAACGGATCTCAATCATTAACCTCCTCCAACTATGAACGTCAGAATGGCTGTCCTTGCATATTTCTGCTGCGTCGGTGTTTGTCTCTGGAATTCCATGTTGGACAAAAACGCGACAGCTGCGAGTGAAAACAAGCCCACGATCCAAACGACAAATTCTTGGGTTCACTTGTCGGCAATGAATCTTCCAGCAACGGAACATATGGTGGCAGAAGCCGCGAAGTAGACAAGAACGCAGCCTCGATCCGTCGGGGCTGTAGTTTTTGGGAATGCGATCGTCCTCAGTGATGGCAACCGGGACCGTGTGCGTGGCCGTGCGCCATTTCGTCGTCAGTGGCCTCCCGCACCGCGGTGATCTTCACATCGAACGTGAGGTCTTTGCCCGCGAGCGGATGATTGCTGTCCAGGGTGACATGCTTGTCGGTCACTTTGGCGACGGTCAAGGGCATGGAGTTCGGATCGCCATTCATCTGAAATTGATCGCCCACCTTGATTTTCTGGTTAGGCATGCGTTCTAAAGGGACTTCAATCAGCTTCGCGGCGTCATGTGCTCCATAGGCGTCCGCGGCCTTGAGCGTGACCTTTTTCTTTTCGCCCACTTTGAGTTTTTCGAGCACGGCTTCGAGTCCGGGAATGATCTGTCCCACACCCGCCAAAAAAGTCATGGGTTCATCACCATCCGAAGTGTCGAGCACTTCGCCGGAATGGTCTGTCAGCGTGTAATGAAACGAAATGACTTTAGAATGCATGAGTGATTTGGGCAATGGATGCCTTGAATGAATGGTTTGTCGAAGAGACGTCCAGGGACTTGAAAGTGCGGATTCTCTGCTTACAATGAAGGCTATGAAAAAGGCTTTGCTCGTTTTGGTTGTTTTGGGAGTGCTTCTGGTCTTGGGGGTGTTTCTGGCCTTGGGCTGGGGAATCCGAAGTTATAATCAAATAATCCCACTTTCGGCCAAAGTAGAGTCTCAATGGGCGCAGGTCCAGAATGTTTATCAGAGGCGGGCGGACTTGATTCCCAATCTTGTGGCCACCGTTTCGGGAGCGGCCAATTTCGAAAAATCAACCCTGATCGCCGTGACGGAGGCGCGCGCCTCCGTCGGCAATGTGAAGATGGATCCCAAGGAACTCCTTGATCATCCTGAAAAATTCGCGCAATTCGAACAAGCGCAAGACCGGCTTTCATCCGCTCTCTCCCGTTTGCTGGTCGTCGTCGAGCGCTATCCGGACCTCAAGGCCAATAGCAATTTTCTGGAGCTTCAATCCCAACTCGAGGGAACGGAGAACCGGATTGCGGTGGAGCGGGGCCGATTCAATGAAGCGGTGCAAGCCTACAACGTGGAGGTGCAGAAGGTCCCTCAGGTGTTTCTTGCGCGAGCATTCGGGTTCACTCCCAAGCCCTATTTTCAAGCCAAGCCTGAGGCTCAGGAAGCACCTAAAGTGAACTTCAACTTCGATCAGGCTCCTGCCAAGTGAAAGCGGCCCGATCCGTCGCATTTTGGATCGCCCTTTGTTTTTGTTGTTTCCCGGTGGGTGCCAAGGAGGTGATTCCTCCCAAGCCGGAGCAATATGTCCATGATGAGGCGGGTGTTCTCTCCTCAGGCGTTCGTGACTCGCTGCTCCACGAAATCGAGGATTTCGAGCGGCAGACTTCCGATCAAATCGTCGTGGCCCTCTATCCTCACATGGAATCAGACTCGTCCGTCGAGGATTACACGGTAAGGGTCGCCCAATCGTGGCATGCCGGCCGGACGGGAAAGGACAACGGCGTTGTGATGTTTGTCTTCGTGAATGATCACAAGCTTTATATCCAGGTGGGATATGGATTGGAGGGCCCTTTGACCGACGCGCTTTGCCGCCGGATCATTGAGAATGAAATCAAACCCCGCTTTCGGATGAACGACTATGATGGAGGCATTCAAAACGGAGTTCATGCCATCATGGCGGCGATCCGCGGTGAATACCAAGGCACAGGGACCACGGTGGATGAATCTCAAAGGCAGAGTGGCCAGGGATCCGTCGCGCCCTTCTTGATCTTCCTTGTCATCCTTGTGTTCATGGCAGCGCTGCAATGGCTTAGTTCCCGACGAACGGTCTATTCAAGCCGTGGCAGAATTATAAGCCCGTGGTGGTTCGGAGGCTTCGGAATGGGAAACTCCGGAGGATTTGGTTCATTCGGAGGCAGTGGCGGCGGCAGCAGCTTTGGAGGTTTTTCAGGAGGAGGGGGATCCTTTGGTGGCGGCGGAGCGGGAGGCAGCTGGTGAAAGCCAAGCATTTCTTGTCTCGAATCGACTCGGACCGCGTGGTAGATGCGATTGCAAAAGTCGAGCAACGGACATCCGCAGAAATTCGCGTGGTCATCCATCACGCCTCGCGTGTTGGAAACGTCCAGGAGTTTGCGACACGTGAATTTCACAGGCTGAAAATGAATCATGCGCGCGAACGCAACGGGGTTCTCATTCTCGTGGCTCCTGCCGTGCGGGAATTTGCGGTGGTGGGTGACGAAGGCATCCACCAGAGGTGTGGGGAGCCATTCTGGAAGGAAGTGGTCGATGAGGTCGGAAAGCATTTTCGTTCCGAGCAATTCACCGAAGGCCTGATCCATGCCATTCAGAAAGTCGGCGACGTTCTGAAAACTCATTTCCCAAAGCGCCCTGATGACCCAAACAAAATTCCCGACCCAATCGTGGAACGCTGAGGGGAGGAACCCCTCGGTTTGCGCGGAACGATTACCAGCCTAGAACGTAAGCGAAGACTAGAGGCGCGACGATCGATGCATCGGATTCGATGATGTATTTGGGGGTGTCGACACCGAGTTTGCCCCAAGTGATTTTTTCGTTGGGCACGGCGCCTGAATAGGAGCCATAGCTGGTCGTCGAATCGCTGATCTGGCAAAAATAGCCCCAGAGAGGGACGTGATCGCGCTGCAAATCTTGGTGCAGCATCGGCACCACGCAAATGGGAAAATCGCCTGCGATGCCGCCTCCAATCTGAAAGAAACCAAGGGAGCTCTTTTTTGTGATCTTCGTGTACCATTCGGCAAGTTCCATCATGTATTCGATGCCCGTGCGCACCGTGTGGATGTTCTTCACGTTTCCCGTGATGCAATGCCCGGAATACATGTTGCCCAAGGTGGAATCTTCCCAGCCTGGCACAAACATCGGCAGATTTTTTTCCATCGCCGCCATCATCCACGAATCCTTTGGATCGATCTGATGGGAGTTTTTTAATTTGCCGCTGCGGAGAATGGCGTACATGAACTCGTGTGGAAAAAGCCTCTTCTTCGCTTTGTCTGCCTTCACCCATTCATCGAGAACAGCTTCTTCGATGCGGCGCATCGCTTCCATTTCCGGAATGCAGGTGTCTGTGACGCGGTTCAAATGCTTCTGCAATAATTTCTCCTCATCCTGCGGGCGAAGCTCGCGGTAGTTCGGCACACGAACGTAGTGATCATGCGCCACGAGATTGAAGACGTCCTCCTCGAGGTTTGCGCCGGTGCAGCAAATGCCGTGAATCTTATCCTCGCGGATCATCTCGGCGAGAGAAATGCCAAGCTCAGCGGTGCTCATCGCACCGGCAATGGTAACGAACATCTTTCCGCCGATCTCGAGATGTTTCTTGTACGCTTCGGCGGCATCGACAAGGGTCGCCGCATTGAAGTGACGAAAATGATGCTTGATGAAGGAAGAAATTTTCGAGGAGCTCATAGCACGCGAATGCCACCATAAGGAAGGTGATCTTGAATCTTCAATGCTTTTGTTCTGATTTTGAAAAAACCGCCGTCACGTCACTTGATATCTTCGCGTGCGAATGGTGATCACCGTCATCGTGTTGTCTTCCGGATCAGGCTCTGCTTTGTAAAAATCCTTGTCGAGTGAAGCCGCCTTCGACATGCGCATCTGCGTGTTGTGATCGAGCTTCACGACTTGCACTTTGCGAAATTTTTCAGACGCCTTCGCTTCGGTTTCGAATTTTGGATCGACGTTTTTTCTGAGTCAGCGTTTCAAGGCAGTCATTCTGTTCGCCACGGTTCTGGATCGTCTTCTGGATGAAGTCGGGGACGGATAGTTTCTCGTTCCGCAATGCGTCGCGCGCCGCGGCAACCGTGTCATCAAGCTGTTCTGGGGTGAAGCGGTGCTCCTGCCGAGCCTTGTTCGCCCACTTTACAAATTCACGCACGAATTTTTTCGTTCGGAAATGGCTGTCCCGGCAATATTCGGCTTGGAGAAAATGTTGATGGAAAAATCCAGCAATGGCGGCCTCGCGCGCCTGCTTGTCAACGAGAAGAATTTCCGGCTGAGCGGGACTATGATCTTTTTTGATGAGCGCGCATTTTTGG
>Ga0207037_10002_pt1 | contig 81353 bp, 89 predicted proteins | sample Alteio_BWMinCont_75_FD_153268 | JGI IMG/M metagenome (GOLD analysis project Ga0207037, IMG submission 153268) | Enriched cells from forest soil in Barre Woods Harvard Forest LTER site, Petersham, Massachusetts, United States -... | ecosystem: Environmental > Terrestrial > Soil > Temperate forest >... | reverse complement strand
ACGGGGTCGGAGCCGGTATTCATTATCCTGTGCCAATCCATCTTCATGAGGCTTATTCAAATTTAGGGTATACGAAAGGTACATTTCCGGTTTCGGAAAGACTTTGCGAGGAAATTCTTTCGCTGCCTATGTTCCCTGAGATGACGGACGATCAGATTATATATGTCACAGAAAAAGTTAAGCAATTTTTTAGGCACTAGAAAAAATGTACAAACAAAAAAAAGTCATTGTAATAGCCCCTTGTTACAATGAGGGGAAAAAAATTGAAAACGTCGTGAAGCGCGTCCAAGCTCTTCCTAACGGAATTGTAGATGAACTGCTTGTGATCGATGATGGATCAACAGATACCGGGCCAGAAGCTGTCCGAAGGTTGGGAGCTACAGTTATTCCTTTGAATTCGATTAAGGGCGTTGGTGCTGCTCTGAGGGAGGGATTTCATTACGCCATCAAGCGGGAATATGACATTATTGTAGTTATCGCCGGTAATGATAAAGATGACCCCAACGAAATTCCATTGCTTCTTGATGGCGTGGTAGATGGTGGAAATGACTTTGTTCAGGGATCGCGTTTTCTGAAAAAATTCAATTTCGGCCATATGCCAATCTACCGCCGGATCGCGACCCGTATCCACCCCATTTTATTTTCAATTGTCACAGGTAAGAAATTAACTGAAAGCACAAATGGTTTTCGGGCGTTTCAATCCAAATTGCTCCAGGATAAACGAATTAATCTAAATCAAGACTGGCTGGATCAGTATGAACTGGAGCCATATCTTTATTACAAAACAATAACTCTGGGCTATAAGACCATGGAAGTCCCTTGTACGAAAATTTATCCTCCCAAAAAAATAGGTTATACAAAGATGAAGCCCTTTGTAGGGTGGTGGTCGATATTGCGGCCACTGTTCTTACTTCGGTTAGGCTTGCGCTCCTAGAAGGTAATTAAAAGAAACAATGAATGAATCACAAGAGTATTTTACTCATCCCAAAGCCCTTGTCGACGAAGGTGCTAAAATTGGCAAGGGAACGCGGATTTGGGCGATGGCCCATGTTATGGGTGGCGCCGAAATCGGGGAGAATTGCAATATCTGCGACTACGTTTTCGTGGAAAGCGGAGTCAAATTGGGAAGCCACGTGACAGTCAAAAATGGCGTCCAAATTTGGGAAGGCGTCGAAGTGGCCAACGGAGTTTTTTTGGGGCCGAACTGCGTATTTACTAATGACATGTTTCCCCGAGCCCTTTTGAAGCGACCCAAGGAGGAGTGGCTGCTATCTACTTCCCTATTAGAGGGATGTTCAATAGGAGCTAACGCCACCATTATTTGCGGCCATACCGTCGGACGTTATGCCTTTGTAACGGCCGGAGCTGTAGTGACTCGCGATGTCCCGGATTATGCCATGGTCAAAGGGAACCCTGCGCGTTTTTATTCCTGGATTTGTCGATGTGGCAAAAAACTGGAATTTAATGGAAATCTTTGTGAGTGTCCCAAATGCGGTCTTAAATATGAAAAAGGCAAAGACGGCAAATCGGTTAGAGAGAGACTTCTCGACCCCTCTCGATAAGAGAACGGTTTGCCGCAACGATTGCTTTCACAACCTCTGTTCCTTTTATCCCGTCACTCAATGAAGAACTGGGTTCTCGGACAGCCTTCAAGAAGGCAGTGCATTCCGCTGCAAGGGGTTCGTTGAGACTGATTTTCGGAATGGTAGTATCACCTTCATAGATACTGGCTCGAAATCCAATAAACGTGTCAACCATCGTATCTTCGGGCTTGTCTAAAGTGACTTTCTTGTCATAGAGACGTATGGGGTTTTGGATATCCATATCATCCCACATCAGCATCTTCTTCTCGCCCACCACCACAATTTCCCGAACTTTTTTCGGATTAAGCCAACTCACGTGGATGTTGGTCAAAATATTTTTGGGATACGAATATGTGGCAAAGACGACATCTTCCACTTTAGGATTGAGAAAACAGTTGCCAATGGCGCTAACCTTGAGAGGGGCTTCTCCCAGCCAATAATTGAAAATGGAAACGTCATGTGTGCCCAAATCCCATAGGGCGTTGACATCGGTGCGAATGGGACCCAGGTTAGTTCGTGTTGAGTGAATGTAGTGGATTGAACCTAGTTCACCGCTCTGTATATATTTTTTAACGGCTTGAATCCCTGCGTTGTAGACGAAAATGTGACCCACAAACAAAACTCTATTTAACGACACTGCCAATTTAACTAAAGTTTCGCATTCATCCACCGTTGTTGCTAAAGGCTTCTCAACAAAAACATGTTTTCCATTTTGAAGCGCCATCTTGGCAAGTTCAAAATGTGTACTGGTTGGAGTGCTGATGACGACCGCATCAATCTTCGGATTTTTAATGATTTCCTCAGCGAATTCAGTGACCGCAATATCGGAATGACGTTCTTTGATAAGTTTTAGCCTGGCCGAAAGTTTATCAGATACCATAATAACGGTGGCCCGTGGATCACTGTTGAAGTTCCTAATAAGGTTGGGCCCCCAACGTCCGGCTCCGATGACCCCAATAGTTATTTCTTCCAATTTCGTATCCTCTTTTCCTTGTTAGTGTATTTGATTAATCTACCTCAGTCCGGGTTTCAACCCAAAACAGCGGGTTTCATGTCATTTCGTATTTCTGAATTTGCTCCAAACTAAAGTCCCTCATATTTTTCTCTGAGAGCATGGCTCTATGCCAATCCACAATCCATTTCAGTGCAGTCTTTATATTTAACCTCGGTTGCCATTCTAGTTTTTCTTGAGCCTTAAAGCTGTCAAGGTTGAGAAGGGTCGCTTCATGGAGGTTATCTTCATTTTGAGTAGCTACCCAAGTTCCTTTACCCCAAAGGCTAACCAATTGATCGGCAATTTCTGAGACATTTAAGACATCGACTTTGTTTGGGCCAAAATTCCAGCCTTCAGCATATTCAAAATCGGGACGGCTATAAAGTTTTTCGCAGAGAAGCAAATACCCGTGGAGGGGTTCTAAAACATGTTGCCAAGGTCTAATGGCATCGGGATTTCGAATCTTTACGGGTTCACCTTTTTGAAGAGCCCGCATAATATCTGGAACTAAACGGTCTTGGGCCCAATCACCGCCGCCAATGACGTTACCTGCTCTGGCAGAAGCGATTGTCCGATCTGAAAAAAAAGACCGGCGGTAGGCTGAGGTCACAAGCTCAGCGCAGCCCTTGCTATTGGCGTAGGGGTCATGTCCACCCATAGGTTCATCTTCACAGTAAGGCTCAAGGGTTTCTCGATTTTCATAACATTTATCACTGGTCACTATCACACAAGATTTAACATCGGGGTGTTTTCGCATGGCCTCCAGAACATGGACGGTCCCCATGACATTCGTATTATATGTTTCCACTGGCGATAAATAAGATTCTCTCACCAAAGATTGAGCCGCCATATGAATGACAATTTCAGGGTTGAACTTATTCATTGTAGCCTGAAGTTTCTTTAAATCTCGAATATCACCTTCAATGGATTCCATTCCACGGTGTACTTCTGCCAAAACAAAGAGACTTGGATCTGTTGGGGGAGAAAGGGCATATCCGCAGACGTCGGCGCCAAGATGCTGCAGCCAAAGGGAAAGCCATGACCCTTTAAAGCCCGTATGCCCCGTAAGAAAAACCCGTTTGTTTTTCCAAAAGGTGCGCTTCATTACCAGATTTTCCAGGGAGCTTCACCGGATTCCCACAACTTTTCCAAGACATTTTTTTCTCTTAGGGTATCCATGGCCTGCCAAAAACCTTCGTGCTTATAAGCAGAAAGTTGACCTTCTTTTGTCATTTTCTCTAAAGGATCGCGCTCCCAAATTGTTTCGTCGCCATTGAGATAATTTAAAGCTTTGGGTTCCAAAACGAAATACCCCGCATTGATCCAGCTTTCATCCCCTTGGGATTTTTCAAGAAACCGCGAGATTTTATTATTAACGATATCAAGGGCACCAAAGCGGCCAGGGGGCTTCACTGCCGTTACCGTGGCTATTGTTTTTTGCTCTTTATGGAATCGAAGAAGTTTTCCGATATCGACGTTTCCGATTCCATCGCCGTATGTAAAACAAAAAGTTTCGTTATCAAGATATTTTGCAACGCGCTTAAGTCTGCCCCCAGTCATTGTATCTTCGCCTGTATCAATTAGGATTACCTTCCAAGGATCGGCAGAGTGTTGATGAACTTCCATTTTATTATTTTTAATATCAAAAGTGACATCGGACATATGAAGAAAATAATTTGCGAAATATTCTTTGATGACATACCCACGATAGCCGCAGCAAATAATAAAATCGTTGATCCCGTGGGCAGAAAGTTGCTTCATGATGTGCCATAAAATGGGGCGTCCACCAATCTCAATCATGGGCTTGGGTTTGAGGTGGGTTTCTTCGCTTATTCTTGTTCCGTAACCACCTGCAAGTATTACAGCTTTCATGAAATCACCCGCTTTCTCAACAATGACAATTAATGCGTCGCAGCCCAGCGTGTCAAGCAGATTGCGCTCGATATGGGGGGCGATTAACCTTATAAACGCTTTAGCTAGCTTAGCTATATTTTTAGAAGGAGCTCCAATGACCAGGTGCCGTTTCTGCAAACACCTTCTCAATCATGAGATGATCAATATGGTCAATGCTCCTGCCTCTAATTCGTTCTTGACGTTAGATCAATTAAACGAGAAAGAATCCTTTTATCCCTTGAAAGTTTTGGTTTGTGAGAAGTGCTTTCTTGTGCAAATTGATGAGTACAAAGCAGCAGGCGAAATTTTTGACTCAAATTACGCTTATTTTTCGTCATACTCCCGAAGTTGGCTTGCCCACTGCGAAAATTATGTAGACCTTGTGACAAAACGCTTCAATATAACCTCCGCCTCCAAAGTGGTAGAGTTAGCATCAAACGATGGTTACCTTCTTCAATTCTTTAAGGGGCGGAACATTCCACATTTAGGGATCGAACCTACCCGCGGAACAGCAGAAGTAGCTGTGAGTAAAGGAATTAAGACAATTATTCGGTTCTTTGGGGAGTCGTGCGCGAAGGATATTATCAAGGAAGAAGGCAAGGCTGACCTTATCGCGGCCAATAATGTTCTTGGCCATGTGCCAGATATTAATGATTTTGTTAAAGGTACTAAAGCTTTGCTTTCTGAAAAGGGTGTTATGACGGCAGAATTCCCCCATCTCCTGCAACTTATGAAGTTCAATCAATTTGACACAATTTATCATGAACACTTCTCTTACTTTTCCTTAACCGCAATTTTTAGAATCTTTAAAGAAAATGGGTTAAGAATTTTTGATGTTGAAGAAATCCCTACTCATGGCGGCTCTCTTAGGATTTATGTCGATCACGGACACACCCACGGAGTTGAAAAATCGGTGGCAGATCTTTTGGAAAGAGAAAAATCTTTAGGGATGATGTCTCTTGATTATTACAAAAGCTTTCAGGAGGCCGCTAATAAAATTAAATATCAGTTCCTTACTTTTCTTATCGATGCTCGTACCTCAAAAAAACGGGTTATCGCCTATGGTGCCGCTGCAAAGGGGAATACGTTACTTAACTATTGTGGCGTAAAACAAGATCTTATTGAATTTGTGGTCGACGCCTCACCCCACAAGCAGGGAAAGTTCTTACCTGCGTCTCATATTCCCGTGGTTTCAGAAAAATCTATTCGAGACTCAAAACCTGATTATGTCGTTATTCTTCCCTGGAACTTGAAATCGGAAATCACAGAACAACTTTCGTACATAAGAGATTGGGGTGGTAAGTTTGTGATTGCAATTCCCGAACTCGCTATACTCTAGAGGTGACCCTATGTTTACTGTATTGGGTGCTTCAGGTTTCATAGGTTCGCATCTTGTAGAATATCTCAAAAATTCTCAGACAGATTACTATGCTCCTAAGCGGGGTGACTCAGAGATTTTTTCTAGGCCTCTTGGAGACGTCATTTATTGTATTGGACTCACTGCTGATTTTCGAAGTCGCCCCCTTGAGGCTGCCGAAGCCCATGTTGGAGTGCTCACTAAAATTTTAAAAAAAGGCAAATTTGATTCCTTCCTGTACCTTTCTTCGACAAGAGTTTATGAAGGATCGATTTCGACAGATGAAAGTGCCTCGCTCACGGTTAACCCCACAAATCCAAATCATATTTTTAACCTTACAAAGCTGACCGGTGAAGCTTGTTGCCTCTCAGAAGGTAATAATAAGATAAGGATCGCTAGAGTATCAAATGTTTTGGGAAGTGATTATGGTTCCGAGAATTTTGTATTTTCGGTCATGAGGGACTTGGTTTTAAGTAAAAGTGTCAAGGTCCTAACAACCCCTACGTCTTCTAAGGATTATATATTAGTCGATGATGTCGTCCATCTACTACCAAAAATTTCGTCACGTGGTAAGGAACAGATCTACAATGTGGCCAGTGGGAGCAATCTAACCAACGAAGAACTCTTACGTAAAATTGCTAGTGTGAGTGGGGGACAAATTACATATCTCGAGGAGGCCGCGGAAATTTGTTTTCCTCCGATTTCGGTGGATAAAATCAGGAGAGAATTTAAGTTCGAGCCTAAGGAGGTTTTAGAAGGTATCGGTCAAATTTATTCTGGGTTCGAGCGCCATTTGAAAGGGTAATTATCTGTTCATCCTGTACCAAAGTTTCTTTAATTGGCCTGATATGGGGTAAAGTAATTTCGATTTCATAAGTTCTGATCTGAAAAAATAGACCTTTCCGATAAAAATATTTTGGAAATACATTTGTTTTCCAAGGTTAGAACTCCATTTACTCCAAACCCTCCTATACTCCCCAAAAACTTCTCGAAAATTATCCGATCTTCCGTCCCGATCATATTGGGCGATGGCCCCAGCAAAAACCCCAGCCTTCATTCCGTTAAAAAAACATTTGAAGTGATGTTCGTAATCTCCCGCCAACTTATACGAGACATCGTAAAATCCAACACAATCAAAAACAGAACGTCTATATATAATACCTTGATGGCAGAGATTATTTTGGCCCATCAAATTTGCCGAAAAATTATCTTTCACGTGAGAATTGTAAGTAAACTTACCGTTGCGATAAATTTCGACGGGGGCGCAGACTAAATCCGCCGAACCAAATGAATCAAGTAACCCGCGTAAATTTTCTACATTCAAGAGGCGATCCCCGCCATTCAAAAACCATACAAATTCGCCAGTCGCGTGCTCAAGACCTAAATTAAATGCGGGGTAAATTCCTCGAGGCGGGGTTTCGATCCTCACCAAAGGCCAGCTCCCCAAACGACTCAGCACTGAAGAATTTATTTCAGGGGAAGAGTCGACAACAATGTGTTCCCACTCTCCGGCTAACTCGGGCGCACCAAGCAATACCCTCAAGGAATCTAAAGTCCGCGAAAAACCCTCACTATCATTATAGGTAATCGTAATTATCGAGAGCTTCACCGGAACTCCGTAAGACCACTCTTCAACGAAGAAGCAAAATCCTCTAACGAAAGGGCTCGGGCTCCACTAGAGCCTCTGACAAATTTTTGCCCGACAAATTCGTCCAAAGCACAACCGTTCCGGCCAAGTAATTTAAAAGTTTCTTCGGCGCCGCCACCTCGGGGGTAAACCACAGGAGTTCCATAACTTTGAGATTCTGAAATCACTAGAGATGAAGTTTCTGGACTTCGGGAAGCCACAATGAGGGCCTCACAATTTTTAAAGAGCCAACGTTTTTCTTCTAAATTCACAACCCCCGCTAAGGCGAAATTCGCGACACGATCATCAGCGCTCGCAGAGCGAATTTCTTCTAACATGGGCCCCTCGCCACACATCACAAATCCGCGCTCAGGAAACCTTCGAGCGAAATCTAAAAAAATATCTGCACCTTTGTCGTAGCTCACACGGCCCAGAAATAAATAAAAGGGCTGCGGCAGTCGAGAAACTAACGAAGCCACTCTCGAAGAGCCAGTCCCCGCTCCAATGTCATCGACAGCCAACGGAATTGGCATTGAAATAACAGACGAGGAACACTCTAACCCCATGCGCCCCAAAGCCCCGCGTAAAGACCCTCGAGTAAACTCTGAGTTACAAATAAAATGATCTATGAAGGGCACTACCGAACGGGCAACGCGACGCCCGCGATAAGTAAATGCGTAAATAAAAGATTGAATCCACGAGCGTTGGCAATTCTGGAAAAAAGACCAGCGACTTCCCGCATTCAAACACTGATGACAAATATTTTTCCCATCAAAATGCAAACCGTTGGCGCAATCTAATCTAAAATTATGAACCCACATAAAGGTACGAAGTCCACGAGAGCGAGCCGCGCTAAAAACCTTCAACGAAACTGTCGGTAGGCAGTTATTAAACAAAACATGACTAAATCCGCCCCGCTCCAAAACACCCAAACACGTCCGAAAACTGGGCCTAAGTCCCTCAAAACCGAAGAACATTCCAAATATTTCTAAAAGATTCGCTGCCATCGAACTCATCCCACCTAGAGGAGGCAGTAAAAGCGTTTCATATTCTAAGCCCGCCACAGACAAAGCCGGTTTCAAAATATCGTCTAAAAAGGCGTCTTCGCCTCCACGATTTCTATACGCACGGTGTATCAAAAGGACTTTGGAATTCGACATCTTAGTCAAAGTAGATATAACTTTCCGACCTTTTAGAGAATGGTCGGGGCGAGAGGATTTGAACCTCCGACCCACTGCTCCCAAAGCAGTTGCGCTAGCCAGGCTGCGCTACGCCCCGATTCTTTAATGAGGTGCTGATTCTATTTGCCGCAACCCAACAAGTCAACGAACAGAGTGTGTTGCAGCGCATGATCCACTAAAAAAATTGTGTTGATTTACAGGACAGGGCGTTCTTAAATTTACGAGTACATTTAACGTGTTGGGGAAGTGTGTGCGATTTAAGGGAAAAACTAAATCGCAGGCAAATCCTGGGACACGTGAAAATGCAGCTTTAGAAAACAACTTCGTTTTGGAAAACGAATATCAACCAAGAGGAGATAACTAATGAAGAAGCAACTGGCAGTTATTGCGATCTTAGCCACAGTTGGCGGATTTGCAAAAGCCGATGACAAAGGTACCGAATTTAAATTCGGTGGCGAAGTCAGACAGACCTATTTTAATAACCAGGCAGCAAACTTGGCCGGTGGTGGAGCGGGCGGAGCGACCACAACAAGTTCATGGGCTGATCGAAACATGTTCCACGTTAACGCCATTTCAAGTGACAAACTCCAAGCCTATTTTAATTTCGTTCACACCGCAGTATGGGGTGGAGCTCTTGCAGTACCAACAAACGGCCAACCCTATACAAACAATACCGGCGGCGCGAACCCAAACAATGGCGCTGCAACTATCCAAAATACCTTGCAAGTTAGTGAAGCTTGGTTTTGGTGGAAGCTTTCAGACAACACCAGCCTCCGTTCCGGTCGTCAATCCATGGATTACGGCGATGGTCTAGTGTTTTCGAAGAACGACTGGCTTGGTACACCCTACAATGTTGATGGAATTATGGCTCGTATGAGCTGGGATTTCATGGATCTTGATTTCGGTGGTGGCGTTCTTGCTGATATGGGCTCTGTTAATCCTGCAACCGGAACAACACCTTATTCCGGTACTGATGCTCAAATTGATTTCTACGGGTTCTATGCTCAGTTCAAAGGTTTACCCGATGCAATCAAAAAAGCTGAACTCTTCGTTCTTCAAACAAACGCCGACTCTCCTACAGCTCCAAATACTTTCATGCCTGGAGCGACTCTCGGTGGCGGAAATTTAGGGCTTACGACAATTGGTCTTCATGCCAAAGGTGATTTCTCAATGATCGATTACCGTTTAGATGGTGTACTTCAAACTGGTAAACAAAATTCTGGTGGTACACTTGCTCAATCTGTGACCTTCGGTGGTAACATGATCGACGCTGAAATCGGTGCTAACTTTGCCGAATTCATGAAAGCTAGAGTTTTTGTGAACTATCACGTCGACTCAGGTGATAATAATACCGCAGCTACTCGCACAAGCCAAAATTCTTACCAACCCCTATTCTTTGATCGCCATACCTATTCAGGCGGCATGAATATGTTCGGTTTTGGTAACTTGACTAACTTGAGAATCGGTGCGGCTATTAATCCTTCTGAAGATACCAATATTGGTTTAGAAGTTGATATGCTCAGCAGAACTTCAACCTCTGTTGTTCCGGGTGGATTTAGCGCCACCAACTGGCTAAGTGCTGCCGATGGGAATATGTTCGGTTGTACTGGCGGTGGTGCTGCTCAAGGTGGTATTTGTACTCCACCAGTCGCAACCAACGGTGCGAACTCAGGTTTAGGAACCGAGTTTCAAATCCATGCAAGTCACAACTACGGCCACGGTTTCTCCATGTTGGCTCAAGTTGGTTATTTGACTTTGGGTAACTACTTCACCTCAAACGGTGCAAGTACTACGAACCCCATGCAATTTGTTGGGCAAGCTAAATACCAATTCTAATTTTTTGATTCTTTGATCTTTGATTTAACGACGCCTCGACTTGAAAAAGTCGGGGCGTTTTTTTCGATGTGCGCCCGGTAGGGCGCAATCCTAGGAGGTGAAAGACCTCTGCTCACCCGATCAGGGGAAGAGCTAGCTGAGGACAAGGGTGTCCATCGTGAGGTGGAATCTGAAGAAAGTCTGTACGGCAAAACGCTACGTTGAGGAACACATATCAGCGCATATAAGGCAATCCATCAGGGTAAGACTACATTAATCGTGATGATCCCAAAACTGATACAGGATGCTTGGATTGTAGATGCGACGGCGATGAGCGTGAAAGGATTGCGTGTAAATCACATTGATTTACATACCCGGGGAGATCTCATTTTGTGCATGAAAGTGTGACGTGAAATAGCTATGAGAAGTCAGCAGCGGGCATATTAAGGTGGGCCTAATCGGCCCCTCCTACTCAATTCAAAATATTTCTTGCCAAATATGGCAATTTTTGATACCTTGAAAATGTGAATCGCCGGGAATATGCCATCAGCATTACCGTCAATGGTTGTATGATTACAAAGGTCATTATCGACCCTCATTTTGAAGAAAAACATGCTGAGAGCGTTTCTGATGAGATTATCTTGGCTCTTGTTAAGACGTTGGATGGCCAAGAATATGAAGCTGACACTGAGAACCCACCCTTTTCGTATTTTGTTACTGACAAAATAATGTATCAGGGAAAGCTTTATAAGCTAATTTGGCTTTTAGAAGATCACGATATTTATATTGGCGTGGTCAATGCGTATCGGAGGTAAATATGGGATTTCCAACTAAGGAGCAAATTAAAAAAGCTCTAAAAAAACTTGAAACATCTGAAGGTACTTTGGCTTTACCGGAGAATGCCTCTGCTCTGGAGAGATTTCGATGGGATCTCTGCCAGAAATTTATTAAATATAAGCGTATTCACAAATGTTCTCAAAAACGTTTGGCCTCTTTGATTGGTGTTGACGAAGCCAAAATGAGTAAAATCTTGCATCATAGGATTGATGAGTTTTCGACGGATCGACTTATTTTATTGTATGAAAAACTTGATCCTACAGTGAAGCTCAAGGTGAGTTAGGTTGCCATAAACTTTTGGACTGATTTTACGGAGTAAATGTGTAGGTGAAAGTAACTTGAGTTCCATTGGCAGGGCGAGTGGTAAATACAACTTGATTAGTTCCTGGGGTCCAAACATAATTCACGGCATTTGAAGTAGGATTAAAGGTTATCGTCGGAGTTGCGTTTGGAACGTAATTAAGCGTCACGGTATTTGTCAGAGGAATTTCTCCAATGGCTCCGGTGATATTTGAAAGCATGGCTTTATATGAAGGGGCGCAGATACTTCCTTGAATACCATTTGTGGCTCCAGAGAGTTCTGCATAAATGTTTCCGTATTGGGAGCTCTTAAGTGGGTCATTGGCCTGCTCATAATTGAAACACGTTGTGTCCCCTGGATTAATAATAATTGTATTAACTAAAAGTGATTTATTACCACCCCACACCGTGGCTACCTTATTCATTAAAGTTTGGGGAAGATCATAACTTGAAAGTGGAGCATAGCCTGGGTTACTAGGGATCAACCCGCCAACGGATCTTTCATCTTCGTCAGAAATAATAACCACAGCAAGGTTACTATTATCTCTGAAAAACCCTGAGTTACCACTTTTGGCCTGATCGATGGCAAGATTTGCTGCGAAAATGGCGCGAGAATCTCCAGAGGGGTAGCCATTGGCTCCGGAGAAACTATCGTCCCGGACGACTAAGCTATCAAACTCAGTTTGGGCTGAAACTCCGGGTTTAACGATATATTGTGTTCCCGTTTGATAAGTTGTTGAAAGTGGAGTTTGTGAGATTGAAGGTCCAACGAGTAACCCTTGAGTTCCTTGATCTCCTGGAGCGCAAAGATTTGAGGAGGCATCAGATTGGGGGCAAACGTCCGTTGTTGTAACGCCGATCTGCCAATCTAAACTACTTGAGTTTAGGCCTGAGATAAATCCATTTAAGGGGCTACCGAGGCTTTGATCTGAAACAGCAAATGAATTTGAATTATCGACGACAACTAAAACGTCCACTCGATTGCTATTCGTAAATGTCACCGATTGTGTGACTTCAGAGTTACCGTTTATTCCAACAGAACAAGGGTTTGAAACCGTACAAGAACTATCCCCCGATGTGAAGGCAACGGGCGAACAGGCCCATAGGTTAAAGAGCCCTAAAAGAAGGAGTCCAAGGGCCAAACTCACACGAATGGGTAAAAGCTTTCGAAAGTTCATGAATCATTACCTATTCATGGGTTATGCCCAATTTGTAATAAATTCAAATGGTTGTATTTATTATGTTTTTCTTGTTCTGAGCGGCGATCTCAAAAATAAGGGGGCGTCATGGTTTATACACCCAATTTGTGTCGGGTTATAAAACTGTAGTTATTTTAGCTAGTTACGTTAGAATTGAGGGGACAGGGGAGGGTGCCTGTTTCCGGCAAAAAAAGGTGTAGAGTTAAGTTTTTAAATTGTTTGAGGAAAACGAAGAAGCCATGATGGAGGGATGGAAAAATCAAGGTCTCAGGTGCGCAAATTTGTCTCTCGGGGAATCTTTTTTTTCTTCATTGCGGTCATAGCTTTATGGACCTTGAACCGCTTTATGCGCCTTACCTCCCTTTCTCTTTTTTCCCACGCATCGGCGGAGAAGAAGTTTATGTCAGCGTGGGAAGATGACATCGGCCGATTGGATCGGGCCAAGATTTTGCCCCAGGGAATGAAAGACTTAAAAAAAATAAAACTTCTTACTCACACTGACAAAATTAAAGATGGTTTTAAAAAATATCCTTTGTCCCTCGTAGAGAAGCCCGATGGCAAATTCAGTTTAGAAATATTTGCCGACGACATCGAAGGCGGAGGTATTGTGATTCAGTATGATCTTGTGGACTTAAAATCGGGAAATACAATCTGGGAATTGGGCCGCACCTTCCCCCAAAACATAAACCGCTAAAAGGTACCCGCTAAAAGGTACCCGCTAAAAGGTACCCGCTAAAAGGTACCTGTTACCTTTTTGCAGTCGGTAATGGCCCTCCTTTCGTTAGCGCTGCGTCAATTTCCAAATTTAATAAGGCTTAGAAATTCTTTTCTCGTTGCATCGTTATTTCTAAAATCCCCGAGCATGGAGCTTGTGATCATAGAGGAATTTTGTTTTTCCACCCCCCGCATCATCATACAAAGATGACGAGCTTCGATAACAACGCCTACACCCTTTGGTTTTAAAAGTTCATCAATTGTGTTTGCAATTTCTGTGGTGAGACGCTCTTGGACTTGAAGTCTTCGACAAAAAACATCGACCATTCTTGGCACTTTACTTAATCCCACAATTTTTCCGTCGGGAATATAAGCTATGTGGGCTCTTCCAAAAAAGGGAAGCATATGATGTTCGCATAGAGAGTAAATTTCGATATCTTTAACAACGACCATTTCATCGTACTGCTCATGAAAGATGGCATTATTAATAATTGTCTTTGGACAAACTTTGTACCCGCTGGTGAGATACTCCAGGGCCTTTGCGTAACGGTCCGGTGTTTTCTGAAGGCCTTCACGCTTGGGGTCTTCACCAATCTGAGTGATCAGGTCAAAGATACTATTACTTACACTTTTGAGTTCGACTTCAGTCATTTTCTAAAACCTCTCTTGTAGGTAGTTTTCTATTGGAGGTACCCCGTTACTACAAGGGTAAAGTTTAGGGAATCAATTAAACCGGTGCAAACGTTCGGAGCCCAGGTTTTGAAGGCTCACGGCAAGGTTAAGGTTGGAGCTCATAATTTGATACATGTGAAGAGCCTCGATTCTTAAGAGAATAGTGAGCTTTGTCGTAAAAATTGTCGCTGTTCTTCGCGTGTTCCAAATGACTCCAATTTCTCCAAAGACATCGCCGTCTTTAAGATCCCCGTTTACGGAGTTATCAGTAACAGCCCGGCATTCTCCCTCGACAACAACCCAAACCGAATCACTTAAATCATTTTGCTTTAGTATTGTTTGGTTTGGAGGAAGTTCAAAGAGATGCCCTCCATTTACAATTTGCATTAGAAGTTCTGAAGGTGTGTGTTGAAAAACTCTTGAATGAGAAAGAGATTGAAAAGCCCAAATCTTTTTCTGAAAAAGTTCCGCTAAGGGAACAGGAATTACGGAATTAGGCTTAATGGCTTCAGGCCGCTTAATTCTTAGAATTTTTGTAGGTTGGAGGGTAACAGCATCACCTGATCTGGGTTGAACTAAGAAAAAACCCCCTTCACCGAAAATTGAATCTTTTGGGAGCTGCAAGACTTGGAATTTTGTTTTGTCTTTACGGGTTTTGTAAATTCCGATTCGACCGTCAATAATATAATAGAGATCTGTCGAATTCTGACCTTCTTTAAAAAGTGTCATTCCCGAGCCAAGATTATGAATTTTTGCCGTACGGGTCATCTCTTCAAGTATGGTCGCCGGTAGTGATTGGAATATAGGCACACTCTTAATTACTGAGGGTACATCAATTCTTACGGGTCTTATGGGTGTCAGGAGGCGATCTGCCAATTGGTTAAAAATAAAATCAACATCATCGAGAAAATCAATAAAAAATCCGTAAGTTGTGAGGACAATAATGGCGAGGGGAATGATGTTTTCATTTTGCCAACTTTTTAATGTGACCCCAATTTTTAAAAGAGTCATGGCAAAAAATGCGAGGGCAACCGCGAAGAATAGTGCCACAGAGAAAGAAAAGAGTGGGGTGAATTTATTTGAGACTCTGAAGTAATTTGAGATATCGGTTTTATGGGCGGGGGATGTGAGAAGGGCTAAGAGAAGGATTGTGAGTAAGGGGCCATAACTCTGAAAAATCTGATTCTCACTTTGAATGAAGTAATTGTAGACCAAGGCGCAGAGTGCAAGGGTGGTTATGAGGTGCAAAATATATTCTTTTGCGGCGGTTTTGCTTCTCGTCGCTGATGATTCCTTTGTATAAATTCCAAATTTCGAAACCTGAAGGCTTAAAAGTTGGGGATGGGAATTGAGTGCGCCGCTTATGACAGCAGATAAGATTCCCTTTAGAGAAAAGAACGCCGCTGGAAATAAAAGAAGGGCTACCGTAGGTGGATCTGGTTGATCGAATAATTTATAGGCTATTGTAATGAGCGCGATGGGCAGGAGCATTATGAGGAGTTGGTTTATGAGTGAGCCCCGTTTAACGTCAATTTCGACGAGTGGGCCGATGAGCGCACTTTCATTGACGGGAAGCCAATCAGAAAACTCAATGGCGTCACTAAAGTCTTTTGCATTAGCAAGGTTGTTACTCCAGTAAAGTGTTGTTAGGGTTTCCTTCAATGTCTCAAAATTTATGGCGGTGCCGGTCTTATAACTCTCTAGAATTATCGTCTGAATATTTTTTCCGTTTATAAAGTCTTGAAGATAGACTCCCGCCTCTATACTAAAAATGGTCTCGTGCTTGTCACTTTTCCTTACGTATTTGACTTCGGTGCTTGATGTAACCAGATTTCCGGACCGAAGTCTGGGTACAGTTTTCTCTAGGCTGTGCAAAGTAGAATCCATCTGCTATTTAAGCTGCCCCCAAGCAGAAAATGATCAAGTAAATGCAAGATTATTTCGATCATAACATGGAGATTTAAAAGGAGAAAATATGTTCTTGGGTTTGAACGAAAAGGCTTGGGCGGGAATCAATATTGTGATCTACGGAAAGACTCCCTTGCTCCCTATGCAGCTCGAGCAAGCTATTGCTCAAGCTAGTCCAGCCAATGAAGTTCGAATCGATTCCTTTGAAGACTACGATCAAGCCTACGATTTTTGTAAGGCTCAAAAAAATATCGGTTTTATCTTTGTCTGTGAAAATGCAGGCGAGGTTCTTGCCGCCGATGTTTTTAAACAACTTGGCACTCATTATGAATCAAAGGGTTGGCCTTGCTTTGGTGTTCTTCTCCATGAAAAAGAAAAAACAATGATGGGATATCTTTCACTGCAAAAAAATAAAAATCTAATCGCCTATAATTCCACCCAAGATCTCTTGGACGCTAACAAGACATACGATACTATTTCAGAAGTTTGGAGAGCCTTCGTCTCAAATTTCGAATCCTCTGTAATGCCTGAGAAACTTCAAGAAACGTTGTTGAGCCTCGCTGAGCCTTCCCTCTCAGCCGATAGCTATAATTTCCAAAATCGTATTTCAGTATTGTTGACTCAGAATTTAAATATCTCGTGGCTTGAGGCTGTGGCATTGAAATGGCAACCTGTCGTGACCACTCTGAAGAAAGTAAATAAGAAGGCATTGGTGCCAAATGTAGCCCTCGTTCAAATCGCTGAGATGGCGGCACCCCACGAGAAGGTGAAAGATTTATTTAATGTTATTAATTTAAAGACGAATTTGAGTAATCGTCTGGCTACTGTCATTTACCTTTTAGACGTTGCACGAATTGAAAATAAACTCCCTGAAGTTTTAAGTCGGTTGAAGAGTCAGTCCCGACCGGGGGCACCTGCATTGTTGAGGCACCTTGTCTCTGCTCAAGAAAATGTTTTAGCTATTGCTTCAGATTACAGTCATAGCGCAGTAGGTGAAGTCGGATGACCCCTCCAAAAAAAAGAAAATTGCAACTCGTCCCCTATGAGCCAGATAATTACGCTCCAGGAGAAGTGCTGGCCTTAGATGATGCCACAGTCTTAAGTTCGGACAAAGCCATTGGCTCTGCATTGAGTCTTTATTTCCAATGGGAAAAAAAGAGATCGTGTCATATTACCTTTTCTAAAGAAGCTGGGGCTTTGTTGTGTGAAATGGATTACGATCATGATGAGGCCTCTCCAACAGAAATTCGCGTTCAGCTATCAAAAATTTCTAAAAAGAAATCAGTCAAAGTAGTCCCTGGCTCTACTGTTTTAATTCGCTTTGAAATTTTCAGAGTCACCTATGTTTTTACATCTGTGATAACCGCCGTCGCAGCAGATCCCAAAGTCGAAGGGTGGCATTCGATCATAGAAGTGCCAAGCGAACTTCGGGTCTTGAAGACTCGCCATCTGCCCCGGCTCGTTTTGGATGATGCCGGTCGAGCGAAGCTGCCGAAGGCTACGTGGACTTCTTCCTCTGGTGATCCCATTGACTTAAAACTTCTTGAAATCGGAATGGGTTCGGTGCGTGCATCTTTTATCGGCGAGGCGCTGCTTGCTAGAGAGAAATCCGGAAAATTATCTTTCGGTGAGGCGTTGGTTCCCGTCGAAGTTGTGCGCAGTGGGAAGGGTGAAATAATTCTTAAACTAAATTTTGTTGACCATAAGGATTTCGGTCCCTTCTGGGATTACTATCGGTTGGTTGCATATCCTTCGATGAGGAGTCGGTATGAGGTTCCGTTTGAGGAGGGGATCGAGCTTTATGAAAAGACGAATTATTTTGGCGTATATGGAGCAGAGAAATCTTCTGAAGAAATAAATGAATTAATCAAGACATGGGAAGATATTAGGAGTGGGTTTCATAGTACAAATGCTGATTATTATATAACTGATGATCACGGGGTGCTCTCTGGATCTTCAAGTTTGGTGCTTACAAATTTTAGTCAGAATGAGAGCGTATGGGCCTTTCACCAATTATGCGCAATTAAAAATCCATATTTAGTAGAACAAAGTGGTGTTCTTTATACTTGGCGATCAGAATATCTGGCCAGCCACCCCGAAAAGCTTTCAGTAACTGGAAATTTTTATTCCAAGAGTCGCTGGTTGGAAAGAATTTATGTGAAGCACACGCGAAATAGCATGCACGGGTCGAAGCTCTGGCAAGTAATTAATCGAAGATGCACTTTTTCCCGAAAAGACAAGGTTAACTCGATTTCATTAAAGTCGTACCCCATCGGGAAAATAGAAAGAATAAGCACCACCTCTGATGATATTTGGGGGAGTGCAAATCCTAAATTTTTAAATGCAAATCAAAATTTAGATACTATCGTTGCAGTTTTTCGCCCTACAACCAAACACGAATTAGAGAATATAGGTGGAAACCTAGCAGAAAAGTTAAACGAAGATAATATTTCGATTCTGGCCACCCTTTTACCCAATTTTGATTTGACGTCATTGATGAGCAAAGAACAACGTTCTGACCGATTCTTTCGGATTCCTAAGGATGATCTTTTATTATTTATGTCCTCCGTAGAACATTCTGTCGCTGTAACTGAGAGGAAATTGCTCAATGCAGGTGTTGAATAAAAAACGTAAAACTTCTCTTGAAGACTTCTTAATTGGAACAGTCTTTGCCCTAGTTTGTATCGCCGTGCAACACAGTTCTCAGATTATCGGGTTGCCAGCCCAAATTTCCACTAAATTTATCCGTTCTGAATCAGCACTGGGATCGACTTGGATGGCTAATATCCAGCAACTATCTCCGGGTGACTATTATATATCGGTAGGAAGGCCTAGAGGTGCCTGCAGTCTCTCAATAGATGGAAAAATTATCAATTCTACACTGAGTGAGTTGCCGGGCCTCAGAAGCGGGCTGTTGCTCGGAGGGGGGTTTAGGGTAGATACAATTGGTCATTTAAAAAATATGATTATTTTTTGCAATAGCCAAGAAGGCTTTGGGCCAGACCTAACCCACGAACCTGTCATTGCGAAGTATTTTCCAGGGGTCATACTTCAACTTTGGCGGGCGGCAACAGAGCTCTTGCTAGGAGTAATTTCCAGTCTTTTGATTGTCCTTTCAGCTTTAACGCTACGAAATAGAGCAACAGTCCTAGCGTCAAATCATTCTATCGAGTCTCCATTCGAAAGTTGGCGCTACCTGCTCTTTGGATTCGCCACGTTCTTTTATGCCTGTTCGTTGGCGTACTACACCCGGCTTTTTCTGAGCGGAATGCCCGCAACGATTCTACATATTTTGCTTAGGAATGTCTTCGCCCTGTCAGGCTTGATCCTTTTTACTTCTCTTGAGAAAAAATACAATAAGCTAATTGGGGGTCAGTTTGTCCTATTGTTAATTGCTGGAGGCTGGTCATATATTTCCCCAAGCAATTTGGTCTTGTTTTATCAATGGGAATATTTTTATATTCCGTTTTCATCGGCTGTCGTTACCTATTTCATGTTTAGAAAGGAGCCTAAGTCAAAATCAGAGATCGTAATTCGCCGTGTGCTCCTGGCCTGGACGCTTGTCCAGACTATGGATTGGGTGCAATTATGGACAGGTTTCGGTGCTTATACTGCGCCTTCAGTGATCTGCCTTTTAAGCGTTAGTGCACTTTATCTTCGAAACCTTGAACGGGAAAAGGCAATTAGTATTGAGTCGGCAGTTAGTAGAATCCTTTCCACCATTGAATCAAACATTCCAATAGACTCCGTACTTAAAGAAGTGGCTCTCATTACAATGAAGGAAACGAAATATGGTCGAGTTTCATCTTATGTAGATGGGTTTTGCATCGGTGCTACCGAATCACCTGGGAAAGCTTTCTTTCGGGTTTCCGAAGTAGGTTATAAAAAGGAAACTATCAAGGATGTAGTTATAAACTTTTCTGATGGGCGTGGTCCAATTATGGCCGAAGCATTAAAAAAGCAGAAGCCTGTTCTTCGGACTGGAACTACAGATGGTGCATGGTTTCTAGTTATACCGCTTGGTTTACACGCATGTATCAATCTTTCAGACGACCGACCTAAATCTGATTTTCTTGCTTATGAAAGTTTTGAAATCATCGAAAGAATTTCTTTGTCCCTACTATCTCTCGAGAGGCGGTTGATTGACTTGGGGTTTCAACAGGGAGCCGCCCTTCAAAAATTGAGATCAAAACGAGGTGATGGCCGATGGGAGGAGGAGTTTGGAGCCATATTTGTGGATCTCAATGATTATAGTCAACTTGCCGATACATTTGGAGAAGCGTTTACCCGTTTTGTATCAGACATCTACATCCCTGCATTTGTTAAGGCTGTTTCAAAAAATTCTGTTTCCGAACATGTTGCTGGTGATGAGATTTATTTCATTGTTACTCGAGATTTATTACAAGATGGACTCTCTTTACGTGAGGGGGTGCTTGACACATTAGGACTTATCGATTCGTTCGTCATAAATGAAGGGGTAGCCCTCTGTACCTCTGCAGGTTTTTCGGCGATAACTGCGTCGATTGGAATTAACGTCGGTTTAGGAACCATCATTTCAGATAGCCTCTCGGTTCGCACTGCTGGAAAGTTGGTTAATCATGCGAAACGACTCCAAGAAGAAGCCGGGAAAGCGGGAATCCTGGTTTCGTTTGACAGTAAACTAGATTTTTCATCTACTAACTATGTCGTCGGCGAAGAATTTTTTATCCAGAAAAAGAAACAAATAATTAGAGCCCTTAAGATACTTCGTCGAGCTGTTCCAGTCACAAAGTTTGGTAATGTTGGTACATAACTGAACTGTTAAACATATCGAACAAGAATTTAATAATACTAGCGGCCTATCTGTAGGTAGTTAGGGCAAAGGTATTTGCGGTCAGCAAGGAATCTTGCAGTCCGGCTTTCAGGAAACGGAAAATTTACCCGATTTTTCAGCTTCGCGAATAGCCAGATGATCATGAACAATCTGCTTTTCATCCTTATGAGCCAAAAAGATGAAGCCTGGAGACGAGAAAATATCAGTCGTAACTCTTTGCTCACCACTTTTTGGTTCTCGCAATTGGTCGCCGATGTAAGATGGTAAAGACTTGACAAATTTCCTAACTTCGCTAGTTAAGATTCTGGTTCCGGAACAATTTATTAAGGCTATGTTTCGGGCATTCATTTTGATTTGAAATTCACGTCTATAACTAGTCATTGAATCAAGGTAACAATCAAGTCCCATTTGAATTTGTCCCTGAGTTGTTATTTCGTTTTCAAGTTTGGCGTTTGCAATGCCATCTATCCTCGACGCGACTTCAATCAAAATCGCTGTGTCGTTATAAAGTTTATATTCTCCATGAGAGGCTCCCCACTTGATGCCTAGAGCCTTTGTGACAATGTCATGGGCGGCAGCCAATTTCTGCGCCTCTTCTGAATTAAATGGAACTAATCTTTCCCAATCATATATGGGAGCACCAGTTTGGCTAACCACCTTATGATATTCCCAAATAGTTGAGTAGCAATTTTCACCATCAAAGCTAACTGAATTAACTGCGTACTCTAAACCGCCGATGAACTGTTGGGCTACCAGACTATCATTTTTTATGCCCAATTTATTCACCTTTCCAAGGAGTGATTTGGTTGCGCGTAAAGCTTCGTCTGGATTATCGCAGATAAAGATACCGTCACTACCGGCGCTTTCCGTTGGCTTGACCACACAAGGGAAAAAATCTATTTTTGGGATATTTGCAACGGAATCAATTCTCTGGATTTTGCCAGTTGAAACGTTGAATTTTGTAACCCGCTCATACATTTCAAATTTATTTCGGCGTGCACCGCTTAGTTCTGCTCCATTTGTCTTGCTCGAAAGTCGCTCTGACAGGGTATCTGCTAGTTGTACTCCAGACTCAATTCCAGCCACTACAATAGATTCACCCGACAATGAAGAAAGGTCTCTTACAAGTCTATCTATATTGCCATCGTACACAAAATTTCTAATGTAGTCAGAGGATCGAAAAGAGTTCACATAAACTGAGGGTATAGGTTTCTTTGACTGAACGTGAAATACTGAAACATTAGGATATCTTTTGGCAACAATTGGTGCAAATTGGTTGGCCCCAGAGTACCCATCAACGATAAAAAAGTTCTTAAACTTCTTCACTAAACGTTTCTTTGTCACCGGAGAATTGACTTAAAATACCAGTTATTATTGACGTGATCGTCAGTAGAATGCCGACAAGCGTGTATGGACTCATTTCAATTCTTGAATCGAGAATTTGAAAAAAATAAGTTGCGACTGGCATTGAAGATAACAATACGCTTACAAGAAGAGGCTTCGTTTTTTCTATCCCTCTTTGAAGTAAAAAGACAGGACCTACTATTGTTAAAATCGTAATAACAAATACCTTTAGTAGGAAAAGGCCATCGATATGGGAACTTAGTTGAACAGGTGCAAAAAGACCTGCCGTCACAACCAATAAAACAAATCGAGATGACAAGACTTCGGTAGTAGAAAAACCAACTCTGCTAAGCTGCTTAGAAAATATTGTATTACCTGCGACCCCAACCCCAGAAAGAAAACCATATAATAACGCCAATCGCATGCCTGACTGGACATCACCGATACCTGACTGTCCGCTTAAACTAACGTATACTAAGATACACAGACCCGTTGCCACCCCTATAGATGTTAAGACTTCCGCTTTAGTCGGACGAAACCCAATTCCAGTTATTTGCCAAAAAAAGAGGGTTAGCAAAGGACCTATGGCGAAGCTCAAAGTGCTGACAACGGCAGGCTCTAGTGTTTTCAACGCGAGAAAAAAGCCAACCCATCCCACTGTTGTTGACAAATTAATAAGTACGATCCATTGCCAATATTTATGAACTTTACGCATCAAAGAGTTCAAATTGCCGATATTTATTGCAATAAAAAAGGCGGCGGTTAGAAAAAAGGATATAAAAAGCACTAGAATAGGGTCAACAGATTGAAACCAGTTGCCAAGATAAACTTCTTGGGCGGCTCCAACGATGACATAGAGAAGACATTCGATCACTTGACCCCCTGAGAAACGAAATATCCTTCTACAATTATACTACTTTTGTTTGATTCCATAAGCTGCTTCATGCCGACCTGCCACTCACGAGAGTTCTTACCCATCCCGATAAATTCGGGACCATTTTTTGTAAATATACCGCGCAAGTTTTCGGCACACGCCTGATATTGATCTTTCTTATCACCGGTAGTCACTTTTGTGTCGAGACGGGTCTCAGCAGCTGAAAATCCAACTTCCTGCATTTTGCTGAGTATCTCAATACCAATAAAAGGATTTAAGCCGTCTGAGGTGACGCGAACTTGCCATTTTTGGATTAAATTCATTGCAGCGTCTTTTTTTGGAAAGAACAATAGAAATCGATCATCAGGTTCATAGGAGTAAAATATCCCGCCCGACTTCAAAACCCGCCTTGCTTCTTCGACAACTTTTCCCCAGTCTCGACCTACACTCCAAAGTGTAAGACGTGAAATCACCAAGTCAAATGAGTCAGCTGGAAACTGTATGTTGCGCCCATCCATTATTTCGAACTTAGATTTTAGGGTTTTAGAATGATTGCGTCGCGCTGTTTCGAGGGCCTCGACATTTATATCTATTCCGAAGTAATCGATATTGGAATTTTCACTTCTAACCATGGGTAGATTGGAACCAATCCCACACCCAATCTCTAAACATCTTTCAGATTTGCGCAAAAGAACGCCTAAAGACGGTTCAGCCAATATCTGGGCCTGTTTCTCAAGTCGGTCTTTTTCAGCGTCGTCGAATTTCATCGGATAACTTGAGTCGTCTGCGGACATTGCCTGTCCTCCAATTAAACAAGGTGAAAGCCAAACAAACTGGCGGGATCAGCTATAACAGGACTTTTAGCAAATGTTGGGCCAACGTTTTCGCGGTATGTTACTTGCACTTAGCTCTAAAGAATCATTGGAGCCGTTTTTATGCAAAATGTTGAAGTAATTTTGGCCAATTTTAAGCGAGCTTATTCTGGTTCTGCCGAAATCTGTCAAAGTGTCATTAAATTTTACGGGGACTTCATCTTTACAAAATCTCCGGAATTGTCTCGCCTAGAAGCTGATTTTGAAGTTGACCATTCCACTTTTAATCACGCACTAGAGAGGATCAGCACGACAATTGGTTTTGGTGAGATAAAGCGTAGGTTTAAGAAACTAAATCTGTCGCCTGAATGGCCTCAACATTTGCCAATTCGTCTAAAATCAGGGACCCAAATCTCGGGATATATACAAAACGTTTTCCTCTCATTTCCTCTTTGTATAGGAAGAATTGCTCAAGAAGAAAAAGACATTTTTGGATTCGAATTTGTAGATAGATCAGAAGACATCCTCTGCTCGATTCTCCCTAGGATTAAAAATACTTTTATCAATTCTGGACAAGTACTGAAGAGTTTGAAGAGGGTCGGGATGTCGACCTACATATACGGTGTCTTTCATGAGAAAGGGCATTTGTTTGGTAATATAAGCATATTATTAAAGCCGTATGAGGGATTGGAGTTCGGATACGCCCTGCCAGCTTTTCGAGAGTATATGGCCGATCTTACTGCCTTCAAACTTGCAGGAGAATTGCCAGACGTTATATTGTCTTCTTTTTTTCAGCGGTTGTATTGGTATTCACAGACTAAAAATAACTATGATCCTGATAAGCTTTGTTTTCTGGCCCTATTTAATCTGGTTCACGATTGCTTCTTAAGAGGCTATGCATCAGACAAATTATATATAGACTTAAACCGTTTAGTTTCAGTGTTAGCAAATGCCATTGATTCGGTTCCTCACTTAGAGATGTCAGACAGTCCAGACAAATTGCAAAAATGGTGGAGCAGACAAATTAAACTTTTTGAAGAGAATGGCTCATCGATATATCGTGAAATCCTTAAGGATCGCGCTTTAAGCTGGTCGTCAGGAAGCGCAATTTGATAAAGCTATTTTTGTTTTTCTTTTTGGTTTCTCTTTCCCCGATGTATTCCTTTGCGAGAGACCTTTCAGTTTGTTATATCTCCTCAGAGCATGGGTTAGCTTTGCCTCGGGCGAATGACAAGCCGGCAAATTTAGGAGGCTTTGAAACTGCAATACGCATTTCAAAAACAAAACTAAATGTTAAATTTAAAATAGTAGATACTGCTAGTCAAAGTCTTTTAAGCAGGCTTTCCGCTCTGAAATCCGAAAATTGCGATGCAGTGGTTGGCTTAGTGAGTTCAAGAGACGCATTACTAGCTGCACGCACATTAAAAAAACTAAAAATTTTGGCTCTCTCGTCTACGGCCACCTCAGATGACCTTTCTGAAGGTCTGCCCTATTTGAAATCTCTTGCTTCATCTCAGACGGCTATGGCTAAATCTTTAAAGCTAGAACTGAAAAAAAGAAAAATTGATAACGCCATAATTGTTTACCAACCAGAAGAAACTTTTTCGGATTTATATAAGGATATTCTTAAACATGTCTTGACTATTGATCTTGAGTTTTTTCCACTTTCCAGTGAAAACACTTTGCCCGCGGCTTTCTATGATAAAATTGTTTCCAGGCCTAAACCTGTGATATTTGCGACATACCCTACCTCTTCCGTCTCGGCCCTCGGCAAAATTGAGACGCTTGCTAAGCTCCATAGTGAACTAGAAATGTTACCAATATTCGGTAACCAAACTTGGCTTGAGCCACAGGGTTTTCAGTCACGAAAAGAGGTAGAGAAAATATTGCGTAATATTACTGTTTTTTCCACTTGGGACTTCTCAATTTCTGAGAAGTTTATTCCAGCTCTCCATAATTTTTTTTCCGAGTATCATGTGCCCATGGATCATGACTCGGCGTATGATTTTGACGCTATGCAATTTTTGATTCAATGTGCCGAAAGAGCTGGACCGTCCGAACTGGTTTCTGAAGCGATTGCCGGATGTTTCAATCGAGACAAAACCTTTGTTGGTTTAACCGGCGAATATACGTTCCGGAAAAATAACGCCCATCCTACCCGGATCGATCGACCTTATCCTTTTCGAAGTTCATCCTATATTTTGAATAGCTCGAAATGAAATTAAAGGCACTAGTAGTTTTCTTCATTTCTATTTTTATTTTTGCACAAATAGTGTTGGTTTCGTTGACCCTGACTCTTGTGGCATTTTTTGAAAATAAAAACAGTCGGGAATTTGAAAATATTCGGATTGAATCAATGCTTCGGGTATATCAAGACGCTATTATTTCGGAAGCGATTCTTGATCATGAAGAGGCTATCAAGCCCCTTTTAAATCGGATCTCAAGCGAATATGACCTTTCTCTCGAATTGCACGGGGTCAACGGGAAGATAATTAAATCTGATAATTCCTTTGACGGGCCAGCCATAAGTACCACCCGAGACATCAACTTTGACGGTACTAACTACGGTAAGCTGGTCGTGCGGGCAAAAAATAGGGCTTGGATTTATTCATATAGGCGCGTAATTTTTGTTTTTGTTCTATTTCAAATTGGGATTTTTAGTACGTTATTTTACTTTTTGTATAGCTGGGGAGTAAAAAATTTAATTCAGCCTCTGGAAAAAGTGGCTCATGCGGCTGGCAAAAACGGTGAATTTCATATTGATAAATTGGCTGGTGTGCCATACGAGATAACACAAATTATTTTAACATTTGAAAGACTTTGGATAGCTCAACAAAGCAAAGTTGAAGCTGAGACCTTTAAGAAGATTTCAAGGCAAGTCGCCCATGATATTCGTTCACCCCTCTTTGCTTTGAAATTTGTAAGTGAAACTAGGTTAAATATCCCTGAAGATATAAACCATTTATTAAAATCTTCCGTAAATAGGATTAACTCCATAGCAAACAATCTTTTGGACACAAAAGAAGTTTCGAAGGAGAAATATTTTAATTTAGCAATAGCGATTCAGGAGGTTTTACTCGAAAAGCGAGTCGCAATCGAAAGTAAATCTAGCACTAGGCTTTCGGTAAAATATCCAGTTGATGCCCTAAGTGCCATGGTTTGTGGACAAGCCCAAGAGTTTAAAAGGGTCTTTTCGAATCTTCTCAATAATGCGCTCGAGGCTTGTGTCGAAACTCAACCCGAAATAGCAATATCAATTGGTTGCGAGAGTAACCTATGCACTCTCTTGATAGAAGATAACGGCAAAGGAATCCCAAAAGATCTTCAACAGCGAGTATTTGAATCTGGTTTTAGTTACGACAAAGCAGGGGGCACTGGTTTGGGGCTTGCACACGCCAAAGAATTAGTAGTTTTGTGGGGGGGATCAATTTGGGCAGAATCAGACGGGAAAACTGGCACTAAAATGTTTTTAACTCTGAAAAGGGTAAAACAACCTTCTGCGTGGACAAATGTTCTGAGGTTGAATCGAAAGAAAGATAAAACTACTGTTCTGGCAATTATCGATGACGATTTAAGTTCCGCTGAGCTACTGAATCGTGCGATAAAAGAATCCGTCTCAGATATTGAAGTCCAGATATTGAAGCCGGACCAAGATATCAACCTAAGGTTAAAAATTCTGCCTCCTGAAACGACCTTAGTTATAGATTATAATTTAGGGATTAGTCAAAATGGACTGACTTTGGCCCACTCCTTGCGATCGAGATTTAATGATATATATTTGGTTACTTCTGACTATTCCGAGCCAAATGTAGTAAGGGAGGCTTTAAACTTATCGATACCGATCGTCCCCAAAGTATTTTTCAATAAACTACAGTTTATGTATAATCTTGATCCTAGCCTGTCTAAGAGTTTTGATAGCTCTAGTTAAATCTTTAGTCTGTACTAAAACTATATCACTTGAAAATGTTGAGAATGCTAAAATTCCAATGCCGGCCTTCCCTAGAGGTCTAATGACCCTTGCTAAAATACCTGCCTCATTAAAGTTAAATGTTCCTTTAATAAGTAGAGCCCTCCAAGTCATGTCCCCTTTTAAACATTGTTGTACTATCGAAATTTCATCAGGCGATCGAATGAAGGCGAGAATTTTTTTCCTTAATAGATCCCGTGGCCCAGGGTTCGTAGAAATTTTTGAGATACAGTATGTCTTTGGTAATAGTTGAAGTTTGAGGTTCACACTTGTTTTTTTCATCACGCAGATGTTAATTTGTATTTGGGAAATAGTAAATTGCTTATAGCAATGGATTTAGTTCTATCTTATCCAGTTTAGATCCGGATGGATACTCACCATTTTTTTACAAGGCAAATGCTTTTGCGTCCGGGACCTCTCCGGACAGGTTTAAATCCAATTCTGCATGGCACCCAGGTTGCTCAAGCGGCAGTCATGAAAGATGAAAATAACAATTAATATTTTAAATTCTGGGCCAAAAATTGTCACTCACGGTGATGTTCATCTGGAGGAAAACATGCCTAAACACTTATTGTTGATATCAATTCCATCTTAAAAACGGCAGAACTGATCCACTCTCAACATAAAATTGATGGTGTCCTTACCTTTGCAGAATATAGCGTCCCTGTGGCCGCGGCAATCTCCGACAAATTGAAACTTAATTTCGTAAGTAAAAAGACCGCCATTCTTGCTCGCGACAAATATGAGATATTGATACCGGACCCATGATCATAGAAACTGACTTGGTGCCTTCACTCTCTTTTCATTTTTCTGTATGGCAAAAAGCGGGCGGCAACCAAACGTCCGGCAAGCTTTATCGGCTTTAAATTATAGAAACGAACTGGCGAGCCGATGGATTGTAAGGATCACGAGATTTTGACCAATTTCGGCCCTCGTTACAGCGGGGGCAAAGATAGAAATACAACCTGTAACTCGCTCAATAACCCGACAACGGATTTGCGCGTAGCCTGCCGCGCCTTGGACTATGAAAGTTTGCGCACCTCATCAAGGACACCCCAGGTCAGTCAAGAACATCTCAACACCCTCTTAGCCAAAAATAATTGGTGTTGGGACTGGCGTTGCCACTGGTGCTGGTACGGGCGTAGGCACAGGCGTTGATACGGGTGCAGCAGTGGGTTTAGGAGTGGGTGGTGCTGTCGGAACTGGGGTTGGATTAGGCTTACCAGAGCCACCACCGCAAGAGGGTTGCTGGGCATTATGAAGACACGCTTGCATGGCGGCTTCGAAGGCCTCATGAATAAGGTGATCAGCTGGAACTGACGGTTGATCAAGAATCAAACCCATCTCAGCTAATTTTTGGCCAACACAGACACCTAATTTAAATCGATTGTGATCTTGGCCCCACCAATCGTCTCTGTCGTAAAAATGATCTCGGCTATCACACGATTTATCACATGATTGGTTGCCATTGCCTTGATTATGTTTGGAGTCATCATTGTCCCGACCATCATTATCGTTCCCGTGACCGCCTCGATCAGAACCATCTCGATCAAAACCATCATGGTCAGATTGTAAGCAGCTATCTTCGGCTTGAGAAGGACTTGAATAGCTCAATGTTCCAGCAACGCCAAGAACGGCCATGGATAAAATTAGCTTCCTGTGAAATTTCATTTTTTCTCCCCCAAATTACGACCAGCAAAATAGGACAAAGATTTTTTCTTCTCTGACCATTCATTCTAACCTCAAGTCCATTCGTCATCAACTTGGTCTCAAGGACTTACGGCGTTGCGAAAAAAATAAATTTTATAATCAGGTAATTTGAGGGAAATTTGTTTCGATCTTTTACACATTCAAGAAAAATTGCATAAAGCTTTTACATTTATTTACAATTTCAAAAAATGTTTTTCGAGAGACTTCTTTCGATAATTTGATCAACTCGCTCGATCTTTCAACGAGCCAAGGCCGCTTAATGATGCACATTATCGCGGCGTTTGCTCAATTTGAATCGGATGTTATTAAAACCCGCGTAAGAGCCGGGCTTGAAAATGCCAAAGCAAAGGGAAAGATTCTCGGTCGTCCCAAAGAGAGAAGTGATGAAGCCATCCGTGACCTTTGGGCCAAGGGCTTTTCTCTTAGGGCTATTGCAGGCAAACTTGGGATTTCTAAGGGTTCGGTTCAGAACGGTTTAAAATAATTACTTCTTTTTTACATTTTCTTTCTTTCCTAAGATCATTTCAATATCGTTACCGCCTGATATGACCAAAGAGGTTCAAGATATGGCAAAAGAAGAGCGTCGGTCTGTCAGCGAGGTTATACGTGAGGCTGTTCGTCAATATGGCGCTAATAAAGATCTCAAAGCCATTAGAAAGGAAGTCCACAAAGTCGTAAAGAGAAAGGGCATAAAGCCCGACGACGTTGAGCGCATCGTACGCGAAGGGCGCAGGTAACTATACTTGCTCAAGGCTTGCTTAGACACCAACGTATGGATCAGCGGTCTATCCTTTTCTGGTCCACCGGCAGACTTGCAGCTTTGATTAACGGGCAAGCTAAGTAGAAAAGTGAAGGGCGGTTTTTGGCCGCCCTTTTGTTAAAGTTTAAATATTTTGGTGTTTATAATTTGAAATCCATAACGATAACTCCGGTAACATTGCCAGCGTCGTCACGTTCAAGCAAAGGACCTACAAAGTCTTTGAAGGCTTGGTGAGCAGGATCGCAATAGTTGGAGTCAGTTACAACTGGTTGACCCACATAGTAATTTCGATCTCCTTGAGATTTGAAGGTCACGACAATACGTTGTTCAAATCCTTGACTGGCTCCCTCGCCACTAAGTTCATTAGCAGATTCATCGGTGATCGACACAATGTAAGGGCGGCATGAAAGTATGAAATGTTTTACCAAAGGGGGAATAACGACAGTTGTGGCGGGAATGTGGATGACTTTATTTGCATTCGCAATTGCTTCTTGGCCTAGTCGGCGGTGGCGAGCCCTTTTATCTATCGAAGCTGGAATCTCCGGAGTTATTATGCTTGGGTTTCACTGCGATAGCTCATCTGTGGGGCATGTAATCATCGCCCATCTTGGACAAGGAATCGTCTTAGGGTTGTTAGTATTTGTGGGGCAGGAGCTTTACTTTTATACAGGATTAAAAAATAGTTTCCCTGGACTAAAAACGAAAATCAAAAACTTTTATCGACTTGGTTAGAAACCAAACTCTGCACTCGGCGTATTCCTCTTTGATTTAACAGGAGGAAGCCAATGACGACCATCGGAAAGAGAATAAAGCAATTACGAGAACAAAAGGGCAAGACGGCAAGTGAAATTGCTCAAGCCATACATGTTCCGATCTCGACCTACAGAGAGTGGGAGTATGGGAGATCAATAAAAGGGGAGTTCTATATTCCCTTGTCGCAAACACTGGGGATTTCTTTACTCGAACTTCTCACTGGGAAGAAGTTGGACCACAGTCATGTCGTTTCTCAGGTTGATGAAATTGAAAGACTTGTTGTTCGATTAAAAAATGACTTGGGTTCGTTGTTCTGAAAGAACCGGCTATTTTGGAGAACAGAATTTGGTGACGCCAGAAGGACTCGAACCTTCGACCCACAGATTAGAAATCTGTTGCTCTATCCAACTGAGCTATGGCGCCATCATCATAATTTTAGTTATCTTTACCACTTGGACCTACTTGAAGTCATTTCTGAAAACTAACCTTTAATTTCGTCACTAAGTTTCACGGGGCTTTATACTGCATCAGTTTTTTGCCCCCAATGTGCCCCCAAATTCTTTTCTACTCCTAGAGCCTGCTTCCATCCCACTGATATAACTTCTATTTTTAAAAGCCTTCTCCATCGTCCATAAGCTTAGAAGGCCGTTGCTCTATCCAACTGAGCTACCGGACCGGAATTGGTTTACCTATTAATTTCAGCTGCTTATATTACGTTTAAATCTAGAAATGTCAACAAATGGGGGTTCGATGTGCAACGGATGTGCAATTGGCAGAACGTGGGCCACGAACTTGAAGACCCCAAGATTTCTTTTGTTAAAAGAGTTATTGCCGTCCCGGGAGATAAAGTGGAGATCCGACAAAAAAGAGTTTTTATTAACGATCAAATTTTAAAGCACGAGCCCGTTTCGCCAAGTGATAGTCAGCTCAAAGGAGCGGATTTTTTCGGTGATTCACTAAATCAGTAGGTGGTCTCTCGGGAGACAGAGTTTGATGGCTTTGGGGTTATGGATCGAGCAAGGAAATTGGAGCATTGCTCAGAAAGGGAGGGTCGATAGGCTTGCGTGAGAGTTCCATTTTCCTTCAAAAAGACAACGCCATTTGAATAGACTTCTGCGACTTCGAGGGGTCCCCCTTTAATTTTTGTCGGGGTCGCCCAGTCCCCTAAACCAAAGATAACGGCTTTTTTATCTATTTTCTTCCCTGCGGTTATTCCCCTCAATCTATCAACTTTTTTAAAAATATTAGAAGGCCTTTCTTCAGATATCTCTTTTTCAGCGCCCTCACCAGGTTTAAACTTCACGGTGAATTTTCCAGTGGTGTCATCAACTGAAATAATTGTTGCACGGTAATAAGAAAGGACAGCACCAACCAGGTAGTAAACTTTGGGTGTATACAAATTAATCCGCGGATCAGTGTCTTCACCGCGCACAATGAGAGGTTTTCTGACCAAAACATCGTCGCCGATCTTAAAATCTGGCGTCTGCGCGAGAGCCGTCGTCGCATAAAGAAAAAGAACTACTATCAATGGTTTGAACATCAGTTAATACAAATGCAAGGGCATGCCAGTGCAGGAGCAAATATAGCCCCGAGACTTAATGCCGTTCACTCTACGAGGCCGTTACTTGTTCGACAAAGTGACATAAAAGAGCTTTTCACGGATTCTTTTCACGAAGGCTCTCCCACATTTACGAATAAAGCTCGGCACAAAGGAACGTCCGTTCCAGCCAAAAGGGTTGCGGTCTTGCGGCCAAGTCGTTTGGGTTGACTCCTTTGGAAGCTTTCAGATGATCACGGCCAAACCAAACTATATAGTGCTCAAATTTTTGGTGGAACTTGCCGAAGAGAGGGTATGAAGTATTTGGGATTTGTATTGGCCTTACTCCTCGCCGCAACCGTCAGTAAGTCCGATGAAATTAAGGTGGTGGGTTCAAAAAAGCGTAATCACCCCCAACAAGCTCAGATCAATATCGAAGATATTATACGAGCGGAAGAAGACCCCGATTTTCCCCAATTTTTGAAAGAGCGTCACCAACAGAAAAAAGAAGAAAGAGCAGCCGCTTTAGCCTACGAAAAACAACGTCGGGCGGAAGAAGAAGCTTATCAAGATGCCCAACGTCAATATCTCAAAGAGGAGCATGAAAGGGTGGTCCGTGAGTCACCAAATGAGCGGAAACACCACGCTGACGAGCAAAAAGCTTGGGCAGAACAACACGAAAAATATCGCAAAGAATATATAGCGGATCAAAATAGACAGATGGAAAAACTCAAATTTGAACGAATGGCTCGTATTCAAAGGGTTCAATCGCTTCAGCGAATGCCCGCTTCCACCAATTAGAGGTCAAGAGTGGCTTGAGAGGGGGTCGCGCCACAGTACTTTTTAACGAGCCTAAGGAGATTTTCGATATCGATGGGCTTGGTCAGAAATTCCTCCACACCGATACTTAAACTTTTTTCGGCGATATTTCCGTCTGCCGATACAACTACAATGGGAATTCCAGTTAAATCGGGCTCACCATCCAATTTGGTCTTGAACTGCCAGCCATCCATTACGGGCATCATGAGGTCTAGGAGTATGAGCGACGGGCGAGCCATCCCCAACTGGCAAAAGCCTTCAACGCCGTTGGCGGCAGTTCTAACTTTGTACCCTTCATATTCCAGTAAATAAGTGATCGACTCTCTGATGTCGGTGTCGTCATCCACAACTAGAACGTCTGAACTGTTCATTCTTTCCCAATTCCCATTTCCCTGGTGGCGCTTTTAAGCCCCATGACGACCTTCTAAATATCACTTCAAGCCATCATAGCAATGGGTAAAATTTAGCTTAAATGTCGGCTTAGAAATTCTTCAGTGCGGCTGACGCGGAGGCGATCTTGAGCTTGAATCTCTCTATAAAATTCTGCCAAATCCAAATTACCGTCTCTCTCTGCATCAGCTATGTATTGATTACAAAGATCGGCATCTTTAAGAGTGCGATAAAAAAGCGAGATCAGATCGTCACGCTCTATGTTTTCGCCTTGGAACTGGCTGATGAAATTTTCCATTCTTTGTCTGAGATCTGCTGTTGTCATAATCGTCCCCATTGCAGGTCCCGCGCCAAGAACCATCACAATTTTACGAGCCCCAGTTCGCACATGAGAGTCAATATGCCCCTGTAAGAAGTGGTTTGTCCTTCTATTCAAAATTAAGATGAAATTGGCAGCGGATTATTTTGGCAACCCAATTGCAATAAAGCTGTTCAAGAGAATTTTAGGTAAAACTGTCGAGAAGGAGGCCGCGATGGAGAACGCTTTGATCTGCATTCCGTTTTTGATTTTGTACCTCGTACCTTTGATCAAAGACATCTCTAAGCCTCCCTATGGTAAGGGTAAGAGCGATCCCGAACTTTGGTCGAGCTGAAATAAAAACTAGACCCCAGTCCCCTAATCACTATTCCGATTAGTAAAAGTGATGTCCCTGCTTCAGAATAATTTTATCCGAGTAACTGTAGGCTTAATCCTAGGTCTGGGCCTAATTCTTTATTTTAATCCGCCAAAAACAGTTTGCACTGAACAAATCGAAGTTTATACAGACGCCGTAAAGGGTTTGGCAAAATCGGCGAATAAGGCCTTGGGCGTTTGCAAAGAACATCCTGAACCCGGTGGGTGCTTAGGTTTTTTTGATGCTCTTGAAAAATTGGAAGTGCGATTTAATGAAGTGAGTCGCCAATGTCAGGGGGAACTTGGTTCAGAGCCTCTAACGAAAAATTGGATTTCAATGGGAATGGAACTTTTCACAGTTGTGGCGTGGGGTTCTCACCCGCCAAGTTCATATTTATATCGAAATGGATGGCTTGAAGTGACTCAAGTTGTAGAGTTTTGTAGGTTGCGACGTCACCTAGAATCTATTTATGGAAAAGAGGCCTGGACAAATTTTGTGAACGGAATTTTACCCGACCTTCCGGGTGCCAGTGACCTTTCAAGCATTGGTCAAAACGAAGCTTGGAACCGAAGCCTCCTGTCAGACCCCTGCCAGTACCCGTTCTAAATGAGATCGTACGACCCGTAATGATTGAGCACGATGACTTAATTTATTTTTGGTAGCTAAACCGAGCTCTGCAATTGTCTTTGTCTCATTTTCAGGAATAAAAACGGGATCGTATCCGAAACCTGTTTTTCCTCGCATATCATTGCTGATGGTTCCTTTAAGGACTCCTTCAGAGATTATTTCTTCTCCCGATGGAGAAAGAAGAACCATCACACATCGAAATTGGGCACTTCTGTCAGTGACGTTTTGGGTTCTGAGTTGGGTGATAAGTTTAGTGGAGTTTTCAATATCTCGGGCCCTGGGTCCGGCGTATCTTGCCGAATGCACCCCGGGTAAACCTTTAAGTCCGTTAGCCTCAATCCCAGAGTCATCTGCTAAAACCCAGCATTCAGGTCTCATTGCTTTTAGAAACCTGGCTTTGATTTTTGCATTTTCTAAGAACGTGCTTCCGTTTTCTTGGGGTGCTGAATAATGGGGAAGTTCAAAAGCCCCATGGACCTCAAGAGGCAATGCTTTGAGGAGTTCTTTGATTTCTTTAAACTTGTCCTTATTAGTGGTAGCGATCCAAAGTGGCGTCATTATTTTTTAGGACGCTTAAAGAAAGAACCTATAATGGCTTCTTGAACATCAAAAAGTGTGTTATGTCCCTTTCGTGCAAGGGCCACCATCTCTCCCATTTGATCTTCAGAGAAGGGAATGTTTTCTGCCGTTCCTTGAACTTCAACAAATTTTCCATCACCGGTCATAACAAAATTCATATCGACATCGGCAATTGAATCTTCGTCATAAGATAAATCAAGGCGTGGTTCTTTATGTATAATTCCGCAACTCACCGCAGCTACATAATCATTCAAAGGAAAACTCAGTAACATTTTTTGATCAAGTAAAAATTTGAAAGCCAAAGCCAGAGAAACAAAACCACCGGTGATGCTCGCTGTTCTTGTTCCGCCATCAGCTTGAATCACATCGCAATCGACAACAATTTGTCTTTCGCCTAAGAGTTTCATATCTGTAACGGCCCTTAATGATCGTCCGATTAAACGCTGAATTTCTTGGGTGCGACCCGATGAGGCTGCCTTATCTCTTCTCATTCTTGTGTGGGTAGATCTGGGAAGCATTCCGTACTCAGCCGTGACCCAACCTTTACCTGTGCCTTTTAAGAATTGTGGAACTCCTGATTCAATAGTGGCCGTACAAATGACTTTTGTGTTTCCAAATTCAACTAAAACTGAGCCTTCAGCATAGGCGGTGTAGTTGGGAGTAATTTTTACGGAACGTAAAACATCAACGGGGCGGTTATCAATTCGCATAATTGGATTTAATCTACGGTTTTCTTGTGTATTTTGTCCAACTTTTCTTTAAACCTTCTTAGGCCCTTGTATATGGCCAAGGCCAATTTGCGTTGAGTGGCGGGTTCAGCGAGCCAGTGAGCTTCTTCGGGGTTACTTATAAATCCAAGTTCGATCAAAGTTGAAGGCATGGGTGCCGACAAAACATGGAAAGGGGCCTGCCTAATGGATCGAGTTTTAATCTTAATTTCACGACGAAATGTCTCAAGTAGAGCCTGGCAGAGCTCTTGACTCATCACCATGTGCTCGTGATGGTGAAGGTCGCTCATAATATTTTCTAAATCAGAATTTTCGTTAGGGCCTGTGGTGCTTTTAATTTTTGAACTGTTCTCTCGATTGGCAAGAAGTTCACTCTCTTCGTTACTTGCAACTTGGTTCTCAAAATAAAATTCTGTCCCCTTAGCTTCGGTTGCGGGAGAGCTATTGGCATGAATGCTTACAAAAATATCGGCTTTCGCGGCAACGGCTTTTTCTGGTCTTGCCGTAAGGGGAATAAATTCATCTTTAGTACGAGTTAAAAGAGGAACAAAATTTTTATCTTTTTCTAGGAGTTTAAAGAGCTCTTGAGAAACGCCAAGGGCCACGTCTTTCTCTTCGATGCCCTGATATTGAGCCCCGTGATCTTCACCCCCATGGCCGGGGTCAATCATCACCCGAACAGGAGGGCGAGCAAAAACTTCTATGCTAATGAGTAATATTAGAAATGTTTGGAAAACTATTTTCATTACTAGAAGGGTACTTAGACGAAAGGTATTTAGTCAAAAAATTTGCCGAATTCTGACGCGGAGGGAGGCTAAAAGTCGGATGACGCCTTTTGACGCCTTTTGAAAAAAAGGCGACTTGGAGGGGGTAAGGGGGTAGGGGGTACCAAGTCGCCCAGGGGGTTTTGTTTAAGTAGATGACTCTTATCTAGAGCAACCCACATGCCAACCTTGATCGGCGAACAATCGTGTGATGAGATCAAAGTGTGGACGTTTAGCGGCACCGATAAAAAAACCCACTCTGAAAGGAGTGGGTTTAAGTAACTGTTTTTATTTATGTTTTAGATCAAAGTGTCAAAGTTCTTTCCAGTTGATTTGGCCCTTCTCAAGTATCAAGGTTCCGTCACCTTGGACTGACTGAATAGGGTTCTCTTGGTAACCTGGATAGCGGTTCATTGCCGAAACCAGGCGCCCAGAGAGGCGTTTAAGCCATCCTCCATTACTGTCGAGAGCTTTCTTCTCGAAGTTGATCAAACGTGTTCCAAAGTAATCAATAAATTGCCCCCAAGTTTCAGGGCTCAATCCGGCAGAACCTAAAAATGCATTGAGGTGGGTGGCCGAGTTTGCGTGCTCGGTGGGGTAGGAGAAAACGTTGATCCCAATGCCCACATGAAGATTATGAATTCCGCCTTCGCTAGAGCCTTCGGCAAGAATTCCTGCGACTTTTTTATCGCCGATGCAAATATCATTTGGGGCTTTCAAACTAAATCGTACAGTTTTAAAAGCCTCGCTTAGTGATTCAAATAAATACAGTCCGATACCCAGTGTCCATCGAGGATCAGGGGCGCCTTCCATAAGGCCAATTGACCAAGTGGAGAGAAAACTCTTTCCTTCACCCTCGTCATTCCAAACATTTCCCCCTCGGCCGCGACCTTCTGTTTGATGCTTTGCCATAATGAGGGTGGGGTTTTGGAATTCCCCGCAATGGGCTTTCGCGTAACTATTGGTGCTGTCGATCGTATCAAGAGGTACAAAATCCCAACCGAAATTTGGGCGCTTGCAAATACGGCCCGTGGCTTCGGCAAGATCAAATGTAACTTCGCTCATAAAAATCCTTTACTAGTAATGAAGCTTTTCAAATAACAAACTCAAATCAGCACTTGGTGCCGAATGAGTTATACTTCCAACACTTATGAAATTCACCCCCAGTTTAGCTACACTTTTGACGCGGTCAAGGGTCATATTGCCGCTGGCTTCGATTATTGCCTTACCTGCCACTTGAATCACGGCTTTGGCCATTTCTTCATTGGTCATATTATCAAAGAGAAGCCTTTCTACCTTCAGTTTTAGGGCCTCGGCGATCTCCTCCTGGGAGGTGACTTCGACTTCCACAGGAGCTTTTTTCCATTTCTCTCGGACTTTTTGAACGGCCAAAGTGATGCTGCCGGCAGCCCGAATATGATTTTCTTTAATCAAAATGCCGTCAGAGAGGCTCATGCGGTGATTTCCCCCTCCGCCGTGAAGAACGGCCGCTTTCTCAAGTTCTCTTAAGCCCGGTACGGTCTTTCGAGTGTCGATGATCAAAGTCGAAGTTTCGGCCACTTCTTTTGTAAAATTTGAAGTGGTGGTGGCAATTCCGGAAAGATGACCGAGGAAATTAAGAGCTGTTCTTTCAGCTTTCAGGAGGCTCGGGAGGGAACCTGTGATCTCGGCAATTTGAAAATCTTTTTTAATATCTTCGCCGTCTTTTTTTTTCCAAATAACTTTTGATTTTGAATCAACCGATATAAATGTGCCTTCGAAGGCTGAGGAGCCGGAGAGAACAAGATCTTGTTTTGCGATGAGCTTTGCGATTCCGATTTTTGCCTCAAGTTCGAGAGGGTCAGTGGTCATGTCTCCATTGGGCATATCTTCTTTAAGGGCGAGTTCGATTAGACTCTGGAGATTCACTTTTCCGAGCTCAAGAGGCGATCAATTTCTTCTTTAATGATTTGATTGGCCATTTCGGGAACTAACTTCCAGGCGATTTTTTCGATAATTTCTCTAGCTTCCAATTTTATATTAGCCAAGTCTTCAATAGAAAGTGAGCTCGTTGAAAGGGGCGAAGGCACTGGCGTTTGGGGGCTCTCTTCTTGAAGAATTGTAGTCGTGCCGACGTCCCCTGGGCGAAAGAGAAAACTCGTATCTAAGATTTTATTTTCCGAATATTCAAAAGGTACAGCATCTTTATTGTCATCCTCCGGAAGGGGGACGCTAAACTTCCCCAAATCTTTTTTCACCCATTCATTGTCGTTATTCCAGCTGGCGGGATCGGGTGTTGGAGATTGGAGTTGGGGTGGAGGCTGAGGTGGCAGCTGTGGGATCTTACCAATCTCAGGAAGTGGAGGGGAGCTTGTTTTTGTAATTTGAGTACTACTGGCAGCGAGGTTTGCCGAAAAAGAATTCATGTCTTGAAAATCCGAACTTGACCAATCGCTTTTCATTTCGATTTTTGGCTCGGTCTTAGGCTCCGCTTTAGGTGCACCTTTGTTTTTGGCTGGAGGCACCGTTCCAATTGGAATTTCAAATTCAATACTGGGAAGTTCGATATGATCAGCTAGGGGGTTCGTAGCCGCCGCTCCTTTTGCAGCCGGGGCAAGTTGATTGACCAAGGTTCTAAGGGCCTTTGAGTCAAAGGGCTTTTCTAACTTGGCGTTGGCCCCGGAAGTTTTATACTTTCCTTCGTCAAAGGCCATAAAAGCGCTCCACAAAAGTACGATGGGAACGTCTTTTAAGTCGAGGTCTTTTCGAATCTCGGCTGCGACTTCGTAGCCTGATTTTTGTGGAAGCATAACGTCAATAAATGCGATGTCGGGCTTAAATTTCTTGGCTAAATCGACCGCCTCTTTGCCAGAGCTTATAGATTTGAGTTCTAAGCCCAAATCCTGAAGGGAAAGTTGAACCACCTTCTTAATTGCCGCGCTGTCATCTGCTAACAAGACTTTCAATGCCATAATAATCGATTAGATTGAGTTGCCCTGGGTGTCAAGGTGCTTTACTCTCAAATGTGTGTTCTCCATAGCTGATCGTTACATTACAAAAGAGTACCTCAAGTTCTTTTTAGCTTCACTCACTATTTTTTCGACCCTCTACTTAGTGGTCGATATGCTCTCTAATATTTGGCAGCTTAAAGCCGATAGCGCCACTTTATGGACCTATTACCTCTATAAAATTCCAAACATCGTCTATCTGATGACACCGGCCAGTTGTTTAATGGCTACCATTTTTACGATTAGTATTTTAAGCCGAAGTAATGAACTCATCGCCCTTTTTAGTTCTGGAATAAGCCTGGCGAGAGTGGCTTTACCTATTTTAATGATCACGTCCATCATTGCCGTTTGCAGTTTTTTTGTCAGTGATCGCCTTGTTCCTCCGGCGACGAGAAAACAAAACTACATTCTCTATGTTGATATTTTAAAAAGGCCAAACGAGTACTACACGGTTAAGACAAATAAGATTTGGTATCGGAGTAAGGATCTTATTTACAACATCAAGACCTTTAATCCCCAAAAAGGGTTGATGCAGGGCTTAACCATTTATTATTTTGACCCCAATTGGCATTTGGTTCAACTTATCACCGCCAGTGAAGCTCGGTTTGAAGGAGCTAATTGGCGCCTTTCAAACGGGACGGTCACACTTTTTGCTGAAGAAAATAGCTTTCCCCTTACTCAACCCTTCTCTGAGAAAACAATCACATTAGATGAACGGCCCGGAGAGTTTCAAGAAATCGATATCGACAATAATATTATGACCGTCAGTGAACTCAGACGTTATATAAGGAAAAATAAAGAAGCAGCCCTTGATACCGTTCGCTACGAAGTGGCTTATCACGGTAAGTTTAGTTTCGCTTTTGTGAGTTTTGTCATGGCCTTTTTAGGAATACCTTTTAGCGTTTCAAAAGACAGAAGTGGAAGTTTTGCTTTAGGAGTCGGGGTTTGCCTCTTCTTTGTATTTATATATTGGACCCTTGTTTCTATTGGCATGAGCCTGGGTTCCCACGGGACTTTGCCTCCCGTATTGGCCGCTTGGCTCCCCAATACCTTCATGCTGGGCTTGAGTATTTTCTTTCTCTTGCGCCTGAAAAAGTAATTGGATAGGGTGAATTTTGTGGCCATCTTAAAGATCAAAAAATATCCAGAACAGGTGCTAAAAACTGTGGCAAAGCCGGTTGGGGAAATCACGCCAAGTTTAGTGACTCTCGCCAGTGATATGCTTGAAACAATGTACGGAGCACCCGGTGTTGGTTTAGCTGCACCCCAGGTGGGACATTCGATTCGTCTTGCCGTTATAGATACACGTTACCGGGACGATGCGGGCCAAGTAGATGAAACTCAAATGACTGAACTTGAACGTGCCGTGCCTTTTCCTTTAAAACTTTTTAACCCGGTTATTCTAAAAAAAGAAGGAAAGATTAAATATGAAGAGGGTTGTCTTTCCGTTCCCGGTTTTGCAGAAGGTGTACCCCGTTCAGAATATGTAGAGTTTGAAGCGACCACTCCCGATAATAAAAAAATAGTAATTAAAACCGACGGCCTTTTGGCCATTTGTATTCAACATGAGATCGATCATCTTAACGGTAAATTATTTATTGACCGCTTGAGTCCTGTGAAGCGCACTTTAATTAAAACCAAAATAAAGAAACACGGATAAATGAGAGCAAGAGTTGTCTTCTTAGGTACGCCGGAATTTGCCTGCCCCACCCTTGACTTTTTATTAAGTGATAATTCGGGTTATGAGGTTGTGGCAGTTATTACTCAGCCCGATAGGCCCGCGGGAAGAAATTTAGAAACCCAACCTTCTAAAGTAAAACTCTTAATGAAAAGTTATTTTTCCGAAAGGGGGAAAAGGGCTAAGAAAATCTTGGTTTTGTCTCCTGAATCGGTGAATGAGCCAGGAACAATTAAAAAGATCGAGGAACTTAAGCCAGATCTCGCAGTTGTTGTGGCATTTGGTCAAATTTTAAAGCCCGATTTTTTAAAATTATTCCCCCTTGGAGCCGTCAATGTTCACGCCAGCATTCTTCCCCGTTGGCGGGGGGCAGCACCCATAGCTTGGGCCATTTTAAGTGAAGATCCTGTTACTGGAGTATCCCTTCAAAAAATTGCTCCTGTCCTCGATTCAGGAGATATTATTGCCACAGCTCAAATGGATTTAGACGAATCTTGGGATGCCCCAAAACTTTATACTGAGCTTGCCCATCGTGGCGCCGATATTGTGAAGCGGCACCTTCAAGAATTTTTAGACGGAAAACTCAAAGCCGTGCCTCAAGACGAATCCCAAGTGACTTTGGCTCCGAAAATTAAAAAGGATCAGGGATTAGTTGATTGGAATTTAAGAGCGGGGCAGATTTGCGCGCGTATTAGGGCTTTTAATCCATGGCCCGGAGTGTGGACAACTCGCACGGGGAAAAAAATAAAAATTCTTAGGGCGAAAGCCTTAGAATTTAAAGGGAACTCTCCCCCTGGCTACTTGGTCAGCCAAGATAAATACGGTTTTGCGGTTCAGTGTGCCGGAAGTACGGCCTTACTTATTACAGTTATCCAGCCAGAGAGCAGAGCCCGCCAACCGGCTTCGGAATATTTAAGAGGCTATCCTTTTTCAAAGGGTGAATACCTTGGGGACTAAAACTCTTATCGCTCCAAGTATTTTGTCATCCAACTTTGTAAGACTTGAAGAAGAAGTGAAGGCTGTTGAGAATGGGGGGGCTGATTGGCTCCACGTCGACGTGATGGATGGCCATTTTGTTGATAATTTAACCTTGGGTCCGCCCGTCATTAAATCCATAAAAGATATTTCGTCAATTCCCTTAGACGTTCATCTCATGATTGAAAAACCGGAGCTCACGATTGAGAGATATATCAAGGCGGGAGCCTCAAGTGTCACTGTTCACGTAGAGGCAAGTCGATCGCCTGGTGAGACTTTGGAGGCGATTAAGAAATTGGGGGTGAAAGCGGGGATAACATTACGCCCTCAAACTCCGATTGAAGATATTGAAAAATATCTTTCACAAGTTGATCTTGTTTTAATCATGACCGTCAACCCTGGTTGGGGCGGACAGGCTTTTATGTCAGAGCAATTGCCAAAAATTAAATTTGTAAGGGATTGGGCTTTAAAAAATAATCCTAAACTCTTTATTGAAGTCGATGGCGGAATAAATCCGGAAACCGCAAAGAAATGTCGTGAAGCGGGGGCTAATGTTTTTGTTGCCGGCAATGCTGTTTTTCGATCGGTAGATTACGCTAAGGCCATCAAAGATATTCGCGGGGACAAATGAAACAAGTTGAGATTACGGGTGAAAATCTTAATATCGATAATGTTTGGGAAGTGGCCCATAACAATGTTTCAGTCATTTTAAGTACCGCTTCAAAAAAGAAGATGAATGAGAGTCGGGCCTACATCGAAAAAATCCTAAAAACAGAAGTTATGGTTTATGGAGTGAATACGGGTTTTGGCGCTTTGAGTTCGGTGTCAATTTCCCCTGATCAAATTAAACTTTTGCAAAAAAATCTCATAAGATCTCATTGTGTGGGAGTGGGAGAGAATTTTTCCATTCCCGAAGTGAGAGCCATTCTTTTATTAAGAGCCAATGCTCTGGCTCGTGGCCACAGCGGTGTTCGAGTGGCAGTTGTTGAGAAAATTCTGGAACTTTTAGATAAAAATATTATTCCCATTGTTCCAAGCCAAGGAAGTGTTGGGGCAAGTGGGGATCTTGCACCCCTTGCCCACGTTGCACTTTGCCTTATCGGTGAAGGGGAATGTATTTATGAAGGTAAGAGACAAAAAACCGAAGATGTTTTCAAAAAAACGAAAGTTGAAGCCCTGGAGTTAGAGGCCAAAGAAGGTCTCTCACTTATTAACGGTTGCCAGGTTATGACAGCCGTCGGTCTTCTCAACAGCTTTGAGGCAAGACGTCTTAATTGGCTTACAGACATTGCAGGTTGCATGAGCTTAGAAGCCTTGAAGGGTTCAAGGTCTGCCTTTGACCCTCTTATAGCGGCAACTCGGGCCCATCCCGGAGAAGCTAAGACGGCTCGTAATTTATTAAAAATTATGGGAAGTGAATCTGAGATTGCGGGAAGTCATGAGGAGTGTAACCGCGTCCAAGATGCTTACAGTCTTCGTTGCATGCCCCAAGTTCATGGGGCCACTAAAGACACTTTACGCTACGCCATTCAAGTTTTAGAAACAGAAGCTAATAGTTCAACGGACAACCCTCTTGTTTTCACAAAAGAAGAAAAAATCTTAAGTTGCGGAAATTTTCACGGAGAGCCCGTGGCCTTTGTTTTAGATTTTTTAGCAATAAGTACGGCGGCTATGGCTTCAATTAGCGAATGTCGAATTGAAAAATTAATTAATCCTGCTATGAGTGGACTCCCCGCATTTTTAACAAAAAATGGAGGCTTGAATTCTGGAATGATGATTGTTCAGGTGGCTGCCGCCTCTTTAGTTAGTGAAAATAAAATTTTAAGTCACCCGGCAAGTGTAGATAGCATTCCTACCTCTGCAGACAAAGAAGATCACGTGAGTATGGGAACGATTGCCGCAAGAAAGTTAGGAAGTGTTGTTCGAAATGCAGAGAATGTTTGTGCCATGGAAATTTTATGTGCGGCCCAAGCCTTAGATTTTTTAAAACCTTTAAAATCTGCTGCGGGAGTGGCAAAAGCTTACGATGTCATTCGAAAGAAAGTTAAATTTGCCGAGGAAGACAGGGCTTTTTACACAGATATTGAAACTTTAAGACAGATGATTCGTTCCGGAGAAATATTGAAATCCGTTACTGACATTACAGGGGAACTGGAATGGTAGATCACCCTCGAAAAGTTAAAGCGCCAACGGGGTCACAACTCACGTGCAAGGGCTGGCTCCAAGAGGCGGCTTACAGAATGATTCAAAATAATCTCGATCCAAGAGTTGCCGAAAAACCCGATGAGCTTATTGTCTATGGGGGTATCGGCAAAGCCGCTAGAAACTGGGAATGCTTTGATCATATTTTAAAGGCCCTTCAAAATCTAAGTGATGATGAAACTTTACTCATTCAAAGTGGCAAAGCTGTTGGAGTTTTTAAAACCCATCGGGATTCCCCACGAGTTTTGCTTGCCAATAGTAATCTTGTTCCAAAATGGGCGACTTGGGAGCATTTTAACGAGCTGGATAAAAAAGGTCTTATGATGTACGGCCAAATGACGGCGGGCTCATGGATTTATATTGGTTCCCAGGGAATTATCCAAGGCACTTACGAGACATTTGTTGAACTGGCCCGTCAGAATTTCAACGATGATTTAAAAAATCGTTGGGTTTTGACGGCGGGCTTAGGTGGAATGGGTGGCGCCCAACCTTTAGCTGCAAGTTTTGCTGGGGCGACATCATTAACTGTTGAAATAGATCCAGAGCGTATTGCAAAAAGATTAGCGACGGGTTACGTCGATGAAGAGGCTCCAAATTTAGGAGAAGCGTTGAAGCGGGTTCATCATTCCGTAAATGATGGACTTGCTCGAAGCATTGCCCTTCGGGGGAATATGGCGTCAGTTATTCACGAAATAATCAAGTTGGGTGAGCGACCCGATGTCGTGACTGACCAAACAAGTGCCCATGATCCCTTAATTGGATATATTCCTGAAGGGTATACCCCTGGCGCCACGGGGTCTGCTGCTGATTTAAGAAAGTCCGATCCGAAAAAATATGTTTCTTTGAGCAAGGCCTCAATGGCAAAACACGTTGAGGGAATGCTGATGCTGCAAAAATCGGGCTCAGTAGTTTTTGATTACGGAAATAATATTCGCGCTATGGCACAAGATGCAGGTTGTAAAAATGCTTTTGATATTCATGGATTTGTCCCTTTGTATATCAGACCTTTATTTTGTGAGGGTCAAGGGCCGTTCAGATGGGTGGCCCTCTCCGGAGACCCGGAAGACATCAAAGTTACCGACAAAGCTTTGCTGGAATTATTTCCGGAAAATAAAAAATTAAAGACATGGCTTACAAAAGCCGGTGAGAGAATTCAATTTCAAGGACTCCCTGCTAGGATTTGTTGGCTTGGGTATGGTGAGAGAGAAAAAGCCGGAGTTGCATTTAATAATTTAGTTAAAAAGGGATTGGTAAAAGCCCCCATCGTCATTGGTCGCGATCACCTGGATTGCGGAAGTGTGGCTTCGCCGAATCGAGAGACCGAGGGCATGATGGACGGAAGTGATGCCGTTGCCGATTGGCCCATTCTTAATGCACTTTTGAACACAGCCTGTGGTGCCACCTGGGTGAGTTTTCATCACGGCGGCGGAGTTGGAATGGGCTATAGCCTTCATGCTGGGCAAGTTATTGTCGCCGACGGAACAACGGAAGCCGAACTTCGGTTGCGCCGAGTCTTGACCGCTGATCCGGGTATGGGAATCATCAGACATGTTGATGCTGGTTATCCAAAGGCCATTCAAGTCGCTAGAGATTGTGGCATTCAAATTCCATGAGTTTTGTTTTAGATAAAATTGGAACATTAGTTACTTTAAGTGGAGCCGTTGAGAAAAAAGGGCGAAACATAAGATCACCTGATCTTGGAATTATTCACGATGCTTGCCTTGTTATAGGAGGGGTTGGAAGAAAATCAAAAATTCTATTTTCAGGTTTGCGTGCTGATTTACCTGCAAAATTCAAGAAATTAAAAAAGATCAGTGCCGGTGGGAAAATGGTTCTCCCGGGTTTTGTTGATAGTCATACCCATCTTGTTTTTGCCGGAGATCGAAGTCGCGAGTTTGAAATGCGCCTTGCGGGAAAGACATATCAAGAAATAGCGGCCCAAGGCGGAGGCATAATAAATTCTGTTCGTGCGACTAGAGAAATATCTGCGGCGGAACTTTATAAATTAAGTCATCAGCGGGTTCAAAATTTTTTAAAACAAGGTGTCACCACGATTGAAATCAAAACAGGGTACGGCCTTACTTTTGAGAGTGAAAAAAAATGCCTTGAGGTCATTAAGAAACTTAAAAATACTCAAGGTACGATTGTTTCTACTTTTTTGGCAGCCCACGCCGTACCAGAAGAGTTTAAAAACCGAAAAGAAGAATATATTCGTGAAATATCGATCATCTGGCTGCCAAAACTTCAGAAATTTTGTGACTATGTCGACATTTTCTTAGATGAGGGTTATTTTGATCAACATGACGCCGACATTTTATTAAAAGTGGCTCAAGAATTAAAAGTACCAACAAAGATTCATGCCGATGAATTGGCCCTCACCGGCGGAACCCAAACTGCTATCGATTTTGAAAGTCTTTCTGCTGATCATTTATTGAAAATCACCGATAAAGAAATAGCCATGCTCTCTGAGAGCGAAGTTACGGCGACATTACTTCCAACTACAGCTTTTTTCTTAAAGACAGATTACGCCCCGGCTAGAAAGCTCCTTGATCGAGGGGCGCGAGTTGCGTTGGCCACGGATTTTAATCCTGGTACGTCTCCCACCCAAGATATTACCCTTGTAGGAATCCTATCGGCTTTAGAGATGGATATGCGCATTGAAGAAGTCATTGTGGGACTCACACTGAACGGTGCCTATGCTTTGGGTTTAGAGAAGAAAAAAGGCGCATTGATCGAAGGCTTTGATTCTGATTTCTTTTTAGTTGAAGGTGAGAATCCTGCTAAGCTCTTCTATGAATTTGGGAGCGGCCGCGCTCCCGTCAAAGTCCACTCTTCTGGGGAATGGATCTCGGGTGACTAACTTGTTGACGGCCGATGAGCTTTTTTGGTCAGATTGAGGCTCTCCAGTGCCTATAAATAATGTTTGCATTATGAATTTTTCTATTTAAGCATCTGGTTAAGGGAAGTATTTAAAACAACTTCGGGGGAGAGCATCATGGAAGACAAAATGTTGATGGTCACAGATTCTCGCTATTTCTCGCGGGAGTTTAATACTGCCATTATCGATGGTCCCTTGAGAATCTATTTTGTCGACCATCAAGAATCAGATGCCTTGAAAATTTATTTTGATATTCAAGAAATTTTGGCTGACCGGGGTATGCGTTTAGAATCCATTTCAATGGAAAGGCCAAATATGTTTTTAATGATTTATCCTTCAAAACAAACTTTCAAAGACGCCTTTGAAATTGAAGACCAATTGGCCTCTGGAAAATTTGGTGAACATCTTGTTCTCGGTATTAATGGCTCCTACAATGAGGCCGCTCGAAAACAAATTGGCCTTTTGGTCCGCGGCGCTTTCGTTGAATCTTAAAAATCGCTGGATTTTTTTCACTCTCACTTATCTTTATGTCATAACTCTATACCTATTAACAAATAGACTCACTCTTAACGCCGCTCATTTTTTGCGACTCTCTATTGTCGATATGCGTACTCCTTTTTTGCCTTGGACCGCCTGGATCTACATTTCCGTTTATATTTTTCCACTTTCCGTCGGCTTCATGTGCAATCGGGACGCTGATGTGAAGCCTATCGTGTTTTCATTTGTGATTTTATCCACGATCTGCGCTGCATGTTATATTTTGTACCCGACAACTTTTCCGAGGCCTCCTCTTGTGAGTGACGGCGGGAATGATTTAGCGATGAAATTAGTTAGATTCCTAGATACCCCCGCAAATTGTTTACCGTCTCAACATGTGGCTTTGGGTTTTCTCTCGGCTTTTTTTGTTGGTCGTTATAATAGAAAATTTGGAAATTGGGGTTTGATCTTAGGAATTTTAATTTCAATTTCTACTTTAACAACTAAACAACATTATTTATGGGATGTGGTCGCAGGTTATTTCTTGTCCCGAGTTATTTATGCGGTTTCGAGTCGATATATGGACCCCATTAGTCTTCCTTTAAAAGAGCCTCGATAAAACGAATGCTTGCATCACTGGCCCAATCATTGGCGCCATAACCTTGGGCGACAAGAAGGCCATTTTTATCTAAGACAAAATTGCTCGGTAACGCATCTACTTTGAAATAATTAGCACCTTGATGGGTGGGATCAAAAAACGTAGGAAATGGAAATTTTTTTGTCTTCCAAAAATCTCCGACAAAAGTGGCTGCTTGATCACTTTCATCAACATTGAGGGGAATAATAGCTAGACCTTTGTCTGAAAGCTTTTGGTGGAGGTCAATAAAAGTCGGAAGCTCAATAAGACAGGGCGTGCACCAGCTTGCCCAAAAGGAAAGAAGAACAACCTTTCCCTTAAAATCGCTAAGGCGTTTATTGGGGCCAGATGAAGCGGTCATTAAAATGTCAGGAACGGGTTTTCTTTTGCTCTTCTCTGGAACATCTGACGGACCTTCTTGTATATCAGAGACATTTTCGGCATGCTCATGGTGAGTGCGAAGATAGCCAAGGGCGGCTAAAAAAACCAGAATCGACATGATAATGATCTTGCCCCATAAAGGAATCGGAGCTCGCTTGAACTTTTCACCTTCTACTGAACCGGAGGCCGATCCATCGCTTTTGTCTTTGGCGCCTTCTTCGGTTTCTGGGAGGTCGGGAATGTCTGAATCTGAGTTACTCATTTCAACTCAGAGTAGCCTAGGGAGACAACGAGGACAAGTTGTTTTAGAATACATTTTACTCCTGTTTATAACTATTGGGATCAGCGCAATAATAGTTCGTAATTTAGTCGGGACGTCAGAAAGCCCAGCTGGGATAAGGATTATTTGGGTTAAACTTATTCAAAGTATCGGCCAAGATCTTCCCGGCCAATAGCCTTTATTTCAAATAGATAAAACGCCTCTTTCGCAATTCTTGATCAATATTAAATTGAATCGTCTCTCTCACTTGTCTTGAAATTTTATGAACTAAAGCATGGTCCTCAGCCGCAGAGGGCGGGTAGTTAAGATGAATGGGTTTAAGAAATTTGATTTTCCATTTAGCGGGTAAAGGAATGATATTGAGTGGGAGTGGTAAAACCGTTCCAATTAAAAATTTCGTAAACTTTAACTGACTTAATGTGATGTGAGTTTCTTCAGCACCGATGATGACTGCGGGAATGATGGGGCTCTTCGTTAAAAGTGCCATTCTGACAAAACCTCTTTTGAATTCCTGAAGCCTGTAGCGTTTTCGGGTGGGTTTGAAGTTTCCGTATTCCCCTTCGGGAAAGAGAATTATTAAGTTTTTCTTTTTCAGAAGACCCAGACCATTATTCATAGTGGCTTCGGTGATGCCCATTTTTTCTAAGGGAATCGAAATTGTTTTATGAATAAACCAAAGATGATGGGCGAGAATTCTGGGGATCCGGCCGGTTTTATTTCTTATTTCATTTCCAATCATAAAAGCATCAAAGCCTGCGTAACCAGAGTGATTGGGGACGACAATGGCGGCGCCAGACGAGGGAAGATTTTCATATCCCTCAACGGTAAGCCTAAAATATTTGCGAATAATCTCTAGGACGAGCCGCGGCATGACTCTATAGAGGAGTAAATCCCTCTCAAGAGTCTTGAGGCCAAAGATTTTTTCTTTTTTCTCGAAAAAATTATCCATACTATGTGACTCTATTCTTAACTCGATACTTGGAGGAGTTAATGTCTCACGTCTTAGCAATCGACCAGGGCACCACAGGAAGTACAGTTATCATCCTTGATTTCAATGGGGAAGTAAAAGCCAAAGTAAATCAAGAGTACAAGCAAATTTATCCAAAGCCCGGCTGGGTGGAACACGACCCTGAAGATATTTGGACCTCGGTGCTTGACGTTATTCCTAAGGCCCTAAAATTGGCCCAGATTTCCGGAAACGACATTAAAGCCATTGGAATTACAAATCAGCGTGAGACCACCATGCTTTGGAATAGAGCGACAGGTCGGGCATTCCATAATGCCATAGTTTGGCAAGATCGACGAACGTCAAGTTTTTGCGAAAAACTAAAACGTAAGGGGTTAGAGAAAAAGTTCAAAGAGAAGACGGGGCTTGTTTTGGATCCCTATTTTTCCGGAACAAAGATTAATTGGATTTTACAAAATGTTCCAGAGGCTAAAAAGAATATCAAAGAATGTGCCTTTGGAACGGTAGATACTTTTCTTTTGTGGAGACTCACCGGGGGAACAGTTCACGCCACTGATGTTTCTAATGCTTCACGTACTTTGCTTATGGATTTAAAAACCTTGAAGTGGGATTCAGGACTTTGTAAAATCTTAAGTGTTCCAGAAGAAATTTTACCAGAGATAAAGCCAAGTATAGGTTTATTTGGTCACACAAAAAATCTAGAAGTTTTGCCCAACGGAATTCCAATCACAGGGGTTGCTGGCGATCAGCAATCGGCTCTTTTTGGTCAAGCCTGCTTTGAAATGGGTGAAGCCAAATGTACTTTTGGAACAGGAAGTTTTCTTCTTCTCAACACCGGGTCAAAAATTGTACGAAGTAAATCGGGTTGCCTCACCACCGTCGCTTGGCAGTGGAAAAATAAAATTACTTATGCTGTTGAAGGCTCAGCTTTTATTTGTGGAGCTGCAGTTCAGTGGTTAAGAGATGGCTTGAGAATTATTTCTAAAAGTGCTGATGTTGAACCGTTAGCAGCGTCTGTTCCCGATTGCGGGGGAGTTCAATTTGTTCTGGCCCTCACGGGCCTTGGGGCCCCTTATTGGGACCCCGATGCAAGGGGAGTTATTTGTGGCCTCACTCGCGGTTCAAGCAAAGCCCATCTTGCACGAGCAACATTAGAGGGAATGGCATTGCAAAATGTAGAGCTCTTGAATGCCATGCAAAAAGATCTCAATAAGAAAATTAAAACCCTCAAAGTGGATGGGGGGGCAAGTGCAAACAATTTACTGATGCAAATTCAAGCCGACTATCTTGGGGTAAAATGCATTCGCCCCGCAGTTATTGAAACCACTTCAGCAGGTGCTGCATTTATGGCGGGCCTTGGCGCTGAAATTTGGAAGAGTCTAGATGATGTGAAAAAAGTTTGGCGCAAAGATACGGATTTTGTCCCAAAGACCAGTGAAAAACAAAGACGGGATAGACTTAAACTCTGGCAAGGGGCCGTTAAGGGAACTAGAATAAGTTAATATGTTTTTAAGTAAGGTGATCACAGCATTTATTCCGCTTTTCTTTGCCATCGACGTTATCGGCATTTTGCCCGTTTACGTTTCGATGACTAAAGATGTTTTCATCGACAAGCGACAAAAAATTGTTAACCAAGCGGCCATCACTGCTTTTTTTATTAGCTTTGGTTTTATTTATCTAGGTAAGGGAATTTTTAAATTCCTCGGCATCACCATTCCTGATTTTAAAATCGCAGGGGGAATTTTACTTCTCATTTTTGCCATTAACGATTTGCTTTTTACACAACGTAGCCGTCGTCGGACGGATGTGATTGAGACGATGGGTGTCGTCCCCATTGGCATGCCTCTGATAATTGGCCCAGCGGTTCTTACCACATTACTTTTGAGTGTCGGAACAAACGGTTATAATGCCACCATTTTGGCTCTTGTCTTAAATGTCGCTATCGTTTGGGCTGTCTTCCGCTATTCTGATTTTGCCATTAAGACGATCGGAGTCGCAGGTGCAGTAGCCATCGGGAAAGTTTTTTCTCTTCTCTTGGCTGCCATCGCAGTTGAAATGATTCGCCTCGGAATTACCGATATTGTGAGTATTCTTCAACACCCCTCACCGCTATCTCACTAGCATTAGAATTATTTTTTAGATCTTTTACACGAATTTTGGGAGAGAGCACTCATAAATTTTGGAGCGGGATAATAATCAAAGCAAAGTTCCGTATCCACTGAAGCAGGAATACGTCCACCCTTATCAATTCTTGAGGCGAGATCACGACAAACACTTCCTTCAACCTTGAGTTCGTCTTTTGTGATTTCAGTAACCTGCCCCGATTCAGTCATCGTAATTTTAACTTGAGAAGCCGTGGGTTCATCGGAAGTATCACCGACCATGAGCTCGTAAATTCCATCTTCGTAACTGCAGAAAATTTCAGGAGTGTCATCAGAGGGGTCTTTTAAATATTTTACCGGCTCGACGTCATTTCCCGCTTTGGCTTCGCTACAGACTTTGGCGATGATATCATTTACAGGTTTAACAAAGTCTTTGGGGCATCCACTGGATTCGATAATTTTACCCACTCGGGCGAAAGTTTCGTGAAGAGTATTTTTATCTTGGGCCAACACTACAACCGAAGCCGATGAACCGACTAAGAAGCTCGCGATAAATAATCTGACCGATGATGTCATTTTAAAAACTCCTCTGACATCCTTTTTATCGGTACCTTGCCGCAAAACTTGACTGGACTAAAGGTCCAAAAGGCGTCATCCGCCTTTTGGCCTCCCGGCGCGTTAGATGCATGGGAGGGTGGAAAGTCGGATGGCGCCTTTTAATCCGGCTTTTTCGGAATTATGTCCGATGTTTGAATCGGAATGCCGCATCAAAAACCACTTTAAATTGATGATCGTATTTTAACTCTATTTTATCTAACCTGTCCGAAAGCTCTTTATGTGAAGCAATATATTTTCTGAGTTGGACAAAAATTCGCATAATTTCAATATTAACTTGGATTGCTTGGGAGCTGTTCAAAACTGTTGAAAGCATTGCTATGCTTCAATCCAATTTTTCTGAATGGGCTCACTCACGATGGAAAGGACTTCCAAGAACCGTGCCCTATCAGGAACGAATTTAAACAGGTTTTAAGTAAATCTCTGTCCGGTGGTCGGATTTTTCTAAATCAACTTCTGCAGTTCTTTAATCGACTCTAACCAATTCACCGTGGAGTTTTCTTTCTCTGTTTTTAACTGGCGTTGATTATTTATAGGAATAAAAAACTTTTCAAAACCTAATTTTCTACCTTCTTTAAGTCGTAACTCAGGAAAACCAACCCCTCGAACTTCTCCCGTAAGACCGAGTTCACCAAAAAAGCAGTGATCTTTTCCGATAGCTTTATTCTTCAGAGTTGAAAGTAAGGCTGCAGCCACAGCCATGTCGCAAGCGGGTTCGTTAATTTTTATTCCCCCGGCGACATTTATAAAAATATCGTGGGCGTAGAGATCTAAATTTAAATGTTTGTCCATTATGGCGAGTAAAAGATGAACACGATTGGGGTCAATGCCAATAGCTGTTCTTCGGGGCATGGACATATTTGTTCTTGTCGCAAGGGCCTGAACCTCAACTAAGAAGGGTCTAGTTCCTTCAACGGTACAAAAAACCGCACTTCCAGGGGAGGATTGAGCCCGTTCTGATAAAAATAATTCCGAAGGGTTTTTTACTTCCACAAGCCCAGAGGAATTCATTTCAAAAACCCCAAGTTCATTGGCTGCGCCAAAACGGTTTTTTAAACCCCGTAAAATTCTAAATTGATGGTTGTTGTCCCCTTCAAAACTTAAAACCGTGTCCACCATATGTTCTAAAACTTTTGGGCCTGCGATACTTCCATCTTTTGTGATATGACCCACAAGTTGAACGCAAACTCCTTCGGTTTTGGCGAGAAACATAAGTTTTGCAGCGCACTCTCGAACCTGACTCACGGAACCCGGAGCCGATTGAAGAGCGGGGAGAAAAACCGTCTGAATCGAATCAATGACTATAAGAAATGGTTTTAATTGTTCAGTTAAAGATAAAATGACTTCTAAATTTGTTTCAGCGGCTAAATATAAATTATCAGATGTTGCCCCCAAACGTTTGGCGCGCATTTGTGTTTGGGCCACACTTTCTTCACCGGAAACGTAGAGAACTTTGTGACCTGCCTTCGCTAGTTTTGCGACAGTTTGAAGCATGAGTGTTGATTTACCGATTCCCGGGTCACCACCAACTAAAGTGAAACTTCCAGGAACAAGTCCTCCACCTAAAACCCGATCAAATTCAGCGGAGCCTGTGGAGATGTGTTGAATATTTTCAAGAGTGATACTTGCGTCATTAAGCTTTACGGCCTTAGCTTCGCCCCGACCTAAGCCTCGCGCCTTTTCACCCTGGACTTCAACTGCTGGAGTCTCTTCCGCGAAGGTATTCCATGCCTCACAGTCGGGGCATTTTCCGAGCCATTTTGGGCTATGGGAGCCGCAGTTTTGGCAGACAAATATCGTCCTTTGTTTTACCATAGAGGTTCACTAGCATAGCGCCCGTAACTAAATAAAGGCAAATGATGGGGCTTAAGAATTTCTCACTTTTTTTGATGGCTGTGGCAGGTTTGGGGACCTTTTCGTGGTCTCAAAGCGCACCCGACCAACTCTCGGGTTTTCGTAGCTATAACCAAAGTCTGAAGAAAAATAACGACGAGGCCATTAAAGCCCTTAAAACTCAGTTTGAAAATGAGAAAGACCCCCAAATGCGGGCCAAGATGTCCTTTGCTCTCGGCATCTTTTCTTTTAAGAGCGGCGACTCGGTAAATGCAGCAAAATATTTGGGTGAAGCTATAAATTTGAAGACCTATCTTGATGATTATGCCCATTTTTATATTGGGCTTATCGAAAGAGATAATAAGGATCTTAATGGAGCAAAACTTCATTTTGCGACCGTTCAAAGTCATCAGCCTCCGAGTAGCAAAGAAGCTGAAGCTGAAATTTCAATGGCGCAAATTGCGAAAACTCAAGGGAAGTGGTCCGATGCCTTTGCTCTCTTAGTTCATCTTGAATACAAACATCGCCATGATCCCCAGTATCAAGACATTATCTATAATTTGATCGAAGCCAGTTTCCAAAACCACCATACCTTCGAAGCCTGTAAGGCTGCCGTTAAGCTTTATTCTCACTTCCCGGCGTACACTCTCGGTAAAAAATGGGGATTTGATCTTAATAAAGTTCAAGTGGAGGGTTTTCCGCTCCGTTGTACCGTGACCGTTCGGGATCAAGATCTTCGGATGGATCAACTCTTACTCGCTGGAGAGTTCGACGAGGTTCAAAATGAACTTAGCGAATGGCAAACAAAAGCGAGAGCCGACCCAAAGTCTCAGCCGGAAGCTCTTGCCCATGTTGAAATGCAATTGGGGCAACTCGATTTAGCCGAGGGGAAATCAAAAGAGGCGCTAACACATTTTCAATCAGCCCAAAAAGAAATCAAAGATAATCTTAATCTTCAAATGCTTCTTTCAAAGGCTTATGCCCAAAGCGATGATTATCCCAATGCCGTTGAAAATTATCTTAAGGCTTCACAAATGGGGCCGAAGTTTAGAAATCGAAAAAGCCCGGCTCAGAAAGCGCTCTTTCAAGCCGCCTTTTTAAGTTATCAATATCAAAACTACGATGGCGCTTCACGTATATTTGAAGAAATTGCCTCTCGGGGCTCGGGGCAATTTGCCTGGGATGCCAAGTGGCATCTGGCTTGGATTCGTTATCTCAAAGGGGATTTTGACGGAGCAAAAAAAGAATTCTTAGATCTCACTCACAATCGTCATGCCAGTCCCCTTGATATTGAAAAGCTTACTTATTGGCGCGCCATGGCCGAACTCCGCGATGGAAATATTCCTGAGGCAAAGATTCTTTTCAACCAGCTTGCACTAAATTTAAGATCTGGATATTACACGGGAGCCGCTATCTCAAGGCTCGCCAGCCTTAATGAAAATCAGCAGGGTCAAAAACCTGGAACATTGCCCTCGCCAAGCCCCACCACTGGCATAAAGGTCACTCTGGCTAATTTTTTTAGTAGAAAACCTGCAAGCGAAGAAACTCTTTCTTCAGATAAAGAAGTTGAAAAACTTGATGAGCCACCCGTGGAGGATGACGAAGGAATTACAAGTCAACCCTTCGAGTTGGGGCCTCCGATCACATCCTTAAAAAATGCAGCTCTTGTTGAGAGATTCGATCGGGCCAAAGACTTTATTGATCTTGGCTTTAATTCATGGGCCATAAGTGAATTGCGTGAAATTGAAAGACGCACTACAAATCGGGATTATCTCCATAGCCTTATGACGGAATATACGAAAGCGGGAGATTATTTTAGATCTGCCACCATTGCCGACTCCGTTTTTGAGGCAGAGAGGGTGCAATCGGGAATGGCAGGAAGTCGAACTCTTTGGAGTTATGCCTTTCCCCAAGCCTTCGCCCGCTACGTCATCGCTGATAGCAGAAAATTCGGAGTGTCTTCAAGTTTAATTTGGAGCATAATGCGAGGGGAGAGCGGGTATCGAGAAGATATTCACTCTTCAGCGGGAGCCATGGGTTTGATGCAACTTATTCCTCCCACGGCAAAGAAAATTGCAAACGGCACAGTTGACGATTTCAACACCCAAATGCTCTTGAGCGCCGACACCAATATAGTTTTAGGGACAAAGTACTTGAAGCGCCTTGATTCAGTGATGAAACAAAATCTTCCTCTCGTTATCGCTTCTTATAATGCCGGCCCCCATCATGTTTTGGGTTGGCTCAAAGATTTTGGTGACCTTGAGTTTGACGAATTTATTGAACACATCCCTTATTTAGAAACCAGGAATTACGTTAAAAAAGTGATGCGTAATTATTTTATCTATGAGTCACTTTATAATGGTAAAAATTCAAATATTTTGAGATGTCTGACTCAGAAACCCACGTTTAAATACGACGGACCAAAACAGACCAGTGAATCTTGGGATGAGATAAAGTGATGAATAAACTTATCCTCCTCATTTTAATTTTTCTTTTTGTCAGTGCTTGCCACCATCAAGAAAAAGTTTCCCGAACTAAGGTAGATTTAAAAGATACCCTTTCAATAGCGCTTCCCGGTATCATTGAGAAGCTCGATTGGAATATGTCCACTGATCAATCTGCAGCTATAATAGAAACAAGCCTTATGGAAGGCCTAACGGGAATAGAAATAAGTAGGTCCGATGTAAGGGTGAAACCAGCCCTTGCCGAAACATGGGAGAGTTCCGACGGTGGCCTCCAATATACTTTTCACCTTCGAGATAATATCAAATGGTCCGATGGCAAACCCCTTACGGCGCAAAACTTTGTGGATTCCTTTTTAAGACTCCTGGCTTCAAATGCCCCGTGGTCAGAGTCTCTTTTCTGCATTCGAGGTGCCAGGACCTTTCATGAAGGGAAATTAAAGAACCTGGATGAGGTGGGAGTTAAGGCTGTTGATGAGAAAACAATTAAATTTTCGTTAAACGAACCCGTTGGTTATTTTTTAACCCTGTTTTCCCATCACAGTACTTTTCCCATTCGAAAAGATTTAATTGACCTAGATAAAGACGGATGGAGTGACCCTAAGAAGATTGTGACATTAGGAGCGTACTCGGTTCTAAGCTATGATTCTCCAAACAAACTTATTTTGAAACGTAATGATCACTACGCTCTTAAGAGGGCTCTTATTAAGAGTATTGATTTTCATCTTGGAATGAAACCTTCAGACGAAGTTGACTCTTTTAAATCAGGGGATCTTGATGCCGTGGTGGACATCTCCCCCCACGATCTCAAAGGTTTCGATGATCGCGACGAGATCCTATATAGCCCTCTCTTAGATGTGACTTATCTTACTTTTAATATCCGACAACGTCCTTTGGACAATCCTATCTTTAGACGGGTCATAGGAATGTCCGTGGATCGGGACGAGCTTATTCATTCTCTTTTGAGCCCAGTGAAATCTATTGGCGGAATGGTTCCTCCAGGGCTTGTGGGTTATGAAAGTAATCGGGGGGTGAGATTTGACCCTGATGCTGCAAAAACTCTTCTCAACCATTCTCATTACAGCGACATCAGCAAATACGACCCAATTTATCTTCGCGTTGATCTTTCATCGGAAGCTCAAACGGCCGCGGAAAATGTACAAAGCCAACTCAAGCGTGCGCTCAATATCGAGATTAAATTGGCCATGCTGGATAAAGACTTACCTCCAAATGCGCGAACGATCTATCTTACCCACTGGGCGGCCAGTGTCCCCGATCCGGATAATTTCTTAGCTCTTTTCACAGCCATGTCCCTTAATAATCCCACAGGCTGGAAAAATAAAAACTATGACGAATTCGTCAGACAGGCTGCCACGGCGAGCTCCATCGAGTCCCGTGAAAAACTTTATGCTAAGGCCCAACATATTCTCACCGAGACTGAGATGCCTGCTATTCCTCTTTACATCAATACGCGATTTTGCTTAGTGAGTAAGAGGGTCAGACACTTTCCGATGAACGCCTTAGGCTTTATGCCGTTTAGAAGTGTCACTCTTCAGTGATCAGAGGTTTTAGGGCCAGTGTTTAAATTTTTTATTTCTCGGCTTATTCAAACAGTCATTATTCTTTTGACCCTACTTTCAATTATGTTTTTTACTTTGAGATTATTGCCTGGGAGCCCCTTTGATTCGGAAACGGCAATTTCCAGTGAGGTGAGGGCTCATCTTAATTCCCGTTACCATCTCGATCAGCCTCTTATAGATCAATATTTTCTCTACTTAAGAAGTTTAGGTAAGGGTGAGCTCGGAGTTTCTTATCACTATCAAGATCAAAATGTGGGTGAACTTATCACCGAAGCCTTGCCCGTAACTTTGAAACTTGGAGTTTTATCTTTACTCATAAGTTTTCTTTGGGGGATTCCCCTTGGTCTAATTGCGGCGAGATTTCATAATCACTGGCAAGACCGTGTGGCCATGCTCTTTGCCGTTGTAGGGGAAAGTATGCCCACATTTCTCTTAGCCCCTATTCTTATTTTAATTTTTAGCTTTTACTTAGATATTTTACCGCCGGCTCTTTGGGAAAGTCCGAAATATTATATTCTGCCGGTTATAAGTTTGGGAATTAGGCCAGCCGCTATGATTGCCCGACTTATTCGAAGTTCAGCCCTTGATATTATGTCGTCCGACTTTGTTCGTACGGCCCGCTCTAAGGGGGCCTCAGAAAATCGAATTCTCTTTCATCATGTTTTAAGAAATTGTCTTATTCCAATTTTAGGGATTTCTGGAACTCTCGTCGCTCAAGTGTTGTCGGGTAGTTTTGTTGTTGAGCTTTTATTTGCCGTTCCGGGCCTGGGCCATTATCTCATTGAAAGTGTGATCGATAGAGATTATCCGCTCGTGATGTCCCTATCACTTTGGTATGCAATCCTTCTGAGCACAAGCCAGTTTATAATGGACGTTCTCTCTGGGCTTGTTGACCCACGGGTGAGGCTCTCATGAAAAATAAATGGGCCCTCGCTGGAGGGGTTTTTCTACTCTTTATTTGTATCGTCGGAATTTTCGCCCCCGTTATAGCCCCCTATTCTTATAACGCACAAGACATGGATCATGTTTTAAATACCCCCAACTCAAAGTTTTTATTCGGAACTGACGGATTGGGCCGTGATCTTCTTTCGCGGATTATTTACGGAGCCCGAGTAAGTATGGCCGTGGGCTTGGTGGCCAGCATTATCTCCCTTGCCTTTGGAACTCTCTATGGTGCGGTCGCTGGCTACTTCGGCGGGAGAACCGATGGGCTTCTTATGCGTGTCGTAGACCTTTTTCAATCTATTCCCGCTTTAGTTTTGATGATTATTATTTCGGTTATTTTTAATGCTTTGAAATTTTTTGAGGGGAGTGAGCTTTTAAGAGATACCTTGGGAATGATTGTGGCTCTGTCACTTATTGGCTGGGTGGGGGTGGCAAGACTTGTGCGCAATCAGGTTCTTCAAATTAAAGAATTTCCTTTTGTTGAAGCGGCAAAGGCTTCAGGAGCAAATAATTTTGAAATTGTGTCGAGGCACATTTTACCTCAGCTATCGGGGTCACTTATTGTGATGTTCACATATCTTGTTCCAAGCCAGATCCTTTTTGAAAGTTTTTTAAGTTTCATAGGCCTTGGTTTACAGCCCCCTTATAGCAGTTGGGGGGTTCTTGCCAACGAAGGCTGGCGCAGCTTTCGAACGTATCCTCATTTAATATTATTTCCAGGAATAGCAATTTTTCTGACAATGCTAGCGAGCCAGTTTTTTGGCGATGGACTTAGAGATGAGATCGACCCGAAATTTACTTCCTAGGTTTTTCGTCTTTAATGGGAATAGGAACCGGCTTTAGCCGTGGTCCGAATAATGACCGTAAATCTTCGCCTATCGCTACGAGAATCTCCAATAGCTTTTTCATACAAACGACCCTCATCCTCATTATACCACCTTTAATATTGAGACGTAAAGTCTCCAGGATTCGGTTAGTTAAGTACCTAAAAAGTGTCGAAAATTTGGGTAAAGGGAGTTGCTTTTTAGTGGGGTAAAATGGAATAAATTTCCTTTAAAAATATTGCTGAGGTTGCAAAGTAAGCTTGATGCCCGCCCTTTGAAAGTACTCCTACACAATACAAGGGCGTACCTGTATTGGGGTCGACGACAAAGACTGGGCCGCCAGACATGCCTTCCATTTCATAACCATCTAGAGCATTATCGAATTTTATTATGTCGTTAGCCCCTTTTAGATAAGCGGAAAATTTTTCTGAACTGCCCAAGGAAAAACTTAAGGGCCTTGTTTCTCCGGTAAAACTGGCAAGTTGAAATATCTCTTGATCTTCGCATCCCTGTGGAAACCCGTAAGCCCTAATCTTCTTAGTCCTACTCGACCAAGGTAAAATGGGAACAACCGGTGCCCGTTTGAAATCTTCAAAAGCTTGGCCCGTTTTGGACTTCGAGCTCACTCTTAAAATGGCCCAGTCATCATTAACAGTAAGAGGTCTTCCAATTTTTACCACTTCGATCTTTAAGGCAACGCCTGCCTCTTCTGACGCCTCTTTAACTCCGAAAAAAATAGCTCTTTCAGTCAACGTCATTTTAGGAAAAAATCGAATATTTTTAGCTATCTTCATTGGCAAGATCCCGTCTTCAGCGACGACATGAGCTGCAGTTAAGATCAAATCTTCTGCAACTTTAAATCCTACTCCGGTATAGATCCCTTTTGGGGCATCTACTCCAACAAATCCTATAGAATTATCATAATTTCCGACAGTGGTCCTAAAGGCTTCGAGTTCAGCAGTTTGGCATACTTCCAATTTTGAATGGGCATCCTGAGCTGTTGCCGGAAATGGGAATGCAACTGACAAGAATATCAACAGTAGGAAGGAGTACAATACGATAAACAAGTTTCTAAGAGTCATGGTTATAGCTCTTTCAATCTCTATTCCAAAGTGGCCAGGCCAATCGACCCTCTTCCGTGATAAAGAAAAGCTGCCGCAATGATCCGCTTTAGCCCTTGAGTAAGAACCAGATCCTTATCAGAAAATAAACCCCTCTAAGTGCCAAGACTAAAGTTGGTAAGCACTTTTTAAGTTTCTCTGGAATCTGCCGAAAGAATCTATAAGGTTTCGACTTATAGTTCATTGGACCTCCTTCACAATTGAAGGTCTTCCCTGCCTCAAAAAATCAAAAGGCCTGGCCAATATGCAAGCCGGGCCTTTTGTTCTTTTGACGTTTAATTAGGTTCTTAGGTTTTTAAACGTCCGACCTTCGGATATCTCCGGAATGTCAGGGTTCATAGAATAATTGGATCAGACATTAAACTTAAAAAACAAAATATCACCATCTTTGACGACGTATTCTTTGCCCTCTGAGCGATAGAGGCCCTTTTCTTTGACGGCGTTTTCACTTCCTAGTTTAAAAAGGTCTTCACAGTTGTAGGCTTCGGCGCGAATAAAGCCTTTTTCAAAATCAGAGTGAATAACGGCGGCGGCTTGAGGGGCCTTTGTATTTTTAGTAATCGTCCAGGCCCTGACTTCTTGAACCCCTGCTGTGAAATAAGTGACGAGATCCATAAGTTTGTAGCCAGCCCGAATAAGTTTATGAAGTCCGGGTTCTGAAAGACCCATCTCTTTTAAAAATTCTAACCGTTCCGTGGTTTCAAGTTGTGAAATCTCTGATTCGAGAGCACCACAAATTTGAACAACCTCGGCATGTTCTTCTGTTGCGCGTTTCTCAACGTCTAAGACCCATTGGGTTTTTGTTTTTAGTCCATCTTCATCAACATTGGCCAAATAAAGAACGGGTTTTTTGAGTGATAAGATGCATTTCATGGACAATTTGTTTTTCATCATCGCCAAGTTCGACGGTTCGAGCAGGACGACCTGCCTGAAGGGCATCTAATATTTTCTTTATTGTCGTAGCTTCAGCTTTTAGTTTTGCATCGGCCGTTGTAATGGCCACTTTATTTGTCTTTGTATAGCGCTTTTCAACGCTATCGAGATCGGCAAGCATAAGTTCAGTGTTGATAACGTCAATATCGCGAAGAGGATTTACTCCCCCGGCAACGTGAATAATATTGGGGTCATCAAAACATCTCACCACATGAACAATGGCGTCAGTTTGCCTGATATGCCCTAAGAATTGATTCCCGAGCCCTTCACCTTTACTGGCCCCTTCAACAAGCCCTGCGATATCGACAAATTCAATGGCCGTGGGAACAGTTTTTTTTCGGTTGAACTAATTTTGTTATTTTATCTAAACGTTCATCGGGAACCTGAACAATCCCCACATTGGGGTCAATGGTGCAGAAGGGATAATTTGCGGCTTCAGCTTTGCCTGAGGTCAGAGCATTAAAAAGAGTGCTCTTACCCACGTTTGGAAGACCAACTATTCCACAATTAAATCCCATTTACATTCCTCTAAAGGGTACCTGGTTTTTATGCTAAAAGGTAACAGGTACCTTTTTGTTATTAAACTCATTCATGGCCTTAGCGGGGCCATCAAAAACCACGGCCTCGATGGCATCGACGGCAGTATCAAGTATTTCAGGAAGTTTGGCTTGCTCTTCTTTTGAGAAATTCTGTAAGACCCATGCGGCGGGGTCCATCCCGGCAATAGGAGACCGGCCAATTCCAATTTTCACTCTTAAAAATTCGTTAGTTCCCAGATGTTCGATAAGAGATTCAATACCGTTATGTCCACCGGCACCGCTTGCAGATTTTAATCTTATTTGGCCGAAGGGTTGATCCAGATCATCTTGGACTATAAGAATATGATCTATTGGAACTTTATAAAAATTCGAAAGAGCTCCAACGGACTCTCCGGATAAATTCATAAACGTTTCGGGTTTTACGAGCTTAACTTGTTCGGTGTCCCATTTGAAAGTGATTGTCTTTGCTTGGTGTTCGTCTCGGGCGTCGTCATTTCTGACCCCTGCTGCTTTTACAAGAAAGTCCAAGGCCATGAAGCCCACGTTATGCCGCGTAAGTAAATATCTTGAACCTGGATTGCCGAGACCAACTATGAGCCACACTCTCTCTGGTTACTTTTTATCGCCGCCTTTAGCTGCGGGTGCAGCCGGAGCTTTTTTATCTCCACCGGCAGCTGCGGGTTTGGCACCTTCAGCACCTTCGGCGGTCTCATCTTTCTTACCTTTAGCGATAACTTCAGGCTCAGCCAAGGTTGCAGCCCCTTCGACGGGAGCAACAACGACTTCCTCTTTAATAAAGGAACATGTAACGATGGTGAGATTTTCGGAGAAATGTTTTTTGACTCCATCGGGAACAACAAGTTCTTCGATGTGAATTGAATCTCCGATTCCTAGATTAGTAACGTCAACGTCAATGAATTCTGGGATTGACGTGGGTAAACAATCCACTTCAATTTCTCGAACCACAGGAGAAACGATACCGCCTTCGGCAGCACCTTTCGCTTTACCCGTGAAATGAAGGGGAACTTTTACGCGGACAGCTTTTTTCAAATCAATTTCGTAAAAATCAACATGGAGAGGCAAGCGGGTGAGGACATCACGATCCCAATCTTTGATCAGAACGTGCATTCCGTTTACACCGGCTTCAGTGCTCTTCAATGTGATAATCGCATTTTCGTTATGACCTTGAACAAGTTGGGTCATAGTTTTTTGTGCTTGTCTTAAGATTAAAATTTTTCTTGCTGGTGCCGTAGAGAACTGCGGGAATAAGACCTTGGTTACGGAGTCTGCGATTAAATCCCTTGCCCGTTTCTTCTCTGCCCTGAACTTCTAATTCGATCGTTTTCATTGGTTCCTCTTAAAATTTAAATAAAAAGCGAACTTACGGAATCGTTACCGTGAATGCGCTTTATAGCTTCAGCGAGCAAAGGTGCCACTGAAAGCTGTTTGATTTTCCTACATTTACGCGCTTGTGGGCTGAGCGGAATAGTATCCGTAACAACCAGCTCCTGTAAACCGCTGACAGTTATTCTTTCCACCGCCGGGCCCGAAAGCACCGGATGAGTCGCACATGCAGATACCTTTTTTGCCCCATGAGACAGCAGTGTGTCAACAGCTTGTGTGAGAGTTCCTGCTGTATCGATTAAATCATCGAGAATGATGGCATTTTTACCGTCAACGCCCCCGATCAAATGGAGGGCTTTGGCCTCGTTGGGGGCGTTGCGGCGTTTGTCTATAATGGCAATAGATGCTCCTAGGCGCTTAGCAAAGGCCCGGGCGCGCTCAACACCACCGGCATCGGGGCTGACGATTACCGTTTCCCCTTCCCCAGTTACCGTTTCTTTAAGGTAATTAATGAGAACGGGCATACTGAAGAGGTGGTCCACAGGAATATCAAAGAAACCCTGTATTTGGCCGGCATGGAGGTCAACGGCCAAAACCCGATCGGCACCCGAAACGGTGATCAAATCGGCCATGACTTTCGCCGAAATCGGAGCCCTGGGGGCCACTTTTCGGTCTTGCCGGGCATATCCGTAATAAGGAGTCACTGCTGTGATTCGCGCCGCGGAGGCCCTTTTCAGAGCATCAAGCATAATGAAAAGTTCCATATAATTTTCATTTGTGGGGGGGCAGGTACTTTGAATAACAAAAACATCGCATCCGCGAACATTGTCTTGAATCTCAAGATTGATTTCGCCATCGCTAAACCTTGCTACATTAGCCTTACTCAAAGTCTCGCCAGCATGTTTGGCGATAGATTCAGCTAAAGCAAGATTTGAGCTTCCGGAGAAAATCCGTAAATGGGAGGAGGTTTCATGATTTTTGTGATGAACGCGATTACCTGTCACGGGACACATGTAGCAAAATTTGCACAAAATCACAAGCTACTTAGGGGCTACTCAGTCCAAAAATGGACTCGCGGCTCACCTAAATTTTTATCGTTGAACACCTTCAGTTGAGTAGCCTTTTGGACCAGTGCCTCTCGGATCAATATTCCCGTATCCGTCATGTTTTTGCAGAGAAGTTTGGCTAATTGGGGCCTTCCTGCCAACGCTTCAATAAATCCTTCAGAAAATGCAGTTTTATAGACTTTAAAGTAATCCATGGGCTCGCCATTCACGCGAACCTCCCGCGGAAGTCTAAACCCGTCGATACTCAGTTCCATTCCTGAAACCACAAGCGAGCTATGGGTCGAGGAACTAAGCCAAGCCAGGGCCCACTGAATGCTTAAGGCGTAAGCATCGCAAGTAAAGATATGCCAGCCCCCATCGGCCCAAGAGTAGGTATGAGGGGCTAAGCCGTAAACATCTGCGATTGTAATTGGCCCTTTTTTTTTAATCCATCACCATAAAGTTCTCCCGAATCCAGTGCGATTTCAGAACCCGTGCTTTCTCTAATGGCGTCGGCCAAAAAATTTCCAAGTAACGGGGTTCGGCCAAGGCGTGAAGGGTAATTTTGTTCAGACTTTGCGATTACTTTGTTCAGATCTTGACTCATTTGTTTGCGAAGAGAGCGTCTCCCTTCATCAACTAACTTTTGGATTTCTGGACTTGGTTTTGTTTGCCTGTCAACTTTGATGAGATGGTAATCAATAATATCGGGGCTCGTTAAATCAGAAATTCTTAAAACCATTTGACCCACGTAAGAGCCATGGGAACCAGCTTGGGCAATGGGAACAAGGTGATATTTTTTATTATAAATTTCGACTGGGACTTCTAAAACCGAATGGGTGTGGCCTCCGATTATAACATCGATACGAGAGGATTTTTCCGCAAGGACTTTGTCCTGGTTAAATCCGATGTGGGTGAGAGCGATATGAATATCGGCGGGGTTTTGGGCCAGCCAATCTTCAAGGGCATAACGGGGATAACTAAAATGGGCTGGCCAAGCGGCCCAATTATAGATGCTAGATTTTAAAGTAGCTCCGCCGATCGCAATTTTTTAGACCACCCCTATTAATGATAAGGCCCGGCCTTACTCCCACATTTCGAAAAGTATCAAAATTTGCAGCGACAAGGGGAAGCCGCTGTTCGCTATCGGTGAATCGGCTCGCCAGGTCATCAAGGCCCGTTAGGTAATCGTGATTTCCAAGGGCAATGGCATCGAAATTAAAGGCGTGCTCAATTTTGAAGGTGGGTACTCCGCGTTCACTTAAAAAATTGATATGTCCGCCGGAAAAATCTCCGGCATCAAGTTTAATGGTGACCCAGCCCTTGGCGTCACCCTCGGCCTCCAATTTATCTAAAATTGTTTTGACCCGAGCAAGACCCCCTCCGTCGTCAACTTCGTTTGATTCCCAAAAAGAGTGAAGATCGTTGACGTGAAGAATTTGAAGGATGCGCTCAGCGCCTAGTGCGTGAGTTGAAAAAATAACCGTAAAAGCGAATATAAAAAAAGCTTGTAGCCTTCCCATTTCGTATAAGGGAAGACTAGCAAGCTTCGCGAAAAACTACAAAAAGATTAAAGATTAAGTTTATTTAAAGAGACTCTTCAATGCGTCGCCCCAGTGAGTGGTTTGTTGAAACTGGAGGGGTTCGTATTTCGACCAATACGTATCTAACGTGTCTTTTGTGCTAGGGAGCCAAATTGAGGCACCCGTGGCCCTCGCGTAGCTCCCGGGAGTTGAGCGGTTAGCCGTAATGAACTGCGAAAGGGCTTGTTCAACTTCCGAAACCACATCGGCTTTTACTCCATCAATATTGGCGGATTTAAGATTTTTGATAAAATCTCCAAGATCACCAAAATCATTGTAGATGAAAGTTTGAGTTCCCGTGATGGCCGTTACAACTTTGGCTTTGCTTGCGTCTGAAAGACCGCTAATATTTTGGCCAAGATCCGTCATTGCTTTATTTATTGCCGATGTTTTTGAAAGATCAAAAGTTGAAAACGTAACTTCTTCAGTTCCGTTTGAACCGCCTCTATAGGAATCAACATAAGAATCAGTCAAAAGTTTTGAAACATTTAAAGCCGAGCTTTCTTCAAGGTCGTTCCAACCTTTGAGTAATTCTGTGTAAGGCCATCCGGCCCCAGGTTCAGTCTCTTCAGAACCGGCAAAAACTGAAACGCTATCTGCCATTTCGTTACTGATTTCTGGCATAGCCATTAAACATGCATCGCTTCCGTAGAGATCAACTTTGTGGCCAATGGTTTTTGCCGCATCTTTAAGAGCCAACCCAAGTTGGGGGATGGTGAAAAAGTGACCGGTGCTATCATCCCAACTGATATCGAGGGGTTTTGAGGTGGAATCTAAATGTAATCCGCCGCCATGATCCCAAACGTCGATAAAATAATGTTTCGCTGGAAAATTTTGAACCCCCCAGTGAACGAAATCAATGAGGCTGTTGTAATCACCCATATCCACTTTGCCCATATCTTGAATCGTGGGTGAAGTGACGGCGGTGCTCGTTGTATCTTGCTTTACAAGGAGACGTTTTGTTGTTCCCGCTTTGAGGCTTGCCCACTGGACCACGACATTAACTTTGTCGGTGGAACCAATTTTTTGCATCTGCACAATATTAGTGGGCCCAAAATCATCGAGGCTGTTATTCCCGTTTAAATAAACGAGTAAGGTCCATTCTTTTTCTTCTTGTGGTGCTGCAATAGAACTTGAAGACAAAGAGAAAACTGATAGGGCAATAACGCCCAAAATTAAAAGGTGTCGCATAGGCTCCTCCATGAGCGCAATTAACTCCAGATAATATAGTACCAGTCCGCGGGAGGAGAGCGAGTCTGGTTTATTAAAGTTTATTTAAGATTTTTGGTAAAATCGAGAACACCGACTTCGATAGAGTCTACAACTTTAACGAGGCGATTGGAGTACGTGTATTTTACTCCGCCAATGGTCATGGCATTATCCGTTTTCAAGAATGCCGCAAACTCCGTGGGGTCATTATAGTAGAGACACTCGATATAGGCGATGGCCGTATCTCCGAGCATCCGGGTGAGATTTAAATTTCGAGCCTGAAGACCAGGTGCTATGCTTACCGCTGCTCCATCAAGACCCCGATCTGGGTCAATACTAAGTTGCTTTGAAAGTCTCAAAAGTACTGAGGTTGCTAAACTTACAGAAGCGTTCCACCAGTAGGGATTAAAAATATGTTTCGCTAAATCCCGACGAAAGGCTCGACTTGCAAAGTCTGTTGGGTCAAATCCGCCTGGAACATAGACTTTTGTGTAATCAATTTTTTTTGTTCCGACACCGTTTGGGTCACTTGCAGGATCAGAAGTGTCATAGTGGATAACCAAAGTGATATCGGCATTGAAGTCTTCAATTTTTTTTGCCCGGGCGTCTATGTCTTCTCTAAGAACAAAATCTTCCCACTGATTAGCCGTAGACTTTGCTTTTATTTCCGCAATATTTGGGTCCCGATCGACTAAATCACCCAAGGCTTTTCCTGCCGGTGCCTCATCAACAAGTTTCAAAAACCAAGTGTCCAGTGTGCTCTCAAAAATTTGATTTGGAATATATTTTGAGTAATCTAAATTCTCCCATTTCACATCGGTGACTGGACCTAAAGTTTCGTGGGTGATCAAGACCATGGCTCCTTCTCTTTCGAATCGTTCTTTTAAGAGAAGACTTGTTTGGAGATTGATAACACCTTCGCTGATGATATGGCCTTTATGATCCGTTACAAACTTACCGGTTCTTTGATCCCAAGTTTCTCCACCCATATGGCCCGGGTCAATGGCAATACGAAGGCCAGCCAAAGGCTGCGATGCCGTGGCTCTGAGATGGGAGGAAATTATATTTTGAGGAGGTGCGTTCGGGACTAATGTTAAACTAAAATCCTTACTCTCCCGAGAATCACGATCCATAAAAATTTGGATTTGATTTGGGTCATTGGCGAAATAAGAACTAAACCGACTCAATTGTTTTTTCTCATCAAAGAAAGGAAGAAACTTATTTAAACCCTCAATGCTTTGAAGTTTTGAATAAGCATCCAACTCTTTTTGATAACTGGGTTCAGGTGTTAAATGGAGATACTCTAAAACAAAATGGGTCCGTGCAAAAATCTCAGACGGAGAGATGCCCGTAACAATTTCGGGGCCCACCTTCATCAGGGCTTCTTGATGACCGTATTTTTCAATGTCCCCATGGGTGATAACGAGATCGGTTTTTTTCTTTTTTTCGTCTTCAGAAGCAATGGCTTGAAGTGAAGTGAGTGAGAAAATAATTAAGAAAAGTCCCCAATAGAATCGTGCCATGACCTACCCCCTTTTGGCAAACTAACCCATCAAGCCCCCTAAAAACAGGAAATTCTCAAATGGAGAGGGGGTTTTGAAATTTTTTCTTAGGCAAAAGTGGCTTTACATTAAAGCAAGTCCTACTAAACTAACACCCGTCATGGGTATAAAAGGGAAAACCAACACCACAAATCTTGGCGAACTTATTTTGGAATGCACAGCATCCTATCGAGAGCGCCCTGCCTTCATTTTGAAAGAAGCCGATAGTTCTAGGCGGCCTCTTTCTTTTTTTGAATTTAACCAATTGGTTTTGAAAATTTCCCAGATTTTAACATCACGTTTTCCCCAAAGGGGATTCAAAATTGGTCTTTGGGGCGAGAATCGTGTGGAGTGGTGTGCTCTTGCTATCGCCACTTGGAAAGCGGGAGGAACTCTTGTCCCACTCATGCACATCGCGACCGATAGCGAAATTACAAATATTATAAATGCGGCGAAGATAGACGGACTTTTTATTTCTCCAAAATTAGAGAAAATTCCCAAATTTGGAATCAAAGACACATTTCTCATGGATTTTACTCAGACAAGAGGCCAAGGGGCCCTTCGAAGTCTTGGTGATCTTTTGAGCGAACTCAGGGCCGCGCCGACAAATCCGAAACCACCGATTATCAGGCGACCCGAAAAATTCAGTGATGATGAATTAGCCATTTTAATTTTTACTTCAGGAACCACGGGCCACCCCAAAGGGGTTATGCTCACCCATAAAAATATTATTTCAAATATTACTGACACTTTTGATGTTTTTCCAACCGATGAAAATGATCGGGCTGTAAGTGTTCTTCCTCTCTCCCATCTTTTTGAGTTGGTCGGTGGCTTTGCCATTGCTCACGCCAAAGGGATTTGCATCAGTTACCCAGAGAGTTTAAAGCCCGAAGATGTTTTGGGCGAAATGGCCTCTCAAAAAGCGACTCTTCTTGTCGCTGTTCCCTTTTTTTTTGAAATTATTGATCGGGCCATCCAAGAACGGATAAAAAAAATGCCCCATCTGACCCAAAGATTTATTGCCCTTATGGGAGGACTTGTTTTTCGCGCTCCATTTTTGGGTCCAATTATTTTTAAAAAAATCCATGCTGTTTTTGGCGGCCATATTCGATATTTCGTTACCGGAGGAGCCAAAATTGACCCGGATATTATTCTCCGATTTAAAAGATTGGGAATTCATTTCTTGCAAGGGTACGGACTCACCGAAACTTCACCCATCATTAGTTTTACGTCTCTAAAGCATGACAAATACGGTTCTGTGGGAAGGCCTGTTCCTTCAATAAAAATAAAAATTGTAGACGGAGAAATTTGTGTCTCGGGAGATAATGTTTTTAAAGGCTATTTTGAAAATCCCGAGGCGACAGCCCAAGTTCTTCAAGGGGGTTGGTTTCACACCGGGGATATAGGCCATCTTGATGAAGAACATTTCTTATTTATCACAGGCCGCAAAAAAGATATTATTGTTACCCCAAACGGGAAAAATATTTACCCAGAGGAACTTGAAGAGGCGTTGCGCCTTTCACCGCTAATTCAGGAAGTGGCCGTTATCGGCCTTGATACCGGAAGAGGGGAAGAAGTCCACGCTGTCATCGTGCCCACACCCGTCGCTCCAAGGGAGTCCGCGGCCCAGAGACAAGCGATATGGTCTGAAGTTGAGAAGATCTGTGCAAATTTTTCTGATTATAAAAGAATTTATGGGATCACTGTAACAAAAGAAGAACTTCCAAAGACGGCGACAAAAAAAATTCGTAAACACGTTTTAAAAGAAATGCTCGCTAAAAACGGCTTCAAAGAAAGCAGTGCTGCAGAAGGAACGCATACCCCTCTTAATATTGAATTTGAAAGGGAGGTTTGGCTTAACGAACGATTGCAACTTATTACGAAGCGCCCGGATATTTGGAGAGAAGCCCACCTTCGCCAAGATCTTGGAATTGACTCTCTGACCTTTATGGAGCTTGTGAGCGCCATTGAAACCCATTGGGGAACGGAGATTCTTGACGGGGACTTCGATAAGATTCTTGATGTAGAAGCTTTGCTGACCTATTTGGGAAAATCGGTTCCTAAAGATGCATCCTCAGCGAAGACAAAAATGAATTTCGATTATCGTCAGAATAATCGTTTTATGATGAGAGCCTTAAGGCTCTTGCTCCATGGAATCTTTATTCGCCCTCTTATGAAATTATTTTTTAGATTTCGAATTTCCAATTCAGAAATATTTTCTCAAAATCAAAATTGGATCGCCACACCAAACCACGCAAGTCATCTTGATCTCCTGAGCGTTCTTGGAAGTGTTCCTTTAAATCGTCTTAACGAAACTTATGCTGTAGCGGCCGACGATTATTTTTTTAATACGCCATTTAAGGCCTATTTCGTAAGACTTCTTTTTAATGCCATTCCCTTTGAACGGCGGGCCCGGATAGATACGGGCTTTAGAATTTGCGAAGAAATTTTAAGAGAAGGGGGAAGTCTTATTATTTTCCCAGAGGGCACCCGCTCTCAAACGGGGCAGCTTTCAGAATTTAAACCGGGTGTGGGACGATTGCTCGCAGCCCACAGTTACTCCGCCATTCCCGTTTATATCAGAGGAGCCCACGAAGCTTTTCCCAAAGGGGCCAGCGTTCCCACTCCACATCCCATTTCTGTTTATATCGGCCAGCCCTTAAAATTTGTTTCTTCAACTGCCGACGTGAGCGGCTATCAAAGTATCGCTCTAAAACTTCATGACGCTGTTAAAGATTTGGGTGTGAGTGGCAGACCTTAGCCCAGTAGAAACAGAGAAAAGATCTTCAGTACCCAAAAAATAAGTCGGCATCTGTCGTTTTGCATTCGTGTGATTAAAACGCATGAATCCCAGACCACGGCCGTATCTTCTACAAAAACGCAGTCGTACCAACGCTCGTCGGCGTCGATTGTAGTCAATGAAACACCAACCCCAAGAAGCGCCTCTTTATATTTTTGATGTTGCGCTCTAGCCAAAGACAACGACATTGGCTTAGTAAGTTTGTCATATATTTGATAAGAATCAGGAAGATCTCGAATAATGCCGTAGAATTGATTCATACCATCAAGTGTATGAATGGAAATGCCCGTAACGCAATTCCTCTTTTGGGGGCTATCCGGGGCCTACCCAAAAAGAAGATTCAATTAAATCCGAACAGTTTTACTTCTGGATTGAATATATTCGTTTTAACGATGGCCTGCTCTTTGGATAGCTTTTCCAAAATATGAAACCAATAGTTCCCTCTGAACTTATTGAAAAACGCATTTTCTATCTCAGGAAACGTAAAGTTATGTTGAGTACAGACTTAGCAGAGCTTTATGGGGTTACCCCCAAGGCACTAATTCAAGCTGTCAAAAGAAATGTCGAGCGATTTCCAGAAGATTTCATGTTCCAGCTGATTGAAGATGAATTCGAAAATTTGCGGTCACAATTTGTGACCGCAAATTGGATGATGATCCGTGTACCGCCCTATGCTTTTACGGAACATGGCATTGCGATGCTTTCAAGCGTCCTTAAAAGTGATAAAGCAATTCAAATGAATATAGCCATCATCCGTGCCTTTATAGCTCTTCGAGAGCTTTTAGCCTCAAATAAAGAGCTCGCTCATAAGATAAATGAACTAGAAAAGAAGTATGATTTGCAGTTTAAGGATGTGTTCGATGCTATTAAGAAAATAATGACCCCTCCTATCTCTCCGAAACGAAAAATTGGAATTTAAAGTTCCATACGAACCTGCCCGTTTGACTAATGAATTTAGCAGGTCAATTGCCCTTAAAGGTAAAGGAGACCTGGAAACCAATTCGAGAGCTCTAATGATTATTCCACCAGACTTTGTTTTTCGAATCACCTTATAAACCCATGTGCACGACTCCACGCCACACTTTCTTCGATGGCCGTTATTGCAGGTCGAGGATTAAATCCCAATTCTTTGCGGGCTTTGCTTGAGTCGTAAAAATGATAGAGAGTCGAAATAAGATAGGAGTCACTGGCTCCTTTGAGTTTTAAAGCACGGGAAAAATTTGAGGCGCCACGGAGAAACCAAGAGGGAAGGGCGATGGGTGGAGGTCTATGGCCACCGGCAAGCGCAAGCATTTCGAAAAATTTATGGATACCCAAATTATCTCCGCCGAGGATGTAGCGTTCTCCCGAACGCCCGTTTTTCAAAGCACTGATATGGGCCGCGACGACATCGTCAACATGCAAGACATTAACTCCTCCGGGAGGGTAAAATGGAAACTTACCTTGAATAACTTTTAAATGGGTTTTTCTTGATCCTTTGACAGCATCCCCTGCACCGAAAATAACTCCTGGATTTAAAATGATTCCGTTAAGGGTTTTATTTTTTGAAGCTTCGATAACAAGAATTTCAGCTCGCCTTTTGGTTTCGTAATATCCCAAATTATATTTTTGAAGGGTATAAGGACTTTCTTCATTTAAATTTTTTGGTTCATCGGTGGCGCCCACGGCCACAACGCTACTTGTGAAAATAAGTCGCGGCACTTTTGCTTTGGTACAGGCTTCAATAACATTGACCGTACCTTTAACATTGATGGCTTCCATTAATTTGAAATCTAAAGGGGAATAGCTCACAAGCCCTGCCACGTGAAAAACAACTTCAATATCTCTAGTGGCGGCGATTAGGCTTTCTGCATTTGTGATATCCCCGACGGCCGATTCATATTTCACGCCATTGAGACTTGAAAGGTCACTGTGAGCGCGGTGTAAAACACGGACGTGATGTTGTTCCTCAACAAGTCTTCGAACGATCCAAGATCCTAAAAAGCCGCTACCACCGGTCACCAATAAGCGCATAGGTCTTTGATGGTAGCAATTTAGTGGTGGGGTTTCATTAAATAATTAACAATTCCTTGAACTTGAAGATACAACTCTTGGAAGGCCATGGATTTTGGCCAATGGTCGATGAAAGAAAAATGCGGGGCAAGGGGAACATACATTTTTCCAATATCCTCACCTGTATAAGTGACGACGGGGAGACTGCGTCCCTCCCAAATCTTTAAAGATTTTTTATCTCCAGAGATGGTCTTTTCCGTTTTCTCAATGGTTTCTCCGCCTTCCATCTTTGGCATATTCCAATCCAAGAAAACGAGTTGAATTTCAGAATCATGGGATAAAAACTCAATGGCCTCATAGCCATCTTGGACAAAAAAGACCGAACATCCGAGGGCCCGCAAAACCCGCTCGAGAGGAATAACGGACTCATGGACATCGTCTACAATGAGAACGGAGAGATGCTTTTCTTTTCTGGTTTTTAGAGCTTTTCTTTCGTAATTCCACTTGTCGGAATCTATTTTTTTAGAGTCAATGTTGATAGCTGGATTCATATTATTAAAACGATACTCCCGTTTCTGGCATCCATTCGGAAAAAGTAAAAACTTTGCTGTGGTTTCTGCAGCTCGTACAAAATCGCGCGTAACTGGATGAGGGTTTAAAAAGTTGGCCGCAGATATTACAGATCTTTCCATTGGTAATAGGCGGGTTATTTAAAATTCGTTTGCCGCGAACGTTATTTTCAGACTGGATATTCCTAACTGCCTTCATAATTCCTCCACAGTGATTTTGTAAGAAGAGAGCAAGTTGTATGCCACGAATGAAATTGAAAAGGAGGTGGATTTAAAGGCGTGGGCGAGTCAAATAAAAGACATTTTGACTCATCGTTAAATTATTCGGGGACTACGTACACATCGGAGAGATATTCGGAATAATCAGAGATCGACTTCTTGGCAAGTTCGAGGTCTCTTTGCTGGCCGGCTTTTTCTAAAGTTGATCCTAATATCGTAAGTTTTGAGAAGCCGTAGCTTCCGGCATTGCCTTTAAGCTTGTGGCCAATATTTTGTATAATCGAAAAATCTTCTAATGCTATGGCGTCCATCAGAATGATGACTTCGGCTCTGCGGTTGGCCAAATATTGCGGAATAAGATCCAATAAAATTCCAGGAACTTTCACAGCAAAATCAGTTTTTGAAATGTCGCCGCTATTAGACAACTCTTTACTCCTAATCCTTCAGAAGCCACACTATATCAAATTCTCTCGTAATCTTGAAGGCGTAACTATTACATAAGGGGACGCCGTCTTCCCGTCACGAGATGCAATATAATTGAAACCACAAATAGCACCATGAAAATATAGAACAGAGTCTGGGCTATTCCAGCTGAGGTCGCACTGAGCCCTCCAAAACCGAAGATCCCGGCAACGAAAGAAACAATCAAAAATACCACCGACCAATAAAGCATATTGACCCTTTCTGAGGCGATATGACGCCGCTACTTAAGGTCATAGCAAGATTGATACCTAGGGTTCTTGGCCGCGGGATTGCAATTCGTGGCTTACAAGAGGTGAGTGTTTTGGAAGCCCCAAAGTTTGAGTTTAAAAGATTTAAGCCCAGTCAGGCCTTATTAAGAAAGGCGGAGGCCGTACTCCTCCACTTGATTGATTTTATTCCGTCAGATGCAGCGGTGTTTGTGTGCCTCTCTAAAAAATTAAAAAATAAGTACAACTGTCTTATTCACATAAAGGCTCACGACACTCAATTTGTTCAAGACATTTCGGCGGAAGACCCCACAAGTGCTATCGATAGCGTCACTCAGAGAATAAAAGATGAAATCCTACGTTGGAAAGTCGAAAATTTAATCATAGAAGGGCCCAGCTTTTGGAATTTCAAAGAGGTTAAGTGATGCAACGGTGGGGACTTCATAAATCTATTTGGACTCAAGACCTTAGAAAAAAGAATTACGAGACTTTAAGGCAAAATCTTAATGTCGATACCGTTATTGTGGGAGCGGGAATAACCGGTTTGCTGACGGGAATATTACTTCGAGATGCGGGCAAAAGGGTAGCCATTGTTACTGATGGCGAAGTTGGCCATGGGGTCACGGGGAATTCTGCGGGGCATCTGACCCAAGTTCTAGATTACGAATTTAGGGACTTGGTTTCTCGCTTCGGGGAGGAGAAAATTAAGGACGTCGTTGCCGCCTGCGGAAATGCCATTAACTTTGTTGAGAAGTTAGCGACTGCAAAGAAAATTGAATGTGGATTCACCCGGACCCCCGGCTTTAAATTTACTGAATCAAAAGATGACCTTCAGAATTTGGTTGAAGAAGTTGAATTGGCTCAAAGGTTCGGTATGAGCGCTTCTCAACTCCTGAATAACCCTCTTTCATTTTTGGTCGCAGGAATTATTAGATTTGAAAACCAGGCCATGTTTGATCCCCTAAGTTTTGTCTTGAATTTGGCCGAAAGTTTTGTCGGCGAGGGCGGCCTCCTATTTGAAAATAGCCGAGTGCTCAAGGTGGAAGATGACTCCACCCCGAGAGTTCATACAAAGTTCGGTTCAGTTTCGGCTCAAGAAATTGTGTTGGCGACTCACACACCCATAGGAGTTTATTTATCTTTGCATACCAGAGTCGCTCCTTATTTTTCATATGTGATGGGCGTAAGATTAAAAAGAGCCCCTGCTCAGGGGCTTTTTTGGGATACCTCAAAACCCTATTTTTATTTACGTCCAGTCAAAACTGGGACCGATATTTGGATCATTGGTGGACGTGACCATAAGACTGGGCAAGAAATAAAGACTTACGAGAGGTATCTCGAGGTGGAGGAGTACATACATCAACATTTTGATGTTAGTGAGATCCTATTTTATTGGGGCAACGAAGTCTTTGAATCTGTGGATGGCCTCCCCTATATAGGAAAAATCCCATTTACGAAAAATATTTTTACTGGCACGGGTTACAGCGGAACGGGGCTTACCTTCGGAGTTTTGGCAGGCAGAATAATTTCTGATTTGATTTTAGGGGAGAAAAATGAAAGCGCTGAAATTTTTGATCCGAGCCGAGTCAAAGCTGTCGCGTCAGCTTCTAGTTTTCTGAAAGAAAACATGAATGTAGCAAAGTGGTATGTAAGCGATCGCCTCTCTCATCACGAAATTGGAGAAATCAAGCTTATTGCTCCGAATGAAGGCCGCGTTATCGATGTGGGAGAAAAGAAAGTCGCGATTTATCGCACTGAAAATGGCAGGATCCATGCTCTCTCTTCAACCTGCACTCATATGGGGGGAACTGTTCATTGGAATAGTGCTGAGAAATCTTGGGACTGCCCTTGCCATGGGGGCCGGTTTCGGGCCACCGGTGAAGCCTTCGAGGGGCCGCCACTGGGAGATTTGGCGGATGTGAAATTATACACAGAAGAAAACCCCGATGCGGCAGACACTATAACCGAAGCCACACCAGGATTTTCTCCAATGCCAGAACAACTTTTAGATATCTAAAAGATTATTGAATTTGAAATCTGTACCCGCGCCACTCTTTAATCTGCTTTTGAATTTCGTGGGTCAGAGAGTGAATTAAATCATTTACATTTGCTCCGACGGCCTCGGCCACAAACTTTCCTTGAGAGGAAAATATTTCAATAAGACCTTCGTATCCTTTGGCGCTCTTTTTTACCTCAGCACTTGCACTAGCATCCGACGGTGCTGATTCTAATAGATTATGAATGCGCCGCCTGATCCCATCTTCAATGTTCTTCGTAGATTTTAAACCTTTAAAAATCAATTCGTAGATCATGGCCCTCTCCGTTCTTTTTCGTTATGATACTTAAGCTTCTTAATATAGCACCATTGCAAGTCCGTTGCCATCGCCAGAGTGAATTTAAAGTCCGAGCACTGCGGTAAAGCGAGTCAACCTGCCCCATGAAAAAAATTTAGAGGTGTAATTTGACAACTGCATCGTGGCAAGGCCTTTGCACGAGTTTGAAGTAGATTGGAGGAAAAATGGAAGCTCAACATAAAGCTGGCTCTTTGAAAGAAAGTCTTGGGGACATCAGAGAGAGAATGATGCAGTCGAGTAGGGGAGTCGATTGGAAGAAAGTTGTTTCCCTTGCGACCGCAGTGGGTGCTGTCGGCGCAATAGCGTTAGGTAGACGGTTTTTTAATGGGACGGCTTCAAAAAATAAGACTAGAACTGCAGTGAGAAGAACCAAAACTAAAGTAAAGAAATAATTCCTATGGGTACTCAAGGATGGGTCAGTGAAGAAGTTTTCTCAGATGGAAATTCATTTTTTTCGAAATTAAAAAGCGATATTGATAAAGCCACTTTCAGGATCACTCTAGAAACTTATATTTTCTCTGATGATTACCTTGGACGTTCAATCGTAGACGCACTCAACCGGGCTGCCCGGAGAGGTGTAAAGGTTCGTTTGATGGTTGACGGAGTTGGCTCTGCACTTTCAAGTATTTTATTCTTATCGCAATGCTTAGATCCTCGAATTAAGTTTAGAGTCTATCATCCACTACCTTGGTTTATTATTTTTAGCCCTCTAAGAATATTTCCTCCTCTCACGCACTTTCTTAAATACCTATTCAGTTTAAATCGCCGTAACCATCGCAAGACCTGCATAATAGACGGGCGAATTGCTTGGGTGGGCGGAATGAATATTTCTTCGGACCAACTCATTTGGAGGGATACCGGTCTTCGCGTTGAGGGTAAAGAAGTTCGCGCTCTCACCAGAGCTTTCTCCTCTACTTGGATTCGGGCGGGATTTGGAATGCCTCGAAAGTCTAATCTCCGGCCATCCTTGTTAGTTAGGCTGAATGACACTTGGGCTTTGAGAAGCCGCTTATATCGAGACTTACTTAAGCGCATCTCAAACGCCACCAAGAAAATATGGATCACCAATGCCTACTTTGTTCCTCACTTAAGTCTTGTTAAGGCGCTTTGCGAGGCAGCAAATAGGGGAGTCGAAGTCAAAATACTTGTGCCCCAAAATTGTGACCTTTTTTTTGTTCCTTTGGTGAGGGCCGTTTACTACAATGAACTTTTGAAATCCGGAGCTAAAATTTATGAATATGTTCCCACAATGCTTCATTCTAAAACAATTATCATTGACGGTTGGGCAATGCTGGGTTCAAGTAATTTAAATCATCGAAGTCTCAATCATGACTTAGAGGCAGATATTGTCATGACCCATTGTGGGAGAAACTTGCCCACAAAGCCTACGGTTCTTCCCCGATCAAGAGGAATGATAACAAGTGGCGTTTGAAAAATAAAACAGAGAACACACCAAATATTAAAAATCAGTTTATTTTGGGTGAGGCGATAGATTTCGTGGCTGCCAAAAACTCCTGAACAAACGAGGATCAAGACGACCAGCCCTACGACGATCACAAACCTGTTTTCAGACTTTTTCATCTCGTCAAGTTTACCATCCTCTTAAGGGCAATACTTGAATTATATTTTAAAGTCAACGCACAGGGCTGCATGGTCTGAAAGGGTTTTCCACGCACCTCCACTTAAGCAGACGGAGTCACTCACCTTTAATCCGCGACAATAAACTCGATCCAGCTTTAGAATAGGAAACCAGACCGGAAAAGTCTTTGCGTGATGACCGTGATTGGAGAGAAACACTTCCTCCAAACCAAGATTTGCTTTAAAGATCAAAGATAGTCGTTCTCTCCAGTCATTGAAATCGCCAGCAATTATGAGGGGAGCACCCGCAGGGACGTGGGAATATATTCTCTCGCAAAGCTGGTCACACTGGGATTCCCGACCCGATTCAAAAAGCGCAAAGTGGGTGCATAGGAGATGAATGGATTTGGACTTATGATGGGGGAAGTCAATGACACAATGAAGAATTCCTCGCTTCTCAAATCTATTTGAAGAAACGTCGATATTTTCCCAAAATTTTATCGAATACTTGCTCAAAATGGCGTTGCCATGATGACTCGACGTTTTCACTGAATTTTTTCCGTAAGCGTAATGGGGCCAAATCTGGTCGGCCAAATACTTAAACTGAGACGTGGGACGCCCCAACACCTCTTGGAGAAAAACTAAATCCGCTTGGACTTCTTGGATAGTGCTCCGAAGTTGACTCAATACAGATTTAACATTGCCAGAAGAAAATCCTTTGTGGATATTGTAGGAAAGAATCCGGAGCGTTTCCATTTTACATCCAGTTTTTAAGGAGGAGC